>Ga0247834_1003227_pt1 | contig 22522 bp, 11 predicted proteins | sample LaCruzMarch2015__8_FD_187118 | JGI IMG/M metagenome (GOLD analysis project Ga0247834, IMG submission 187118) | Freshwater microbial communities from meromictic Lake La Cruz, Castile-La Mancha, Spain - LaCruzMarch2015_12m | ecosystem: Environmental > Aquatic > Freshwater > Lake | place: Spain...
GCGTAAAACACACCCCCAAACTAGTAAAATCAAAGTCGTTCGATGCCACCTTCTTCATTGCAGGAGCTATGCAGACGGGAGGGAGCTTGATGCGTCCTTGTCCCGTGGGAGTCAGCCTCTCTGGGGCAGGGATGAGTTTTCCGCTTCCCAAAGCCTTGCGTGTAGGCATGGGAGAGATGGTGCTGATAGATACCTTCGCCATCACATTGCCCGATTTCTTTGACTCATCATCCGACGATACAGGCAAAGTAATAGGTAGGTATGACTTGACTTTCGTGTCACTCATCTTGTGGAAGTTATTGGATTAATTCTTAAATTGTAAAAGTAGCTCTCTCTCTATCTCTAGATGGAGTGTAGTTGCCGTAATTGACGGGATATTTGAAGGCCGAAATGGCCTAGAGAGCCTTGTGGGCGATGGTGGTTTAGAGTAAATTCATCAACAATCAAACAACAGGACCAGTTTATTAGTAGAGAATACTAAAGTGCGTATTCTCGTTGTTCTTGAGTAGTTGTCCTTGTCTTGATTTTATAGAACCGGGCGTTTGCAATGATTGGAATTAGTTTTACCACAATTGTTTGAGTAACGGTTGATAGGCATCGTTCCCTGTAATAGGCGGTAGTTTGAAAGAGCAAAGGCAAGAATTTGTTTAGGGAATCATATCATGAAAATAATTATCAATCGTCGAGCCATGGCTTTCACATCCCCTTGAAATAATGATAATGACCCGAGGGTTGAACCAATCGATACGATCACAGGTGACACACATCGGGGTCCGCCATATCATCAACATCATTTCTACATGTCAAAGGAGTTACTTCAAAAATCGATCATTAACGCTCCCCTCCCCTCCCATCATAGATGCTGCTGCAGTGTCTCCTCACCTTATTCCGTGCAATAATTCTCCGTTGGCTCCAAGCGACGTTGTGGGATTGGGTGGTGAGGAGAGAGTCTAATAAAAGCCTAATGTGCACCCTTCCGAGCCATTTTTCGCATCGCAGATGTTTTATGCGAAGCCCGCCTCTCCGCCTCTCCGTCACTCCGGCCGCGGGGCTCTCTGTTGCACATCATGCAGAGCCCTAACAACCATCGTGGCGATGATGATCTTCTATATGGAGATCTCGAGGATGCCGCTATTGCAGAACCATCTTCTAGCAACAAGATTTCTCTCACGATGACGGAACTCGAAATTAAGCAGCTTCGTCAACAACTTCAATCCTTGAAGTCAGAAAATGATATTCTGAAACAGAACATGGGGATTCTATATAGAACAGCGAAATCAGAGCTAGATCGGAAGGATCGGACTATTCTTGAGCTACAAAGTGAATTAGATTCATTGAGAAGATAGAGAGAGGGATGGGATAAATCGAGGGTCTACTGTTATTGTTTCTCATGCTCCAAAATAAGTACATTAGCAATAGTATTTACATTTAAATTGACATGCTACTAAAAAAAACACACTACCAAAATGACCGTCTCCCAGCATCAATATTGTCACTGCTTTCGCAGGGAAGCTTTGATGGCTTGTCACGATAGTGGCAACTAAATATAGGTTCCATTGCACAACACGGTTGAATTAGTGCTTCATTGTTTTCTAGCACCGATCCAGCTCCAATCATGTCGTTGATTGCATTGCCTGTGCACTTGTCGGTAACATACCATTCGCCGAGTTGTCGTAAAAAGAGTATTTTATTTGCCTTGTTCTCTGTCCAACTCATATGAAAGATGTAAGAATCTGTTTCCCCTTGCACAAACTTCTTCATGAATTTATGATCACTGTGATAATGATGACCACCTGGAAACATCTCCGTGTCACGTTCGAATATTTTTACGTTCAGCCCGAATAGTGAGCTGTGCTCTGCCAACAATTGAACGAGCACCTGTTGGTGTGAATTCCAATTAATTATCAAATCTCCATGATATAACAACGATGAAAACAAATATTGAGTCTTTTTGTTGGCACGTGTGAAGTAGAATCCGGAATTCGCCGAATATGGAGCGTAGCGGGCTGTGTTTGAGCCATCGTGTTGGAATAGGATATCAAAGTGAGAGTATTTCGAGGATTCATCCTGGAAGAATCCCAGCGGATCTTTCTCTGGATTCAGCCATACAATATCCACATCTTGAAATAGCACATCATACCCCAATAACAAAGGATAAAGTACACACAATACCTTCGCGTACATCATAGCGGTAAAGGTTTTGTCCATATACCTCTTTGCTTCGCCCTTGGGCAAATTTCCTAAATTATTCACGTCAAAATAAGTTGCTAAACCCAATCCATCGGCAATTTCCTTTGTTTCTACATCCGATGGAAAGACCAATATGTGTCCCAGATCAAAACCTCGTCTACGTGCTGAGCAGACAAAGTTGATTAATAGCTCGCTTTGACCCATGTTACAAGTAAGTACAACCACGGCATTATTCCGTGCAATACGTTTCAGTAATGGATCAAGTTCTTCCATAATAGTATCAACATTTTCGAAAAATGGAAGCAGTCGATCCCAATGCTTTGTAACATACCCTTCGTAGGGTGGTGCATAGAAGTTCGATTTCCCACGTGTTTTTAATCCATGACCCAATTGTGAATAGCCTCGACTGACGGGCACGAGGGGAAGTTCAGGTTTGACAATACTGGTCGATGCCGTGTCGACTCTCATCCAACGTTGGACATGGTAGCTCTCGAAGTTGCCAACAATTGCTGTACATTGTCGTAAATTTCCTGGATTGCCAGTGATTATAACGTTCATTGCATCACAGTTTTCGGTAGCAGTTTCAGCGTACATCAAGGGAATGCCATTTCCATCTTCGTATTCTACAGAGCGTGCAAGTAAGGCATCTGAACTGGGCAGTCCTTGTTTCTTCTGATAAAAAACAAGTGCATCTTCCACAGAGGTGCCGTCGCCTTTTCCTATTGGATTTCCAAAATCGAATAGCGCGTTTATATCGTCCTTCTTCACGCGAGCAATTCCATTTAGTGATCCAACCATAGAATTCCTAGGAAATCGCCGAGTTTTGTCGTTGTCCTCATTATTCTCATCATTCATAGTCCTTTCTCTTTCACCCTTGCGCTTGTGCTTTTCAAGCTCTCGTTGTACATGTAATTCAACAATCTCATCTTCAATCATCTTGCAGTCTACTTCATTGAGTATTTTCTTCCCCCGATCACTCGTCGTATCACCATCAATCAAGCGACCGACGCCCATGCTTTCTCCATGCTGCATTAATGTCGAATTGTACTGTCCATATAACGATCCACACATGTAGGCATTTCCGCAAAGCAGCAACACAAACGTTATGCGAATGAAACTGTCGAGGAATCGAAAGGCCTCTGCATCTCCTCGAGCTCGTGTGCTGGTGTTGTTGGACTGCCGAAGCACAATTATTGGATCCTGGGAGCGCGTCATCTTATTACATATCTTAGATCGTCACCCCTAGGCACTGTGGTGTAATAACAAGGCGGATTCTCAGATACTTCTAGATACGTACGGGAAAAGAGCGCGGACGAACGACGAAGAAAGACGCAAACAAACCCCTCCCTTGTACAATCTGCTGGCTGCTAAGTTTAAAAGCAATGTGGGGCTTCATGGGTGGAGGCCGCGGTGGCCTACCGGACAAATTTGAGGAGCAGTATCACTGTTACTCGGCGGCGATGGCTGACAAAACTCACTTGGAACAGGGCGACAAAATCCTTCTCCCCCCCTCGGCATTCGACATACTGGCCCGACTTCAGGTCGATTACCCCATGCTCTTCCAACTCCAATCTCCCGACAAGGGTACACTAACGCACTGTGGTGTGCTAGAATTCACAGCCGAGGAGGGTAGCTGTGTCGTTCCATTTTGGATGATGCAAAATCTTCTCATCGAGGAGGGGGCAATCCTTACCGTAACAAACGTGAGTCTGCCCAAGGCGAACTTCGTTAAGTTTCAAGCTCAGCATGTAGACTTCCTTGAAATATCCAACCCCCGGGCAGTACTTGAACATGCATTACGGAACTTTAGCTGTATAACGAAGGGGGATGTTATTTGTGTCCCGTACAACTCGAAGAATTATTACTTTGAAATTAAGGAAGTTAAGCCACAGGATGCGGCGTGTATTATTGAGACTGATTGTAATGTCGACTTTGATGCACCAGTGGGTTATAAGGAACCTAGTGTGAATGGAAGCAGTGCACCGAGTTCGGGGAATGCGTCAGTGTCGTCGGGATTTTCAGGGGGATTGTCAAATCTGAAGAAGCAGAGTGCGTTTGCACCTGCCGAGCATCGGACGGCAGCATGTCCTGCTCCGAAAGCGGGAGATGGTGATGGGACGGGTACTTCTGATGGAGCGTCAAAGAGTGGTGGGATGAGGATTGTGGATGGGAAGATTATACGCTCGACCGATGACGACGGTCCTGTTACCTCTGGCATACGACCACCTGCTGAAATGCTCGCGTCCCAAACGGGTGCGACTGGGATACAACGAAATGCAGCTATAAGTGTCGAATCACCAACCATAGAATACTGGGCACTCAATGCTGGGGCTGGGGCACGACTTGATGGCAAGGCCCCGACTCCGTTAAAGGATAAGAGTGGTGCTGAGGTTGACCTACGCGCCATTCGAGCAGAGGCCGCAGCTCGGAGAGCGGTCGAGCAAGCACGTGCGACTGCTGCGTTACCGACTGTGGGTAAGACAATTAAGGGAGAGGAAGTTAAAATTGACAATAATGCGGCAGCCGTGGCAATGACGGGGGACAGGCCACCGACGAAGAAGAACAAGAGTCGTGTGGGTGGGAAATTCTCTAAGCTCAAAACTTCGGCGACATCTTTTCACGGTGGGTCGAATCAAATGTAAACAATAAGTAATTGTCTATGATACTGGACGCATCAATCTCTTGAGGGATAATGTCTAACTCATCTTGACATCGCGCTGCAATCCTAAATGTTACCCCATGGCTTTGATTCTATGCTGAGATTGAAAAGGAGGATATTCATTTGTAAAATTGCACATGTTATTTATATCATCTACGCAAATGGACGCTTCCAACCTGGACACGCACATAAGTGTGTATCGTCTAATGACGGATCATTCACATTCACGTGAATATCATCGAACTTGGCGTCAAATTTGTAATTGCCAAGTGCTGGAATCGTCACCATCGCATGTCCTCCCAGAACAAGTTTCAGCTTCCCCTCATAATATTCCGCAGTCAACGACAGTGCATCCCACTTGTCAGGCGTAAAGGTTACCTTAACAACAATATCGCTGATTGCCCTAGCAGTGATTTTACCCTCGGGTATGTCAAATGACCCAACGTATTGATCGTAGTGTTTGAATTGTCCATGTCCGTCTCTCAGATCTACCTCGAATCTATTAGGATTGTAAACGGATATCAATAGGTCGAACGATGCACTCATTTTAATCGATGCCATCCCCTCGACAATTGATTTCCATGCCAATTCATTCGTGCAGACATTGTACTCTGGCTGTCGAGGAGAATAAGACATCCCCACGGTGAACAAGATTATAGCAGTCAGAAGTGTGAATAGATAGCACAGCTGGCAACCAAAATACATTGATTTGATACTGGATCCTCTAGGAGCTTCTCTTTTATTCTTTGACATGGTTGATAATGGTACTCGTACAGATGGCGGTTCCGACCTCGTCAAAATCGAATCTCCGTTGAGGACTGCTGGAGGTAGGTTGACTTGATAGGTCATTACTCCATCCTCGCCCTCTTCTCCTTCCTCCAATGTTCCATTATGCAACAATGGTGTCTCCAACATCTCAACCTCCTCCAATTCCCCTCGAATTTCATCTGCCTCGGATGATCTCATAAATTCTATCGTCTCATACTGTTGTTGACGTCGACGCCAGGAGTCTCCTCCCAGAACACCATCCTCCACCATCATATCGGAAGGTTCGCCGACTATGTCATCCACGGCAGCCTTAAGAAATGATGCTCCAGCGAAGCAAATTGTCGAGCAGCAAATAACCAATCCCAGTAATATCCCCAGTACAGCAGTTGATGCTGGTCCCACACCATGGAACGAATCCTTGGAGAATATTCCACCGTCATCGCCGATGGGTTCAGGTTCAAGTCGTTGACATCGATGTATGGCATGACAATCCGTACCCTTGGCACACCCGCTCAACGAACCTAGGACGTGACATGTTCCATTTCCGGGCGTGCTCTCACACCAGTGACAGAAGGATGAACTTGACGAACATTCGAAGCAATTCTTGTGATCAGTGCATGTCTGCGTTGGAGGTGGTGGGGTGCAGTACGCGCCCACTAAACAGCCATGAAATGGAGGTCCTGGAGGCACTTCTTTGCCTTTACAGGTACCGGTGTTACTATCTCCGCACCAGTGACAAAACGAACTCGTTGTGCAATCGGTGCAGTTCGGATGAGAAGAACAGGAGGGACCACCAAAATAATAATTATTGTCATCGAGCAACGATTGTTGTGGTTGGATCACCGAGATCGATGTCCGTATTTCTTTACCGCCAGTTCCAGGTAGCGGCAGCAGGATGAGAACAGCGAAGCAGATGATGGATATCGATGATGCCTTCATCATTCCTTTTTGGTCACAGCAACCTCCACAAATTTGAAATCCTATTTGGTATCTACATAAATATAATATTCATATCTGGATGAAATGAGGCGAATGTTGTTGTTCGGATGGGCTAGCGGAACCCCCTCGACCGGCAATGAAGTCGCCAACGTCAACGATGATGATGATGGTTATGATGATGGAGATAATTCTTTCGGTGGGGGTGAGGGTGTCGAAGAGAATCATCACGACGACGTCGTCGGCGACAAAAAGGATGATGGCGTTGTTGGGAAAAATGATGCTGACATGAAACAGATGAATTTGACGTCATCTCCAGTAGTAGAAAACGAAAATAATAACGGAAATCACAACCCAGTATTGAATGGTAATGTCGATTTGTCGTCAGATGAAACCGAACGTCCTCCCCAGCTTAAGGCTGTTCAAATCGTTGACGAAATTGTGGAACAATATACCGCTGCTCCTGACGACTTATTCCCACTCGCACGTGACTTTCTAGCCGATATGAATGATGATGTCATGACAATAATTACCGAAATTGTGGATAGAGTCGACAGTCATAATCATGACGAAAACAACATTGATAATCATCACGACGATGCAACAGTCGCCACTCAACGCACGACTGTCACGAGAGTCCAGCCTGTGTCTGGGACATTCCGACTAACAAACAATAAGGATAATCAACCTCATCAAACAATATTTGATATTTTGGATAGAAACTTTGAAGAGATGGGTGATGGTGGGAGGTATCAAATTGGACATAGGGTTGTAAAGTTGTGCTTCGTCGCTTTCGTTTCGATATTTACTTTGCCCTCGGAACCAACAAATGGTGCTGCCCGTCGGGATGTTGAATCAGGAGATAATATCCAGAATCATGAAACAATTATCGATCATGTCAATAATGCAAGCGATGATAGTAAGGGTTTGATAACACAACAACAAAGTCAGGATGAGACAGCTGTCTTACAAAGAGTTCCTTTATCTGTGGCATTTGCACTCTGGAATAAAGTTCTTGAGGAATCAGGCCATGCCTCACCAAGTAACGACGATCTATCATACATTCGAAGCACACTTGTTCTTCTTGGTATGTTGGATCTTGCGTCAATTGACAGAGACAGAGATGACGGAGTTTCTCAGTCGGGCCAGAATAATAGATCAATAGAATGTCTTGCAGTACATGATCATATCCATCAACAATACGGAGAATATTTGGCTTGGGGTGACCATGATAAGGCATTTAGATCCCTCATTGAAGTCGATAGTCGGCGGTGGAGTGAAGCCGTCATGCATGAATCAAAACAGATCGGGTCAAATCAATTTACCCTGCGCATGCTTCCACTGCACACTATGAGGACGGCAAATCGTATGCAGGAGACGTTTGATCTATTGAATGATAGAACCTTTGTCAGACGTAGGATACGAGTATTGGGTTCAACAGCGGCTGCGACGGCGCATATAAGTGATATCGATGAATTGCTCGCTTTGATTGAAACTAATATGAAATGTGACGAAATCGTTCCTGAACCAATAGATGAAGTGGCAGGATTGCTCGGAGCATACCAGCAAGTGTTCAAATATTGTCTCCACGAGACAGAAGAGTTGACAAAGTCTCATAGAGATGAAGCTGGGAAGATACAACTAAGCAAGACTGCAATGTATAAAACTGCTGAAATCGGAAATGCTCTGCATCTTTTGGGTGCGTCACTGGGTGGGTATGGATTTTTTGACAAAGAGATGGAGTATTACAAAGAAGCGTTGCGGGTTAAAACACTCGCCGTAAATGGCAATATTGAGAAATCAGTCGCTGTGTCGGACACACTGCATAGCATAGGCTTTTCACTTGATAATGCAGGAAAGCGAGACGAAGCATTAGAATGTTATGATAAAGCATTGATGATAAGATATGAATGCTTAGGAGACGATGATCTACGTATTGCAGAGACACAGCATAATAAGGGAGCACTATTGTGCGAAGAGGATAGATCAGAAGAAGCAATGGAGTGTTTAGAGGAAGCGTTGCGTATAAGAGAGAGTCACTATGGCGAGGAACACGAAAGCTGTGCTGACACAATGCAGTGGATGGGAAATTGTTTGAGAAAACATGGAGATCCAACGGATGCACTTGATTACTTCAAATTTGCTTTAGCCATAAAACGGCAACGACTGGGCATCGATCATATCGACGTGGCAAACACTTTGTTCAACACAGCCGTCCTTTTGGACGATATAGAAAAGTTTGATTTGAGTTTTGTTGCATACAGAGAATCATTAAGAATACGAAAGCTCGTCCTAGGAGATACAAATCAAGAAGTCGCAGATACTTTGTTTTGCATGGGCAATGTTACCGTAGTTGTCGAGAATCACATCGAGGCTCTTGGATTTTATGAAGAATCGATCAAGATACGAGAAGACCTGATAAGGGCGGATCATCCAGCCGCGACTGAATTCGATGACGAGTTACTCTTCCTCGCAAACCCAACTTTGCCCAGCACTGACGTGGCTTTGCAGTATAAGAAATTAAACGAGTCATTCGAGGAGTCTTTGCCTCTTACCAAATTGATCATGGGGACGGAACATTCTAAGGTTTACGAGTCCCTAAATCGCATGGGCGAGATTTACATGAAGTTACACGACTGGGACAACGCCATTGGAAGCTTTCAAGGAGCATTGAGAGTTAAACAATCAAATGTAACCCATGGTCAGGATGATTTAGAGATTGCTGCATTGCTTCAAAGAAAGGGGGAGGCTCATCTCTACAAGAATGAGTTCATACGAGCGAAGACCACATTCGAATCCGCGATTCAAATACGCAGAAAAATACAAGGAAAGGAGGATTGCATGCATATTGCATCTTCCACCTGCTGCTTAGGTGTGGTGTATTACTATCTGAATGATTTTTCTCATGCGAAGCTGTTATTTCAAGAATGCTATCGCATTCAGATAAAACTTTCTGGTGAGGATGATGCATGTATAGTCAGGTCTCTTTGTTGGCTGGGTAGACAACATCAAAAGGTGAAAGAGCCTCAGAAAGCTCTCGAGCGATACATGCTAGCGCTTCAACGATGCAAAAGTATGAAAGCTTCGATCGATTACAGACTTGTTGTGATGATCCTTCATGAAATGGGGAATCTCTACGGAGATTCAGGAGTCAATATACATGAAATAACACCAGTGTTCAACGTCTTAGCCCTTCCACCAGAACCAGCCCCTGGCAGACCAAATATCTTACACGAGAATGCAACTGACGCTGAACATCACCGTAAGGCCTGTCTCCGAGTTGTTCGAACGATGGATAGAAATGTCGTAGAGATTGTCATTGCTGCTACTGAAATAGCTCTGTACGATTCAAGACAAAGATCAAGCGCGAAAAAATTAAACGTAGAAGGATCTCTTTTAGTCATTAAACGATCGGACGCCCCGTTTTTCAAGCTCACTGTGCTCAACCGATCTTTATCTTCTATTTTGGAGGCTCCAGTTACTGCATCATTTCAGCTGCAAATTCAGACTCCTTTCCTAATGTTTAAGGACAATCCTACGTTGAATGATTTCCACTGCATTTGGTTTTCCAATGTCAAGAATTTAGATGAAGTGGCGTTATACCTGGAGCAAGTTGTTAAGCAAGAGATATCATTGAAATGTTACAACGAAGAAATTAACTTGATCCATTCCAAGTTCGACGTCGAGGAGACTCAAACAATTAGAATGCTTGCTGATGCTCATCGTGGTTCTGGACTCCTCTACAAGGAAAGAGGTGACACGAAGAGATCCATTGAGCATTTGGAATTGGTGCTTGAATTGACAATGAAGTGTGATGGCGATGAAAGCTTAAGTCAAGGAGAAATTTACGATCATTTGGGTATGTTGTACGTCTCGCGATCAGACTTCGAATTGGCCAAACAGCGTTATTCATCCGCTTACAGTGTGTACGAAAAGACTATAGGCAGGGATGATTTGACAATGTCTGATTGTGCCTTCAGGCTCGCAGGGGTACTTGAAACACTAAATTCGACATTGGCTTTAGATTTCTACAAAGAATCACTTCGAGTTCATCGGTTGAACATGACCGACGACAACGAGAGAGTTGGAGACATATTGTGTTGCATAGCAAGAATACTCTTACGGGACAATGATTATAAAGATGCCCTGGAATGCTTAGAAGAAGCCCTCAGCATTAGAAGGCGGCTCCTTGGTGACTGCTCAGATGTAGCTGAGACGTATCATAATCTTGCAAAGACATACAGCGAAATGACCCAGCACGATAAGGCATTGATATTTTATCGGGAATCGGTCCGCATCTACAAGAAAAGTATCTCCACTCGTGATGCATTTCATAAAGTCTCGATGGATATGGCACAATGTGCTACGTTTTGTTCGCAATTCCAACTTGCGATTGACTGTTACACCGACTGTTTGCAAGAGACCAAGTCTTTAAACAATAATGAGACAGATGCTGCTATGTTATTACAAAGAATGGGTGAGATCCACATGAATAATCTGAGTAGGTATGATGATGCTAAGAAACTGTTCCTTGATGCGCTGGAGATTCTCAGATGCGATAAAGATGAAGAAGGACGTGCGAATGAGCATATAACCAATCTACTTATGTTGATAGCACATGTACACGGCTTAGCAAAGGATTACGATTATGCCCTTGATTATTACGAAGAGCTTATCACATTGCTTCAGCCCAACATGCCGAAGAACGAGAATCTGGTGGCAGAATGTCTGCATGCAATGGCTGATATTTTATCGACGATGGAGAACCCAGACTATGAATTAGCCATCGAAAAGTTGTCCGAGTGTCTCGACATAAAGAAAAAGTTGTTCGGACTGGATGACGAACGAGTAGTGGATGTTATTTACACTTTAGCAACAGTTTATCAAAAGGCAGGACGCCATGAGAAAGCAACGGAATCTCTCTCACAAGTTCTTCGATCGTTCAAAATGAAGAATAACAAAGCTGGTATGGTCAAGGTTCACACCGCTTTGGCCAGGTTGAAAGCATCTAAAGGAACCGAAAATCCCGGTCCTGAGCGCTCAGCTGCAATCGAGTGCTATGAAGAAGCGCTAAACATACGTCGTCAAATCATGTCATTAGATGACATAGACCTGGCTACGATTCTCTATGAATATGCAAGTTTGTTATGCATGAACAATGAACACACCAAGGCTCTCCCGTTTTTAGATGAAGCATTGCGAATCCAAAAGTCGAAGAATGGAATGAAAGATGAACGTGTAGCATGCATTTTGCTAAGAATGGCCGAGGTTTATGTTCATGAGAGGAAATTTGAAGCATCGCTTGTTTCGCTTGAGCAATTTTTGTTGATTCGTGCCTCACTTGGACTTTGTGATAGTGCTGATGATGTTGACGTTGATCAAGGTTTATGTCACTACTTGCTTGCGACAACTCACTTTGCAAGAGAAGATTACCAAAAGGCAATATCATCCTATGGGGAGTGCCTGACAATAAGACAAAACAAGTTTGGCCTTAAAAGTCTAGAATGTGCTGCCGTTTACAATGATTTGGGTGCAGCATTTGGAAAAGTTGGAGACTTTGACAAAGCGATCGAATCGCTTGTTGAAGCGCTCAAAATCCGAAAAACAGAATTGGGAAAGAACTCTCTTGACTGCGGTCATTCAGTCTACAATCTAGCCCAAATCCATATCAGCATGGGGAATAAAAACCAAGCACTAAATTGCTTAGATGAGGTCATCAGAGTATATAGTTTATTTGGCGTTGCCATGGTAGAAAAACGTATCGAGGCTTCTGAGTTGAAAGGAGATGTTCTATGCGAAGTTGAGAAATACGACACAGCCATTTCAATGTTTGAGGAGTGTCTAGATTTAGTCGACTCAAGTGAAGATAACAAAAATATCAGTCATTCTAATCCTGAGCAAGGTGGACGGTTGAATTATAAGTTGGGTCGTGCTCTTGCTAAAATTGGCGATTTCGATGAAGCCTTCAACTCGTACCGGGAAGCGATAAGTATATTTAGCCGAGTGTTGGGAAAAGGTGATCTTTGTGTTGGTGAAGTAATGTACGATGTTGGCCTTCTCCTTGTAAGCCAAGGTGGTGATGATTCTGGCGCAAAGGCTTTGGAATGTTATAATGAGATGATTCGCATTTACAGCTTACAAGGGAAAGGGAGAGGTAAAGAAGTTGCCAACGCTCTCGTTCAAAAGAGCAATCTTCTAGCTGATTGCACAGAATACGATGAGGCTGGCTCTTTACTTGACGATGCCATTGATATCTACAAAGAGTCGCTAGATGATGACGCCATAGAGGTTGCCATGGCGATGCTCTCATATGGCAAACTTCATGATTCTCAGGGTAACAATGATGATGCTTTGGTGGCCTTTGATGAAGCCCTTCGAATCTTTCTAATACGTCTTGGAGAGGACAATGTACACGTTTCTTTCGCCTTATCACAAATGGGCATTATTCACGCGAAGAGGCAAGAGTATAGTGACGCAGTGGACAAGTTCAAAACTGCTCTCAAAATAAGAGTATCGAGTGGAGAACAAAATATGGATGTCGCCGACTCAGTCTTCAGAATTGGGCAAACGTTGTCTGACTGGGGAAATGAAGAGGAAGCATATCAATACTTCCAGCAAGCGCTGAAGTTGTACAATCACCTTCATGGAGATGATGACATCTCTGTTGCCAAATGTCAGCAGAAGCTGGGATTGATTTATTGGAATAGGAAAGACGTCGATCAGTCTCTAAAGTCATTCCTTCATGCACTCCGTATCTACGAACAAGAAGTTGAGGAAGATATGGATATTATGCTTGCAACCATTTATCGAGGCATTGGTGATTGCTACTACAATAATGGTGAATACGATCGATCGCTTGAAAACTTCGCCAGGTGTCTTCGATTGCAGAAGAAATTGCTGGGTGATGATTGCATTGAGATGGCACCCGTATGCTATTATATTGGTTTGATTTACCAGAAGAAAGAGAGATACGAAGAAGCGATGAACTTTCACTCGAAGGCAATGCTTATTAACGAAAATCATTACGGAAAAGGTAGTCAAGAGTGTGCACCTTCGGACCTCCAGATCTCCAAGGTATTCCTTGCTCTGCAAAGCTATGAAGAATCTGTGTCACGCCTTCACAACCATATTAAAGTGTTTTGTGATGAATCTCATGACTGTGAAGACTTGGGAGAAGTTTATCACTCCTTGGGTTTAGCACAGAGTAAACTTGGAACCTATGAAGAATCAATATCTTCACTGAATAAAGCTCTGGACATGATGACAAAGGTACTTGGGGAGTCACATCTCAATGTTGCTGAAACGCGACTCGATCTTGCTAAAATCCTAGAGGAATGTGGCAATATCGATGAGGCGATCGGTGTATATGATCATTCAATCACCGCATTACAAGCAGCATCTGGCGTTGACTCTCGTGTTATCGCAAGTGCGTATTCACGACTTGGGACACTATTTGAGGAGAAAGGCAACATCGATGCATCACTTCATTCCTTTAAACAAGCTCTTAAGATGTACAGTGAAAACTCCCCGGGTAGCGATTCTAGAGCTGTTGCAGAGACACTATTTAACATTGGAAAAATTTACGATCAAATGGGTAATAATGACAAGGCAAATTCTTGCTTCTCTGAGTGCGTAAAAATTTATCGTTCAAATGATGAAGAATGTGCAATCATTGGTATTGCTCTGGGGCATGTCGCGAAGAACTATGCACGTAAGAAGCAGTACGCTAAAGCAGTTGAGCTAAGCACTGAGTCACTTCGATTACAAAAGCAATTTTCCGAAGCGGCAGATATTGCGGAGTCTCTGGTTGACTTGGGCAACATATTAAAATCATGGGGGAAGGCTGACCAGGCTGTGCAATTCTATGACGAAGCACTGAGAACATACGAGGAGGCGGTTGGACTGGATGCGATTGCAGTAGCTGTATGCAGACATAATATTGGCATCCTCAAAAAAACTCTTGGCGAATCCGAGGTTGCACTTCGGTACTTTGGCGAAGCGCTCAGAATTCATCGGCTAAATGAAGGAGACAATAGCCTGGATGTAGCAAACAACCTCTTTCAAATTGGGCAGATATATGATTCATTTGGAAAGAAAGAAAAATCCTTGAAATGCTTTGAGGAATGTTGTAAAATACGGAAGGATATTCTTGGAGTTGAGCATCTTGATGTGCTTGCAGCAGAACGCTATCGTACCAAGGCAATGAAATATAACAAATAGAGTCTCAATCCTTATTCCTTGCTGTATCCTTATGCTCTGCTCTACATGAGATGGGTGTCTCTTCCGCGCGAAACGAAACAATCTCAGTCTGAAAAAATCAAGACCGAACTTCTCCGAACCTCGCGCCTCCATTCATATTCAAGTGATGTCTCTGCTGATGATGAGTTATAATAAAGGTGAGGGAGAATGCCTTGTTGTTGGTAGGGGGAGGAGGGGGGTGTAAAAATTTTAAAGGGCAGTGAGAAAATCCAGTAGCTCATCAGACCGGTTGGTGAGGATCGACATGGGAAATAGGAGAGGGACGGAGAGGGAGGGGGCGGGTGAGAGGGCGATCAATGATCATTGAATTTGATTTTAATTTACCCTCCCCCCGCTGAGGAGATTATCATTATTTCAAGGGGATGGATAATTATTTGCATGATATGATTCCCTAAACAAATTCTTGCCTTTGCTCTTTCAAACTACCGCCTATTACAGGGAACGATGCCTATCAACCTTTTCTCAAACAATTGTGGTAAAACTAATTCCAATCATTACATACGCCCGGTTCTATAAAATCAAGACAAGGACAACTACTCAAGAACAACGAGAATACACACTTTAGTATTCTCTACTAAATAAACTGTTCCTGTTGGCTGATTGTTGATGAATTTACTCTAAACCATCGCCCACAAGGCTCTCTAGGCCATTTCGGCCTTCAAATATCCCGTCAATTACGGCAACTACACTCCATCTAGAGATAGAGAGAGAGCTACTTTTACAGTTTAAGAATTAATCCAATAACTTCCACAAGATGAGTGACACGAAAGTCAAGTCATACCTACCTATTACTTTGCCTGTATCGTCGGATGATGAGTCAAAGAAATCGGGCAATGTGATGGAAAAGGTATCTATCAGCACCATCTCTCCCATGCCTACACGCAAGGCTTTGGGAAGCGGAAAACTCATCCCTGCCCCAGAGAGGCTGACTCCCACGGGACAAGGACGTATCAAGCTCCCTCCCGTCTGCATAGCTCCTGCAATGAAGAAGGTGGCATCGAACGACTTTGATTTTATTAGTTTGGGTGTGTGTTTTACGCTGGAGGAGGCAGAACTTTGTGCCGAGAAGGCTTTAATTTTGGGAGGCATCAACCTTGATACTGCTGGCCGTGACCCTGCCAGTAGTGACGATGAGGAGGAACCACTTAATATTGACAAGTGTCTAGGGTTTTCTTGCACGACCTCTGACGAGTCGCTGGTTGTGATTGCAACTATCCCACCGTCTAAAAGCGAGGTGACGAAGTGCGTGTCATCGAGTTCTTCCATTGTTTCAACCTCATCATGCGGCCGAACGGCCATGCGTGATACACCTACGGTTGTTGTCACAACATCGGTGAATGTGATGAAGGACGACCCTCCCTCGACATTGCTTACTAACAACAATCTCACCAAGAGCGGCAACACTTCACGTCAAGGACGGTCTCTCCAACGATGGCTTGTGCATTCTCCCTCCAACGAGCTTGTTCGACAGGTGGCTGGGACTATCCCCATCACGAAGGATGGTCGTATCATACTTATTAGTGCGTCCCGCAAGAAAGAGTGGATCCTGCCCAAGGGTGGTTGGGACACCGACGAGTCGAAGGAAGAGTGTGCACTGAGAGAAACATTTGAGGAGGGTGGGCTAGTAGGAAAGCTTGGAGGTCGCTTGGAACCAATCGATTATGAATCGGGGAAGTCAAAGAAACGGGCACTGAAAGAGGCTATGAAAGAGTTGACGACAAGTACTGGGGAGTCGAGTATGGAAATCATGAAAGGTGGTAGTGAGGTGGTAAAGGGACAGATTAGTAGTCAAGATCACGAAGAATCAACACGTCCGTCTCGTCCTCCGTGCCCCAAGCGTTTCAAGGCCGAATTTTCGTCCTCGCCGACTGGACCTGAACTGCTTATGGCATCAGTAACGAAAAGTAATTCGTCTGAGGCGACCTCTAGCAGTAGTACTGCAAGTGATGCCAGCTGCACGACCACTGAACCGTACTACTCCTACATCCGTCTTAATCTCTTTCCACTTTACGTCTCGTCAGTCGAGTCGGAATGGCCTGAGAAGGGACGTCTTCGCAAGCTGGTTCACATAGATGAAGCCATTAGGATCATGGATGCTGAGAATAGGCCTTACTTCCGAATGGGGTTAGAACTAGTGAAAGAGCGGGGATTGCATTTGTTGATGAAGTCTGAAGAATCAAAAGAGTGAACGAACGATTGTCGCGGGGGGATCAGCGGCGTTGGTTAATTCATCTGTGATGCGAATAGGTATATATGTTTTTAACTCCGACCACTAGGTCTCTTCAATTATCAATCAAAGAATTCATCGTCATAGAACTCTTCTTCTTCATCATCAATAAATGATGCAAAGCTTTGATTTCTCGATGCTGCTTCTACCGCTTCCCTTTGGCGCTCGCGTGCATTGGCAATTGTGTCCATGTAATCCATGTGGCGTTCCGCCATCGACGCCAGCGCTGTAGAATCTCTCTTGGGATGTAACAATTCTTCGACAGTGGCGTCGTCTACGACATTCATAGATACGTCAAACGAGAGCTCGCAGTTTTTGGTCGAAACTATTGATGCCGATAAAGCGTCAACTGCAGCATAGTCTAAAAGACACTGTCTCATACCAACGGATATGATTGTGTCCTTCTTTTGTGTCGGTTGGATGTTACTTATCAGCTCGCTGGCAAAAGCATGACCTCCACATGCCCGTACTTTCTCTTCATCTATCCCATCATCATCCTCCTCCTCGACCAGACCACCCATGACCTCTTCATCGTCGTCACTATCCGCGGTGATTCCCATAGCTTCAGAACCAAATCGTTTGGCTGCACCCTTCAGTGTTTTTCCAATTAATTTCATGTTCGTGCTCGCACTATCTCGAATGCGAGTAGCCGTCCCTTTCTTCTTCGCAATTTTCCTGTTACCGAAATGATTGCCACTCAAGTCCAGGGAGAAGTGACCTGAGTTGTCACGATTGATGAGGGACACCAGAGATCTACCAAACACAGTTGCGCCCTGAGCTTGGAAGGAACAGCTCCTCAAAGACAACGATTTGATTGCACCTATCCCTAACGCTTCAGCAAGTGCAGTAGCTCCGTCATCGCTGATCCCTATATTGCCATCAAGAATGATTTCTTCAAAAGCAACACCTGATCGAAGACGTGCATCCGTAAGAGCCATACCAATTGCTCGTGCTCCAACATTTGTGATCTTATTATTACTCAAATTCAACCGTCTAAGGCAATCGGGATTCAATGCAATTGCAATTGCAAGTGCCTCGGCACCAGCGTCGCCCACATTGCATGATGATAAATCCAATTCTTCCAACACAACTTTACTGCCACTTTCACTCCCCATGGCCATTCTCAGTGCTGCAGCAAGAGCAACTGTACCTGCATCCCCAATTGCACTGTTCCCTCCGATACGTAGTACCGATGGTCTCTGCTCCGATCTCAGAGGAAGGCGTCCCATGCTGGACGATTCACCCAATTGGCGTTCGAATGAATTCAAGATGCCCTACACAAAGACTGGGTGAGAATGTGGAGACAGAATAATGCAAACACGGTGAAAATGATAATGATAGTGATGGCATCACTACTCACCCTCCCAACACTTCTACAGAATAAAGGCCCGATGCCGCAATTTTGTAGAGTGAGCACTCGAGGAGCGAATGCTAATCTTTCTCCCTCGAACAATCTTTGCACAGAATCTTGGAGTTGAACATTAGGTGCATGCATTCCATGACCACCAATGTCGTTAAAAGACAAATCAAGCTCTTCAATCGAAATTGATGGAAACGATGTAATAGTCGAGGTTTCATTGTCGTGAGAGATGTCAGCTACATATTGTTCAATTATCTTGGTATTATTCAGACTATCATCATTTTCATCTTTTGTTGAAGTGATTTCACTTGCGGCCTTACCGCCAAGAGCCTCATCTTTTTTCTTCATTATGGTATTAAATATATTGGATGCTCCTATAGGAGATAGATTATTGGCTGCAAATGCCAGTGTGATTAGTCGTGGGGCTCCAATCTGGTTTTCATCTGCAATCATTTTTGTCTCTAATTGTGGCAAAAGCTCTTCCAACAAAGACACCGTTGCGGCATCGCCCAATCTATTTGATGATACATCTATATCAAGCAAAGATGATTTCCCATCAACTTGCTCAGTGATATCTCTTAAAAGTGTTGTAATTATCGCACGTGGCTCAATGTTTAATTTGCGCGAGTGATCAATTCGATGAACGAGTGGAGATTCATTATTACTCATAAATGTTGAACTTGCAGCATCTACGACAGTCAATAATTGACACGATAATGACAACATTATGAACGCACCATATCGAGCGCGACGACATTGCATCATTGCAATAGGAAATATGTATCGAAACTGAACACGCAATTAGACCTGAGCGCGGGAACGTCCCGCCTGAGGTGCTTATTTGCACGGACATTATCGAACACGACTTCGTAGTAGACTCGACGCTCTACTTGTCCATGTCCAGCAGGAACTTTAGTAGCGCAAAGCAAACTGTAAAGCCGCCGCAGCGGGGGATCTTTCCACTAGACCACGAATCGGAATGCAAGCCACACATGCAGGTAAGTTGTGGCGACTTTGATTCTAATCGATGATTTACCTCTCTATTTGTCATTACGATACTCCTAGTTAATGTTGAGGCTGACTTTCATCATTTGTCTCATTCATTAAATCAGAAATACATTTCATGTCTTAGTGATCAAAAAGACAAGCATTACTTATGTAGAGAACTTTCTAAGGAATATTTACAGTGCCGGATGGATCGGCAACTCATGGCATCGGAAGACTTAGACAAGGTGAGACTACTCTTCTTGAATTCCGCAAAGTTTTGGTCGTTCCTCTTATCGTCTTGATTCTCATTACTTCATTATCACTTCAGCTGGGATATTCTGAGGATGCCAAAATAGAAAGCGCGGTTGAATATGACAAATTGAAAGAAAAGGAAGGATATGTTGCGGGGAAGCACATTGATGGACGTGTCAAATGGTGGTTTCAAAGATTATGGTGACATCAATAATATGCCCAAGTGTACACACAAAAATATAGGGTCTGCTTCACTGTGAGGTACAATAGTAGGAATGTATATAACAAAACAGATGAGGGCAAGTTATTGCGAGTATGCATAACTGGCTAAACAGATGCATAGAAGCGGGTTTTCGGAAGAAACCTAAGACTAACTATCTAGCTTTATTCATACAGTCTTTAATGACCAGCGTTCAATTATTCTCCACATAGCCCAAAACAAAACGAACACTGTCTCTAGACTCTTTTGGAACGATCCTCCGAATCTTGTGTATCTGCTGAAACACGCCATACTCGATCATGAGCGCCTTGTGAGCGAGGAAAAGAGCAACTTCTTGCCCAGAGAGCAGATGGAGACAACCAACTTTCGCCATCTTCTTTGTCTTTTTCACCTGACTTTCGAGCTTACTACACTTCATGGTTGTATTTTCGTTGTCCTGGTTATCATCACCAGGTCCCTTGATATCGAGAGCTTCGTCACTCTCTTTGGGGGGTTGCACCTTGGGGGCTTTCTCACGTGTTACCTTGAAGATTTGCTGCATGTCAACCATGAAGGAAGAAAGATCGACCCCGAGTTGCTGCAGGAAGAAAAGAACCCGTTGCATGTGTGATTCACCTGGACGATAATGACCAGAGTGAGGCCACAACTGGGTGAGGAGCCCACATTCATTGGTCAAGAATATTCCAGCTGACGCGACTGCCTTGCCACCAAAGAAGGTTGAGTGGTGAAATCTCTGTCTAGGAATGACTGCCCCGGTAGATAAGTTACCGCTGGATGTACCTGAGCACTTTGGAGCAGTTACCTTCTGTGATCCGTAAAACAAATTGTCACGCAGGACAAATATCCAACCTTCCTTTCCAGTGTTGACTGGATTTCCGTCCTGATCGAGTATAGTAGCAGACCCATCGACGGGATTCGCCACAATATCTAACACATAAGTCGCAGTGATCTCAGGATCAGTTATGTACAACACTGTATCAGAATCCAAAACTGACCGAGGAATCTCCGATAAGTCAGGGAGTGGATTTCCAGCAGCTTCGTCTTTTGAATCCAACCAGTCAAAAAACATGTGAAAGGGGTGACCAAGCTCCTCCCAGTGTTTATAATACATACGTAAATTCTTTCCATAACGATGACGCTTGTCAGACACTTCAAGCCATGCCTTTCGATGCATCTGGGCGTAGTTTCCACGAGCGACCCCTCTCTTGGTAATTTCGGGAGGGTTGGCACGAATACCACGATAGAAAAAGTCGGCTTCACTGGAGGGAAAGGATTGACTCCTCCTGTGGGCATTGTCCGTATTCAAATTCAATGCAGATGAAAATTGACGGCTGAAGTTCCAGTTTATGTTGGGTGGAATGGAAGATTTCTCAGGATGACTCACATAATTTTCGTTGCATTGTGCCGTAGATGTGTCCCTTATCTCAGCTTCGAACGAAACGGGCAGTGCTAAAGATTTTTCGTTGTGACTCTCTCCCTCTAGAACAGTTGATATGTGTATTGAGTTCTTCATCTCAGATTCTAAAGAAATGGGCAGTGCTGCATGGTCTTCGTTGTGTTTCTCTCCCTCTTGAATCGTAGTTAGTGTTACATCAGGGTCAAATTGATCCGACGACGTAAATTCCACTACCTTCCCCTCGACAACAGAGTTCATCTCAGACTGATTTCCATCCAAAACTGTTGCGAAGTCTCTAAGTTCTACTTGATCGTCCTCCTCAATAATCAAATTCATCCCCTCCTCATCTATCTCATTGTCGTCAAAGTCACTCGAACTATCATCCTCAACAATCTTCTGCAAAAGTAAGGAATCAGGTTCTTCTCCAATCGCTTCGGCAAATTGAGCGGATTCATTCTTTCGTCTGTCAAAACTGTCAGATCTATTAGAGGCACGACCACTGGCAATTCGTTGCAAGAGTGCTGCATGATCTATTTCTTCATTATTTGCTCGTGATGAAATGGTATCTAGCTCAGATACATCATTAAGAAGAATAAATGATTCTGATATACTTTTATGTAATGGCCGAGGACAAAAATCGTCAGCACCTTCGTGACAGCTGCTCGATTGTTCGTGTATCGCGGGCAATGTTGTTAAATTGTCATAGCTCGATGAGTACGTCATTCTTGCTGTGCCCGAAGAGATGTTCACCACTGTGCCACCATCACCACGACCACAAAACTCAAAGTCCTTTCCGTCCTCGTCATTGTCATCATCCAAATCAACAAGAGAAACATTCTCACTGTGCGCCTCGAGTCGACGTCCTTCGTCATCAAAATCAGCCAATGCCGCACCCCATTTCTCCTCGACACCCTGCTCTAAAATGTCGGCATCTACTTGGCGTATGCTGTGTACGGAGTGGATCGGCGAACGTCGCGAAGATTCACATCGAGGAGGACGATTATTATCACTCATGACGTGCGCTGCGGATAATTCCCTTCGTCCTCACGCAAGCAATTAGATATATTGGGTCTTCTCTGATGTTGAGGTGTTAATAGTATTGATGTTGTATTGAGTCATAAACTCGCTCTACACTTTTGGCTGTTAGTATGTAGGTACATACGTACCCTAAGCTAGGAGATGGAAATAACAACGTCATTGGACCATTTCAAAACGCTCTTACACTGTTCCATGGTAAAACGATTATTCCTTTATGTTTCGGTGCGTTT
>Ga0247834_1003232_pt1 | contig 22511 bp, 31 predicted proteins | sample LaCruzMarch2015__8_FD_187118 | JGI IMG/M metagenome (GOLD analysis project Ga0247834, IMG submission 187118) | Freshwater microbial communities from meromictic Lake La Cruz, Castile-La Mancha, Spain - LaCruzMarch2015_12m | ecosystem: Environmental > Aquatic > Freshwater > Lake | place: Spain...
GGCCCTACCACCAGCGCGTTGACGGTGAATTACACCGTGGCCGGCACCGCCACCCTCGGCACCGACTTCACCGGGATCAGTGCCACAGGCACGACAAAAACGGTCACCTTCGCGGCTGGTTCGGCCATCGCCACGGTCACCGTGGATCCCACCGCTGATACCACGATCGAGCTGGATGAAACCGTTGCGCTCACCCTTGCCACTGGCACGGGTTACACCATCGGCACCACGGCGGCGGTGGTGGGCTCCATCACCAATGCGGAGCCGGCACCGACCCTCTTGACCATTGGCGTGAGCGGATCGACCGTGGTGCTGACCTTCTCCAGCGCCATCACGGCAACGGGGGTTCCCACTTCGGCCTTCCTGGTGCAGACCGTGTCTTCCACCGGCACGCCGACGAACAGCACCGTCAGCTCTGTTGCCGTCAGTTCCACCAACCCAACCCAGCTGGTGCTAGGCCTGTCGGGCATCGAACCCAGCCCGGGGGTGGACCTGCGGGTGTCCTACACCGATCCAGCCGGAGACCAGGTGAGCGGTGTGATCCAGGGCAGCAGCGGCAGCGATGTGGCTTCATTCAGCAACAGCTTCGCCACAACCTTCACCTCAACGGTGAGCGTGACCAGCCTGGCTAGCCAGTATCTAAATCTCACCCTGGCAGGCAGCTCGGCGATCAATGGCACGGCCAATGACGCAGCCAATGGGATCACAGGCAACGAGGCAGCTAACACCCTCTCGGGCCTGGCGGGCGACGACCGACTCATCGGCAACGGCGGCAATGACCTGCTGATCGGCGGCGCGGGAGCAGACACCATGACCGGCGGCAGCGGTAGCGACACCTTCCGAATCGCCCTGGCCGACAGCCGTCTGTCCGCCTTCGATCGCATCACAGACTTCGCGATCGGCACAGACCAAATTGATGGTCCCAGTGCGGTGACGGCAGCCAACCTGAGCGAGTTGGGCGCTGTGAGCAACCTCACGGAGACCGGAATCCAGGCGGTGCTTACATCAGGCACCTTCGCCCTCAATGGCGCAGCTACCTTCAGCTACAACGATCCAAGCCAGGGGATCCGCACTTTCCTCGCCCTCAACGATGGCACCGCCGGCTTCAATGCCAACAACGATTCCATCGTGGAAATCACAGGATTCAGTGGAGCGCTGACCAGCCTCAGCATCATCTAATTCACAACACAATCACCACATGGCCTTGTTGAAGGGATGGTGCGGCATATTTTTGCCGCCCTCTCTGCCGCAAGGCTTTTTCATCAGGCCCGTTACAGCTGCGCGTGATTCCTGGCCTCCAGCACTGCCAGATAGAGCTCCTCCGAAACCTCGCAAATGTCGTACTCACTGGGCAGCATCCCGTGCACAGGATCGAAGTGGAACGCCGTGGATCCAGGGGGCCCAGGGGTCGCGTGTGACAGAGCGGTGACGGCCTGCACCCGACCAGGCACGATTCCGCTTTCAGTGGCGAGCATCCTGCAGCGGACAGCCATAGGCCTCAAACGCCGCATCGGCGCTCACCAACAGCAACGATTCACTGATCGACTGGGCCACCAGCAGGCGGTCAAACGGATCGCGGTGATGGAGAGGCAACTGCTCGAGCGTCAGCAGGTGGGGGAGGTCAAGGGGCGGGAGCTCAAAGCCGCACTCCTAAGCCCACGGAATCGCCTGGGCGGCCGAGAGCGGCATATCGCTGATCAGCACGCTGCTGGCCTCAGTGGTGATCAGGTCGCGACTACGCGGGCCCAGCCGTGGTTCACGTTGATCGCCCAGAGGAAGGCATGGGTGTCGAGCAGGAGCCGCATCAGGCCTGTTCAAACAGCTCGGCGATCAGCGGATTGGCGGCATCGATCGACTCCGGAACGATGAACTGACCGCGGGCTACCCCCAGACGCCGGGGCCGCTCCGGCCCCGGCAGGGCAGTGAGCCGTGCCACCGGCCTGCCGTTGCGGGCGATCACCACCTCCGTTGCCGCACCGGTTTCTATGGCCTCCACCAGGCGCGAGAGGTGGGTCTTGGCCTCCAGCATGTTGACCGTGCGACGGCCACCGCCACCGAGGGGCGATGGTGCTGCCATGGCGTGAAACAGACAAGAACAACAAACTAGACCAGACCAGACCAGACCAGACCAGGTCCGGTCGACCCGGACCGACCCGGAGCGGCAGAACGGAGCTTCATGGCGCGATTGCCAGCCCAATCGCAAACCCTTCTCCGCTAGCCTGACCATACCGACCAGACCAGATTATGTCCTTCGTTCAGGGTGCCCCCTCATCGGGCCCTTCGGGCCCGGCCGCGACCCGTTGCGTCAATGTTCAGGAAGCGAAGACCCATCTTTCGGCCCTGCTGGCCAGGGTCGCCGCCGGCGAGCGCATCGTGCTGTCTCGCCATGGCAAACCCATCGCCCAGCTGGTGCCCCTGGATCCCAGCCCGCGCCGGCAGCTCGGCATCCTGCAGGGAAGGGTGGATGAGGCGTTCTTCGAGCCCCTGCCCGACGACGAACTGGAGCGCTGGGGCTGATGAAACTGCTGCTCGACACCCACGTGTTGCTCTGGGCCCTGCTGGAACCCCAGAAGCTCTCCCCTGAGTTGCACAACGCCCTGGAGGACAGCAATAACACGCTCGTTGTCAGCGCCGCCTCCGCCTGGGAGATCGCCACGAAGTGGAGGTTGGGAAAACTGCAGCACGCCCGATCCGTCGTCGACCACTACGCCATGGCCCTGCACCGTCTGGCGGCGGTCGATCTGCCGATCAGCGGTGCCGTGGCCCGGCAAGCTGGCCTTTGGGCCGTGCCGCACCGAGATCCTTTTGATCGTCTGCTGGCGGCCCAGGCCAGGTCTGAAGACCTCGTGCTGGCCAGCACCGATCCGGCGTTCACCCAGTTCGAAGGGGTGGTGACCCTGGGGTAAGCCTTTGGCACCAGCGTGGTCCGACAGCCCAATTGGGCCCGCAGGACCGCTGGCTCAGCCCCAAGGCCAGGGCGGCCAGCTACAGCAGGGCGTTGCACACTGCGTTACACTGAGCCAGTGATGGTTCGGTTATGTGATAAGGCTCGCAAATTTCGTTTGTATCTAGCAGCGTTGCACTTCGCTGCCCAGATCGAGGATCTGGATCTGCCGGGCTATCGGCTGCATCTGCTCAAGGGGGCAGACAAGGGGCGGTGGTCGATCTGGTTAATCGGCAATTGGCGGCTCACGTTTGTGTTCCGCGACAGCCACGTGTTCGATCTCGATTTCGAGGATTACCACTGATGCAGATGCACAATCCATCACACCCTGGCCCGATCCTTGAGGCCGCCCCATCGAGCGGACTCCAGCGAGCGAGCTGCTGAGGCAACAAGCGGCCGCCCTTGCCGGTTGTCTCGAACCGCACCAGGGCACCGGCAGCGGAATCGCAATAGAGGGTGCCGCGACAGCGGATCCCGCTCTGGAACAGGCCGTGCTCCTGGCCGATCAGGTCCTCCTCGACGCAGAAATACCAGCCGACGCAAGGATGACCTAGTGGACGCTGAGGCGGCAGCCAGGGCGTTTCTGGCCGGTACGGCTTCCATCGTCCCCAAGCGAGGTGGCGATCAGGTGGAGATGATCCGCCTGCTGAAAGTGGCCAAGGACTCCGTCATCGATGGGCGGACCAGGGCCCTGAACCAGGGGCGCTCATTGCTGGTGACTGCCCCCATGGCGTTACGGGAGCGGCTCTCGGGCCTCAGCCGCAACGAGCTCATCACCACCTGCGCAAGCTTCCTCCCCGGCGAGCTGGTCGATCCTCTGGCTGCCGCAAGACGTGCGTTGCGCAGTCTGGCCAGGCGCATCCAGGCTCCCGATGCCGAGCTCAAGGAGTTGATGGCCGATCTCGATGGTCTGACTCAGGCGGCCTGCCCCGGCCGACGTCAGAGCTATGGCATCGGCATCGATGGAGCTGCAGTGCTGCTGACGGCTGTTGGCGACAACCCAGAGCGCATTCGCTCAGAGGCGGCTTTCGCAGCCATCTGCGGCGCCAGCCCCCTGCAAGCAAGTTCAGGCAACAGTCGGCATCACCGGCTGAATCGGGGTGGCAATCGCCAGGCCAATGCCACCCTGCATCGCATCGCTGTGGTGAGACTGCGCTGGCATGAGCAGACCAAGGTACGCCGAACGCCGCAAAGCAGAAGGGCTCAGCAACAAGGACATCCTGCGCTGCCTCAAACGGTTCATCGCCAGGGAGGTGTTCCATCTGCTGATGGGCAAACCACCCCGCAGAACCGCGGCCACATGAACGGCCCAACGATCAGCTGCTCAGGATCAGAACCGCAGCCAAAAACCTCGCTCAGGGGCTTGACGATCTATGGAAGCATCACTCCACGGGACGCTGCTGGTGAGGCAGGAACATCGGGCTCTGGTGGTGTTCACCAATCCCCGCCAGGCCAAGCGCTTGTGTGGGCGCACCCAGCGGGTGATCAAGCTGCCGGACACGCGCGTCATTGAACGAACCGCCCCCTATCTGCTCAACCAGGGGATCAGCCGGGTGGTGATTGAAGGGGCGCTTTATGCCTTGGCGGGTTCCTGAGGCTCCGTCGCTCCGATTTTCCACGGACAACCCCTTGCGATCCCATCTCTAGTCTAGGCGGCAGATTGGCTCTGCCTGGTAAGATTCATATTATCTTTCGATGACGGTCGCAATGAGATGTATTACATAGCATACCCGCGACGTACCCGTTCAGGGGGTATGTATAGCGTCTAGTCAAACCGAGGACACTACCCGTAGTGTCTACGCTGCTCCAGCGATGGTCAAAGTCGGCCTCAGGCAGCCCCCAGGAGGCTTCTTGGTTGAAGTGAAATCACCAGAAAACAGGTCAAAGCCACTGAACCGCAATCGATCTTGGTTTTCGTCCCACCCCCTGAACAGGTACCCCGCGACGCAACCAGCGGAAGCGCCACCAGGTACCTGCGCGACCATGCAGCTGTTGAAGCGCCGATCGCGGTCGACCCGTCTGGGCACCTCTGGCCTGATCACCGCCAGCCTCGGACTGGCGCTGCTGGTGCTGGCCGGCTCCGCCGCCATCGTGGCCGGCGCCCTGAGCCTGGTGAGCGCATCCAGCCGCGGCAGCGACGCCGAACAGGCACGCGAGGCCGCTGAGGAGGGCTACAACCGCGTGATCGACCTGCTCAACGATCCCGGCAACAGCTATCTGCTGGTTACCAAGCGGGACAACTGGACCAGCAATACCGTCACCGCCCAGGAGCGCCAGACCTGCAACATCAGCTCCAGCACCACTGGCGCCATCAGCGGCGCCAGCATCATCGAGACACCCACGCCCTTCCCCTCGGTGGGAAACGGCCGCCAGATGCGCTACACGCTGGAAAGTTTCACCCCACCCCAGTACCCAGGCGCTGCACCAAGTGGCTGCACCAAATTCGGGAATCTTGCCGGCGGTACGGCGAGGCTGGTCATCCGCGGCGATGTCCTGCGCAATGGCAGCGTGATCGCCTCCCATCGCATCGAGCGAGCGGTGACGGTGGAGGCGCTTCCTCAGGGCTCCAGTTCAGGTGGTTCAACGAATTCCTACGCCTTCATCGGTCTTGGTAGCGGAGCGTCGAGCTTGATCGCGGTAGAAAAGGATCCATCGATCATGTCACGCATCGCACAGGACAGTGGCACCACTCCATGGCGATGGGATACGTCAGACACGTCTTTAATCATCAACTGCCTTGGCATGACGGAGCCACAGTGCCGCACCGGTTCATCCAGCTTATCCAGTGCCTTCCCGGTTGAGGAATTGACGATCAGCAAGTTCCTGTCCATGTTTGGCCCCAAGCCGCCGACTCCAACGGGAACTCCAGCCATTACCGCTAGCGCCTGGACTTCTGCAGCTATCACCAACGCATCAGCAAGCGGGAGCACCATCAATTACCCGTACAGCTCTGGCACCACCCTGCGAACCAATTGCAGGCAGGTCCAGGTTCTGAAACCAACAGGGCAACCCGAAGACGTGATCGCTTGCAAGGTTAACAATCTCTACCTGGACGCTAAAGATCTCAGCGTCAATACCACGAACTATCCCGTAATCCTCTACATGATCGCCAATACCTCAACAGCGCAACTCTATCTCAAAAACGCTCAGATCATCAATACCGTGTTCAGCAGCTCTCGCGCCACGAACCCCAAAAGCTGGAATCGATTGCGAATTTTTTTGAGATCCTCGCGCCGCCCACCAAGTCAGCGCCAGCATCACTCCCTCAGCCTGTGAAAACGACAGCAGCAAAGCGACCTGGTTCATTGAAGGTAGCGGACGAATCAATGGAGCTTTTATCTGGGCTCAAACGGTCACGTTGGAGATGAAAGAGCCCACTGGCATTGCCCTCACCGAATACAGCTTGTTCGGCGCTAACTGGGCCTGCAAAATCAAATACGAAAAGTATGTTCGCCATCTCATAAACTCCCCATGCGATGCCAACGATGGCATCAACGATCTATTTGGAATCAGCTGCCAGGTTTATTCCTATTCCGCACGTGGTATTTAAGCCCTCCTCGCACCCTTGTTGCGCAATGAAACCGTCAGCCAGCCCACTTGAGCGGAGAGCATTCCCTACCACGTTCTCAGCAGGCTTCACCCTTGTGGAACTGATGGTGTCGGGCGCGATTCTGTCGATCGCCACCGTGCTGATCGCGCAGACCACCAATCTCGCCACCGCCAGCAGTCGCCGCGGTGATGCCCTCACCCTGGTGCAAACCATGATCAACCGCGATCTGAACTGGCTGCGTGGCTACGCGCACACCTGGAACTGCCGATCAGGTTGTGGCGCCAACCCCAGTGCTCCGCTCCGCTACGGCAACCTCGACGCCACCCCCATCGCCTGCAGCACACTGGTGACCACCTTCCTCAGCGCCGCAGCCGCCGACACCGGCACCCCGACGCGCCCCTTCCCGATCCCCACAACCCTCAACACATCTCAGGTGCTCCAGGCTGCCAACGGCGGCAACCTCAGCCGCTCCATCAGCCTCCCCTCAGGCACCACAGGCTCGTTGCCCCAGAGCCTGGTGGTCTCCTACAGCTATGGGGGTTCGCCCGCGTTCGAGCGGCGCGGATCGCTGCTGATCCAGGCCGGCAGCTGGTGCACACCCTGATCCGATGGCAAGCGTCCGCCCCGGCCCAGGCATCGTTGCAGGTTTCAGCCTGACGGAACTGTTGATCGCGGTGGCAATCCTCGGCCTGCTGAGCGCCGCCACACTGTTCGGTCTGCTGCGCAGTGCCCGCATCGGCGCCCTGCGTGCCGCCGCGATCGACCTTGCCGGCTATCTCGAGACCGCTCAGGCCACCGCCGCCGGCAGCACCGATGCCTGCAGCCTGGCGATCAGCGGCAGCGGCGACAACCAGCAAATCGGGCCCAGCAACGCGGCTGGCAACGCCTGCGCGGCTCTCGCCTCCCAGCCACTTCTCTCCGGCAGCGTCATCCCCCTTGGGCTGGTTGTCACGACAGCTGGAACCCTCACCATCGCCCCCCGCGGCACCCTGGAAAGCCCCGTCACGATCCGTCTCTCCGAAGCCAACACCCAGAACCTCGAATACTGCGTTCAGCTGCTACCCCCGGCTGGACTGGTGGGAACCGGTGTCTACCGGAACAACAGCTGTGACCATGCCGCCTTCAACTGAGCGGCCGCCAACCCGGCCGGGCCTGGAGCGTCGCGCGGTCGCGGCCTTCAGCCTGGTGGAGCTGCTGGTGAGCGTGGTGATTCTCGGCCTGCTCAGCGCCGGTGCCGCCAGGGTGCTCACAGGGGACCTGGTGGGCAACAGCACGCTGCAGACCTATCAGCGCCTGCGACGGCAGGTGGGCCGCGCACGCCGCTTTCTCGAGCTGGAAACCGCCACGGCCACGCGCCTGCAATGGCAAAGCGCCAACAGCCTGCGCCTCTCGGGCGTGAACAACGGCACGGCCTTCACGATCTCCTACGACCTGGTGCCTGCCGCCTCTGCGGGAATCAGCGGGGTGACCTTTCGTGGACCGTTTGTGCTGCGGCGCAATGGCCCCCCGTACAGCAGCGGCGGCCTTCTCTCCAACAGCGCCGCCACGAACACCGTGGTGCTCGACGGGCTGGCAAACGAGCAGGCCGTCACGGTCAGCGCCGCCCAGACCACCGCCGATCGCAGCGCCAGGGTGACGATCAATCTCAGCGATGGCGGCACCACCTACAGCAGTGTTTTCAGCCTGGCCACAGCCGCACCCAGCGGCTACGGCCTGTTGCAGTTCAGTGAAACCAACGCCTCCCTCAGCGGCTGCAGCGGTGATCCCAATGGTTGCCGCCAAGCCAACGGCATCCAGGAATGGGACACGCGCCTGCTCTCAGGCAGCAGCCCGATCACGATCACCCCTGTGGGCAGCCCGAACCAGGTGATCGTCTACTTCAATGCGCCCCGGTCCACCGCTGACATCCGACGTGCTCAGTCCAGCAGCTCAGGCACCTGCATCCGAACCAGCTGCTACATCGATTTCGCCAGCGGCAGTGATTTCTTGATCAATGCAGCCAGCAGCCGCGTCGACAAGTTGGTGTTTCTCGATACCGTAATCGCCGTGCCCCGCCAATAAGCAATCTCCCATGGACCAGTAACGGGGGTCACGTCATGGGTGACACCCTCGACGTAGCCCAACTCCATAGGCAGCAGAGGCTGGGTGCGATCCAGGGCCTGGATCTGTGTTTTCTCGTCAACGCAGAGCACAACTGCCTTGTCGGGCGGGTTGAGGTAGAGCCCGACGATGTCTCTTACCTTCTCGACATTGCCGAGGTCCTCGGCCGAGCGTGCCGGAGGCACTAAAAGGGATCATTGGAGAGCTTGAAGCCGTCAGGCTTCCGCGCAGCGGTGGGATTTCTGGCGGTGCGGCTGGAGCGAAAAGGTCTGCAGCCAGCGGTGGGCGGTGCTTTCTGAGATGCCGGTGGCAGCCGCCAAGGAGCGGGCTGTCCACTGTGTGCTGCCATCAGTGGGCTTGCTCTCAAGTGCCCGGTTGATCACCTCGGCCACCTTGTCATCTTTATAGGTGCGGGGCCGCCCTGGCCTGAGTTCGTCGTGTAAACCCTCCGGGCCAAGGTCCCGGTAACGCTTGCGCCACTTGCCCACGGTCATGCCCGTCAAGCCCATCCGCTTGGAAATGGCTGTGTTGGTTTCACCGGCTCCGCAAGCCAGCACAATCTGCGCTCGCTGCACGATCGAATGGGGCAACGACCGTGAGTTGGCGATGCTCTGGAGTTGCTGAACCTCGTCGTCGCTGAGAACCAGCGGCGGCATCGGGCAACCAACTGCCATGGAACGGCTCCCCTCAGGAGACACTCCTTATTTTGGCTGCTATTTCCGGGACTGCCCATTAACCCGTGGGTTGGTTTTTCTGAAAACTCGTAAGCGTTCAGGGGTCGGGACAGCACGCGGCGAACTCCGTAGCAAGCTGACGTGCTTGATCCACGCCTGACGGGTAGGGGAAGACGGTGCTGATCCGTCGCTGCCTCCAGCTGCCATCGGGCAATGGAAGGCTGGCCCGCAGCCGCAACCTCGCCCCAGACGGAGAGACTTCGAGGCTGACACTGGAGCCCAGGTCTCTCAACGCCCGGTTGATACGCGTGAGGTAGGGGTCCCGGACGGTCATACGGCGTGCCTAAAAGCGTGCCTACTCTCGCCCAAAACGGGCTGATCTGTGCCTAAGCGGTGCCTTGCCAGGTCCCCTGCCATAGCTCTACTTTGGCTGGAAACCTTGTCTGTAACTGGGTTTTGGGGATGGGGGTCCCGGGGATCGAACCCGGCTAAGGCGAATTATGAGTTCGCTGCATTCACCAGATTGCTAGACCCCCCCACGCCGGCCGGAGCGACCTACCAGAGACCCCGGATCGGCGGGGTCCAGGTGGTGCTGGCCGGCGGCCTCACGTAGGTGGGCCCGGCGCCGGCCCCGAGGCTGGTGCTGAAGCCGTTGGTGATGTCGGTGGTGCGCAGGGGCATCAGGCTGCTCTGGTCGGTCAGCATCACCGACGCCGTGTTCTCGATGGCGGTGCCGTCCCAGATGATGTTCTGGTCAGGGAAACCGAAGGCGACGATCTTGCCCCCATCCCGACCCGGGATCGAGAGACCCAGCGGATCGGTGATCTGATGCAGCAGGTTGACGCCCTGGGCGAAGGGCGCCGAAAAGCTGTAGTAGCGCTGCTCCATCAGCTCAGGGGCCGAGCGGGTCACGCCGCAGCGGGTGACCTCCACAGGTCCGGCGCCGGACGTGGCGGGCCTGGGGGCTTCGAGGGTGGTGGTGCAGAGCACCGGCCCGGCGATGGCGGGAGCCAGGAGGGAGACGGCAGCGAACGGCACCAGGGCCGCCAGGGGTGCGGCGAGGGAGGCAGGCACTGCCAGGATCGGTGCTGTCATGGGGTTACGCGGCCCCAGCTCCGGGGCGATTTGCTCGCAGGTTAGCGACCTCTGACGCACTTCACCATCGATCTCCGGCCGCAGCTGCCGCTGCTTCCGCGCCACTCCGTCTCGCCGCTTCGTCACCACCGATGGTCTCCCTGCCCGCCAGCCCAAGCCAACAGCGTTCCGCCCTGCTCGCCCTGCTGGCGGAGCGGGCCTATCGGCTGGGCGACTTCACTTTGGCCTCGGGCCGCCGCAGTGAGCACTATGTCAACTGCAAGCCGGTGAGCCTGAGCGGCATCGGCCTGGCCCTGCTGGGTCGCCTGATGCTGGAGGAGGTGGAGGCCGAGGCCGGGGCGGTGGCGGGGCTGACCCTGGGGGCCGACCCCCTGGTCAGCGCGGTGGCCCTCCAGGCCGCCCTGGCCGGCCGCGACCTCGATGCCCTGATCGTGCGCAAGGAGGCCAAGGGCCATGGCACCGGGGCCTGGCTCGAAGGCCCGCTGCCGCCGGCCGGATCCCGGATCACCGTCCTCGAGGACGTGGTGACGACAGGCGGCTCGGCCCTGAAGGCCGTGACCCAGCTGCAGGAGGCGGGCTATGCGGTGGAGAGGGTCGTGGCGATCGTGGATCGCCAGGAGGGCGGGGCCGAGGCGATGCAGGAAGCCGGCCTCGACCTGCGCAGCCTCTTCCTGCTCGAGGAGGTGGCCGCCACGGCCGCCGGGCTGGACGGCGCGGCAGGCTGAACCCCGCCCCAAGCGACGCCATGACCTCCTCCTCCGTCCCGACATCGGCCACGGCCGATCCCTGGAACTGGACGCCTCCGGCCCAGAGCTGCTGGTCGCGGCCGGTGGGGCTGCTGCGGCTCGATGGACCCGACACCCTGCGGGTGCTGCACGGCCAGACCAGCCAGGCCCTCGAAGCGGCCCAACCCGGCCAGTGGCTCGGCACCTGCTGCATCGGACCCACGGCCCGCCTGGGGGCGGTGGCGGAGGTGTTGGTGGACGCCGACGGGGCCTGGCTGGTGATCGTCGATGGGGATCCCGAGGCCGTGCGCCTCGCCCTCGACCGGGTGCTGTTTCCCGCCGACAAGGTGCGGCTGGGGCCGGTGACACCGGCCACCCTGCACCTGCCTCTGGGATCGCCGGGGCCAGACGCCACACCTGCCGGGACCTGGGCGCCGCTGGCGGGCTCCCCGGGCTGGCAGCTGGGGGAAGCCCTGCTGCTGCCGGCGGACGCGCCTCTGCCCCCCTGGCTGGCCGAGCGGAGCCCCCTGGAGCCGCAGCAGGCGGAACGCTGGCGGCTCCAGCAGGGCCTGCCGGCGGCGCCGGGGGAGATCCACGGGGACACCAACCCGTTTGAACTGGGACTGGCGACGCGGGTGAGCCTAACCAAGGGCTGCTACGTGGGCCAGGAGACCCTCGCCAAGCTCGCCACCTACGACGGGGTGAAGCAGCAACTGCGCCGCTGGCAGGCCACAGCTGTCCCCGCCGAGACCGTCGCCGCCGGCGCGCCGCTGCGCGACGGGACAGGGAACCGCGCCGGAGTGATCACCTCCAGCCAGGAACTCCCCGGCGGCGAGGGGTGGATCGGCCTGGCCCTGGTGCGCCGGGCCTGGCTGCAGGAGCCCGCTCTGCTGGCCGGGGATGGGCCCGATGCCTGGCTGGGGCTCTCGCTGCCGGCGGCGTTTCAGGCGCCGCCGGTCGGGGCGGGGGGCGGTGGAGGGGCCGGTAAGGCGTCCTGATCCAGCAGCCAGCGCACCACCGCCCAGGTGGCCAGGCTGTCGTCCTGGTTGTAGCGGAAGATGCGTTGCAGCTTGCGGCTTAACGCCCCCCGGCTCGGACGCCGCAGCCCACCGGAGCCCTCTCGCCACTGGCGCCACCAGAGCAGGCAGCGGGCGCCGTCGACGCCCTTCTGGCTCCAGGTGAAGCCCAGCCAGCCCGCCACGGCCTTCAGCCCGTAGCTGTTGACCGGCAGCAGCCAGTGGCGGCGCAGCCGCTGATGCACGTCCACCAGGCGGGCCCGCAGCCGCGCCCGTTCGGCTTCGCTGGCCCCCTGGCGTTCGGCCAGGCGCAGCAGGGACACCGATTCGGTCTCGCCGTAGTGGAGGACGGGCCAGTCGGGATAGCGGGCCAGGAGGGTGCTCAGACGCCGCCAGAGACGGGCCTCGCCGTGCTCGTGCAGGGCCAGCAGGGGCTGGTAGCGGCCCAGGATCTCCCCCGGGCCCGGGACCCCGGGCCAGCGGCCGTCCGGCCCGCGCTCCAGCCGCACCAGGCCGTGCAGGAAGTCGTCGCGGGCATCGGGATCGGATTCGATGTCGTAGAGGAGCACGCCGGGGGCCTCCGCCAGCTCGGGCAGGGCAGGGCCGGCCGCCTCGGCGCTGCGCCGGGGCACGCCCTGCTGCTGCACCCTGGCCTGGGCCACCAGCTTGGGGGCCACCTCCCGGTGCTGCTCGCTGTGGACGGCCAGGTCCTCAGCCAGACGGTCCGGGTCGGCCGCCGCCAACTGGTCGAGGCTGGTGATGCCCAGCTCCAGCAAGAGCTCACGGCGCTTGCCGCCGATGCCACTCACCTCGCTGAGGTGCCCCTCGGCGGCTGCGACCCGGTCACAGGCCACGCGCCAGCTGCAGAGGGTGCATTTCTTGCGATCGCTGACCAGGGGCGGCGGCTCGCGGCGGACCAGCTCGAGGGCCAGCCGCTCGAGGCTCTCATCGAGTTGACGCTGCAACGAGCCCCCGAGGGCCAGCCGCTCCCGCTCCAACCCCCGGTCGGCCCCAGCCACCACCAGGCCATGGGGTACGGGGGCGCGCTGGTGCTCCGCCAGCAACCGCCCCCATAGGGCAAGCAGGACGCGGTGTTCGCGGGTGAGGCGCCGGCCCTGGCGGGCCAGCACCGGCCGGTAGCTGTGGTCGCCCCAGCGGCTGGGCTCCTCGACCCGCTCCAGCAGGCTCGGGTGGACTTCCAGCCGCAGCCCACGGGGGCCGGTTCCCACCAGCCTCAGACCCACCACCCCGGGCGCGCCGGCGCGGCAGGCCGCCTCCCCGTGGCCGGGGCGCTGCGGCATCAGGCTCTGGAAACTGCGCAGCTGGTCATCGAGGGCCAGGGCGCGGTGGGCGCTCCACGACCGCTCCTCGGACGAACCGTGGAGGTCGAGCCAGGCCCGCCGCCGGCAGCGCACCCAGCTGCGCAGCAGACGGTCGGTGAGGACAGGAGCGTCCGAGGTCTGGGGCATGGGCTGCAGGCTAGGGGGGCCGGTGGCCTGCCATCAGGCCGGCACCCGCCGCGGCCATCCGGAGGGGCCGGCCTGCTACGACCGGCCTGCCCTCCCTCGCCTCCGCGCCGCCCATGGCCTCCGCCCCCCTGCCCCTCGAGGCCGGACCGATCCACTTCGGCACCGATGGCTGGCGGGGCATCCTCGGCGTGGACATCACCATGGAGCGCCTGCTGCCGGTGGCGGCGGCCGCCGCCCGGGAACTGGCCGCCAGCGCCCCGGAGGGCCTCGCCAGCCGGGAGGTGGTGATCGGCTACGACCGGCGCTTCCTGGCCCCCGAGCTGGCCGAAGCCATCGCCGCCGCCGTGCGGGGGGCCGATCTGGTGCCCCTGCTGGCCGCCACCCCCGTGCCCACCCCGGCCTGCAGCTGGGCGGTGGTGGAGCGGAAGGCCCTGGGGGCCCTGGTGATCACCGCCAGCCACAACCCGCCGGAATGGCTGGGTCTCAAGATCAAGGGCCCTTTCGGCGGCTCGGTGGAAGGCGACTTCACCGCCCGGGTGGAGCGGCGCCTGGCGGCCGGGGGCCTGAGCGTGCCGATCCCCGGCGACACCGAGCGCTTCGATGCCATGGGCACTTATCTGGCTGGGCTCGGCGCCAAGGTCGACGCCGCGGCCCTGGTGGAGGGCCTGGCCGCCGCCGGCCTGCAGGTGATCGTGGATCCGATGCATGGGTCGGCCGCCGGTGGGCTGCCGGCCCTGCTGGGCGAGTCGGGCGCCGCCGCCGGCGTGATCCGGGAGATCCGCGGTGAGCGGGATCCCCTGTTCGGCGGCCACCCACCCGAACCGCTGGCGCCCTATCTGGAGCAGCTGATCGCCGACGTGCGCCAGGCCACGGCGTCCGGCCGGCCGGCGGTGGGCATCGTGTTCGACGGCGATGGCGACCGCATCGCCGCGGTGGACGAGCAGGGCCGCTTCTGCAGCACCCAGTTGCTGATGCCCCTGCTGATCGACCACCTGGCCCGCGCCCGCCAGCTGGGGGGCCGGGTGGTCAAGACCGTGAGCGGCTCCGATCTGATGGCCCTGGTGGCGGCGGACCTGGGGCGGGAAGTGATCGAGAGGCCCGTCGGGTTCAAGTACATCGCCGCTGAGATGCTGAGCAGCGAGGTGCTGGTGGGCGGAGAGGAATCGGGCGGCGTGGGCTTCGGCATCCACCTGCCGGAGCGGGATGCCCTGTTCGCGGCCCTGCTGCTGATCGAGGCGCTGGTGGAAGGGGGCCTGCCCCTCGGAGCCCGCCTGGAAGCCCTGCAGGAGCGCTGCGGTGGCGCCAGCGTCTACGACCGCCTCGACCTGCGCCTGCCGGACATGGCCAGCCGCAGCCGGCTGGAGGCCCTGCTGGCCCAGGATCCGCCCCGGGAGGTGGCCGGTGCCACCGTGCTGGAGGTGAACCGCACCGACGGGGTCAAGCTGCGGATGGGGCCAAGCCACTGGCTGATGCTGCGCTTCTCCGGCACCGAGCCCCTGCTGCGCCTCTACTGCGAAGCCCCCAACGCCGACCGGGTGCAGGCGGTGCTGACCTGGGCGCGCCAGCTGGCGGAGGCGATCTGATGGGCGACCCACTGGAGCCCCGGGTGGCACCCACCGTGTTGGTGATCGCGAGCGGCAATGCCGGCAAGATCAGGGAGTTCGCCCATCTGCTGGCCTCCCTGCCGCTGGAGGTGCGGCCCCAGCCCGACGGACTGGACGTGGAGGAAACGGGCAGCAGCTTCGCCGCCAATGCCCGACTGAAGGCCGAGGCGGCGGCCCGCGCCACCGGCCACTGGGCCCTGGCCGACGACTCCGGCCTGGCGGTGGCCGCCCTGGGCGGCGCCCCCGGAGTGCATTCCGCCCGCTATGCGGACACCGACCCCGCCCGGATCGCCCGGCTGCTAATGGAACTAGACGCAGCCGATCGGGAGTGCCAAGGGCAGGGTCTGCCATCCGATCGCCGGGCGGCCTTCATGGCCGCCCTGGCGGTGGCCGATCCCAGCGGAGCGATCCGGCTGGAGGTGGCGGGCCGCTGCGACGGGGAGATCCTGGAGGCCCCGAGGGGGAGCGGCGGCTTCGGCTACGACCCGGTGTTCTTCGTGCCGGAGGCGGGCCTGAGCTACGCGGAAATGGACAAGGGCCTCAAGGGCCGGATCGGTCACAGGGGCAGGGCCTTCACCCAGCTGGAGCCGGAACTGAGGGAGCTGCTTTCACGCCCTACAGGCTAATCCCGCCCATGGAGTTACGAAGCCGTCATCCCTTTCTGGCAGCAGTCATCCGACCCGTTTTGAAAAGGATCGACGACTTCGACTTCACCTGCGGTGTTTTTTCGCTCAAGTGGCCGTGATCTGTATCTTCACAAGAAACTCTAGTTGAGCTATGCCCAGCAGAGAAGTTCCCACTAATGCAAAAGACATTGCCTCAAGGACTGATTCTGCCCCATCTTGCCTGCAATCATTGAAAGCTTGCAGGCCCCATAAAGATCCTTCAGGCCGTTGACCACAAGCAGAAGCAGCGGGCGTCCATTCGAAAAGGACCAGAGCTTGATCGACACAATCCTCGGCGCATCTGCTGAGGTTGGGCGGTGCGAGCAAGTGGCCGCTACAGCCCAGCTGACGAGAGAAATCAGCCTGCTCGCTGCCCTAAGACTCCTGACTTTACCCACCAGGGCTCGATCTTGGGTTGGTCAGCCCATGCGAATATCACCGACTGATGGAATCCACCCCTGTAACTGCCAGGACACACAGCCGCCGAGGATCATCGGATCCTGCGACACAAACGCTTCAGCCGCTGCATAATCCTCAGCCTGAAAAATCATCAGACCCCCGCCACCTGGTTGGCCGCTGGCATCGACGAGATAGCCACTGCTGACAAGGTCGCCACGATTCCTGAGCTCCCTCACCCACGCAAGATGCGCCCTGAGATGGGGCTCCACCAACTCGCGGGGCTGGCAAAAGGATTCGGTCTTGATGAACCAGGGCATGACCTCAGCTTGCCAGCCCCACGACGTCGCTGGCATGACCCAGAGGGAGTAGGAAGGAGACGGCTTATCAAGCAGAACACCATGTCGAAATCCCAGCTCAGCGCATTTCTGGCCAAGGTGGCGGCAGACCCCGCCCTGAAGGCACGGGTGGATACGGCTGCTGATGCCGATGCGGTGGTGGCCATTGCCCTTTCCGAGGGGCACCTCTTCTCCCCCGCCACGTTCACCCGCTTCTCCCGCGGCTGAAGCCGGCTCGCGGTCTGCCGATCTATGGGGAAGCTCTTAGGGTTCTGTATCCGTTCAGAGGGCGGGATGCCCACCGCGCCAATCCACCCCTGATCGCTGAGTGCTGAGGGTCCAAGGAAGAGACAGCGTGTGTTGGGCAGTTCATGAATTCGGGGGCAGTGATGGCATCACGCCACCGCGATGATGGGCAATCCAGGCCTGCTCCAGGAACTGCTGCCAGATATCTCGCCCCTGTTGCCGCAGGGTGGTCGTTACCGTGAGCAGGCGACTGCGGCAGATTGCACCGCTGGTTGATTGGACGCCTTGACTGATCTTGCGCTGAATCACCGACTGGCGCAGAGCTCGTACTCCTGCGGAGAAGACTCTGTCTACAGCGACGTTGTTGGTGGGCTCGACGCCTTGGATTTCCAGAAACGTCCAGAGGACATCGCTGCGTTGCAGCACCTGCTGACAAGTGCGCACCGTCTTGGCCCAGGGTGTTCGCCCACCGCGCTGATAGCCCAGCTCCACCGCCCGCTGCAGCGTGGCCTCAAAGGAGCGGCGGATTGCCCGGCAGCCCTGCTGCAACGTGGGCCAGTCGTTCGCTCCCTCCTGTCATCTGTGCCACTGGGCAAACAGTTGTTGCTGCAGGTCCAGCAGCTCTGCTCCGAACTCGGCGCTGGCACCAGGGCGCTGGGCGATGGCAGTGAGATCGCGGATCAGGTGCGCCCAGCAAGGCTGGCGCTGCTCAAGCGGTAGGTGGTTGTGGGCGGAGAAGCGATCGTTCACCACGATCCCGCCAAAGGCGTTCCCCAACAGCTCCATGGCCGCTGCAATTGAGCGGCTGAGGCCCTGCAGGAACACCGTCGCCACTGGGGTGACCATGACCCAATGCCAGCCGCGGCGGCCAGCCGGATTGTTGCCGTCGGCATTGCCGGTGGGGGCGCCGGTTTCATCGACGTAGGCCACCGGCTGCTGCCGAGCCGCTGCCAACGCTTCTGCCATCGGTTGGGCCAGTGTGGCGCTCAGCCGCTGGCGGATCCCAGCAATCCCTGCGCGGCTGATCACCACACCCAGGTGATGGAGCAGTTCCTGGGTCTTGCTGATGCTCAAAGGTAAGGCACTGCCCAGCAGACCCACAAGGGTGCTGAGCCGGGGTCCGTAACGGGCCGCTTCCACATCTGCCGGCAGGGTGGCGCAGGTGCTGGTGGAGCAGCAGGGACAGACCAAGCGGTGCAGCCGGTGTTCAATCACCAGCGGTGTGATCGGCGGAATCTCGATCACCTGGTGCCGCAACGGCTCTGGATCAACACCGTCCAGCAGCTGACCGCAGCGGCGGCAGGCCTGGGGATGGTGCTCCACCACCTCATCCACCCGCTCGATCGGCAGCAATTGCGGACCGGATCCTGGATGGCCCGGCTGACCGCCCCGCTTGCGGTCACTGCCCTTGCGCCGCTCAGGCGGCTTAAACCCAGGGCCGTCGCTGGAGGGTGGTTTGGAGGAGTTGCGAGAGCTGCGGCCGATCCGCTCACGCAATTGGGCCAGCTCTGTCGCAAGGGCGGTGAGCTTGACGCGCAGCTCCTCGATCTCCTCCTGCTGGGACAGGATCAGCTCTTGGGCACCAGCCGGCCACGACACCCAGGCCGCTTCTGAAATCCCGGAAGGAGGAGTGCTCATCACAGGCGATCTCTTCCTGAGATCCAACCGGGATTCCAGCTGCCGTCAAGGGTTCAGCAGGAACAAAGTTCGTCACAACCCGTCCCGGCCTCTGAACGGGTACAGGGTTCCTAAGTGCCCAAGTTGTGCCGCAACGTTGCATGATGCATAGGCCATTCCAAGCCACATCAACCGACCCGCTCCATGCCAACCCCAGGGCGGTCTCTGCAAGGTCTTAAAAGAAAGCTCGATTCAGTCACTGCTGGTGCTTGCGATCAATTGCGGTATTTACGATTTCAGCGACACCGCACGAAAGAATCAATTCGCTGCCTTCGCAGTCAGATTACGGCCTGACTTCCCATTGCGGCAGAAATGCCCTCGATTCTTGGTTGACGATCTGTGCACGTCAGACTCTTAGGATCCCAATGGGTTTGCGGGACGCCTTACTTTGCGACGAGAGAAGGTCGAATAGGATAAGGAAAGCTTGCCAAAGCACGGCGAAGGAACGCGTCATCCCACTTTGGTCCGACTGGCGCCTCGCTGTCGAGTGCACTTTGAAGCGTATTCCGAAAAAGGGGGGTAGGGCGTCCTGAACCAGCATAGTAGTCTTCATATTTGAAAGAGGGTTCCCGGTTGTCGGTAAGCTTAAATGGAATAGCTGCAATGCCTAGCGATTCGGCAACAATCAAACCATGTAGGGAGCTGGAAATGACTCGACCGGCCATTGCGATACGCCTGGCGATGCTTCTGGGATGATCAAGAGGGTTTACCACTTCGCAATCGCTGTTAAACAGTCCATGGCTACGCCATTCATGTAAATGGTGCCAGTCGGAATAATGAGGAATGACAAGGGTTCTATTTTCTACAGGCCGCATGTGGCGCAGTTCTGCGTAAATGCGGCCCACCAATATGGCGGGATCGAAGTAAAGGGGTTTTATTGCTTCCTGATTCAAGCTACCCTGCTGAATAAGCACTCGCTCCGTAAGGGGTCCGCGGACTGCTAGGCATCGAACATTGCGGCGTGGCGGTAATGGCTTGTCGTTGAGAGCCCCCGACCCCCAGACCACATCTCCGTCTTCTAATGCCCAGAGCACACTTCCTATCGCAAGAAACTTTCCTGGTAACCGTTCAGGGGTCGGGACGGCTCATTGCGAACTTCAGCCCTGCTGAACCCTTGACGGGAGCTTGATTCCCGGTTGCATCTCAGGCAGAGACCGCCTGTGATGAGCACCCCTCCTTCCGGGATACCAGAAGCGGATTGGCTGGCAACACCAGCCAGCGTCAGAACGCTGATCCTCGCTCAACAGCAAGAGATTCAGGCTCTCAGACAGGAGAACGATGAGCTCCGCAGCCAACTCACCGCCCTGGCCAGCGAACTGGCCAGCCTGCGGGAGCGGATCGGCCGCAGCTCGCGCAACTCCTCCAAACCGCCCTCCAGTGATGGGCCTGGCTTTAAACCACCCGTGCGGCGGAAGGGCAGTGGCCGCAAGCTCGGCGGCCAGCCGGGTCATCCTGGATCAGGGCCGGAGCTGCTGCCGATCGAGCGGGTGGATGAGGTGGTGGAACACCACCCGGAGGCCTGCCGCCGCTGCGGAACCCTGCTGCAGGGAGAGGATCCAGCGCCCGTGCGCCATCAGGTGATCGAGATCCCGCCGATCACGCCGCTGGTGATCGAGCACCGTCTGCATCGCCTGGTCTGCCCCTGCTGTTCCACCAGCACCTGCGCCTTGTTGCCAGCTGATGTGGAGGCCAGCCGTTACGGCCCCCGGCTTAGTGCCCTGGTGGGTCTGCTGGGCAGTGCCTTCCCGTTGAGTTTCAGCAAGACCCAGGCGCTGCTCGATCAGCTGCTGGGGGTGGAGATCAGCCGTGGAGCGATTGCAACGATCCGCGAGCGGATCAGCGCCACGCTGGAGCAGCCCATGCAGGAGGCCCTGGCCTTTGCCCGTCAGCAGCCGGTGGCTTACGTGGATGAAACCGGCGCCCCCACCGGCAATGCCGACGGCAACAATCCCACGGGAAAGCGGGGCTGGCAGTGGGTCATGGTCACCGCCGTGGTGACGGTGTTCATCCAGGGCCTGAGTCGGTCGACGGCTGCCGCCATCGAGCTGCTGGGGAGCAGCTTTGGCGGGATTGTGGTGAGCGATCGCTTCTCGGCCTACAACCACCTGCCCAGCCAGCAACGCCAGCTGTGCTGGGCGCACCTGATCCGCGATCTCAACGCCATCGCCGAACGCCCGGGCGCCAGCGCCGAGTTCGGTGCGGAACTTTTGGACCTGCAGCGACAGCTGTTTGATCACTGGCACCGCTACAAGGATGGAACGATCAATTGGCCCGGCTTGCAACAACGCTGCCAGCCGATCCGCCAGGCCTTTGTGGCCACGCTGCAGCGGGTGGTGGAGCTGGGTGTCCAACGAGGCGAACGAACGCCATGGGCCAAGACGGTGCGCACCTGTCAGCAGATCCTCCAAGTGGCGGATGCCCTTTGGACCTTCCTGGAGATCCGTGGAATCGAGCCCACCAACAATGCTGCAGAACGTGCCCTGCGCCAGTCGGTGATTCAGCGAAAAATCAGCCATGGCGTCCAATCCCGCCAGGGTGCGATCTGCCGCAGCCGACTGCTCACCGTCACCACCAGCCTCAGACAACAGGGCCGTGATGTCTGGCAGTTCCTGGAGCAAGCCTGGATTGCCCATCATCACGGTGGGGTGATGCCGACACTGCTGCCCGATCCCTGAATCAGCAGCACAGAGCACTGCTTCTTGATCGCTCAGCGATGAGCTGTCAGAAATGCAGTCCCGCGGGGGACGTCCCGACCCCTGAACACATACCTTTCCTGAACGATGTTCATCGACGATCGCGACAGGGTCTATGGCAATGCTGCGCACCAGATCGGCAGAAAGGTAATCCCCGAAATTGTGGCGATGATGGATCCGTCGGTAGAGATGGCGCCCTACCCATAGAGCCTTGCGCATCCGGCTGCGCAGTGGCATAGCGATTGGCCAGGGGCGAAATCCATAAGCATAAAGCGGGATGGCTCCGTTATGGAGAAATGGGGGTGGTGACTCGGCAAAAGTTGTCATCCCTTGGACTTGGTTGAGGTGGATGGCTTTTGTTGGACAGGCATGGCCCCTGACATCGTTAACCCAAAGCAGGAGGAACAGTTATCCCTTTCATTGTAAGCCTCATGGGGGGGGCTCCCAGTGTGCTGTGCGGTCTTACGTCGCCATACCTCAAGAAGTCGCTGGCCAGGCTGAATCCGCTTCCCAGCCATCGCTGTAGGCACACAGTTACATCTCCTCGTACCTGAAGACATGTCACAGCCTCTCCACCAAGATGACGTCGTAGCAGCGTCTAGGACGCGACAAGCTGATCTCAATCTCTTCTGCCTTGAGTCTGCCAACGAAAGCTGTCGAATTGAACTGACAGCCCTGATCGAAATGGAAGATCTGGGGCTTGCGGCCACTGGCCAAGGGCCATTCTCCAGTGCCTCCAGGCAGAACTCCGTGAGTGATGTAATTGATATCTGTCGCCCAGACCTGATCTGGAGACGGGACCAGCTGGAGGTCCACCAGGCAGGGGAAGCGCTCTGATGGTTCACCCAGCACCGTGGTGCGGGGCTTCTGATAGATCGCTCGTAATCCCATGCGCCGCATGAGGTTTCGGGCACAGTCACGGCTGATCAGGATGCTGTCTCTGGCTAGGCACTGCACCACCCGCCGACTGCCGGAGGCGGGATCCTCCAGGCAGAGGGAATCAACCCTAGCCGTGATCCGCACCGTGGATTCTCGGACAGGAGCCGACTGGGAATACAGAGTGGATTGAGGTAGGCACAGCAACTCACATTGCCGAGTGACCGTGAGATCAGGGTGGCCATGATCGTCCAGTTTGCTTCGTTCACGGTCATCAGAGCAGTTGAGACTTTTTCAGCCACTCCAACTCCATCTAGAGCTTGCCGCCGGGTAGCCCCGGGGAACTGCCCCCCGAGGCCCCCACAGATCCGGACGTGACACTCTCGCGTCATCCGGCTCCTGTCATCCAACCGCCACCACACCCGCAACGCGCCAGTGCACGA
>Ga0247834_1003239_pt1 | contig 22471 bp, 18 predicted proteins | sample LaCruzMarch2015__8_FD_187118 | JGI IMG/M metagenome (GOLD analysis project Ga0247834, IMG submission 187118) | Freshwater microbial communities from meromictic Lake La Cruz, Castile-La Mancha, Spain - LaCruzMarch2015_12m | ecosystem: Environmental > Aquatic > Freshwater > Lake | place: Spain...
TGTTCGTAACGATAGGAGCATTCCAATCAAAGTAAATATAAGCCGTATTTTCTATGGTACTTCCAACTGGATTTCCATTGTTTTCTTGGATTCGGTAAACTAAATGCCCGTGACTTGCAGGTTCGTTGCTCGTTGAGTCAGCTAACCAGATATTAGGGTATTCAAATTTCAGTACACCGTTCCCCATATCTACCACTTGCATGTTATGAGAAGACTCTATTAAAGTGAAAGTACCCATATTCAAATTGGCATCCAAGGTATCTAGAATGTAGATATTCTGTGCAGGAGCTGTTCCTGTATTTTGAAATTGAATCGTGTAGGTTAAGGCATCAGTTAAACTAGCGTCGATTTGTTCCGAAGGAATGGCTAATGATTCGTAGATAGCAGGTCGTCCAACCACTTTGTCATTTGGATCATAGCTATTACCAACGATTTGTAAAAGTGATCCATTGTTATTTAAATTAGAACAATCAACTATATTTCCAGCAGGAGTAATTGTGGACGTAAAGAAATGTTGCGTGCCATTTGCTATTCCTGCAGGAACATTAAACGTTATTAAATCCGTAGAAGAGAAAGAAGCCGAAGCAGAATTTAAATTCCAGGTAATGGTATTGCCAGTAATTACGTATCCTGGATTAGCGATCGATCCTGAATTTACAGTAACTCCAGCTGGATAAGTTAATGTTAATGTATAGGGGCCAACTGGTCCAGGTCCGTAAGAACCCCAATTTAAATGGAAATAGGCAGTCGTGTTTTGATAGTATCCAATCCATGGTGTAACAGTACTCCATAAATCAGCACATAAATTGGCGCCACCACCGCAATTTACTGCAAAATACCCAGGATTTGGTGTTGGCGAATTAATACCAACAAGGGTGATAATATTATTTGGCATTGTATAGCCGTTATACGTTAACCATTGTTGGTTAATTACTCCAAATATATAATTCGTGTTTGAAATTGGTCCGCAATAAATGAAGAACCCGTTGGTATCAGTATAAACTGTTACGTTCAAGGGGCCACCACCGATCGCATTTTGTGAATATAGTAACACAGGTGCTCCTGAGATAGGAGATTCGTTAGGATCCATGGTACCATTTCCATTTGCATCACAGAATACAAAGCCTGCGTAGCAATTGGTATTTCCAGGGTTGTTTCCACAATTAATAGCAAAATTGCTGACTGCAGGAGGAATTCCTAAGTTGCAACCAACATTGATGATTGTTTGAAGGTTTGGATTTAAGGTATATCCGCTAGCAGAAAGCCAATTAGCATTTACAGATACAATTGAAGGTTGCCCAGCTGTTCCTGAGTAGGAAATTGTATAAAAACCTGTGTTGTTTGAATAACCAGTGTAAGTAATCCCATTTGACACGACGTTTACTGGTGCATTTATTAAAGGAATGTCCCCAGCATTATATTGTCCATTTCCATCTGTATCACAAAATACTTGACCACCCATACACATATAATTATTACCCTGACAGCCAATTGTATAGTTGATTGTGTCAATTGCAAAGGTTTGGTTAGCAGGATTATAAACGGTTATTGAAATCGGAAATGTTCCCGAGGAAACATAAGTATGGCTTATTGGTGGATTGAAATTAATTAAAGTACCTGAAGATGATGTTCCAGCGCCATGTGTGGTTGTTGCGCCATCCCCCCAATTAATTGAAACTTGAAACTGAAAAGGAGCAAAATTATTACCGATTATAACGTTCTGAATATCTGCTGGAACAGTCCCTGCAAAAGAGGCAGTTGTTTGCGCAGAAAAACTCATTGTGATCGTTGAATCACAACTTAATGTGCTACTTGTGTTAGTTTGATTTAAACCTGTTAATGCATATCCTGCAACTTGTGCCTGATAAAACGAGGTAGATAATAAACAAAAAGCGCCAATTAGGTTAAAAAGTAGATTTTTTTTCATGATTTTGTTTTAAATTGTAAACTTCAGACGTGAAATAATGACTTAAGTTGCTTCATTTTGTCATTAGCTACTTAATATGTAAAGATACATTATATTTACTACTTATTGTATTTCTTGACTATCTTTGAAAATTAATAAATTCGATTGTAATAATGATAGATAAATCGATTGATAAAGCACTTTTAGCTGATTTTGGCAATTTAGAATTGTTAGCAAAACAAGTGGTGGAGGGTTTTATTACTGGTCTTCATAAAAGTCCCTTTCATGGTTTTTCAGTTGAATTTGCGGAACATCGCATTTATAATCCGGGTGAATCTACTCGCCACATCGATTGGAAGCTTTATGGAAGGACGGATAAGTTGTTTACAAAAAAATATGAAGAAGAAACCAACCTGCGTTGCCAACTTCTAATTGATTGTTCCAGCTCTATGTTCTTTCCTAAGGATGCTAAATTGACAAAAATCATCTTTTCTGTGTATGCAGCAGCGAGTTTGATTGAATTGCTTAGAAAGCAACGTGATGCCGTAGGCCTTACCATTTTTTCGGACAAAATACATGTTAATTCTCCAGCTAAATCGAGTACTGCACATCATCGGTTTTTGTATTCCGAAATGGAGAAATGGTATTTAAATTATGATGAAAAGGAAAAAAGAAGCACTGATACAATACAAACCTTGCATGATATTGCTGAATTGAGTCATAAACGAAGTTTGATTATTCTTTTTACGGACCTTTTGGGTGATTCAGATCGAATAGAAGAAATGTTTCAAGCATTAAATCATTTAAAGCATAATAAACATGAGGTGGTTGTATTTCATGTTACTGATTCGAAAATGGAGTTGGATTTTGAATTGGATAATAGGCCCTATCAATTAATAGATATGGAAACAGGTGAAAAAATGAGAGTTCAACCTGCTGAAATAAAAGAAAAATATGTCCAGGGAATTCGGAAATACATGAATGAAATAATACTTAGATGCACCGATTGTAGAATTGATTTTGTGGAGGCAGATATAAATGAGGGGTATAACCCAGTTTTAGTAAATTATTTATTGAAAAGAGAAAAGATGTTTTAAAGATTCTACGATGCTCAATACTAAATACTATTTTTGTTAAATGCTTTCAGTAGAAGAAATATTGGCGCCAATTTTCAATGAAATGAATCAATTTGATGACCATTTCAAGGAAACTATGCGGTCTAAAGTACCATTACTTGATAAAGTGACGCAATATATTGTGAAGCGAAAAGGGAAGCAAATGCGACCAATGTTTGTTTTTCTAACAGCAAAAATGTTGGGGGAAATTGTTGAAAAAACGTACGATGCCGCTTCATTGGTTGAGTTGCTGCACACTGCCACCTTAGTGCACGATGATGTGGTCGATGATGCTAATGAAAGAAGAGGGTATTTTTCTGTAAATGCCTTATGGAAAAATAAAATTGCCGTTTTGGTGGGGGATTACATGCTTTCTAGAATTTTATTGTTATCACTCGAAAAAGAAAATACAGAACTGCTTAAAATTGTGGCTAGATCAGTTCGGGAAATGTCGGAAGGTGAATTACTTCAGATTGAAAAAACGAGACGTTTAGATATTACCGAGGATATTTATTTTGAAATAATTAAGAAAAAAACAGCATCCTTAATTGCAACCTGCTGTGAAGCAGGAGCAATTAGTGTTGGAGCGAATACTAGGGCTGAAACTATGTACATTTTTGGTGAACTAGTTGGAATTGCATTTCAAATTAAAGATGATATTTTTGATTATGGGTCTCCTGATAAAATTGGTAAGCCCACTGGGATTGATATCCGAGAACAGAAGATGACGCTACCGTTTATTTATGCGATAAACAATGCATCTCAAGAGGATAGAAAAGTATTAACGGATATTGTTAAATATAAAAATGATCAATCTGAAGAGATTGATCGTGCAATTGAAATAGTGATTAATTCGGGAGGGATTAAATATGCACACGATAAAATGCTTTATTATGGTAATAAAGCACTTGACTTATTAACCGAAATTCCTGATTCTGAAGCAAAAATATCGCTGATTGGTTTGGTGAATTATACAATGAATAGAGAAAAATGAAAAATATAGTTACTTACTTCTTGTTGATTACATTGGTATTTTCTTGTCAAAGTAATAAGAAGGACCTTAAGGCGGCAACCGATAAAAAAGAAAATTTAGTGGAGGTAAAGAATGGCATATATACAGAATGGTATCCAGGTAAGAAAAATATTAAATTTCAAGGTCCCCAAGATGAAAAATACCGACGTGATGGCAAATGGGTTTTCTTTTCTGAAGGTGGTAATGAACTCTCCATTACTTTTTATTCGAATGGATTAAAAGAGGGCTTTACGATTGTTAAATTTCCAAGTGGCAGAATGCATTATCGGGGTGAATATCACAATGATAAGGTTGTCGGTTTGTGGACTACTTACGACGAAAATGGGAAAGTGACCAATGAGAAGGATTATGGCTACAGCGGGAAATGAGTAAAATTTCATCATTTGTAATTGAGGAAATCATGCAAACATCTCGCATTGAAGAGGTGATTGGGGAATTTGTGCAATTAAAACGCGCAGGTTCTAATTTGAAAGGACTAAGTCCTTTTACGGATGAAAAAACGGCTTCGTTTGTGGTTTCACCTGCTAAGCAGATTTTCAAGTGTTTTTCAACCGGAAAAGGGGGGACTGTGGTTTCATTTCTTATGGAAAAAGAACATTATTCTTATCCTGAAGCATTGAGATGGTTAGCTGAAAAATATGGCATCGAAATTCCAAATGATGTTGCTCCCACCGCTGAGGAATTAGCGCAAAATACCGAGAGAGATAGCTTGTTCATTATTAATGAATTTGCGCGTGAATATTTTGCGAAAAATTTACTCCACTCGGAAGAAGGACAGGCAATTGGCTTGTCTTATTTTGAAGAACGTGGATTTAGAAGGGATATCATTGAGAAGTTTCAGTTGGGTTATTGTCTCAATAAGGCCGATGATTTTACAAAAACGGCTTTAGGTAAAGGATACAAATTAGCATACCTGGAATCGGTAGGTCTTACAAAATCAAAAGAGGAAAAAACCTTTGATTTCTTCCGCGGGCGTGTTATTTTTCCTATTCAAAGTATTTCTGGAAGGGTATTAGGTTTCGGAGCCCGCACCTTACAAAATGACAAAAAGATCGCGAAGTACTTTAATTCTCCTGATAGCATCGTTTACAATAAAAGTCAAATTTTGTATGGACTTTTCTTTGCAAAGGGCGATATTACAAAGTATGATGAATGTTTGTTGTGTGAGGGTTACACAGATGTAATTAGCATGCATCAAGCGGGTATTCAAAACGTTGTTTCATCTTCTGGAACTTCACTTACCAAAGAACAAATTAAATTAATTAGTAGGTATACTAAAAATATAACGATTCTTTTCGACGGGGATGCCGCAGGAATTAAAGCATCATTTCGTGGCATCGATTTAATTTTGGAGGAAGGAATGAATGTGAAGGTGGTGCTTTTTCCTGATGGAGAAGATCCAGATTCATATGCGAAGGGGCATAGTACGGATGAAACAGTGCGTTTTTTAGCGGAAAATAAGAAGGATTTCATCACCTTTAAAACATCGGTATTGTTGGCCGGAGGTCAAAATGACCCATTGCATAAAGCCAATATGATTAAAGAAATCATTCATTCTGTATCTTTAATACCGGATCATATAACAAGAAGTATTTACGCGAAAGAAATAGCGACGCATTTTGATATTGCTGATGATATGGTCAGTAACGAGTTAATACGCTTGCGGAAAAATATTCTTGCCAAAACGATGAACGAACCGATTTTTCGCGATGTGGAAGTGCAAAACACAGCTGCTCCGAGACAAATTCTTCAAGAAAAGAAAACGGTATTAATTTATGAATTAGAATTGATTCGTATCATGCTGCAATTTGGTACTCGTGAAATCGAAACATTAGTAGGACAGGAAAATGAAGCTCGAAAATTAACTGTTGTTGAGATGATCTGTCATGAATTGACAAATGATGAGTTGAGTTTTCAAGACCCATTTTGTCAGGAAATTCATGGCTTATTTGTACAAGGAATAAATGAGGGAATTATCTATTCAGTCTCCTATTTTCAAAATTTGGAGGATCAAAAGTTAGTTAATTTTATTAGTAATTTAGAAACCCTGGAGTCAGAATTAAGTCCTAATTGGATCCTGAAATTTAATATTTTCACTAAGACGGAAGAAAAAGATTTACTTCAAACTGTTTCCAATTTATTATGTAATTTTAAATACAATAAGGTGAATGAACATATTTTATCGCTTCAGGATAAATTAAAGGATCCAGCTCTTTCAAATGAAAATATGATGGATATCTTAGCGGAGCAAATGGCATACGAACAGGTTAAAAAAGTATTAACTGGTCAACTGGGCCGAATTATTCTAAAATAAGATGTTGAGTAGAACTATTTTTCAATTAGGTCCTTTTAATATATGTTTCTGGAACATCGTTTTTTTGACAATTATCTTTCTTGTTGCATTTGTTTTGAGAAGAATTGTCCATCGATCTTTAAAAAAGTATTTTAGAAATGCCAATATTAGCCTCGAAGGACGCCGTCTAACTTGGTTAAAATTAGTGAGCCAAAGTGTATATTTATTTGCCATTTATTTCGCCGTTTATAGTTTCCGGTTTAATAATGAATCTATCACTTTTACTGATTTTATAAATTATAAGTTAATTGATCTTAAATCGTTCAATCTTTCTTTTTATCATATTTTGGTTATAATTATTGTTTTCATTGGCACAAAAATGTTAGTCAATGTCACAAAACTATATCTGAGTAGAAAGTTGAAGTCTAGCATAAATGTAGATGATGGTACCGAATATATTTACATCAAAATAGCTAAGTATTTTATTTATTTGGGTTCTTTTTTAATTACCTGTCAAATTTTAGCAATCGATCTAACACTGATTTTAACTGGTTCTGTCGGTTTATTGGTTGGTCTTGGACTCGGTTTACAGGATGTCTTTAAAGATTTGATTGCTGGGGTGGTGCTTTTAGTGGAGGGTAATATTAGGATTGGAGATATTATTGAGGTTACTGGGACATCCAACCAAGCATCTATTGTTGCCAAAATCCTTAAGATTAATGCTCGTACTACTCAAATTGAAACGAGGGAAGGGAATGTACTAATTATTCCAAATACTCGGCTAACCCAACAACAGGTTGAAAACTGGTCGCATGGTTCAGAATTATCGCGCTTTTCGATTGAGGTGGTGGTAGAATATGGTTCCGAAACGGAACTGGTCTCTAACTTATTAATCAACGCTGCTTTTGCGCATCCTAAAGTGAAAAAGGACCAGCCAGTTTTTGTCCGATTGGCAGATTTTTCGGATAATGGTTTAGCCTTGGAATTAATATTTTGGGCCGACCAAAGTTGGGATATTAATAACTATAAATCGGATCTTAGGTTTGAAATTGATCGCTTATTCCGCCAAAACAATATCATAATTCCGTATCCAAAAAGATCTGTTGAAATCAACAATCAAAAATCAACTAACTAAACATTTTTTATACAGCTGTATCGTGTTTTCAATCCCTAGGTATAAGGAATCGCATAGTAATGCATGACCGATCGATACTTCCGATAAAAGAGGAATATTTGATTTAAAATAGGCGAGATTTTGTAAGCTTAAATCGTGACCTGCATTGATTGCTAATCCTATTGACGAAGCAAAGTGTGCTGCTTTTACATACATTTCAATGCTTTCCACTGGATTTGATTCATATTGTTCTGCAAATGGCCCTGTGTATAATTCAATACGATCGATGCCTAATGAAGCCGCCAATGCTATGTTTTCAAGGTCTGTATCAATAAATAGGGAAACTCGTATCTCTAATTTTTTCAGTTGACTTACAATCTCTTTAAGGAAAACGATGTTTTCTTTCACGTTCCATCCTGCACTAGATGTTAGTACGCCTGGTGGATCTGGAACTAAGGTCGCTTGTTTGGGTTGACATTCAGCTACTAATGCCATAAAGGTGGGGTCGGGGTATCCTTCAATATTCAATTCTGTGGTGAGTACCTTGCTTAATGCTCGCGTATCATTTCGGGTAATATGCCGTTCGTCAGGTCGTGGATGAACGGTAATACCATCGGCACCAAAACGCTCACAATCAAGAGCGAATTGTACCACATTTGGCATGTTCCCACCACGAGCATTTCTTAAGGTCGCTACCTTGTTAACATTAACGCTTAACTTTGTCATTTAGTAAATTTACCGCTCCAAAATTACTAACTCTCAAAGGATTTTACTACTTTTGATCCTCCTTATGCGAGCATTTGAACTTATTACAGACGAAATCCCTCCCCTAATTCATACTGATTCAGGCGAAAAAGCCATTAATTGGATGGATGAATTCAAAGTGTCGCAATTGGCGGTGTTAAAAAATGGTGTTTTTGTCGGTGTCGTCTCTGAATCGGCCATTTTAGATCGATTGATTTTATCCGATTCGTTGGATGTTTTGTTCGATCATTTACCAAGACCTTATGTAAACGAAAATGCACACATTTACGATGTTCTTGCTATGATGTCTGAACATAAATTGAGCATTATTCCGGTTTTAGATGAAAACGAGAATTACCTTGGTTGTACCAGTATTTTTCATTTGATGACTACACTTGCGAATATCGGAAGCATAAAAGAACCGGGGAGTATTTTAGTATTGGAGATTAATGCGATTGATTATTCGATGGCGCAAATTGGTCAAATAGTTGAAAGTAACAATGCCAAAATTTTAAGCTCCTATATTCTTTCTGATGTTTCTTCTTCTTTATTAGAAGTAACGCTGAAAATCAATGAAATTAATTTAACAAGAATCATCCTTACATTTGAGCGTTATGATTATAAAATCAAAGCGTCATATCAAGCTGGTGTTAACGATGAGGATGTACGATGGAAGTACGATGCATTAATGAATTTTATGAAATTTTGAGCATGAAAGTCGCCATCTTTGGTAAAAAAATAAATAAAAATATTTCAGAATACTTTCTCAAAGTATTATCTGTTGTCGATAATTTAGGTTGGACGGCTGTTTTAGAAGCGGATTTAAACGCCACCTTAATTACGAAGTGTGGTATTCGTGAATCATACGCTACTTTTAATTCCTTTAGTGACATGCGAACCGGCATCGATTTGTTCATTAGCCTTGGTGGAGATGGTACATTTCTAAAATCGGTACAGTTCATTCGTGATTCTGGGGTTCCGATTTTAGGAATCAACACAGGTAGGTTAGGTTTCTTGTCAAATATTTCCAAAGAAGATATAGAAGCTAGTTTGGTGAATATTGATTTAAAAAAATATGATTTCCAACTGCGATCTTTGTTGCGGGTTCATACAGCGGATAATATTTTTGGAACGGATAATTTTGCTTTAAATGAGCTAACCCTTCAAAAGCGCGATACTTCTTCGATGATTACAGTACATGCAAGTTTAGATGACAAATATTTGAATAGTTATTGGGCAGATGGTTTAATTGTTTCAACACCAACAGGATCAACAGCTTATAACCTGAGTTGTGGGGGGCCAATTATTACACCAGGTTGTCGAGTTCACATATTAACACCAATTGCGGCACACAATTTGAATGTGAGGCCCGTCGTTGTACCGGATCATTTGCCAATTAAGTTAAGTATTGAAGGTAGAGACCGAAGTTATTTGATCAGTTTGGATGGAAATTCAAAAAGTGTGAAGTTGGGAGAAGAAATCATCGTCGAAAAGGCGGAATTTATGATAAATGTAATTAAATTTGAACACAATAATTTTTTGGATACTATTCGAAACAAAATGTTTTGGGGGGTTGACAAAAGAAATTAAAACAATCTATTATGAAAAAAACATGTATTATTATTAGTTTAATGAGCTTTTCAGGAATGATGTACGCTCAAAAAAAACCAGTAACTGTTGAAAAAACGCCAGTAACTGTTGAAAAAGCACCAGTTATTAAAAATAGAATTGATTCGGTTTCTTACCTTGTAGGTGCAAGTATCGCTGGAAATCTAATGACAGAAATGAGCGAAGGAAATATCGAATTAATTCTTCAAGGAATTAAAGATGGTTGGGAGAAAAAAGCATTAGCCTGTAATGATAATGGGGGCATGTATTTAAATGACTATTTCCAAGGAAAAAATGCAGCCAAAAAGGCCGAAGAAGAAAAGTTAAATGAAAAGTACAAAATAGAGGGAGAATATTTTCTTACGCAAAATATGCGTAACATAGGTGTTACGACAACCGCTTCGGGTTTACAATACACTATTTTAGGAGAAACTGATGGGCCTAAGCCAAGTGCTACGTCTAAAGTAAAGGTTCATTATCACGGAACAACCATTGAAGGAAAAGTATTTGATAGTTCTGTTGATAGAGGCGAGCCTATCGAGTTCCCTTTAAATCAAGTGATCCCAGGATGGACAGAAGGTTTACAACTTATGTCAGTTGGTTCAAAGTTTAAGTTCTTTATTCCACAAAATCTGGCTTACGGCGCACAAGCTCCATCTCCCGATATTGCTCCGTATTCAACGCTTATTTTTGAAGTTGAATTATTAAGTTTCGAAGACGCTCCAAAAAATTAATAATGAAAAATACTATCTTCTTTTGTATCCTTTTTCTTTCAGCTCAATTTGTGTCAGCGCAAAAGCTGGGAAAGGGTATGTATGCTCAATTCAATACCTCTAAAGGGGTAATTATTTGCGCGCTAGAGTTTGAAAAAACCCCCATGACCGTTGCTAATTTTGTTGGCTTAGCGGAAGGGAAGTTTGAGCACGCAGATAAAAAATTTGATAAGCCATTTTACAACGGATTAAAATTTCATCGTGTCATAAAAGATTTCATGATTCAAGGTGGCGATCCACTTGGAACAGGAAGTGGAGATCCAGGTTATAAGTTTTACGATGAAATAGTGGCTGATTTAGTACACTCAGGTCCAGGGATATTGTCAATGGCGAATTCTGGTCCCAATACAAACGGTAGTCAGTTCTTTATAACTCACAAGGAAACTCCTTGGTTGAATGGAAAACACACTGTTTTTGGACACGTGGTTCAAGGTCAAGATGTGGTTGATTTAATTGCGCAAAACGATACGATTCTTAGTCTTCAAATTCTTCGAATTGGTAAAGCGGCAAAGAAATTTAATGCGACTAAGGTGTTTGGGGTAAAATTTGCTGCCGCGAAAGCAGCTGATGAAGTTATAAATGCTGAGAAAAATCGCTTGGATGCACTTGCGGCCTTAGAGTATGCAAAGATTGAAGCCATGGGACAAGATGGCTATACAAAGTATATGTATGAACAGGTATTGCTTAAATACCCAAATGCGAAACTTAGTGCCACCGGTTTAGTGTATAATATCGAAAATATGGGCGAAGGAGACAAGCCTGTTTTAGGTTCAAAAATGGGACTTCATTACAAAGGTACTATTCGTGCAGACGGTAAAAAGTTTGATTCTTCTTATGATCGAAATTCACCATTGGAATTCAATTACTTAGTTCAAAAGATGATTCCAGGCTTCGAAGAAGGAATTGGTATGTTAGGAAAAGGAGGGAAGGCAACCTTGATTATTCCTTATTTTCAAGCTTACGGTAAAGAAGGACGATCTGGAGCGATTCCTCCTTATTCAGATTTGGTTTTTGAAATAGAGATATTGCAAGTCGATCCTCCCAATTCTTTGCCAAAAGAAGAGCACATTCACACAGAAGGCGACGGACATAAGCATTAATTCCCGATTTATTCTTAATTGGTATACGCGTACATAATAATATTCGCGCCCATTTGTAATGCTTGAAGATGTTTTTCAGCCGAATCATTGTGTACTTGTGGATCTTCCCAACCATCGCTTAAGTCGGTTTCGAAAGTATACAAACATAGTAAACGACCGTCTTGAATTATACCAAAGGCCTGCGGACGTTTCCCATCGTGTTCATGAATTTTTGGAAGACCGTTAAAGCTATACTTTTGCTTAAAAATGGGATGATTAAAGGGCAATTCTACTAAGTCTGCTTCTGGAAAAACTTTTTTCAATTCAATTCGGATGAATTCATCCATTCCATAATTATCATCGATGTGTAAAAAACCTCCCGCCAATAAATATTGCCTAAGGTTTAAAGCTTCCCCTCTTGAAAAAACCACATTTCCGTGACCAGTCATGTGAATAAATGGATAAAGAAAAATGTCTTTACTGCCAACTTCTACATAAGGAGTTTCTTTACTAATTGAAGTTCCTAGATTTTGATTGCAAAATGAAATTAGATTAGGTAATGCGGTTGGATTCGCATAATAATCACCACCGCCATTGTATTTTAAAACCGCCAATTGATAAGTTCCTTGACTAAATGCCATGGAACCAAAGAGTATGATGTAGCCAATGGATAGTATTTTTCGCATACTACAAAAGTAATTTATTTTGTTTAATTACCTTCTTTAGAAATTTAATGTACTAGGTTAGTTAATTATTTCAGCCCTGAACTATAATTCAGAATAATAGGCGACAAGGGTAAATAACTGATTTTTTAAAAAAATGTAAGCTTGCATAAGAGAATGATTGTATTGAACTAAGAGTTGGGTAACGTGCCTCTCGACTCCGCTCGATGCCCTTTAAGTGAATCGAGCGGAGTCGAGAGACACTTATATAGAAATCACCGGAACGCACCGACGTATAGGTTTGTTTTAGGATTGGAGCGAATGAACACATGCTTTCCTGCCCGGCGGACGCTAATAGTCACTAAATACCTCTCATTTCGAATGAATTCTTGGTTTTACCATTGAAATATTTTTGAAATAGATTCTCCCCATACATTTTTTTACTACTTTCGACTTTCAATTTAACTTAGAAACTATGAATACCTACGAATGTAATAAATGCGGAATGTCAGTTAAAGCAAGTTGCGGAAAGTGTGATCTACCTTTACAAAATGACCACTTGACCCTGGAAAATGGTACGGTTGTTCAGATTTCTAAATGTCCTTCATGTGAAGGTAAAATAAAATCGCCTTTGTGCTGTGGACAAGATATGAGTTGCAACATTTAAGTACGCAAGTCAGCTAATATTTTTGTTTTATTCATTTGATAAATTGATTTCCTTTTCGGAAATCGCTTCACTCTATTAGTTTTTGTATTTAGTTGAGTCCATCGGAATCAATTAATTAACAATATTTTTCAATTTGTTCAAAACACTTTGCCTTACTTATATTTTCGATTGGATTTTGAGTTAAATTTGTGCTCAGTTTACTGCGAGCCTTTTCGCGTAAAGAATTGTAAATTGAAAACCCTATGCCAAGAGATATTTCTATTCAATCGGTGCTTATTATTGGAAGCGGACCGATTGTTATTGGACAAGCCTGTGAATTTGATTATGCAGGTTCTCAAGCTGCCAGATCCCTGCGTGATGAAGGTATTGAAGTAACCTTGATCAATTCAAATCCGGCTACCATCATGACGGATAAAGTAGTTGCTGATAATATTTACTTGCTGCCTTTGGAGTCTGATAGTATTATTTCCATACTTCAAAAACATAAAATCGATGCCGTTTTACCGACCATGGGTGGACAAACGGCACTTAATCTTTGCATCCAATGCGATGAAATGGGGATTTGGGAGGAATACGGTGTGAAAATTATTGGTGTGGATATCAATGCGATTGAAATTACTGAAAATAGAGAGGCTTTTCGCAATCTAATGCTTTCCATTGGTGTTCCAATGGCTCCACAGAAAACGGCTAAATCTTTCTTAGAAGGGAAAGAAATCGCACAAGAATTTGGTTTCCCTTTATGTATTCGTCCTTCCTATACGCTAGGTGGTTCGGGTGCTTCTATTTTATATAGTCCAAAGGAATTTGATAATCAATTGGAGCGAGGTTTGCAGTTATCTCCGATTCATGAAGTGATGATTGATAAGGCGCTCTTGGGTTGGAAGGAATTTGAATTGGAATTATTGCGTGATAAAAATGACAACGTCGTTATCATTTGCTCGATTGAAAATTTTGACCCAATGGGTATTCATACGGGTGATTCCATTACGGTAGCTCCTGCGATGACGCTCTCTGACACGACTTATCAGAAAATGCGGGATATGGCCATCTTAATGATGCGCTCTATTGGAAATTTTGCTGGCGGCTGTAATGTTCAATTTGCGGTTTCTCCAGATAATGCGGAAGATATTATTGCCATTGAAATAAATCCGCGCGTTTCTAGGTCTTCTGCTTTAGCGTCAAAGGCTACCGGTTATCCAATTGCTAAAATTGCTGCTAAATTGGCCATTGGTTATCACTTGGATGAATTAAAGAATCAGATAACAAAGACAACTTCTGCCTTGTTTGAACCAACCTTGGATTATGTGATTGTTAAAATTCCCCGTTGGAATTTCAATAAATTTCCTGGTACCAATCGCGAGTTAGGGTTACAAATGAAATCTGTGGGTGAGGTAATGGCAATTGGGCGTTCTTTTCAAGAAGCCTTGCAAAAAGCCTGTCAATCTCTTGAGATTAATAGAAATGGACTCGGTGCCGATGGGAAGGAATTAACCAACCAAAATGAAATTTTACACAGTTTAGAACACGCGTCATGGAATCGTTTGTTTCATATCTATGATGCCATTAAGTTAGGAATTCCATTCAAAACGATTGTTGAAAAAACCAAGATTGACATCTGGTTTTTAAAGCAAATTGAGGATCTAATAAAATTTGAAAAGCAAGTTGAAAAATTTAGTGTTGACAGCATTCCAAAAGAATTGCTTTTCGAAGGAAAACAAAAAGGATATTGTGATCGTCAGGTTGCACATTTATTGAAGTGTCTTGAATCGGAAGTATATAAGAAAAGATCCGAAATGGGCATCAAACGGGTGTATAAGTTGGTTGATACTTGTGCCGCTGAATTTGAAGCACAAACTCCTTACTATTATTCTACTTTTGAATACGAGAATGAAAGTAAAGTGAGTGATAAAAAGAAAGTAATTGTTCTTGGTTCAGGTCCAAATAGAATAGGGCAGGGAATCGAATTCGATTATTCCTGTGTGCATGGCGTTCTCGCTGCGAAAGAATGTGGTTATGAAACAATCATGATTAATTGTAATCCTGAAACGGTTTCAACGGATTTTGATACCGCAGATAAATTGTATTTTGAACCTGTTTTTTGGGAACATATTTATGATATTATTCAGCATGAAAAGCCGGAAGGGGTTATCGTTCAGTTAGGAGGACAAACAGCTTTGAAGTTGGCTGAAAAGTTGAGCCGTTACGGTATCAAAATCCTTGGTACAAGTTTCGAAGCGCTAGATTTAGCTGAGGATCGAGGTCGTTTTTCAAAGGTGTTGGAGGAAAATAACATTCCTTTTCCTAAGTATGGCATTGTAGAAAATGCAGAACAAGCACTAGTGTTAGCAGATGAACTAGGATTTCCTTTATTGGTCCGCCCGAGTTATGTTCTAGGGGGACAAAAAATGAAAATTGTCATCAATAAAGATGAGTTAGAGCACCATGTCGTGGATATTATCAATGAAATGGGGAACAATCAAATTTTGTTGGATCATTTTCTAGTAGGTGCGGGAGAAGCAGAAGCGGATGCTATTTGTGATGGGGAAAATGTGTACATCATTGGAATAATGCAGCACATTGAACCAGCAGGTATACATTCCGGAGATTCGTATGCAGTACTACCTCCTTATAATTTAGGCGATTTTGTGATGACACAAATTGAAGACATTACAAAACGTATTGCCATTGCTCTCAAAACCGTTGGATTAATTAATATTCAGTTTGCCATAAAGGATGATAAAGTATATGTGATTGAAGCGAATCCTCGTGCATCGCGTACTGTTCCCTTCATTGCCAAGGCCTACGATGAACCCTATGTGAATTATGCCACCAAAGTAATGCTAGGGGAGAAGAAAGTAACAGATTTCGACTTTAAGCCACGAAAAGAAGGGTATGCCATTAAAATTCCTGTGTTTTCTTACGAGAAGTTTCCGGATGTTAAAAAGGAACTCGGACCTGAAATGAAATCTACCGGCGAAGCCATACGCTTTATAAAAAATCTTAAAGATCCATTTTTTACCAAAATCTATTCGGAGCGAAACATGCATTTGTCAAAGTAAATCAATAAATTAACCGCTTAAAGTTATTGATTGACTATGGGAATCATCCAAAAAGATGCATTACGGACTACGGTAATTTCCTACCTAGGTTTAGTATTGGGTTACCTCAATAAAGCTTTCCTATTTTTAATTTTTCTTAACGCTGAAGAGGTTGGTTTAGTAAATCTGATTGTAACCGTTGGATTATTATTTGCACAATTAGCTAATCTAGGAACTGTCTATGCTACCTGGAGATTCTTTCCCTTTTTCAGAAATGATAGTCGGAAAAATTATGGCTTTTTATTGCTTAATTCCTTGGTGGTTTGTTTCGGAATAGTTCTTTTTAGCCTCATTTTCTTCGCCTTTCAGTCAAAAATAGCGACTTATTTTTCTTTAAAATCCCCGCTCTTTGTTGCCTATTATTTTTGGGTCATTCCATTGGGGATTGGAACCGTTTTCTTTATGCTTTTTGAAAATCACATGCGTGGATTACATAAAAATATCCTGCCAGTTTTTCTTCAAGATATCGTCCTTCGATTGGTGGTAACTTTATTGCTGTTATTATTTGGACTGGGGTGTTTCAATTTCAATCAATTTTTTGTCCTCTACCTAAGTGCTTATTTTATTCCAGCAATTTTCTTGTGTTTTTACTTGGTCAAAATTGGTGAATTACATTTCTCGCTAAAATCGATAACTGTTCCGAAACGCTTTAGGAAAATCTTATTGTCATTCAGCTCGTATAGTTACTTAAATACCCTTGCTGCTTTGTTCGTTATTTCAATGGATGCCATGATGATCGCTTCTATGCTTGGGCTAAAACAAACGGGAGTGTATACAACAATGGTTTACATTACCTCTGCGATTCAAGTTCCATATCGTTCCATGATTCGAGTGAGCTCCCCAATAATAGCACGCTTCTGGAAAGAGAAAAATATGGTTGGCATGCAGTCGCTGTATGAAAAATCAAGTGCCGTGGGTTTGTTGATCGGACTTCTGTCTTTTCTTATAGTGTGGACCCCAAGACAGGAGCTGTTTTCATTTTTACGCGCCGAATATAGCTCGGGTATTTATGTATTACTTTTCTTAATGGTTGGTAGAATGGTCGATATGTATTGTGGACTGAATGGTACCATCTTCGCAACTTCCCGTAAGTACAAATTTGATTTGGTGTTTACACTGTTTTTGTGTGTTGGTATTTTCTTGCTCAATATGTACCTCATTCCAATCTATGGAATAAATGGCGCTGCTTTTTCAACAGGATTTATTTATGTTTTCTATAATTTTGCGCGTTCATTTTATATTTATAAGGTCTATGGACTTCATCCTTTTCGATGGAGCCAATTTAAATTGATTGGATTATTTGTTCTGAACCTTCTGGTTTTGGAATTAGTATCTAGCTATTTTCTTAAAGGGCATCACTTTTCCCCTCTTGAAAATGGTTTAATCATATTACTGAAGTGGATGGTGATATTTGTAGCCTTCGTTTTACCGGTTGTTTTACTTAAACTAGAAAATGAAAGCGCCTCTTTCTTTCATAAATCAGTGCTTTTTGTAAAGAATAATTACCGCAAAAAGCTGAAAAATAAAGTGGATTGAGCGTAGTCGAAAGACACTATGCAGATCCTCTCGACTTCGCTCGATTATCTGTTGAGGGTGGATTGAGCGAAGTCGAAAGACACTATGCAGGTCCTCTCGACTTCGCTCGATTATCTGTTGAAAGTGGATTGAGCTAATCGAGCGTAGTCGAGATGAGCATGTGCAGATTAACGATTCAATTATTTTTTCGTATATTTAGTTATGTCAGATCCAACTATGTATATATTAAAATGTTCCAATGATTTATATTATACAGGAAGCACGAAGAATTTAAAGAGAAGGTTAAAACAACACCAAAATGGACATGGAGCTAATTTTACTAAAAAATATTTACCAATAGAATTGGTTTATTTTGAGTCTTTTTCTAGAATAGATTGGGCTTTTTATCGTGAAAAGCAAGTTCAAAGATGGAGTCGTAATAAAAAAGAAGCACTTATAAATAGTGAGGTTAATCAATTGAAATTTTTTTCTGAATGTCAAAATGAAACTCATTTTAGAAACTACAAGAAAGAATAAACGCATCGAAGATTTATTTTTTATCTTTGTTTTGATGAAAAAGTACATTTTAATATTTCTGCTAGCGATTTTTTTTAATGTGACCTCTTTCTTATCGCAAGGAATGGAGTCAGATGATTCTTTTACCATTGAGTTAGGTTTGCCTAATTCTTTTGTTAACAAAGCATTTAAGTCAATCATGCAAGGCCTGGTTACGGTTTCTCCTTATTATCAATATAAGTTGAAAAATAATTTATCTTTTGGAGCAGGTTTGCATTACACGTATTTTGCGGTCAATGAATTTAGGGTTCCTTCCAAGGTTTATGGTGGAATGCATACGATTACCGGGTTTGTTAAATTCGGCCACGAGAAATTTTGGACCGATAAGATAGGAACTGATTTTGGTGTAAAACTTGGCTATGGACAAACGATAATCTCTACGGATGCTTTGAAAGAAAATGGCGTGTTTTATAATCGTTTGAATGCGTCGTATGTGGAGCCAGTTGCCGCTTTAGTCTTGGTGTCTGATGTGGCATCGTCCTTCCGATTTACCGTTGGATATGCCTTTTACGGATTTAGTTACCGACCTTGGTTAATTGGTGTTGATTCGTATTTAGGATATGATGCAGCAGAATTAAATAAGTTATCTTCTTTTTTAACGGTTGGTTTTGGCTACACCCATTATTTTAATGGAAAGAAAAGTACCAGTGGTGACTGGGAGTAATTAGGTTTGAATGGCGCCAACATTAAAACGCTTATCGATTTTAGATTGATCTGCCATTTCGATTCCCATTGAAATAACCTTTCTCGTTTCCTTCGGATCGATTATCGCATCTACCCAAATTCTACTGGCAGCATAATACGGCGAAGTTTGCTGGTCATACCTACTTTTAATCGTGTTATATAACTCTTTTTCTCGTTCTGGAGTTATGGTTTCTCCTGTAGATTTCAACGTCGCAATTTCAATTTGAAGTAAGGTTTTTGCTGCAGCTGCGCCACTCATTACCGCAATTTCAGCCGTTGGCCAAGCAACAATTAAACGCGGATCATAAGCCTTTCCGCACATCGCGTAGTTGCCTGCTCCGTATGAATTTCCCATTATGATAGTGAATTTTGGAACCACGCTATTTGCCACCGCATTCACTAATTTCGCCCCATCTTTTATGATGCCTCCTTGTTCGCTTTTTGATCCGACCATGAAGCCAGTAACGTCTTGCATAAAGACCAATGGAATCTGTTTTTGATTACAAATCATAATAAAACGTGCTGCTTTATCGGCTGAATCAGAATAAATAACGCCTCCAAATTGCATTTCTCCTTTGGAGTTTTTTACGATTTCTCTATTATTGGCAACAATTCCAACACTCCAACCATCGATTCTTGCGTAGGCACAAATAATGGTTTGACCATAATTCGCTTTGTATTCGGTTAATTTTGAGTCGTCAACCAATGTTTTTAGTAAGGCTCTTGTTTCATAAGGCTTGTTTCTTTCTGCAGGAAAAATTCCGTAAAGTTTATCCATCGCTACTTTAGGCGCTTCGCTTTTTATGCGATCAAAACCTGCCGTTTCGCATTTCCCTATTCTCGACATTAAATCTCGAATGGTGGAAAGACATTCTTGATCATTTTCCACTTTATAATCACAAATTCCTGAAATTTCAGTCTGTGATGTGGCGCCACCTAGTTCCTCATTTTCGATTTGTTCGCCAATGGCCGCTTTCACCAGGTAAGAACCTGCAAGGAAGATTGTGCCTGTTTTATTAACGATTAATGATTCATCAGACATGATGGGTAAATAAGCTCCTCCCGCAACGCAGCTTCCCATTACCGCTGAAATTTGAATGATTCCTTGCGCACTCATGATGGCATTATTTCGAAACATTCGACCGAAATGCTCTTTATCGGGGAAAATTTCATCTTGCATGGGTAGAAATACCCCAGCAGAATCAACTAAATAAATGATAGGAAGTTTATTTTCCATCGCAATTTCTTGTGCCCTGAGGTTCTTTTTTCCTGTAATAGGAAACCAAGCGCCGGCTTTTACGGTGGCGTCATTGGCAACAACGATGCATTGGCGTTTTGCTACATACCCAATTACAATGACCACTCCACCTGCAGGACAACCACCGTGTTCTTGGTACATACCATACCCTGCAAAAGCGCCAATTTCGATTCGCTCTGAATCGATATCCAGTAATAAGTCAATTCTTTGTCTGGCACTTAATTTACCAGCGGCATGTAATTTTTCAATTTTCTTTTTACCGCCTCCTTCGTAGATTTTCTGTAATTCTTTTTCCAAAGCAGAAATTTTTAAGCGCATTGCATCTTCGTTGAAATTGAATTCGAGCTCTTTATCTGAAATTGCCATAGGGAAAGTATTGAAGTCAAAGATACAAATAGTCAAATAAAGTCTGCTTAGATGTATTGAGATTATTTCATTTTTAGGAGCTGGACACTATTTTTATTTCTGAGTAATAAAAGCCCTGAAAGGGTGTCTCATCTATTAACGATGGGCAAAGGCCATCGGAAATAAAATTAACCAACATTAACAAAGCCCTGAAAGGGTGAAATTTCAACATGGGCAGAGTCACTAGTAAAAAATTAGATTACCAATCAAAAGAGCCTCATAGTAAAAAATCATTTCAGGATGAATACGCTACGTTTGTAATTAATATTGCGGTAATATCACACCCTTTCAGGGCTTGAAACGGTGGATTCTTGCTAATTCATAGGGCTTTGCCCAATGATTAGCTATCATACCCTTTCAGGGCTTTTAGCAACTATAATTGACCGTGCATCTCGATCCGCCGCAGCGGACTTGATGCCCTTTAAGTGAATCGAGTCCGCCGCGGCGGATCGAGAGACACTTATATAGAAATCACCGAAAGTCACCGAAGTTATAGTGTGGCTTAGGATTGGAGAGTATGAGCGGAGTCGAGATGAGCTGTTGAAAGCATTAACACTCGATACTACATACATTTCCTACAAAATATTCGTGAGCAAATACATAATCCTCAATTCAATTACCCCGAATTCGGGGTAATTGAATTAGAATCTGGTGTCAATCGATTTTTCATGTCTGTTGGACAATACTTGCCTTATATTTCTTAATCATTTATTATTTTTGTATTATTGTATGAAATAATTACTCCATGAAAATTAATCTTGCAGATAGTACGAGAGAACCCTCTTTAATAAGTCTTCATCAAATTATGCTTGAGGTAGCTGAGGATGCTCGGAATGAACAAAAGAGAAATGTTTCGATCATAGAAAAAGCTATTCAACTTCAATTGGCTAAGTTGAAAAAAGTACATAGTTTTATTAAGTGAAAAAACCAACACTAATAGTTGTTTGCGGGCCAAACGGATCTGGCAAAACCTCGATTACTAAGAAAATTTTAAAACACGAGTGGCTAAATTAGTGCTTGATTATCGATAAAACTGTTAAATTTGAGTGTCTTAAATTTATTTAGGTCACTATTACTTTAAAACCTACTAAACTACAATGATATGAAAATCGCAGCATTAATTTTTCTTTTTTTCGTTACTTTTTCCGGGTATATTAATTCCCAATCGATAAAAATTGGCACGCAAGTTTGGACTGCCAAAAACTTGGATGTAGCCACCTTTCGCAACGGGGATGCTATACCACAAGCTAAAACAAATGAAGAATGGGAAGCTGCAGGTGAAAACAAACAGCCAGCTTGGTGTTATTACGAAAACAATACTGCCAATGGAACTAAATACGGCAAACTATACAATTGGTATGCGGTAGTTGATGCGCGTGGCTTAGCGCCAGGTGGTTGGCATGTGCCAACAGATGAAGAATGGACAGTACTTTCCACTTTTTTAGGTGGTGAGGCGGTTGCAGGTAAAAAAATGAAAAGTACTTCCGGCTGGAATTCTTACACAACAGGTGGATCAAAAACATGTCCTAATTGTGCAAATTGGAATGCGGAATATCGAAAAAAAGTACCGTGCCATACTTGTAAGGATACACGTTCTGTAGCAGCCCCAAAAGTTAGTCATGTTGGAAATGGCACGAATAGCTGCGGTTTTACGGGTCTTCCGGGCGGTTTTCGCAGCTACAGTGGGAATTTCTACTATGTTGGCAATGGCGGCTATTGGTGGAGTGCTTCGGAGTCCAATGTCTCGGATGCTTGGCTTCGGGGATTGTACGACGACGATTCCACTCTAGGCCGGTTCACCAATTACAAGGATTACGGTTTTTCTGTTCGTTGCGTCAGGGATTAAAAATGGTACGATTTGGCTCTCTTCGTTTTCCGAAGAGGAGCCGGGTTAAGTGCGTTGGCTAATTTTTTTTTTTACCTTTGAGCTATTTGCTCAAA
>Ga0247834_1003243_pt1 | contig 22462 bp, 20 predicted proteins | sample LaCruzMarch2015__8_FD_187118 | JGI IMG/M metagenome (GOLD analysis project Ga0247834, IMG submission 187118) | Freshwater microbial communities from meromictic Lake La Cruz, Castile-La Mancha, Spain - LaCruzMarch2015_12m | ecosystem: Environmental > Aquatic > Freshwater > Lake | place: Spain...
CCGTCATGGGCCGTGTGATGTGGGCAAGCGAGGCGTTCAACTGCTCGGCGCCCGACACTGGCAACATGGAAACCATCGCGCGATATGGCTCAGAGCAGGACAAGGCGCGTTGGCTCAAGCCCCTGCTTGAGGGTCAGATCCGCTCGGCCTTTGCCATGACCGAGCCTGATGTCGCGTCCAGCGACGCTACCAACATTGCCACGCGGATCGAGCGCGATGGCGACGCGTATGTCATCAACGGCCGCAAGTGGTGGACATCGGGCGCCGGCGACCCGCGCTGTGCCATCTTTATCACCATGGGCAAGACCAACCCGGACGCTCCTCGCCACTCGCAGCAAAGCATGGTTCTGGTGCCGGCTAACACACCAGGCATGAAGGTGATCCGGCCACTCAATGTGATGGGCTACGACGATGCGCCTCATGGGCATATGGAGGTGGTTTTTGACAATGTGCGCGTGCCAGCCAGCAACATCTTGCTGGGCGAAGGCCGTGGCTTTGAAATCGCCCAAGGCCGGCTTGGGCCCGGACGAATCCACCACTGCATGCGCTTGATTGGTCTCGCTGAGCGGGCACTTGAGTTGATGTGCAAGCGCGCCTCATCACGCGTGGCATTTGGCAAAACAGTAGCATCGCAAACCGTGACGCAAGAGCGAATCGCCGAAGCCCGCTGCAAGATCGACATGGCCCGGCTACTGACCCTGAAAGCCGCCTGGATGATGGACGTAGGCGGCAACAAATTTGCCAAAAATGAAATTGCCATGATCAAGGTGGTTGCGCCAAACATTGCCTGTGAGGTGATCGACTGGGCCATTCAGGTGCACGGTGGCGGCGGCATGTGCGACGACTTCCCCCTGGCCTACAGTTATGTCAACGCCCGCACGCTGCGGTTTGCCGACGGCCCGGACGAAGTGCACCGCAATGCCATTGCGAAGATGGAGTTGGGCAAGTACGCCGTCAACCCGAAGCCTGTCGAAATGCCCATCACCCGGGGCTGCTGACGTGAGCGCTGGGGCGCGGTCAGCCAAGATTGGCGCCGCTGACCCTTCGCGCAAGCTCACGACTTCAGCGCTTCAACTGCGGTAAACCCGACCACAATTCGTCCAGATCAGGAAAACGCCATTTGGCTGGGTCTTCGCGACCCGCGATCTTGTCGGTACTGCCGCTTCTTGACAGGTCAAGAATTTCAGGCGTGATCCGCATGTGGCTTTTGGTTGAATAAAACACCTTGATCTGCGGTGTTATGAGCGACTTTGCGGATTGCGCCGTCACCACACCGATTCGGCCAGAGTTCATCAAAACCAGTGAGCCCACCGGGTAGATGCCCATGCTCTTGACAAAGGCCTGAAACACCTTTTGATCAAAATGCCCGTTCGACCACTCCGCCATTTTCCGCAGGGACTCGGCCGGATCCCATCCGATTTTGTAGGGCCGGTTGGAGGTGATCGCGTCGTAGACATCACAGACAGCGCCCATTTTGGCCATCAGACTGATACCGTCACCCTTGAGCCCCTCTGGATAACCTGAACCATCCACTTTTTCGTGGTGGTGGAGGCAAACGTCACGGGTTTCGGCGTCAAAGTTGTCACTCATGAGCAGCATCGCATGGCCTTTGACCGGGTGGCTTTTGATGATTTCAAACTCAGCCTCAGTCAATTTTCCAGGCTTGTTCAGGACCGAAGGCGGCATAGCGGCCTTACCCAGGTCGTGCATCAACCCGGCCAATCCCGCCAAACGGGTTTTTGCTTCGTCAAGACCCAGCTGTTTGGCCAGCACCACCATCATGGCGCACACGGCCACCGAATGCATATAGGTGTAGTCGTCCACCGACTTGAGCCGAGCCAGACTGATCAGGGCACCCGGGTTTCGCATGACCGAGTCAGAAATTTCCTCAACAAGTTCCTTCGCCCCACCAACGTCGACGCTGTTGCCCATACGCGCCTCTTCAAACATGGACACCATGGCTTGCTTAGATTGATTGCAAATCAGGGCTGCACGCTCAACTTCACGTTCAATAGACACAGGCGCCATGCTCCTGCCACCCAACGCCACCAGCTCCAATGTGGCATCGATTTCAATTTGGGCTTGCTTTTCAGAAACGGCGGGAACAGAGACGGGTACATCCAGTCCCTTGCTGCTGTCGATCCAGACCTCTTTGATACCACTGGTCAGAATGACGCCCAGATCTTTCTCGTTAGACAACAAAAACGATGACCGAATAAAAGGATGCTCCATCCAGGAGCCACAAAACTCCTTGATATGCATTCCAATTGTCAACTGTTTAACGCTGATGCGTTTAAGCATGACGGGCAAAAATCCTGGTAATCGAACTCGGTCCACACGGCGCTTCGCCGTGTCAAGGCAAGCTCCGCGGTTTGAGTATAAACCCCAAGGCTCGACACACCTTGGCCGTCAGAGCGACCTGTACACTTCGATGATGTCAAGCCTGTACTTGGATCACTTCGGTCTCAAAAGACCCCCTTTTCAGATCACACCCGACCCTGATTTCTTCTTTTCTGGGGGGCGTCGGGGGGACATCCTGTCTGCGCTGCTCCATGTGGCCACACACGATGAAGGCATTACCACCATGGTGGCCGAGGTTGGTAGTGGCAAAACCTTGTTGGCTCGCCTCATGATCGGCAAACTCCCCTCTGACGTGTGCGCGGTTTACTTGGCCAACCCGTTTTTCAGCCGGGACGAGATCATCGAGGCCATATCACGCGATCTGGGCCTGACTGGCCTGGTGGCGTCCATGGAAGGCAAGCTTGCTGCCTTGCAACAGGAACTGTTGCGCCGGCATGCCAGCGGTCAGCGGGTGCTGCTCGTCATCGACGAGGCGCACACCATGCCCATCGAATCGCTTGAAGAGGTGCGCCTGCTTTCAAATATCGAAACCGGGCAGCACAAGCTGGTCAATATCATGCTGTTTGGGCAGCCTGAACTTGACGACTTGCTCGCCGAGCCCAAACTGCGGCAACTCAGAGACCGAGTGATTCACCGCTTCGACCTTGAGCGGCTGCACGCTGACGAAATCAGTGCCTACATTGATCACCGTCTGCGTGCCGCAGGCTGGACCAGCGCGCGCCTGTTTACGCCGCTCGCTCTCTCGCACTTGGTAAAGGTCTCGGATGGCCGAGCGCGCCGCATTAACCTGCTGTGCGACAAGGCACTGTTAGCGGCCTACGCGCAGGGTAAGGATGCGGTCGATGAGCAGCATGTCAACAGTGCCGCCAGGGAATTGCCTACGGGTCACCTGGGCACAGCCAAAAAGCATCAAAAACCTTGGCGCAGTCCCGCATGGCAAATAGCGGCGGCCAGTCTGACCGCTGCGGGCCTGTCCGGACTATTGGTATGGGCCAGCCTCAAAAAGCCCTGGGTCGGCACTGCAGCGGCAACGGCTGAAAAGATGCAACCTGCGGGCTCTCCCACGCTCCACTTCGATGGAAGCCTGACCCTAGGGCCAAGGAAGACAAATTGATCGACTCCTGATGGAGGATTTTCTTCTCCCCAACGGATAATTTTTTCAGATTCGGAAGCCCACCCTTACAATCATTTCCTGACGCCGCAAAAAATTGAGTAACAACAACTGATGCACGGGCATTTCAGCAACTCCAGTAGCACCGAAGCTTTGTTTGATTTTTGTCAGAGACTGGCTGGTTTCTGCTGCTGTATATGGCTGGCGGGATGCGCCGGCCCCACCCCGCTTGCGCCATCAAATCAGCACCTAACTCCCAGCCCGGTGGTAGCCGGGCGCCCACCAGACTTCGCATTGGCGCCGCCAATGCCCAAACCACCTCGCCCTAGTGAGCGCCAAGAGCTTTACAGCGTGGTGATGCGAGACGTCGCAGTCCAAGATTTGCTGTTTGCCCTTGCGCGTGACGCAAAGCTCAATATCGACATTCATCCAGCAATCACCGGCATGGTCACGATGAATGTGAGCGACCAGACTTTGGTGGAAATATTGGAGCGCATTGCGCGCCAGGTGGATCTGCGCTATGACATCAATGGCAAGAACCTATCCATCCAGCCTGACTCCCCTTATTTGCGAAATTACCGGATCGACTACCCCAACATTCAGCGGGAATCCAAATCAGCGATCGGCTCCAGCAGTTCTGTGGGTGGCGGCAGCACCTCCACCACATCGATTGACAACACCTCGTCCAACCGATTTTGGGAGACCCTCAAGGCAAACCTGATTGACTTGCTCAGGGAAACCGACAAAATTATCCCCGAAGGTGGAGGGAGTGTTGTCACCGCTAACGCACCTGCGCCGGTCGCAACACGCCCGGTCACTTCAGTCGCAGCCCTACCAGCCAATTCACCGCTGGCAGCCGCATCCGCCATTGCCGCGGCAACCTCTAGCGCTGCTGCAACAGCTCCGACTCCTGCAGCCATAAGCAACGCCAATGTCACCCCGACGCCGGCCAGAAGCGTCTTCCGGGAAGCAGCCTCTGTGATCGCCAACCCTGAAACCGGCAATATCAGTGTCCGCGCCACCCAGAGCCAGCATGCCAGGGTGCGAGAATTTCTTGACCGAGTGCTGAGTTCGGCGCGGCGGCAGGTCCTGATCGAGGCCACCATCGTTGAGGTTGATCTGTCCAGCCAGTACCAGCAGGGAATCAACTGGTCCATACTGCAAACGGGTGGTGCCAACGCCGGGTCTGGTGTGTCGCTCACGCAAGCCAATTCTGTCAGTTCTTTGGCGGAGTTCACCTTCAAACAATTTCGCTTGTGGAATGGGGACGCCGATTTGACAGCCATGCTGCGCATGCTTGAATCGTTTGGCAGCCTCCGCGTGCTCTCAAGTCCCAAAATCTCGGTACTGAACAATCAAAGCAGTGTGCTCAAGGTGGTAGACAACAAGGTCTATTTCACCTTGACTGTCACGCCAGGCACAGCAGCGACCTCCACAACGCCTGCTACCGCGGCCACCTACTCCACCACTGCAACCACGGTTCCGATTGGCTTCTTGATGTCGGTCGTGCCGCAAATCAGTGAGGGTAACGAGATAACCCTCAATCTGCGCCCCACCATCAGCCGGATCACCGGCTATGTGAACGACCCCAACCCTGACCTGGCCAAAGCTGGCGTCTCCAACCGGGTACCCGAGGTGCAGACGCGTGAAATGGAATCTATGATGCGTGTGCAGTCGGGCGACATCGCCATTTTGGGCGGCTTAATGCAAGACAGTCGCGACAAAACCTCGGACGAAATTCCCGGCTTGAATAACCTCCCATCCATCGGCAACCTGTTCAAGTACCGCAACGAAACAAGCAAAAAGTCGGAATTGGTGATTTTTTTGAAGCCCACGGTGCTGAGCGACGCCAGCCTGAGTGGCGATTTTCGGGATTACCGTGCCAATCTGCCATCCACTCTCGACGACGGACGCGGGAGCGGTGGCTTGATCACCTGGCCGCCGGCCAAAACGACGCCATGAGTCTGCTGCTCGACGCGCTGAACCGCGCCAGCAAGGATAAGACCGCCGCCGAGGCGGCAGCGCAACCCAAGGCCAATGGCGACTGGCCGTCCATTGGACTGGCGGAAATACCCAATGAATCCACGCGAGGCAACTCATCTCTGTCGCTTCAGCAAACCGAGCCCTCGACCCTTGCGGCAGAGAAGGCACCTTTGCAATTCCCGACGCTCGGCTTGAGCCTTGAGCCCGTACTGTCAGACCTGGCTACCAATGCCCTGCCTACCACCCAGGACACGCGCGGTTCGGGCCGTCCAATCGAGCCCACGTTGGACGAAGAGCCCCTTGGAGAGGATTTCGACCGGGCAAAACCAACTGAAGTCTCGGCTTCCCAGTTTATTGACTTGGCCCTCACGTCTCGCGTTGAGCTCTCACAGTCTCCAACAGAGCCCCAAAATGTACCGCCCCAAGCAGAAGCGCAACCTGCCCCTGAACCCACTTTGCCTTCAGCGGAAGAAAAAATACCCGGGCCATCAGTCAAACCGGCGCCAACCAAGAGCTCGGCCCATTCCAGCAAGGTAGCGCAAAGCATCATGCGCGCCAAGGAAGCCACCCGGGCCATCGGCATGCCACGGCCAAGGTTGTTGGCACTAGGCGCTGTGGCGAGCCTACTTAGCGTTAGCGCACTCACTGTGTTGATGGGTTGGGTAGACCCGTTGGCGCTGTTGGGCCAGGGGTCGAGCATCGGCACTGCCCCGACAACTGCTGTTCCGCCCCTACCTGAGCCCGCCACTGCAGCAATTGCCCCGACGGCCCAGCAAGCCGACGGGACGTCTATGCCAGAAAATAACGCCGCCGCAAGCACTCCGCCTCAGGGTCGCGCCCCTGCTGCGCCCGCCGCTCCGAAGTCTGGGCGAAAAGAGGGGGCGGGAACAGCCTTCGCCACCACGACCGCGGCGCCTTTGCCGTCTCAGACCAGCCCTGAGCCTGCAACGGCAACGGCAACGGCAACGGCAACCGCAACTTCAAATGCGACTGCGACTGCGACACCTACTGCACCGGCCCCATCCTCTTCAGCTGCGACCCCTCTTGCCATTGCGCCATCTGCTTCCACTGTTGCTGCTGCAACTGTTCCGGGGCCCGCTGTGGCTGTCGCGCCCGCTAAACTGGCGTCTGCTCCAACCATCGCCAGACCAACACCTCGCGCTCGTTCAGCGACACCACCCGCCAAGCTGTCTGATTTACCCCAAATGCTGGTCACGGCACCGCCGGGGGCAAGCAGATTGGAACTGGCCTATGTTGCCCTAACGCAAGGTCGCCTGGTAGAGGCTGCTTCGGGCTACAAAGATATACTCAAGATCAATCCGGAGGAACGCGACGCATTGCTGGGCTTGGCCTATGTTTCACACCAAGAGGGCCGTGATGAAGAGGCCCGCGACTACTACAAACGTGTGTTGCGCCAAGAGCCGGGCAACCCAACGGCACGGGCTGGGCTGCTGATCCAAAATCTGAGTAACGATGCCGAAGACGTGTCAGCCGGCTCGCGCGACGTCGCTGAGCAGCACCCAGGCTCAGCGGCTGCGCAGTCCGTACTTGGGCACAGCCTGGTTCGACAGGGGCGCCTGGCCGATGCCCAAATGGCCTTCCAGCGAGCCCATGTGCTCGAACCTGGCGTGGCACTGCACGCCTTCAATCTGGCGGTGGCGCTTGACCGGCTAAAAAGCCATGCGGCGGCACGAACCTTCTACGAACGCGCCCTTTCGCTGTCCAGACAGAGCGGCGGCGAGCAAGCCAGTGGGCTGGCGCACGCGGTGGTGCAGCAGCGCATCGATGAGTTACGTCAGGCCGCGCCATCCAATCCGCCTGCAGCCAAGTAAACGTGGTAAAAATGTCAGGATGAATTGCCTGAACCCTGATCTATTTCCCCGTTGCAAAGGCCTGGCCCGACCATGAGTGCTGTTCCGGCCACCCCAGTTCGCCCCACTACCACCCCGAACGCGCCGCCAGTGCGACTAGGCGATCAACTCGTCGCACTGGGCTTGATCAGCAGCGATCAGCTCCGCATTGCGCTGATGGAGCAAAAGCAAACAGGCAAGCCACTCGGAGAGGCCCTGATGGCCTTGGGTTTCGCCACAGCGGAGGTGATGCGCAGTGCCCTGGCGGAAAACCTGGGTGAGCAATCTATCAGCCTGAAAGGAATCGTAGCCGATGCCGAAGCTTTGGCACTCATTCCGAAAGCCGTGGCCAAGCGCCACTCCCTGTTCCCGGTCAGCCTGGTTAAGCGAACCAATGAGCTGATCATCGCCACGGCCAACCCCAATGACATCGTGGCTGCCGATCAGATCAAGGCCATGCTCGGCAGTGGTCCACGGCCGAGTTGGCGCTTGGGCAATGGCGCAGAAATCCAGAGTGCTATCGAGCAATACTATGGCCACGAACTCTCGATCGACGGCATTCTGCACGAACTGGAAACCGGCAAAGTTGATATTGCCAGCATCGCACAAGAGTCGGAGGGCTACAGTCACCCCGTTGTCCGACTGATTGACTCCCTGCTGGCCGATGCCACGCTGCGTGGCGCCTCTGACATCCACTTTGAGCCAGAGCTGCAGTTTTTGCGGATTCGCTACCGAATAGACGGTGTGCTGCGGCAGGTACGGGTGCTGCACTTGCGCTATTGGTCGGCCATGGTCGTGCGGCTTAAGGTGATCGCCGGGATGAATATTGCAGAAACCCGTGCGCCCCAGGATGGTCACATTTCACTGTCGATCTCAGGCCGGCCGGTCGACTTCAGATCGGCCGCGCAACCGACCATCCACGGTGAGAATTTTGTGTTGCGAATTCTGGATCGCAAAAGCGGCATCATGCCGATCACCGGTCTGGGTTTGTCAGAGCCTAACTTCCACCTGTTGGAGCTGATGCTCTCCCGGCCTGAAGGTATCTTGCTGGTCACCGGTCCCACAGGCTCCGGGAAGACCACCACGCTTTACTCGGTGTTGGGGCATCTCAATAATGAAGGCGTCAATATCATGACGCTGGAAGACCCGGTGGAATACCCCTTGCCCGTCATTCGGCAAACATCGATTTCGGGTGCGGTGAAAATGGATTTTGCGGAGGGTATCCGCTCCATGATGCGCCAGGATCCAGACATTATTCTGGTGGGCGAAGTACGAGACCAGGAAACTGCCGAAATGGCCTTTCGGGCGGCAATGACTGGACACCAAGTGTTCACCACCCTGCACACCAATTCAGCGATTCGCTCCATCCCCCGTCTGATCGATCTGGGTATCAAGCCCGATGTGGTGGCCGGCAACGTCATTGGCATTGTGGCTCAGCGCCTGATCCGTACGCTGTGTCCGGCCTGCAAAGTGCCCGACTCACCCACGCCCGGGGAGGCCCAATTACTGGGGTATGCACAGGGTGCAACCGCCACGGTCTACCGCAAGGTGGGCTGTGCCAAGTGTGACCAGCAGGGCTACAAAGGCCGGCTATCGATCATGGAATTGCTCAAATTCGACGCAGGCTTGGACGAGTTGGTGACCCAGCGCGCCAGCCTAAAAGCCATGGCTGACTACCTGCACGCCAAAGGCTTTGTGCCCATGGCCCAGGATGGTTTGAGGCGGGTCCGTGAAGGACACACCACCATTGAGGAAGTCGGCCGTGTTGTGGACCTGACCGACATGGTGCTCTGATGCCACTGTACAAATACAGAGCCAGCACCGAAACCGGGCAGATGAACAAGGGGCAGATTGAAGCCCTGAACGAGTTTGATCTGGAGGCGCAACTCAAGAATATCGGCTTGCTGCTGGTGTCAGCCCAAGCGCAAAAATCCAAGAAGCGCATTGTCAAGAGACTGCCTCAGAGGGAGATCATTGATTTCTTGTTCCAGCTTGAAATGCTCATTCGCGCTGGGGTGCCGCTCTTGTCCTGCCTGAGTGACATGCGTGACGAAGCCGAAACAGACAACAGCCGCGAACTGGCGGGTGGTCTCACTGAAAAAATTGAAGCTGGCGCCACATTTGGTGATGCGATTGAGTCCTACCCTGGCATTTTTTCACCGACCGTGGTCAGCCTAGTGCGTGCCGGCGAGGCAACGGGGCAACTCCCGGATGTCCTCAAAGAATTGGTCCGCTCGCTGAAATGGCAAGACGAGATGTCGGCACAAACCAAAAAGATGCTGATGTACCCAAGCTTCATGATTGTCGTGATCAGCGGTGTGGTCTTTTTCCTCATGATTTACCTGGTCCCGCAATTGGTCGGTTTCATGACCAGCACGGGCAAGCCATTACCCCTGCAAACTAAACTGCTGATTGGCCTGTCGGGGTTCATCATCAACTACTGGTGGGCGCTTCTGGTGGTACCGACCGTCCTGATCGGGGTTGTCAGCACACTCGCCGCGTCATCGCCCAAATTTCTGTTTCAGCTGCATCGACTGCAGCTCAGACTGCCGTATGTCGGAGAAGTCATCAAGAAAATGATCCTCGCGCGATTTGCCGACACCTTCGCCCTGATGTACCGCACCGGTGTACCCATGATTGACGGACTGGTTTACTGCCAAGATGTCTCGAGCAACTTGGTCATCAAGCAGGCGATCACACGCGCCCGGGAGCGGGTGATGACCGGCACGGCACTGTCCGAGAGCTTTGCCCTGGAGCGACTGTTCCCCAGCCTGGTGCTGCGGATGCTGAAAGTGGGTGAGTCCACCGGTGGCCTCGACACCGCCCTGAACAACATCAGTTATTACTACACCCGGGATATCAATGAATCTGTAGGCAGGGTACAAGCCATGATTGAACCCGCATTGACAGTGGCGATGGGACTTATCCTCGGATGGATCATGGTCGCTGTGCTGGGGCCGATCTACGACACGATCTCCACCATGAAGTAGGCGCATGAAAGCCGTACTGCACGTGAGCGCCTCAGGAACCCAGCTTTGGCAAAAGCAGGGAGCGACTTGGGCTGCCTTCGACGGCCCGGCCAAAGCGCCGGTATGGATTGTGGCGGATCTGGCCGAAGAGGCGTTCCATGAGGTCCCAGTGCCGCGAGTCTTTGGTCGTGACCGCACCGGTTTTTTGAATCGTCAGCTGACGACCCGTTTCCCGGATACACCATATAAAACTGCATTGCCCCCTGCCATCCAAACGGGATTGATGAGCCGTCTGGCGCCCCCGCGCCAAACTTTGCTGGGACTGGACGCCGCCGAACGGGTAGCGGACGCCATCAGCAGCGTGACCGCGCCCGTGGCTGGCGTCTGGTCGACGTCCATGCTGATGGCCCAGGCCACTAGTCATAAACGCATGCCGCCAGACCTGTTCATCGTGCTGCGTGACGCTGCCGGCCTGCGAATTGTTTACGTCAAAGGTGGCGTTCCCGTGATTAGCCGCTTGGTCCTGGATGCGCCCTTGCCCAGTGATCAGGTCACCGAAATTGTTCGCACTTTGCGGCACTTGGAGAACACCAAGGTACTGGAGCGCACAGACAAGCCCCGCCCCATTGTGGTCATAGGCGATAGCAATGGGTTCGCTGACCTGCTGTCCAATGAAAAAATGCAGCTCTTGGCACTGCCGTCAGCAAAATCCACGGCTGGATCTGACGACTGGCGTGGGGTTCTTTTTGACCTGGTGGTCAAGTCCCCCAGCGGTCAACTGGCACCTCTGGCAGCCAGGACGGCTTTTGTGGCCAGCCGTTGGCAGCGCGCAGCACTCATTGCGGGCGCACTGAGCTTTAGTCTTGCCGTGGCATTTGCTGGCAGTGTTCTGCTGAACATCACCGATGACCGCGCGGCCCTGACACTCAAGCAAAGCACTGTCCAACGGCAGCAAACGGCTTTAGACAACCTAGAGCGGCAAATTGCGGCCATTGGCGTCAGCCCCGACTGGGTGCACCAAGCTGTCACCCTCGACCAACAAGAGATTCTGGCAGCGCCGTCTCTCATCAAACACCTGGTGATGGTGGCTGAGTTGCTGGCCAAACAGGACAGCCTACGCCTTGAGCGATTTGACTGGCGCATCGCCCAGGCCGGGAAGGCGTCCTGTGATGGCAAAACATTAGCGTCCAATGTCCCAGAGGCGGCACCTGAGCCAGGCAAAGCGCCGGTGGCATCGATGGTGGTTGAACTAACGCTCCAGATCACCTTGCCGCAGGGGCTGAGTGACAAGGCTAGGCAGCAGACCATGACGGCGATCGCCAATGCCATCGGTAAATTAGAGGGGGTGAACGTCTTGTTGGACCCTGCCAAGGAGATCGCTCAGGCGACCCTTCGCGGTGGCGGTACCGGCCAAAGTGCGGGCGAGAAGCAAGCCGTCTGGTGCATGACACTGGCTGAACCCGTGGCAGTGCCCCCGGGCGGGAAATCATGAGCGATCTGAAAGTCATCCTGCTGGAGTCCAAAGTGGGTCTGTCGGCCCTCGCAGCCGCCTTGCTGGTCGGCGCAGCGGCCATCGCAGCGTCCTTGGCGTTTAGGGATCAAACGCTCAACGCGCTGGCCGCAGCGCAACAGGCGGAGGAGTCGACCAAGTCCGTCACCGAGCAAAAAGAACAGTCTTTGAAGCGGTTATCGAGTGAAATTGGGCACTACCGCATGTTGGAAAAAAAGGGGTTGATCGGCGTCCCAGACCGCACCGGATGGACCGAACAGTTTCTGGTAAGCCAAAAACAATTGGCTATCCCAGACAGCTTGACGTACACACTGCAGCCTCCAAAGCCACTGGCGGATCAAGAAAACGCAGCTGCCAACCCAGCCGAACCCGCCAACCCCGACGCGCCAAAGCCAGCCGCACCGCTTATCCATGACCTTGAATTTACCTTGACCGGCACCCACGAAGCAGAGGTGCTCAAATTAATTCAAGATTACCAGGCCCGCGTGAATGGACGTTTTAGGGTCAACAACTGTACGTTTGGTAACCCAACGCCAAAAGGCATGTCGGCTAACTGTACGCTGCGTTTCTTTACTTTGACAGAGGTCAAACCACCAGCAGTGAAGCCTTAGCCTAGGTAACTTGCTATCATTTTTGAAAAACGACGAGCGAAAAGTTATAATTAGGGCGTGCTTTTTAGATGTCCTTCCACCCAAACTCGGTTTTATTCAGGGATTTTGCTTTGCTTGGCCGGGGCCAAGGCTTTCGCCAATGAGTCTCCGAGCCAGTCGCCTGACAACCTTGGAACGCTATTTTACTCAAGCAGTGAGCGGGCTGCGGTCCAAAAGGCACGACTTGGGGAAGTCGATGCGCCAAGCGCCAACGCTCTTTTTAGCGTTGATGGCGTGGTCAAACGCGCCGGGGGTAAAAGCACCGTCTGGATTAATGGCAGGGCGATACCTGAAGGAAAAAGCCCTTTCCCAACACCTCTGCACTTTGCCATTAGTGCGGGTGCCATTACTGTAAAAGGCACCCGGGTGCGAATCGGTGAGACCGTGAACTTGGACAATCTGCAACGGACTGATTTCATTGCTCCTGGCTCTTTGATCAGTAGAGTGACAAAATGACACTGAAAAATATCAGTGTCACCAAGCCCGCTAACCAAGCGGCGGTCATTCGCCATACCCATGAGCAACTACAGGCAAGAACTGCGAAAACGTAAAAGCCGTCATATCCTACGGCAAAAAATTACGACATGGATTGGCCTGCTGATCCTGATCGGAGGCTACGCGTTGCTGGCGGTGAGTCCCGACACGCCCAGTGACTGGTTAATGATTCGGGTATTTGCCGGCTTTGGCGCCCTGATGGTGGGCTTTGTTGTTGCGATATTGCCAATTTTGAAAAGAATCACTGGTGGTGACGAATATTGATAATCTGAAGGAGGGGCCAGCATCCGGTGGCAGGGCTCACCGAAGCGTGCTGCTGGTCGAAGATGACCCTGCACTCAGTGGCTATCTGTCATCGGCGTTGACTGAACGTGGGTGGACTGTGTGTGTAGCCGGGGATCGACTGCAAGCATTGGCCCAATTCTCCGCGGACGCGCAAGACAGCCTGGTCGTGCTGGACCTGGGTCTGCCACCGCACAGCAGCTTGATGACCGAAGGCCTGCTCCTGCTGGGCGACTGGCTGCAAAAATCACCGGCAAGCAAGATCATTGTCCTGACAGGGCAAGATGAAAAGGCGGCAGCCCTTGAAGCTGTTCGACGCGGCGCTTTTGACTTCCTCATCAAGCCGGCCAGTGTGGCAAGTATTCATGCTGCGTTGGAACGCGCAGACTTATTTAAGCGCACGGAATTGCAACTTAGTGAAGCCGGCGAGGCACGCCTACACCTGACGGCGCGACTCTCAGAAGGACCCAAGGAAGCGGCTGCGGGCGCTGAAGAGCAACTGCTGCGTCGAACCTTAGCCGCCACAGGCTATAACGTGGCGGAAGCAGCCCGGCAACTGGGCATGGCCAGAGAACACGTGTACTACTACCTGAACAAGTATGGATTACGGCGTCCTGAGTAGCCTGTCGCTGATTTGCCTGGCTGCCGGGTTGACCCTGTACGTCACCAGCAGGAGCCTGGCCCGAAGAGCCCGGAGCTACCAGGCGGGCATGCAAAGCCTACTGCAACTTGGTGCGCAGGGGCTCGACCCACTCGACATCCCGCCTACCGCTTGGCCACTGTTGGCCGCCGGCGGCTGGCAGCACCTGCAGCTCTCAGGCGACTGGTTTGGCTACTTGGTCGAGTCCGAGTGGGGCAAAAAATCAGACCAGCCACTTAAACGAGGCCAAAAAGCAAGTAAGCCATTGGCGTTCCGACTGAGCAGTGGTAACGATGTTCTGCTGGTGCTGACACTGACCCACAGCGCAGTCAGGGGCGAAGGCCGCATGTTCGCCGAGCAACTGGCCAAAGTGTTCGTCTTGCTTCTGGAATCAGCGCTACGCGTTCGTACCGAAGCCATTTCGGTGGCCATGTCAGAGCGGGCCAGGCTAACACTCTACCTGCAGCACGACATGCGTAATCTGGCCCAATGGGTCGGCTGGGTATGCGCTGACTTCAATAATTGTGACGAGTCCGAGAGCCTGCTCATCGCCGCGCGGCGCCTGCAACAGAATGCGCCGCTGGCACGGGAGCGTGCGAACCGGCTGGTGGCCCAGCTCGGCAATAACCCAGCAGATCAACAATCGACCCGGCTGGACTTGCGGCTCGCGGTAGAAAATGCTGCGCATCTTGCCGGGGTACAAGTCAGCATCTCGGGGCAAGCACAGGCCTGGATTGCACAAGCCTTGCTGGCTCGCGCCTTGGACAACCTGTTCTCTAACCTAGCGCCCAATTGGCGTAACCCTGGCGCCGACAAACCCGTGCTTCATTTACAGACCATTGCAGAAGGCCCCTTCAAACCGGCGATGGCCGAGTTACGTTTTTTCAGCCCTTGGCCCGACGCCCAGACACGGATTGCGCCAGTGCGACTGTTTGAGCCATTTGCCAGCGGACGCCCGGGGGGACTGGGACTCGGCCTTTACCAAGCTCGCAAAAGCCTTCAGGAAGCCAACGGGGACCTGAGAGCAGAAGTCGATTCTATCGGCATTACGTTTATCTTGACGATTCCAGACCGCGAATTAACAAAGACAAATGGCGTTTAAAGGGACCTAACCAGACCTTTTGAAAATTTCGGCCTATTCGTCACAAGCCGAATACATTCAACTTGCAACAATAAGACCTACCGCTCTGCCAGCGTCACCCCCAATTGCTGCAGATAGGTCGCAATATCGCGTGGCAGAGCACCGCCCAAACGGCCCTTCTCAGCCAACTCAGTTGCAGCAGAAATTTGGCCCTGTGCCGCCAGTGATATCGCGGCGCCGACCATCCACCTTGGCTCGTCGGGGCGCAGCCGCAACGCCGTACGGTAGGCGGCGACAGACTCCTCGTGCCGTCCCAGGCGCTGTGCTGCATTGCCGCGCATTGCCCATGTATCAGCAACGTTGGCAAGCACGGGCTGGAGTCGGGTAAGCATCTCCAGTGCCTGAGTAACCCGCCCTTCAGCCAACTCCATGCGAGCAAGCTCCCGCGCAACAGCGGCCAACGCCCCTGCGCCGGGACTGCCGCTGACACTTGGCGTGCGCTCAAGCAGGGCCAGGGCATCATTCAGCAGGTCCATAGCGGGCAGTCTCGAGCCCGCGCTCCAAAGTCTTTGAGCCTGTGCCAAAGCATCCATGGCCGAAGCTGGGCGAGCAGCCGCACCGGTAGCCGAAGCCGGGTTTGCGACTGTCATGGCCAAAATTGGGCCGCCGTCAACCAAGGGCGTCAACGGTATCGCTCGGCCGACCAGACCTTCTTTGAGCACCGAATCCATCTTCAATGACATATCGGCGGGCAAGGATACCCCCCCCGGCACCGCCCGTGCAGGCTGATCCCGGGCGACCGACGCAAGATCGGTCGTTACCCGGCCTGACTTCTTGCTGCTCACCGTGGCCTCACCTGCATGCTTAGTGGCCGCAGCTTCCGCCTTGCCCGGCGGCAACGTGCTGGCATGGCTAGGCGACACAACGGCAACAGGGGGCGCATTGGCGCCTGGCATCTGTGTCGACGGCGGCAGCGCCGGCGCTGGCTGCAGCATCGATTCGTTAGCGCGTCCCGGTAGATGGCCACCAGTCTTCAGCCACCAACCGCCCAAAACCAACAACAGCAACAGCAACAGGCCAACGGATACCGTTTGCCAGGGGCGGCTCACCTTGGCTGCTACTTCCTGACCTGGGCCGACTGCATCGACCAAAAGGGTGCCACGGGACAGACTGCTGTCGACCTCCGGCGCCGAGGCCTTGTTCCCAGCACCGGCTGACTGGCGCCGATCCAAATCTCGCAACATCTTGTCAATCACACTCACGACAATCCTCCGGAGCGCTCGTCGCGCAAATTTACACCCGCCCTGCTAAGGTGTAGCCGGGATAGTTTTTTTAGCGACTTTCGCCAGCGCGCAGGCCAGCTCTCCCTTAAGAGTGCGGCAGCCTGCACCCCTGGCGTATCCTTGGCAGCAAGGCGTACATGTGTCACGTTGACCCGGTGCTCGTTCTCGCCGTAGGCCAGCATCATGCATTTATGGGCTAGCAAATTAACCAACCGCGGCACACCGCCACTGAACTCGGCCAGCAGCAGAGCAGCTTCCAGCTCAAACACACGTGTGTCGGTCGCTTCACTGACTGCCGCCGTCAGCAGCCGGTGCTCCAGATAGCCGGGAACGCGCTGCACCAGCATGGGCCCCAGGTATTCGCTGAAGGTAATTCGCTGCAGCAGTTGTCGAATTTCTGGCCTAAGAAGTTTTTCGTCAAGTTCCGGCTGACCCAGAAGGACCAGCTGCAGCAACTTGCGTTTTTCAGTCTCTAGGTTGGACAACAAGCGCAGGCTCTCCACCGTTCGAACCGGTATGGCTTGCGCTTCATCGATACAGACCACCACCCGCCGGTTGGCCAAGGCATGACCCATCAGGCAATCTCGCAGTGCCTTGAGCAATTGGTGCCGGCTGGCATTGGCTGCAACCGGGACATCAAGGTCATTAGCCAGGGTCATCAAGAGGTCAACGGGCCCCATATCAGGGTTAGGAATATAGGCAGTGACACATTCATCCTTCAAAAGGCGCAGCAGTTGTCGACACAACACTGTTTTGCCACACCCCACTTCACCGACAATTTTCAAAAACCCTTCGCCGCTTCGCAGGGCCACCAGCAGCATATTGAGTGCAGTCTGAACCCCTTCGTGCGGATAAAAATAACTGCTGTCCGGCGTGATCGAAAAGGGCGCCTCCCGCAGGGAAAAATGGCGTTCGTACATTTACTTGACAGGGCTTTTCGGCTGGCCGTCTTGAACCGCGCCATCTATACGTATCACACGCGCTCGCGACGAATCCAATTCATCCAATGCCAGGCTGGTGCGACGGTTCTGGGCTTCCCAGTCTAGATTGGAGCGAATGATGGTGGGCTTAATCAGGACCACGACTTCTTTTTTGCGGCCAGTATTGGCCTTATTGCTCAGGAACGTGGACCAAAAGGGCACGTCACTGGCGCCAGGCAAACCGGAAGAACGCCGACTGGATTCCAACTGCATCAAACCACCAATTGCGACAATGTTGCCATCCTGGATACGAACAACCGTGTCAGACTCATTAACGTTGCTCGAAGCGAGTGGAAACCGGTAGTTGCCAATACTACCCAGGTCTACCTGCTTGATTTTCTCGGTTACGGTCGTAACAGACGGGTGGATGTGCAGGGTCACGGTTGTGCCGCTGTCAACCTGAGGCGTGACGTCTAGCGAAATGCCGGAGAAGAATGGCGTGAGTGAAATATTAGGCAGCGTGGCACTTGCTGCTGTTGATGCGGTCGCAGTCGTACTAGATCCCCCAGTCACACCTGTCACAAAGTAATCGTCCGTACCGACCTTCAGCACTGCCTTTTGGTTGTTTAAAGTGGCAATCCGAGGACTGGACAGTATCTGCACGTCACCGCGGGTTTCAAGGAATCCGAGCACCGCCTGAAAGCCATCTGTGGCTAAGGCCAGGCCAAAAAGCGCGCCACCGGCCTGCGGCAGGGAGACACCATCGGCCAGCAATGAATTACCGGCAACGAAGCCAGGCAAATTCGCTTGCACACCACTCACCAGCGTGTTACTGGTCGTGTTGCCGCCCAATACGCCCAGGGCCCCTATATTGCTGACATTGTTCTTAAGCGCCGACCAATCGATGCCGCTTTGAAAGCCGTCGCGCAACTCCACCTCAACCACCTTAGCCTCAAGCATGACCTGCCGCTCCACGGAAATTTGAGCCGCTTTGAGAAAGCGGTCCACTTGCCGCAGTTCTTCTGGCATGGCTCGCACGGCCATAATCCCGGCCTGAGGGCTAACGACCACACTGCGCCCCTCCCCTGGGCCCACCATACTGCGCACGGCGCCGGTCAGCTCAGCCCAAAAATCCGTCTTAGTTGACGTCTGCACACGGCTGCTCTCGCCCTGTTGCGAACCGCCACCTGCCGCTGTCGAGCTGCCAGTCGTCGTAGAGCCACTGGCCGGCAAGCTCGCGCCCGACGACACGCGCAACTCACTGTTACCGGATCGTTGCGATTGCAGGTAATTGACCGTGAACATCCGTGTCTGTAGCGTAGGCCCGTAGACCGTGATGCGACGGCCATCGACCTTGAAGTCGTAGCCATAGACGTCACGAATGGCGTCAAGCGCTTCCAGCACCGTCACGCCACGCAGCGTCACCGACAGGGTGCCGGCCACATCAGGGTGCATCAGCATGCTGTATCGTGTATCCGCCACGATGGCCAAGAACACCTCCCTGGCCTGCGCGTTGTTGACCAACAAATCGATTTTGGGCTCAGGCGCCAATGGCACGATGGGCGCGGCGGGCTCTGCCAGTGCCTCACTGATACGTTTCGGCACCAGCACTGGTTTGGGCGCAACCGCAGCAGCCAACTCGGCGCGAACCACGGTGCTGACCTCAGGGGTACGAAGCGGTCGGTCTGCAACACATCCTGCGAGAAGCCCCAGCGCAAAAGTAATTCCAGTCAACCGAAATGATGGCAAGCCATCCCGGGCAGACTCTGTGCAGAAGCGCTTTAATCTGTCGTTCATGGTACGGGCTCTCAAAATCATTAGGGGGTACCTTTGGGCAGACCGCCGAAGCAGGGGACAACCTCTGGCAACGCCTGGGAAGCGGGTTTAGCGGCAAGTTTGGGGACTGCTTTGCGGACGGGCTTGACCGCGGGCCTGGCCACTTGTTTACTGGTCCGCCGCGGCTTTGGGTTCGCGGATGTCGCTTCTGCAGACGCCGCCTCCACTGACGCGACGACCGGACAATCGGGCAAGGCGGGGCCTGTTTGAACGCCCGCATAACGTGGCACCTTTTGCAAGGTACCTGCCTCGCGAAACCAGACCTCAGTTTCCGTGATACGTTCGATTTTCGATTGACCGATAGACTGACCCTGACCATAAAGGCGGGTGCCGGAGACGACAGAGGCCTGTCCCTCGCGCACAATCACGATGGACGCACTGGGCGGCGGCTCGCCCTTGGCTCGAACAGGCTGCCCATCAGGTGCTGTGGCGGGCAGTGCCTCTGGTGGTGGCGCCGTTGGATCGCGCAGTGTTTGGGTCTGTCCATGGCTAAGTCCAGCCAACAATAATGTGGCCCACATCCAACGCATGCGGGGCCAGCACATGGCAGAAACAGGCTGGTAGCTCACGGTTGCAACCCGACCAAAAATAGCTGAAGTGTCAACTCGGGAGGCGATTTTTCACTGCGTAAAACCATGCTTCCCCACCTGACCTGGGGCAAGGCTGATTCCAAAGACTGGACATAGCTGATCATCTGGGTATATGAACCAGCCACCGTCAGCTCAACACCCTGGCGAGTCACGCCCATCACTGGCTGCACCGGCACCACCGGTTGGGCTTGAGCGTTGGCTTGCGCGAGAAACAAATTAGCGTTCACCAGCGGGCCCGGAAGGCCTGGTGCAGACGCCGGCGCAGAAGGCTGTTCAGGCTTTGGTGCAGGAGGAGCCACCGCCAAGGCGGCCGTACGCACCAGCTTCAAGCCCTCATGCCGTCGCAGCAGAGGAACCAGGATTTGCGACAAGGGCACTGCAGCGTAAGCCGGCTGAACCGCCTTGATCGACCGGTCAACATCGTCCAGACGCAGGCGCAGTGCCGCGAGCTCTTCACGCAGAGGCTGGCTTGCATCAATCTGAAGCGGCTGACCGATGTATTCCCCGCGCAAGCGCTTGAGCTCTGCCGACTGCACGCCAAAACGTTCCTTAAGCTGCTGGTGCACCAGCTGAGCGGGTGCCAACAACAGCATATTGACCAAGGCCATCAGCCCAGCGATCAAGACCACGAATAAGATGGCTCGCTCCCTCAAACTAAGGGCATCGATTCGAGTCGACAGATTTTTCCAGGCCTGCTTCATGACTTACCGGGGGCCAAAATGGCTGCAATAGGCGCTACCAGCGGGGACACAGGATTGGCAGACACCGCCGGGGGCACTGGTACGCCCACTGGCATTTGGGGTTTGCTCACAGCGCTGACCAGGCTGAAAGACCAGACCTGCTGCACGCTGGCGCTCGTGGCGTCAACTTTGACGGTGTTGGCATTTCCCGCCAAGAGCTTGCCAGACTCGGCCTTGCCAGGATCCGCACGCGTTGCATCCACCTTGACAGCGGCCAATTTTTGCCCATCTAGCAAGGGACTCAAGGACAAACGGCCAACCCACTCATTCAGCGCGGCGGGGTCCAAGGTGTAACCATTAATCTCCAGCTTGCCGTCATCGGCTGTTAGTCCCGCAAGCCATACATTTGACGGAATACTCTGGGCCATCAACTTAAGACGTGCCGAGTGGCCCATGCCAGGCTGCAGAAAACCGAGTCTTAGCTCACCAAGCATGCGCTCACGTTGCTGCAATTCTGCCCGGCGAATCTGTACTTCCTGGGCCAAAGCAGAACTGGCGGGGCCAGCCTTTTCCTTTTTATCTTTCATCGCTTGCTGCAGACCAGAAAGCTCCCTTGCCTGAATAGCCAGGGCCTGAGCCATACCATCGCTACCCAGCTTCAGGTTGTAGACCCAAGCGCCCATTAAAGTGCCGCCCAGGACAACAAAAACCGACAAGGCCTGCACCATTGCCGTGGCCGAAAAATAACGCTTTTGCGTCATCAGTATCGGCGAACAGAGGTTAATTTGCTGTGGCATGGCGGGTTACGGCGCGAGAGGACGATTGTGGGCTTAGAGCTTACGGGTTTCGGTCCGCAAAAGAACACCCAAGAGGGGCGCACACAGTGCCGTGTCGCCCAGCACGCCCCCATCAAATCCAGGAAAAGGTGTGGACAAGTCCAGCGCCGTCACGCTTTGGCCCAATTGGCGGTCTAACCATCCGGCCAGTTCTCCGCTACGTTCACCGACATAGACGCGCACGCTGTCCAGCGGTAAATTGGACCAAGTACGGCTCCAGATGTCCAATGAGCGCTGCACCTCTAGCGAAAATCGCTCTGCCTTTTCTTGACCAGCACGAATTTTGGGGTCTACAGCAGCACGAGTCGCAGCCCCATAGTCGGGCTCGGGGATCGAGTAGTCCGTGCCGTGCGACACCCCACCCACGTTGAAATCTGGCACGTAGGCCTGCACCGGAACATACGCCTCGGCTGCGGTGCTCACCTCTTCCTCGGCAGGGCGCCAGTTGCCGTCATAAAACCCATCAGGCAGCTCAATGCGCCTTGTGTAAAAGAGCTCCTCGTTGGCGCTGATCGTTAGCACCGCTTGGGCCTGGTCGAGCATCAAGGTAGCATCAGCTCGGTCAAGACGACCGTCGAGCTTCATGGCGGCGCTTTGCAAATTACGCTGCGCATTTTCTTGAATATCAATAACCGTCACCGTCCAGTCCATAGCGTCAGAAATGGCCAATACCTCGCGCAACACTGTGTTGGTCGCCGTGGCGACAAACAACTGCCCGCTGCCTTTTTGCTCGCCTTCGCCAACCCGCATCACATCCAGCGTGATGTCATCGATGTGCACATTGAGCAGATCCATGATCTGGTATCTGGCCGCAGCGCGCAGCTCGTCCGGCGGCACCGCTGGCGCGTCGATCTGCAGCAGCTGGCATTGCTCCGGCCGCATCATGACCGTTGTCGCACAGCCTTTCAAACCCAGCCCCTGCAGACGTTTGATGAAATCTTCAAGGCTATCAGCCCCCTGTTTTTCAACGCCATATTTAAGGATAGGATACCTGCCGCCCTGAGGCATGTCAGCCAACACAAAGACCAACTGTTGACCGGCCCAGGACACCACAAGTTGCTGGCCAACCGAACGCCGCTTCCACGGCCAGCGAACGGTCACGAAATCCTCACGGCCAAGAGGCGTTTAGTCAAAGCATGAAATTGGGACATGGTCTCCCGCCACAGTAGGGTTTAAGCTATCATATTGATAGCTACTTATTACATTACTAATGTATTTTCCACCATATCTATCTTTAATTTCGAGCGCCAGGTCCAAATTCCGGCAAAGGAGGCAGGTTTAAAAGAAACCTGAATCCGTGAGCCGATTCCCCGCCCGCCCATTATTTTTTTGATTTTCTCGTTGATATCCAATTTCGTTTTGAATTTTGTCCGCAGCCATGCCCC
>Ga0247834_1003251_pt1 | contig 22420 bp, 19 predicted proteins | sample LaCruzMarch2015__8_FD_187118 | JGI IMG/M metagenome (GOLD analysis project Ga0247834, IMG submission 187118) | Freshwater microbial communities from meromictic Lake La Cruz, Castile-La Mancha, Spain - LaCruzMarch2015_12m | ecosystem: Environmental > Aquatic > Freshwater > Lake | place: Spain...
TATTATTTCACATTTTCATCGTAATCGATGACGTTTTTGCTACTTTATAAATGAAATAAAAATTTTGTATTTTATTTGTATTTTTCGAATCTATTTAATTTCTTTTAATATTTTTATTTGTGTATCTTTTAAATTGCTAGCGTATCATATCGTTGTTATATACAAATTGTTGAATACTTCTGGTTCATAATGAACGCTAGAACTTTTTATAATCCGTATTAGTCAATATTACTTTAATTTTTATGGCGTACAGACGATTATATTATTGAAAAATTCATGTAAAAAAAAAACTTTGTGGGTAAACTTTATTTTTTTGATACTAAAAATATGATTTTAACTCTCATTGTCTCAATTATTTGTGTTTAATATAATCTTTTTTTAAATGTTTTTTTTTAATCCATTAGAACAATTTGACATTATTATATTCTTTATTAATTAAATAATTGTTTACTTTTCTTTAAGGTTTATTACTGATGACGCATACCTTTAAATTGCAGAAATGTATTAAAATCTTTTTTTAATATATATGATGAAAATGAAATATAATATATTTAATTTCAATTTTAGCTGTTTTTTGTTATATTTTTTCTTTTTTTAATAATAATATTTTAATCTGTTTAAATAAATTATATTTTTTCTTTTTTTAATAATAATATTTTAATCTGTTTAAATAAATTATATATATTTATTTTTAATAACATTAAATGAAATCTAATTTTAGCTTAATTCGCTCTAACTTTTTTTCTTTTTGAAAATATAATAAACAGGATCGTTTTGGATTTTCTTATTTTGTAAATATTGTTAAGCAAATCGATATTATTTTTAAGCGTTATAATCTATTATTACTCGATTATTCTTTAAAACAAAATACAATATATATTTATTTTATGTTGTTTAACATAATTAAAGAAAAACGTATATTTCCCATACTAATTTATAAAATAATTTTTTTTTTATACAATTTTGTTCAATTAATTTATTTATTAAAATATTTTTACAAAAAATTACTAAAATTTCTTTCATTATTTAAAAAAGATTTATTTTTTTTTTACTATACATATCTATTACAAAATTTTTTTATAAATAAAAAAATATTTAGATATGTTACAAAAGTTAAATATAATTTTAAAAATGTTATTTTTAAAAGTAATTTCATTCAGTTTTCTATATTATTAAATTATGAATTAAACAAAAGGTTACTTTTTTTAAAAAAATTAATATTTAAAAATGTATTTTCTATAAATTCCTTGATAAATATTAATTGAAAATATTTATTAAAAAATAAAATAAAATATAATAAAACATTTTTAAATTTCAATTTAAATATTTGCAGTTTATTATACATTGGTTATTTTACAGAGTTATTTAAAAATAGTTCTATATTATTAAATTACTTATTATTTTTAATATATAATCAAAAACAAGAATTCTCTAAAAATATTGTAAAAATTTTAAAATTTTTTCAGGTTAATTTAAGCTGGTTACTTTATCATAATTTTATATATTTTCATGGTTTAATTTTTTTTTTATCTGGTAAATTTACTAATAGTATGCGAAAAAGTAGATATTGTTTTAGTTATGGTAAAATTTCTGGTAAAAAAATTGATCATTTTATTTCATTTTCATCAAGTTCTTTTATTATTAGAGCTGGTTTAATTAATTTTAAATTTTGAATTTTTTTTTAAATGATTTCTTATAAAAAAAAGTTTAAAAATGTTACTACTATGTTATTAAAAAATAAAAAAAATTTAATATTGAAAAATTTGTTCGGTATTGTAGCATTAAAAAATTGTGTTATAAGTGAAATAATACTAGAAGCTGTACGTAAATATTTAATAAGAAAATTAAAAAAAAACTGTGTCATTTTTTTTAAAATAAAGCCTATTTTTTACACTACAAAAAAATCTATAGGTGCTAGGATGGGTAAAGGTTTTGGTTCTTATGACAAAAGAATATTTTTTTTAAAGTCTGGTACAATTTTTTTAGAATTATTTACTATAAAAATAAAACTTTTAAAATACTTTTTAAAAAAGTTACAAACCAAACTGTATGTTACATTTAGAATTATAAAAAGAATTTTTTTTTATAAACATAATAAAGTAACCTAAATTTTATAATAAACTTTAATAGTAATGTGGCTGAGTGGTCAAAAGCAATACTTTGCTAAAGTATCAGAAATATTTTCTACGTAGGTTCAAACCCTATCATTACTATTATATTATATGTCTCAAGTCGATATTAGTTTATTTTTATCAATTGTTCAAAATTTATGTTTTTTATTTTTAAATTTTTATGGAATTTTTTTTTTATATTTTTTTGATTATTTTATAATAATATACAAACTAGAAATTAATTTATATTTAAAGTTGTTTCAAATAATCTTTTTCATATTAAAAAGTATAAAACAATATTCAAATTATATTTTTTTAAAGAATTTAAAATAATATTAATTTTATTTTTCGAATCTATTTAATTTCTTTTAATATTTTTAAAATAATTTATTATTATTTAAAATATTGTTAATTTTTTTTATTTTTAGGATATTAAATATATAAATATTTTAACAATTTTAATGTATTAGAATATTTCCTTTAAAAATTTATGTTTTATCAAAATAAAAAAATTTAATGAACTAAAACATTTTAGTAATTAAAATATTATAATGTATTATTCGATATACGTAGTAATTGAGATTGAATTGTAATAAATTTTTTAAATATTTTTTTATTTTTTTCATAAATTTTACAAATTATTGTATAAGTTTATAATTTAGTCAATTAACTAATTTTTTTAATATTTTTCTTTTTTCCTATTAACTTAGTATTAAAAAATAATTTATTCAAAATTAAATATTAAACTATAAAAAAAAATTAATAGCGAATAAGTACTGTGAAGGAATCTTTGAAATACTATTTAAACAAATTTTGAAATAACTTAATTTAAATTAAACTTTGTCAATTTAATAATAATTAAAATATAAGTGTACCTTTTGTATAATGAATTAACTAGTTTATAATTATAATATTCTTATAAATTAATAAGTAAAATTAAATTAAACTTTTTTAAATTATTATTATAAAACCCGAAAGTAAATGAGCTAATTATTTATAGAAAATTGTATTACAATTGTTCAAATTCTAGTATGTTGCAAAATACAGAAATAATTTATTATTAGGGGTGAAAGACTTATCAAATTTACAGATAGCTGGTTTTTTGCGAAAATTATTTAAGTAATCTTTAAATTTTTTTTGAAGTTAAAGTCACTATAAAGTTATGTGGGTAATTTATTATTATGCATACTTATTAAACTCTGAATTTCATATAATTTAAATGTAGATTTATTATTATAAGGTAATAAATCAAAAGGGAAACAGCCCTAATTATTTAATAAAGGTAGTAAAGTTTTATCAATTTTTATAAAAAAAATTAGTATTCTTTAAATAAAAATGTAAGCTTGGAATTAGTTATCATTTAAAAAAATTGTAATAAATTAAAAATTTAATAATTTTTTTTTAAAATTTATTGCTGATAAACATAAAACACCAATATCTTAATTATAAAAGGTAGCAAAATATTTTATTTAATTAAAAAAAATAATGTTAATATAAGTAATATTACTATTTTTAATAGAAATAGTCATTTAAATAAGGTTATCTATATATATATAAAATGTAGAATAATTATTTTACGGTCTCTAAAATAATTTAAAAAAAAGATTATTGATGAGTATTTAATAAATAAAAATTTATTTTAATATTTTTACTTATTTTAATAAATTTAAGATTTAATTACAGGAAAATTTCAAGTATAAACCGTTCTATATACCAAATCTGGTATTTTTTTAGAGTATATTAAAATGAATTATAATAATTATTAAGGAACTCGGCAAAATACCTTTGTAACTTAGGGATAAAAAGGGCTTAAAAAGCATTTTTTTTTTAAAAGCGACTGTTTATCAAAAACACAAAACTTTGCTAATTTTAATTAATATATATAAGGTTTGATACCTGCTCAATGCTAAATAATGAATAAAAATTGTTATTTTTGCAATAATTATAAATTTTAGTAAATAGCGGCTGTAACTCTGACGGTCCAAAGGTAGCAAAATTCTTTGTCAAATAATTATTGACTTGCATGAATGGTATAACGACTTTTAAACTGTCTCAATAATTAAAATTATGAAATTGAATTTGTCGTGAAGATGCGATATAGTTTTCACTAGACGAAAAGACCCTATAAACCTTCACTATATTTATATTTACAATAATTAATTTATTTCATATATAGAATAAATGGTAAATTTAATTTTTAAAATGCTAATTTTAAACACTTTTACATATTTAATTTTGTAATACCATTTTTGAAAATTTTTTAATTTTTTCATAGTAAATATTAGGTAGTTTCGCTGGGATGGCGACCTTTTATAAAGTAACAAAGGTGTTTTTAAGGTAATTTAAGTTTATTTTTTTAATAAATTTTTAGTATAATGATATATAATTGCTTGATTGTTTGTCATACTTGCCATACAAAAACTTTAAGTTTAACATAGTGAACCAAAAATAATTTTGATGATTTTTTTGATTAACGGATAAAAGGTACTTTAGGGATAACAGGGTAATATTTTCTGCGAGTTCAAATTAACGAAAATGTTTGCCACCTCGATGTCGGCTTATCATATCCTAAAATAGCAAAAAATTTTAAGGGTTTAACTGTTCGTTAATTAAGATGGTACATGAGCTGGGTTCAAAACGTTGCAAAACAGTTTGGTTTCTATCTATGAAAACTTTAAATAAATTAAATTTTTAAATTTATTACGAGAGGACTTTTTATATAAAAATTAATAGCAAATTTTAAATTTAATTTAATAAAACAAGCCAAATTTTATATTATAATTACTGAAAAATTTAAGTAAGAATAATTTTTTAATTTTTATTTTTTTTAAGAATTATAATTTTTTTTTGATTTTTTTGTTTATTTATTTTAAAATTTAGCAAAAATTACAAACTAAATCATTTATTTTAATATTTGTATTTTTTTAATTTTAATAATAAAATAATTTACTTATTTAAAGATATATAGCTCAATTGGTAGAGCACCAAACTTTTAATTTGATTGTTTTGAGTTCAAATCTCAATATATCTATAAATATAGTTTAAATAGCTTAATGGTAGAGCATTTGACTGTTAATCAAACTTATGTAGGTTCAACTCCTACTTTAAACGAAATCTTGGGGATATAATTTAATTGGTAAAATTTATGTTTTGCATACATGATTTATGAGTTCAAGTCTCATTAACTCCATTAATTTGGAAAAATGGCTGAGCGGTCAAAAGCGATTGTTTTGAAAACAATTAAACTTTTAAGTTTTCATAGGTTCGAACCCTTTTTTTTCTAAAGTTTTTATCATTTACTTCGTCTAATCGGTGAGGACAATATCTTTTCATGATATGAATATGAGTTCAAGTCTCATAGTAAATATTAATAATAAAAGTATCCTTTTGGTGAAATTGGTAAACACATTAAATTTAAAATTTAATTTCTTTAGAAATATAGGTTCAACCCCTATAAAGGATAATAGTTTTTAGCTTAAATAGCTCAATGGTAGAGTAAAAAATTGAAAATTTTTGTGTTATAGGTTCAACCCCTGTTTTAAGCATTTAATATGCGATTTCATAAATCTTTTTTTAATTTTAGAATTATTCAAATATCGTTTCTAAATATGCATTTAATTGACTATCCTACCCCGATTAATATTAACTATTTATGAGGTTTTGGTTTTTTGGCGGGTATGTGTTTAATTATTCAAATAATATCGGGTTTAATTTTAAGTATGCATTATTCTACTCATATTTTATTAGCTTTTTCTTCTATAGAGCATATAATGCGTGACGTAAATAATGGATGATTTTTAAGATATTTTCATGCAAACGGCGCATCTATTTTTTTTATAATAGTTTATATACATATTGGAAGAGGTCTTTATTTCAAGTCTTATCGTAATAAAACTTTATGATATTCCGGCATTTTAATTTTTGGATTGATGATGGCTACAGCTTTTATGGGTTATGTTTTAGTTTGAGGTCAAATGAGTTTTTGAGGTGCTACTGTCATTACAAATTTAGCTTCTGCTATTCCTTTTATTGGAGATAATATTGCTAAATGATTATGAGGAGGGTTTGCTATAGACAATGCTACTTTAAATAGATTTTTTAGTTTACATTTTGTATTACCTTTTATAATAGCAAGCGTGTCTTTAGTTCATATTGTAATTTTGCATTCTATCGGTTCAACTAATCCTTTAGGTATTGAAAGTAAATTAGATAAAATTAGTTTTTATCCTTATTTTGTTTTAAAAGATTTATTTGGATTTTTTATTATTTTAGCTACATTATTTACTTATTTTCTTTTTTTTGATCCTAATTTATTAGGTCATCCTGATAATTATATAAAAGCGAATTCTTTAATTACTCCTAATCATATTGTCCCTGAGTGATATTTTTTATTATTTTATGCGATATTAAGATCAGTTCCTGATAAACAAGGTGGTGTTTTATTTATGGTATTAGCTATTATTATTCTTCTTTTTTTACCTAGTAAAACTCAAATAAAATTAAGAAGCCCTAAATTTGATATTATTTTTCAATTATTTTTTTGATATTTTATTTTTAATTCATTATTATTAGGCTGGTTAGGTAGTCAATTAGTAGAGCAACCATTTATTTTTATAGGACAAATCTCTACAACTTTATATTTTTTATATTTTATATTTTTTATTCCTTTAATTTTTAAAATGGAACTTTATTTTTTAAACAAATAACTACTTTTTTTAAATATTGATAGATTATAAACCATATTTTTTATATTTAAATTTAATGTTATTAGATAATTATTTTTATAATTTAAATTATAATATTATTTTTAATTTTATTATAATAAGTGTTTTATTAGTAATTTTTTTGATTGTATTGTCATCTATGTTATCTCCCAATATAACTTCATTTGAAAAACATTCTGCATATGAATGCGGTTTTGAGCCATTTGGTAATGCAAAAAAAATTATAGATATACAATTTTATATAATCGCCGTTTTATTTTTAATTTTTGATTTAGAAATAGTATTATTATTTCCTTGAATCTATTATATAAATTTTTATACATTTTTTCATTATTTGATTATGATTTTTTTTATATCCTTACTTACGTTAGGTTTTATTTATGAATGAAAAAAAGGTGTTTTAGATTGAGTATAAAATGTATTTATTAGTACTATTAATCCCTTTATTAAATTTTTTATTTTCTGGTTTATTTGGTCGTTTTGTAGGACGTTTAGGATCTATTCAATTAAGTTTTTGATTAATGTTATCTTGTTGTTTTTTATGTATATATAATTTTTATAATTTAATAGTATATAATTATGTTTTTTATATCTCAGTACATAATTGAATTGATACCGGTTTGTTTTATGTTCAATGAACAGGTTTATTTGATAATATAAGCATTTCTATGCTATTTATGGTATCTTTTATATCATTAATAGTACATATATACTCTGGAGGATATATGGAAAGTGATCCTAGTTTTCAAAAATTTTTAAGTTATTTATCATTATTTACTTTTTTAATGTTTTTATTAATCACAAGTGACAATTATATTCAACTTTTTTTTGGCTGAGAAGGAGTTGGTATTTGCTCTTATTTATTAATAAGCTTTTGAAATACAAGAATAAATGCTAATAAAGCAGCTTTAAAAGCTTTAATTATGAATAGAATTGGTGACTTTGGATTTTTAATTGGTATTTTATTAATTTTTTATATATTTAGAAGTTTAGATTTTTCAGTAGTTTTTTCATTAATTACTTTATTTGAAAAATCTAGTTTTATTTTGTTAAATTTTAATATTATATATATTCAATTTATTTGTTTATTTTTATTTTTAGGTTCTTGTGGTAAATCTGCACAGTTACTTTTACATACTTGATTACCCGATGCTATGGAAGGGCCTACTCCTGTATCTGCATTAATACATGCAGCTACAATGGTAACCGCTGGTATTTTTTTAATTATTAGATGTTCGATTTTATTTGAATCGTCTTCATATGTATTGACTGTTATTACATTTATTGGAGTATTCACTGCTTTTTTTGCTTCGACTATTGGATTATTTCAATATGATATTAAAAAAGTGATAGCTTATTCTACATGTAGCCAATTGGGTTATATGATCTTTATATGTGGTATTTCACAGTATCATGCTTCAATTTTCCATTTAATTAATCATGCTTTTTTTAAAGCATTACTTTTTTTAACTGCGGGTGCAGTTATACACGCTTTAAGTGGAGAACAAGATATGAGAAGAATGGGTAGTTTATTAAAAATAATTCCTTTTACGTATACTTTTTTAGTAGTAGGTTCTTTTGCTTTAGCTGGTTTTCCTTTTTTATCTGGTTTTTACTCTAAAGATTTTATATTAGAATTAACTTACTCTAGTTGAACATTTGATGCCACATTAGCCTATTGATTAGGATCATTTTCAGCTATTCTTACAGCTTTTTATTCTTTTAGAGTAATTTATTTAGTTTTTTTTAGTAAAAATAATAGTTATATTTTTTATTTAAAGAATATACATGAGCTACCTAAAAGTATGGCTTTTTCTTTAATTATTTTAGGCTTAGGTAGTATTTTTTTTGGGTTTTTTGTAAAAGATTTTTTTATTGGTTTTGGTAGTTTTTATTGACATGAATCCATTTATATAAAATCTCAAAATTATTTACATTTTGATATTGAATTTATACCATTAATTATAAAAAATATACCTCTTTTTTTTACATTTTTTGGTTTTATTTTAGGTTGATTTTGATTTTATATTTATTACAAATATACACTTTATTATTATTCTATTAAATTAATAAAGTTTTTTAATAGTAAATGATACTTTGATTTTATTTATAATAAATATTTTGCCTATAAATTGTATAATATTGCATATAAGTACACTTATATTCTTTTAGATAAAGGAATTTTTGAATTATTTGGTGCAAAAGGAATTATTCAATTTTTTTATAAAAGTAATTTTTTATTTAAAAAAATGCAATCAGGCTTTTTATACCAGTATCAGTGTTTTTTTTTAATTTCAGTTTTTATTTTTTCTATATTTTGTTTTATTTAATTTTAATGAAAAAAACTTCAAATTATTCTATGAAAATCTATAAATATTTTTTACAAAAAACGTTTATTAAAAATTTAGCTATTATATTTCCTAAATTAATTTGCAGATTTAAAATAATTAAGGCATATGAAATCGAATTATTAATAAATTGTACAAATATATATTCTTTGTTATATTTTTTAAAAAATAATACTGTAACTCAATGTAAGTTTCTTACTGATTTAATTATAGCGGATACTCCTGGAAAAAATAAAAGATTTTTTATAACATATTTAATTCAAAGTATTTATAATTATAGATTAAAGATCACATCAAAGATTTCTGATTTAACATTTTTAATGTCTATTGGATCCTTGTACTCTACAAGTATATGATTAGAACGTGAAGCTTTTGATTTTTTTGGCATATTGTTTGTATATAATAAAGATTTAAGAAGAATTTTAACTGATTATGGATTTCAAGGTTATCCTTTAAGAAAAGATTTTCCTATATCTGGTTTTATAGACTTATTTTATGATGATAATGAAAAACGTATTATATATAAAACATTAGAGTTCAGTCAAGAATTAAAACAATTCAGTTTTAAAAAATTATGATTTTAATTAAATATTATAGTAATAAAATAATATTAAAAAATATTTGAAATTTTAAGTTGTTTTCATTAAAAACAAACCTACTAATAAATACAGAGAATTTTTTTTTGAAATATTCAAATACTTTTTACAAAAAGCTTAATGTTTTTTATAAATCATTACTACAACTTACTTTAGTTTTTTTTAATATAAAAAAATTTAAGTATGCTTTTTGTTTTATAGGATCGTGTTATTTATATACCACCTTAAAATTAAAAAGTAAAAGTTCTAATTTAATTTTTTTTATAAACATAAATAAAACTCATATTTCTAATTTATTTTTTACTTTTTTTTATAATATTGTAGAATTAAAACAAATTCCTTTATTTATTTTTATTTTAAATAGTTTTTTTTTACAACGTAATATTAATAAACAGTTAATACCTAATATAACTTTATCCTCTTCATATTTATCAGATTATTCTTTTTTTTTTAAATCTAATACATTTTTATCTAGTTATTTTTTTTTTAAATATTATATATATATATATTATAATAAGTTCAAGTGTTAATATATAAAAAAGAAGGATTTTTTCATTGTAACTTAGTTAGTAAATTTATTAATATATTTTTTTTTAGTGGTTTAAAAGAATCCATAGAAAAAATAATCTATTTTACTTTTAAGTTTTTAAAAAGAAAATTAAATGTTAAAACCCCATTATTTTATTTTTTTGAATGTATAGAACATTTACGTCCTATACTAGGATTAAAAAAAAAATTAAATTTTTTTAATATTGTTAAAAAAACTCAGTATATTACTTATTATTTGAAATCTAATAAAAGTTATAATATAGCAATTACATGATTTTATTTTGGAATAATATTACAAAAAAAAACAATATTATTACAAAAAATTTTTAACGAGATTGTAAATCTTAACTTATTTAATCTCGGTATTTCTTTACAAAGAAAATACCAACATTATCATTTTTGCGTAGAATATAAAAACAATAAAAATTATCGTTGATAATATATACAACCTTAATGGTGGAAATGGTAGACACATTGAATTTAGAATTCAAATAATAAAAGTTCAAGTCTTTTTTAAGGTATTATATGTTTAGATTTTTTATATTATAGAATGCTTTTAAATGTAAGAAAAATAAAATCGTTTACTTTAAATTTTGGACCTCAACATCCAGCAGCACATGGTGTATTACGCTTAATTTTAGAGATTTCAGGAGAAAGAGTTTTATATGCAGATCCCCATATTGGTTTATTACATAGAGGAACCGAAAAATTAATTGAAAATAAAACATATATGCAAGCTTTACCTTATTTTGATAGATTAGACTATGTATCTATGATGGTACAAGAGCATGCATTTTCTTTAGTTATTGAAAAAATTTATAAAGATATATTACTTTCAAAGCGTTCACAATATATTAGGATTATTTTTTGTGAAATAACTAGAATATTAAATCATTTAATGTCATTGACTACGCACGCTATAGATGTGGGAGCTTTAACACCTTTTTTATGAGCTTGCGAAGAACGAGAAAAATTAATAGAATTTTATGAGCGTGTTTCTGGTGCTCGTATGCATGCTGCATATATCAGACCTGGAGGTCTTTCTAAAGATATCCCAATGGGACTATTACTCGATATTTTTAATTTTGCTACAAAATTTAATTCACGAATAGATGAAATCGAAGAATTGTTGAGTAATAATAGAATTTGATTACAACGCTTAATAAAAATTGGATTAATTTCAAAAAAAAAAGCATTAGATTTTGGCTACAGTGGTGTATTGTTACGTGCTTGTGGTATAAAATGGGATCTTCGCAAGATAATACCGTATGAAAGTTATGCTAATATATCTTTTAAAGTTCCTTATGGAACTTATGGTGATTCTTTCGATAGATACTTATTAAGAATTCAGGAGATGCGAGTTAGTGTTATGATATTATTACAATGTATAAATAACTTACCTAATGGTATTATTAAAGTCAGTACGTTAAAATTTTTAATACCAGTTAGATCTTCTTTAAAAAATTCTATGGAAGAATTAATTCATCATTTTAAAGAATACAGTCAAGGATTTATATTACGCAGAGGACAACATTATATAGGTATTGAAGCACCTAAAGGTGAATTTGGTGTGTATTTAATTTCTAATAATTCTAACAATGCTTATAGATGCAAAATAAGATCTCCAGGTTTCATTCATTTACAAAGTATAGATTATATATCAAAAAATCATTTAATTGCAGACATAGTCACAATTATAGGTTCTTTTGATATTGTTTTTGGAGAAATTGATCGTTAATAAAATAATAAAACAATTTTTTTTTTATACTACTTTTTATTTAGTTTTTACCAAAAAATAATTTTATTAATTACAAGCTATATTATAAATTGGTAAATATATTTATTTTGGGAATAAAAGATGTAGGTTCAATTCCTGCTAGCTTGAATTTATTTTTTTATATTTTAATTAGTGGTAATAAACCATTAAACTTATAACAATCTTTATTTTTTGTGCTACTATTTTTTTAATATATGAAATGACTCAGTTCATTTTGCGTTGATTTTTCTCAACAAACCATAAGGATATAGGAACATTATATTTATGATTTGGAGGTTTTGCTGGTATTCTTGGCACTGTCTTATCTATATTAATTAGGTGAGAACTATCATATCCTGGTAATCAGATATTACTTGGTAATTTTCAAATTTATAATGTCTTAGTCACCGGGCATGCTTTCGTTATGATATTTTTTATGACTATGCCCATTTTAATAGGAGCTTATAGTAATTGATTTGTACCTATAATGTTAGGAGCTCCTGATATGGCTTTTCCAAGATTAAATAATATTTCTTTTTGATTATTACCTCCTTCTTTAACTTTATTATTACTTTCTTGTTTTATTGAAACAGGTGCAGGCACAGGTTGAACTGTATACCCACCATTAAGCAGTTTAATATCGCATTCAGGTTCTGCTGTTGATGCAGCTATATTTAGTTTACATTTAGCTGGTATTTCATCTATAGCCGGAGCTATAAATTTTATTGTAACTATAATTAATATGCGTTGTAGAGGTTTAACTTTTGTAAGGTTACCTTTGTTTGTATGATCAATATTAATAACAGCGGTATTATTATTATTATCTTTACCAGTTTTAGCTGGCTGTATAACTATGTTATTAACAGATAGAAATTGAAATACAACTTTTTTTGATCCTGCCGGTGGAGGAGATCCTTTACTTTTTCAACATTTATTTTGATTTTTTGGACATCCGGAAGTTTATATATTAATATTACCTGGTTTTGGTATAATTAGTCAAATCGTAGAAACACTTTCAAATAAACCAATATTTGGTTATATAGGAATGGTTTATGCTATGTTAAGTATTGGTATACTAGGATTTATAGTCTGATCTCATCATATGTTTTCAGTTGGATTAGATGTAGATACTAGAGCTTATTTTTCAGCTGCTACTATGGTGATTGCTGTCCCTACTGGGATAAAAATTTTTAGTTGATTAGCAACAATGTGAGGCGGCATTTTAATATTTAAAACTCCTTTAATATTTACCTTAGGTTTTATTTTTTTATTTACAATTGGAGGATTAACTGGTATAATTCTAGCTAACGCAGGAGTAGATCTATTGTTTCATGATACTTATTATGTTATCGCCCATTTTCATTATGTATTAAGTATGGGTGCTGTGTTCGCTGTTTTTGCTGCTTTTTATTACTGAATTGAAAAAATTTTAGGATTAACATATAATAAATTTTTAGCTAATATACATTTTTTTTTATTTTTTATAGGAGTAAATCTAACATTTTTCCCTATGCATTTTTTAGGTGCGAGTGGAATGCCAAGACGAATTCCGGATTATCCTGATTTTTTTTCAAATTGAAATGGTATAGCTTCTTTTGGTTCAGCAATTTCTATAGTTGCAACATTGTTTTTTTTTTATATCATATATGAAATATTAGTTTTTGGAAAACATACTTCAAAAAATCCTTATAAATTAAGATACTGAACTATATTGCGTACAGTTTCCATCAGTAAAAAAATTAGTTTTAGTTTTATTATTTTACATGATGTTTCTTACAATTGACAAATAAATTTTCAAGATACAGCTAGTCCTGTTGTAGAAGGAATTATTGATTTGCATCATGATATTTTTTTTTATTTAATATTAATAATTTTATTAGTTATATGAATTTTATTACGAATTTTATTTTTATTTGGTGTAGAAACTTCGTTTACTTTGCAAAATTCAAATAAATTTGATTTTCTAGATTATTTTTTTATAAAACAATATAAATGTTTTTTTCTATTAAACAAAGTCTTTAATAGCAATAAAATCATCGTTAGACTACCTTCAAAAACCAATCATAATACTTTACTTGAAAGTATTTGAACAATTGCTCCTTGTGGTATACTTGTATGTATAGCAATACCTTCATTTTCTTTATTGTATGCTGTAGAAGAATTAAATTTTGTAGAAGGTACTATTAAAGTTATCGGAAATCAATGATATTGGAGTTATGAAATTTCAAATATAGCTGAATTTACATTTGATAGTTATATGTTATTAGAAAAAGATTTAGTGTTAGGTCAACTACGGTTATTAGAAGTTGATAAACGTTTAGCTTTACCTATAGAAACAAATTTAAGAATATTAATTACTTCTGGGGATGTTTTACATAGTTTCGCTATACCATCTTTAGGTATTAAATGTGATGCATGTCCTGGTCGTTTAAATCAGGTAGCGTTATGAATAAAAAGAGTAGGAGTTTATTATGGTCAATGTTCCGAAATTTGTGGTATTAATCATGGATTTATGCCTATTGTTATTGATGCCTTAAATTTTTTTGATTATGCTGAATGAATCTTAATCAATAAATAATCTTTATAAAATTAATTATAAGTAATAAAAAATAATTAGTATAATATTTTAAAAAAAAAATTGAATATTAATATATATCAAATGTCAGCAAAATTTATAGGAGCTGGTTTAGCAACAATAGCTTTAGCAGGTGCAGGTATAGGTATTGGTAATGTTTTTTCAGCATTAATTTTAGCGTTTTCAAGAAATCCTGAATTAGAAAAACAATTATTTGCTTATGCTATTTTAGGTTTTGCTTTAACTGAAGCTATAGCTTTATTTGGACTAATGATGGCTTTTTTAATATTATTTGGTTTTTAATATAAAAAATATTTATAATTATTAACAAAAATGCAATTGAATACGTATTATTGAATTAATTTACGAAGTATATTATTATCGCAGCATTTATTTAATACTTTACCTTATATAAAAAAAACTTATTATTCTTTTATAATATATTTTAATTATTATAAAAAAATTTTTATTATTTTTTTTATAATATTTAATGTATTTTCTGGATTAACTATGAAAAATTGTTTAATAATAAAAAAAAAATTAGCAAATAATCTATTATTAAGATTTACAATAAATTTACAATCTTTTGAATTTTTCTTTAATTTTTTATATTTTTATATACCGGATTGTTTTTTTACTAAAAAAAATATAAATGTATATTACATAAAAACAAGTAGTTTAGCTGTAACAAATCTACAATTTAGAAATTTTAATAATATAAGTATATTCGATAACTTAAATGAATCCGTTGAAAATATAATGAGTTACTTTTCTTTATTACAATGCTTATTTAAAATAACATATAAATTATATAAAAAAAATAAATTTGATTTGTATTTACGTTTGTTTTTTAAATTACCTATATTAAAACAGTTTATTTTATAATAACTATGCTTAGCATTCAATATTTTTTTTTAATTTATATAAACAATAAAAAAATGTTAATTATTAGTTTATTGTATGGTTGGATTTTAATTAATTTATTAGATTCATTGAATAACTTTTTTTATTTAAAAAAGAAGTATTTAAAAAAATCTAATGTAACTTATTTTTTAAATACTAAAAAAATTTGAAAATTTTTTTACATATATACATTAGGTTTCAATTTAGTGCACAAAACTAATCTAAAATTATTTGGTACTTCATATAAAATGAATATACGAGTTAATAACTTTTTTATACGCTTTGGATCTAGTAATAAAATAATTCTTAGTGTGTTACAAAATATCAAATTTTTTTTAATTAAAAAGATTTTTTTAACAATTAAAGCTCGTCATTGAAACTTAATTAAATTATTAGCTTTTAAATTAAAACAGCTGTCATCTAATGGTACATATAAAAAAAAAGGTATTTATTTTAAAAATGAATTGATATTCTTGAAAGAAGGTAAAGTTTCAAAAAAATAAAATAACATGCTAATAAAATCTAATTATATAATTAAACAAATAATTATTAGTAAAAACAATTATAAGTTGTTATTTATATTACCAATAACAAAATTTAATGTAAACTTAGTTAAAATACTATGAAGTATACAATATGTATTAGGATATACAAATATTAATTCTTTATTTTTTTGTGTTTATTTACAAAAAATTCAATATAAATTGAAAAATTTATTTTATAATTTAAAAAATAAATTTAAAAATAATATTAATTTCAAAAAATTATATGCTATTAATACGATTCAACCTAATATTTTTATAATATTTAGTAATAAACATGGCTTACAAGTCTATAACGTAAAAATTAAAGACGGTGGTATCCTCATATTATAAAAATATGTATAGCTTAAAAAAAATAATTAATAATAATATTTTAAAATATAAACAATCAAAAAAAATTAAATTTTTAAAATTTTTTAATTTTAAAGTATTAAAAACCAATACTTATAATCATTTTTATAAAATTAGTACTAATTTTAATGTTAAAAAAAATTTGTTAATAGGTTTAATATATGTATATAGTAACATAAATATAAATTTAATTTATAAAAAAAATCATAAAATTCTGTTAACAAAAAAATTTAATTTAATAATCAGGTTACTAGAGTTACGAATTGATGTTATAATATGTAAATTATTTTTTTGTTTTCATATAAAGCATGCTCAACATTTAATAAAAGCTCAAATGATTTATTTAAATAATATTTTATGCAAAAAAACAATTATTTGTAGTGTATATGATCAAATTCAAATATATACTTTTATAAAAACCATTAGAAATATATATTTTATGAAAATAACTACAAAATTAGAAAATAATTTAAATATAAAACAAATAAAGTTTTATAGTAAAATAATAAAAAATTATTTAGAAATAGATTTTAAAATATTGAAAACAATAATTTTAAGGATTCCTTATTATACCGAAATTACTAATCCTTTTCTATCATTAAAAAGGAATTTTGTAAAAACATTATATAATAATTTAAAATATATTTATAGATTATATTAAAAATAATATTAACCTAATGCTATTGTCTATTTTAACGCTAATACCTTTATTGATTTCAATTGCCTTTTTTACATTAGCAGAACGTAAAGTAATGGCTGCTATTCAACGTAGAAAAGGACCTAATGTTATAGGAATTTTTGGATTATTGCAACCTTTTGCCGATGGCCTAAAGCTAATAATTAAAGAAAATATTTTTCCTACAAAATCTAATATGTTTTTATTTTTAATTGCACCTATTTTTATCTTGATTACGAGCTTTATAAGCTGAGTTGTATACCCTTTTAACTCATATTCAATACTCGCAGATATACAGTACAGTATTTTATATTCTTTATTTATATCTTCTTTAAGTATATACGGTATATTTTTAGCAGGATTTTCTAGCAATTCAAAGTATTCTTTATTAGGTGCTATTCGAGCAATTTCTCAAATGATCTCTTATGAAATTTCTATTTCTATTATAATTCTACCTATAATTTTATTATCAGGATCTTTTAATTTAATTACAATCATTTATAAGCAAATAAATATATGGTATATATTTCCGTTACTGCCATTAAGTTTTATTTTTTTAATATCTATATTAGCAGAAACTAATAGGGCACCATTTGATTTAGCTGAAGCTGAAGCTGAATTAGTAGCAGGTTATAATATAGAGTATTCTTCTATATTATTTGTTGCTTTTTTTTTAGGGGAATATTCTAATATATTATTAATGTCAGGATTATTTGTAATATTTTTTTTAGGAGGGTGGTCTTTTTTATTTTTAGACATATTATCACCTTTATTGTTAAGTATCAAAGTAGTTTTTATTTCATTTATTTTTATTTTTATTAGGTCTAATTTACCTAGATATCGTTATGACCAATTAATGTTTATAGGTTGAAAAATTTTTTTACCATTAACCTTTGGATTTTTTACTTTTTATAGTGGTTTAATATGATCATTTAATTATGGAACCTTATTAGAAATACCTTTTTTAAATTTTAATTGTATTTTTATACAAAGTTTTAAAATTTAATAATCATTAAATTAAAAAAAAAGCTACGTGTTTTGAAAAAATGAATTTTTTTTTTTACTTTTCATTATTATTGTTATTTATATCAATTCAATTATGAATTTACTTTGATAGATTTACATTTAAATATCAATATATTATAAATAATTGTAACAATTGATTAAACATAGAACAATTTCAATTTGATTTTATCTTTGGAGTTGATGGTATATCTCTTTTTTTTATAATATTAACAACTTTTATTTTACTATTTATAATATTAAATTTATTTAATCTAAGTAATAGATTATTACTGGAATATTTAGCATATTTTTTTTTAATAGAAACTTGTTTATTATTAGCCTTTGCAGCGTTAGATCTTTTTTTATTTTTTTTATTCTTTGAAAGTGTTTTAATTCCAATGTATTTAATAATAGGTAAATGAGGTAGCCGAGATAGAAAAATAAAAGCTAATTTTTATTTTTATATTTATACGATGCTAGGTTCTATATTTTTATTATTTACAATAATTACTATTCAATTTGAGGCAGGATCATCTTTATATTGCGTAATACATAATATTTCGTTTGAAAATGTAAAAGAAAACATTTATTGATTATTTTTATTTATAGCTTTTTCTGTAAAAATTCCATCATTTCCGTTTCATTTATGATTACCTGAAGCACATGTAGAGGCACCTACTGTGGGTTCAGTAATATTGGCAGCATTGTTACTTAAATTAGGTGGGTATGGTTTTATTAGAATACTAATACCTTGTTTTACATTTTCTAATTACTTTTTTAGTCCATTAGTCTATAGTTGCTGTTTAATTAGTATTATACATGCATCTTTTACTGCAATGCGACAAATAGATTTAAAACGAATAATAGCTTATTCTTCAATAGCACATATGAATTTTGGAATTTTAGGATTATTTTCATTAACAATAGAAGGTATTCAAGGTTGCCTTTTTTTAATGTTAGCTCATGGTGTTGTCTCTGCAGCTCTTTTTTTTAGTATAGGCATATTATATGATAAATACCATTCCAGGAATTTATATTATTACGGAGGATTAGTTCAAATAATGCCAATATTTAGTATATACTTTTTGATATTTTGTTTTGCAAATATAGGAGTACCTGGTTCATGTAACTTTATAGGAGAGCTATTAATTATGTTAGGGTTAATTAACAAAAACTTTTTAGTATTGATTATAGCATCTACCAGCGTGGTATTCAGTGTAATCTATACAATGACATGCTTTAATAAAGTAATATTTGGAAACATTAAAATACAATATATACAATCTTGACAAGATATTTCTAAATTGGAAAATACCATATTATTACCAAAATTAATTTTAACGTTAATTTTAGGAATTCAACCTAATATAATATTAGACAGTACACTATCATCAACTTTCATTTTAACTCAAATTTGTAATTAAATTTAAACTTATATTTAAAAAAAATCATAAAAAATCTATGCTATTTTGATTATGTAATACAACTTTATGCATTGTATGCTTTTTTTATTTATTTATTACAGTAAATACCCTTTTAAGCATTATTTTTTTTTTAATAACACTATTGTTTGCTATTTTTTCTTTGTTTTGTTTAAAAATAGAATTTATAAGTTTTATTTTTTTATTAGTTTATGTTGGAGCAATTTTAATATTATTTATTTTTGCATTAATTTTTCTAAAATTAACTTATAATCAAATCAATACTAATTTTTATAAAAGTAATCTTATATATTTGAGTATAATAATAAAATTATCTTTAATAATAATATTTTTAAATTTAAATTTAGAGTTTTTAATACAATTTAATTTATTCAATTATAAAGAACTTTTTGATTTCATTTTTTTCGAATTGAATGACATATATGGCTTATTCTCCTTATTTACTGCATATTATATATATATATTATACATAGGTTTGCTGCTATTAATTGTAATGATTACAGCGATATCGTTATGTACGTTACACTAAATACGAAATATTATTGTATAATAGTTGAATTTTAAATTTTTTTGTCAAATGCTTTAGAAAACGAATTAATGAGTGTAACAAGAAACATAAGATTACTTTTATTAAGTTATAATAATCAATTTAATATATATTTTAATTTATTTTTTTTTGTACATATAGAAAATATATTTAATAATATTTTTTTATATAGTTACAATACAAATTTTTTTAAATTTTTAGAGGTATTACCAGAATTCATCTTTTTATTAATATTGATTGCATATTTATTTATTATTTTAAAAAAATATAAAAATTTTCAATATGATTCTTGAGTAACCTTTTTATTTAATATACTAATATTATATATGATAAAAATATTCATTTTTGGTTTATGTTTTAATGGAACGTTTTTTATATTTAATTATTGTTTATTGTCTTCTTTTTTTATTCTAAGTATAAAAATTTTTATTATATTATTAACTATATTTTATTTTATTTTAGTAGAAAGTTCTTTTAAAATAAATAAAAAAAATATAATAAAAGAACTGCCTTGATTAATTTGCTTATCTATTTTTTTATTATTTAGTTTAATAAGTTCTTTTGATTTTTTCTTAACGTATGTTTGTATAGAAAGTTTAAGTATAATATTATACGGTTTATGTAGTTTAATAAATAATAATGTTATTTCTAAAGAAGCCGCTTTTAAATATTTAGCACTAGGTTCTATGTCTAGTGGTATATTACTTTTAGGTATATCATGAATATATGGAATTATAGGTTCTTTAAACTATTTAAATATCTCTTATTTTTTAATAATTAGTTCAAATATGAACATAGTAGACTTAAACATTAAATTTTCTACTTTATTTATATTATTAGCATTTTTTTTTAAATTAGCAGCATTTCCATGTTACTTTTGAATCGCAGATATATACTCTAATATATGAACTCCAATTACTTTTTTCTTTGCAACTATAATTAAATTTGGGTTTTGTATATTTTTTTTTAAATTATTATATTCAGTTTTTTTTTCTTTAAAAGCTGTATGAAGTGTAATTATACTTGTATCTGCAGTAGGTAGCCTAATCATAGGAAGTATTGGAGCATTATATCAAAATGAATTAAAAAAGTTTATAGCGTACGCATCTATAAATCAAGTAGGGTTCTTATTTTTAAGCATAAGTAATTGTAGTTTTTTTGGATTTAAAGCTGCAATTTCTTATTTAGTTATATATACTATAATGAACTTTATTTTTTTTGGAATTTTGACAAACACATTAAATTTAATAACAGGTAGAAACTTAATATATTTTAGTGATTTAAACGGTATCTCAAATTATAATCAATTTATATCTATTATTTTTAGTATAATGATTTTTTCAATGGCTGGTATACCGCCATTAGCCGGTTTTTTTACAAAATTTTATGTCTTTTGTTCTGTAATTCAAGGGTCTAATTATATATATACGCAGTCACAAACTAGTTATTATACTTTAATATATGCCTTAATACTAACTATACTAAGTAGTTTTTATTATATAAACATATTGAAACAACTTTTTTTTGAAAAATCAATAAATGGTCAATTCTTTTGATTTAAAAAAAAAATTAAAATAACTGTAATATTAATAATTTTAGTTTTATTTTTAATAAGTTATATATTTTATTTTAACACAATTAATAACTGTATTGAATTATTGAGTGTATCTTGTATTTCACCTTTTTTAATAAGTACATTTTTAATTTTTTAATATTATATAGTAACAATACAAATAGAATTTTTATAGCTTAATAAAAGAGCACTCAATTTTTAAAAGAATAGTGTAGGTTCTAATCCTACTAAAAAAATAAGAAGAAATAGTTTAATGGCAAAACATTAATTTTCAAAATTATATTTATAAGTTCAAATCTTATTTTCTTCGTCTTTAAAATTTTTGAATCTAAAAAATAAAATATACACAAAACGATTTATAGTACATTTGTTATTTTTTTTTAATTTTTCAAAAAAAACAATTTTAAATGGTAAATCTTTCTTTAATGATTTGTTGTTGATTTTACATGTTTTTTACGTTTGACTCTCATACGTTTAAAATTGAACAAAAAAACAGTACATTCATAACATTTTCAAAATTATTTTAAAAAAGCCCTATAGGTATAGCTCTCATTTAAAAAATAGGTTAAAACTACAAAGTCAACAAAAAAAGTATAAAAACAATTTTAAATGGTAAATCTTTCTTTAATGATTTGTTGTTGATTTTACATGTTTTTTACGTTTGACTCTCATACGTTTAAAATTGAACAAAAAAACAGTACATTCATAACATTTTCAAAATT
>Ga0247834_1003256_pt1 | contig 22398 bp, 16 predicted proteins | sample LaCruzMarch2015__8_FD_187118 | JGI IMG/M metagenome (GOLD analysis project Ga0247834, IMG submission 187118) | Freshwater microbial communities from meromictic Lake La Cruz, Castile-La Mancha, Spain - LaCruzMarch2015_12m | ecosystem: Environmental > Aquatic > Freshwater > Lake | place: Spain...
GAAATCCTAAGGTTTTCCTTCACCCGGCGGCGCGGCAGGGGGAAGGTGGTACGATTTTGCAGCGGGTTTTCCACGCCGGTTTTCAAGCAGGAAGTCTTTCCAACACTCCGCCCCCCAAAAGCCCCCACCAACCACCATGAAACTGTTCCGCCACCAGGCAGACGTGCTCCCACTGCTCTGCATCGTCTCGCTGAGTCTGCTCGATCTGGTCGTCTTCTCGTATGGACAAGGCGTCTGGCTGCTGGCGGGCTGGCTGCTGCTCGTGACGGTTCCCAAGGCCTGCATCTGCTCCTGGAACCATCACCATCAGCATCTTTTCACATTCCACCAACCGGTCCTCAACCGGCTCCTGGAAATCGCCTATGCCTTTCATACCGGTGTCACGACCAATGCCTGGGTGCTCCATCATGTCCTGGGTCACCACGTGAACTACCTCGACCAGACGAAGGATGAGTCAGCCTGGAAGCGTCGAGACGGATCGACGATGGGGGAATTGGAATACACCGTCGTTGTCGCCCTGCATGGCTATCTGCGGGCGTTCCAGGTGGCCAGGAGATACCCTCGGTATCAATGGGGGTTCTTCGGCATGAGCTTCGTTGTCCTGCTCCTGCTCACGGCGGCATTTGTCTGGAATCCGCTCAACGCCCTGTTTGTGTTCGCGATCCCGATGGTGGCGGGGTACGTGATCACCTGCTGGCACACCTACTGCCATCACTCCGGCCTCGACACCCAGAATCCCTACGAGGCGTCCCACAACATCATGCATCGCTCGTACAACATCCTGACGGGCAATCTCGGGTACCACACAGCCCATCACGTCAAACCGAAGCTTCACTGGTCGAAGCTGCCAGAGTTTCACGCCACGATCGCCGACAGGATTCCTGAGCACCTCTACATCGAGCCCTTTTTTCCAATCAGTCTCCTGCCGGCTGGCGATTGCCGAATCCCGGGCAAGGAACTGACCGCCTGACTGCAGAGTAGGCGGTGGCGTAGGCGGCGGTCAGGAGTTCATGTCCACTCCGCCGGCGGCTCGATCGCTTCGGCAGGGCGTCGTCCAGCATCGACGCGACCAGAGCCCGCCAACCGGCTCGTGACCTTTACGGTCATGTCGGCATCGCAGGCGATCTGACAGGAGAGCCGCAGGCCTTTCTGGCCAGTCAGCCCCTTGGCCGCGAGCACGTCCCGCTCGGCCTTGGTCATCGCCGCGGGCTCGCCTGCGATGAATTCAACGCGGCAGGTGGTGCATCTGGCCACGCCACCGCAGGCATGCAGCTGATCGATACCGCATTCGTCCACGAGCGCGTTGACCAGCCGCTTGCCGGCCGGAACCTCATAAGCACCCATGCCCTCGATCGAAAGTTGCGGCATCGTCATAGCTCCTGAAAAATTGTTTCGCTCGGATAATCGTTGATGAGGAAAAAACCGGTACGCCGGCCGCTCAGATCTTGCTCAGATTTTGGCAGGCACCGCAGCCGCCGCCTTGCCCGGCTCCAACTGCTTGCCCGACTCTGTCGCCTTGCTCGGTTCTGGCTTCGCTGCCGGCTGCGACTCGGGAGCCTTCTTGGTTGGGGCCTTTTCGTCGAGGTTTGCAACGAGATCGTCCGCCGTGACCACGGAGGCCACGCCGTCTGCGGGCACATCGAGGCCCGCGGTCCAGACCAGCGCGTTGAGCATCATCCTGCGGAAGTCATCGTTGGCCCAGTTGTTGTGGAAGTGTGCGCCGGTGCAGCCGAAGCCACGGCCTCCCTCGGGCCGCTCGTAGGCCCAGGCCAACGCCTCACGCGACCCCTTGCCGGCACGCACCGTGGGGTTGTTCGAGTGCGGGCCATCGGGCTTCTCCCGCGTGTCATCGGGCGGCACGGCTGACAGGATGGTCGTCACGCCCGCCGTCGGCTCGCGAAACCGCATGTGGTAATACCACTCGTCCTTGGTCTCAAACGGCTTCACTCCCCGCGAGATCGGGTGCCCCTGGGCAAGCTCCGTCTTGGCCAGCGTCCAGTGCGGATTCACCGACCAATGGGGCTCGAAGTAGCCGCCCATCCAGTTGAGAAACTCGGGGCCACCCTTTTCCTTCGGCACTTCGACGGCGTAGTGCAGGCAGGCGATGCCCACGCCCCGCTTTGCCAAGGCATCGATCTGGGCCAGACGGTTGCTCTGCAGCACCGGATGCCCACCCCCGCCATCGGCAAAGAAGAAGATCGCATCGGCGTTGTCGAAGGCGGTCGGATCGGTCGGCCAGCCGCCGGTGTAGGTGGCCGTCACCAACTGCGGCCCCTGCGTCCCCGTCTCAAACGCGGCATCGAGGCACTTTTCAGCGAGCATCGTGCCCGCCCGATGCTCATGCTGGCCGGGAGCGTGGCTCGGCTTGCCCGCCAGCAGCACGAGCTTCTTTCGTCCGTCGGCGAGCTTCAGCCGCTTGAGGTGGATGTCTTTGAATTCCACTTTCATCGGTGGACCGGCGTGCAATTGCAGCGCGAGCACGCCCTCGGCCGCCCGCTTGCCCACCTGTTCGTCGACCGTCTCCGACATCAGCTGGTTGTTGATGAAGTGCTGGAGCCTCGGCCCACGGGCGACGATCCGCAGGTCGTTCCACTCGCCCGGCTTGATCACCTTTTGAAGGTCCTCGGTCTTGCCGATCGGCTCGCCCATGGTCTTCGCGCCATCGGCGGCGATCGAGACCCGCTCGCCACGCTTGGCCAGAATGCCTCGCCCCTTTTCCTCGTAGAGAATGCCCGAATAGGTCGTGCCTGCCTCGAAGTCGCCCTGGTAGCCGCCGACGACGGAGTCGCCGTAGTCCTTGCTGCGGTATTGGATGCCGCTGTTGCCGCCGGTGATGCGATACTTGAGCTGGAGTTCAAAGTCGTCGAGAGTGCCTTGCCGCCAGATGAGGAAGGTATTGCCCTTGGTGGGCTTCTCGGCAGTCGTCTGGCCGACAATCGCGCCATCCTGGACCGACCAGAACTCGGGCTTCCCCTCCCAGCCGTCGAGCGAAGTGCCATTGAAGATCGGCACAAATCCGGCGTCGTCGGCCGCCCGGGCGGCCGCTCCCATCAGGAGCAGAGCCGACATGAGCACAGCGCAGACCATCACACAACTGCCTCCGGCCCTGCAGGCACGGCGTAGAACGCTCTCGATCACGGCACGATCCTCCGAAAAAACGACGAGGGTGGAAGTCATGGGCGGGCCGGTGCCCGACGCCTATGGCCAAAATGGTATCACAACGCCGACGGGAGTTGGTTGGCAGCTTCCGAAGGCTGAGCCAACAGGCTAACTTCGAATGCTTACTGTGCTAAGCGAGTAAGCATGCCAAACTAGAAAGCGGCCGGCGTGGGGGCGGCCTGCTCGTTGATCGGGACGGGGAGACGGTCGGCCCGGACCGAATCCATCTGCAGGCCCATCAGCCCGAGAAATGGCTCGATTGCCATCACTTTGATCCCCAGCTGCTTCGCCGCCTCAAGCTGCCGGGTGCGGTTCTCCTTCTGCTTCGCAGTCAACTGCTTCCGCGATCCCTGACCTTCGGCATCGAGGCCCTTCGCCTGGGCCAAGCCGGCATCCACGATCATGGTTGTGGAGGGGGTCACGTCGTCACCAACAGTCCCCCCGATCCGCTCCACCAACCGCCCGAGCCGTGTCCTATCCCCCTCCGGATCGCCGCCAAGATCGACGACGCCGACAATCACCACCTCCAGCGGCGTGCCCGGCGACCAGAGGCTCGTGGCCACGACGTCTCCCGGAACGATCGGGTTCCGCGTCGAATCCCTCCGCACACGGCAACGAACGAGCGAGTCGCTCTCGATCGACAACACCTCCACCACGGCCTTCTTGCTGCCGAGCTGCGGCTGGGGGTCGGTCGGATCGTAGACGTTGAACTGCAGCCCCGCCCGCAGGCCGGTCGTCCTGCCACAGGCGACCAACACCGTCCGGTCGAGTTCATTCACGGAGAGGATGCGGCCGTCGAATCCGTCCACGCGGTCGTCCTTCGGCGTCGCCGCGAGCACCGTATTCTGCAGGGCCGGATCGGCCACACGCAACTGGGCTATCACTTTGTTCAGTCGGACGATCGTCCGCTCGCGTTCACGCATCTCGTCGAGCATCAGGGCAACGCGGCGTTCGTCCGGACTCTCGTCGGCCGCACCCTTGCCGGGCTCAGCCCCCGCCGCGTCGCCTGGCCAATTTCTCCGGCGATCCACCGAGAGGTAGGGCTGCGCCTTTGCGATCTCCTCGCCGAGCAGTTTTAGCCGCTTCGCCTGGGCGCTGGCCGCATCCCGCTCATCCTCGAGCTTTTTCTTCTGCTCCCCGCTCTCCGTCTCGTAGGCAATTTTTTGCTTCCGCAGTGTCTCGAGGTCGGCCTGGGCCTTGTCCCTTGAGTCGCGAAGATTTTTGAGTTCCTCGGTCTGCTTCGTCTCAAGCTGACTCTTCTCGGCCGCGAAGCGGTCTTTTTCCGCCTGCAGCGTGTTCATCGACTTGTAGTGATCCTCGATCGATTTCGAGAGCCACTCCACCGCGCCACTGTAGGTCGTCTGCTCGAGATACTTTCCGTAGACGTCGTCGATCTCATCCTGTTTTCTCTTCAGGACCTCCGGGTTTGCCATCTCTTCCGGAAAGCCAAGGACATCCTTCACCAGTTCGAGCCTGTTTTTCTCCGCCTCGAGCCGCTTGGTGTTGGCGTCGCTGGCCTCTTTCTGCTTCGCCTCCGAGATCTTGAGATTCTCATCGGCCTTCTTGAAGAAGAGATAGGTGGTGACGGCCAGCACGAAGGTGAGCATCACGAAGACGATCAGCGCGATGCTGAACGTTTGAACGGTGCTCGAGTTGTTGGACGCCATAGGACCCTCTTCGCCTTGAGTCGGACAGCCCCGTTATCGGACAGCCCCCGGTCGGCAGCCTCAAGAGAGAACATCGTCGTCCGGAGCCACGTTGATCCACGACAGACCGATTGTAACGATCAGGCCAGCGTTGACGCGTCTTCGGTCAGTTCGCTCCAGGCCACTGATCGGCCTGTTTCGGCGGCCAGGCTTCCCATCACGGCCACGCGGGTGCTCCGGCACATGGTATCGCCGTCGTGGGCGACCCTGCCCGACAGAATGCCCCGGACGAGCGCCGCGATGGTGGCGGAAAACCGACTGGGCCCGGCCACCGGCTCCGCCGTCCAGGCCCGCGTTCCGGCGATCGCGAGCCGGGCCACGTCGCACCTGCCGGCCGAGCCGAGCACTCCCTCGACAATCCGGTCGCAATCCCGTTCGCGGCGATCGAGTGAGGCCTCGAGCGTGCGGCCGTCGGCAAATCTGTAGCGGACCGCCGTGACCGCCCGACAATCGCCAATCGCTCCGGTTGCGGCGTTGTCTGACCGCCCCGAAGAGGCCGTAAAGCCCGGCCACGCCCCTGCCGGGCCACTCGCCAGCGGCTCGGCCAGCACGGGCGACTCGTCCCCAAGAATCCAGACGGCCCGGTCGATGGCCTGCACGTGATGTTCGACAAAGTGTCCGCCGGAAAAACGGTTGAACGAGATCCAGTTCCGGAGCGGCCAACTCCCGGCAGGCAACCCCGTCTGCAGCCCGGTTTCACGTCCGTCTGCCGGGCTTGAGTCCAGAGGCTTTCGCCACGGCAGTCCGATCGCCGCGTGGGCATGCACTGCAAGCGTTCGGCCGATGGCACCGTCGTGAATCCGAGCCACCATCTCCACCACGCGGGCATCCCGACGGAAACAGAAGCCCGACACGAGCGCGAGCCCGTTCGCACGGCCACGGGCGGCCGCCGCGGCAGCGCGGACGACCCCGGCGGCATCGATCGCCACGGGCTTCTCACAATAGACATGCTTTCCCGCCGCGACCGCCAACTCAAGATGGAGCGGCCGCACGTGCGGCGGCGAGGCGAGCAACACCACGTCGACGCCGCTTTCGATCACCTGGCGGCAGGCATCCGGGCCGACGAACCAGGCCGACGGCGGGCAGGCAAACTGATCGGCGGAGCTGCGCCTGAGCACGTCCGCTGCCGATGCCACCTGATCCGCGAAGACGTCGCCAAGCGACACCACTTGCACGGAAGGGTCGGCCGCAAGGGCCTGCTGCGCGGCCCCTGTGCCGCGACCGCCACAGCCCACCAGGCCGATGCGCAGCCGCTGCGGGCCCGCGGCAAAGAGCCCTCCCGCCGGCAGCGGGCCGACGGCCAGGCAGGACGCTGCCAATGTGCCGCCGAGTAACGATCGCCGTGAGGTTCTGCCGGCTCTTCCGGCTTCAGAGATGACTCGAGAGACGGCATGCTCTGCAGCCATCCGAACGGTCGACGGGGTTTGCGAACGCATAGTAGGGTCTCCGGAGCAATGGTGAGCCAAACCTCAGGTCTCTTCCCGATCCATCATATCTCTTCTCGTTTTCCTCTCGCCAGCGTGGCGGGATTCCACAGCCAGGCTGGATTCCCCGGCCACACACACCGGTGTGCTTCAGCGCGGGCTGGGCCGCAGCTTTGTCATGAATCGCATGAGGGGCTCCTCCAGGGCCGCCGGGGACGCCCCGAAGGCGGCCGTAAATTCCGCGAGCCGTTCCTCTTCCGAGTCGTCGGCGAGCGGCTCCTTGCGGGCAATCGTCCGCAGGTAGTCGACAAACGCCGCCCGCCTCGTCTGAATGAGGAAGAAGGTGAGGGCCCAGGCGCGGGAGTAGGCATCAAGTGCCTCGTCAGGACGGCGGAACGGCTCGTCGCCGAGCACAATCTGCTCGAGTGCTCCTGCCCGATAGCCGGCGAGAAACCGCTCCAGCCGAGCGGTGTTGACGTTGCCGATCCCTTTCCAACCGCGGTCGCTGCCGAGATCGGGTGTTTCGAAGTAGGTGGCGATCCCCTCGCTGAGCCAGAGGGGCACAGGGGCCAGCCGCCGGTGGAGGCCGCCATTGAAGGCCATCTGGTGGGTGGCCTCGTGGACGAGCGTTGCCACCATGCCAGAGGCCTCGGGTCTGGCGAGGATCTCGAGCCCCACCCGTGCGGCCGCCTGCCCGGCGGGCCGGGCCAGACTCGCACTGCCGGTGAGATCGAACGTTGTCACGCGGTTGGTCATGAGATTGTAGTAGCCGACGACCCGGTCGGCGGCTGCCCCGAGATCGCGGGCCGCAAAGGCCTCATACCGCTGCCGATCGGCAAAGATCACGACCAGGAGCGGCCGTGGCGGCGGCGTCATTTCGAGCCCGGCCTGTTTCCAGAAATTGGTGAAGGCGTCGTGCAGCCGCTCGAAGAGCGAGCCACACCACTGGGCATAGGCCCGCGACGTGTCGAAGCAGATGCAGTAGTGCTTCGTGACGAGCAGGTCGAAGCCGGGGGGCAGCTCACCGAGGATTCGGCGGCCGAGGTCGCGGGGCGATTCGACTTCGGGATCGGCCACTGTCTCGCGGGAGAGGATCGCGCCGGGCTGGACCAACTCCAACTGTTCGTCAGCGCGTTCGAGCAGCAGTCCGCCGTCGACTGCTTCGACGACGACAACTCCTTCAACCTGCCGCCGTCCGCCCGCACCCTGCATGTCGACCCGCTCCACCGGCCGATTTTTTGCGGGGGACATCCGCTGGGCCTTCTCCCGGCTGGGCCCCGTCGACCGCGACGGGCCGACTGGTTCACCGTGGCCATTCCCGGGAAGCGACCAGGCCAGGATCAGGACCGTGCCCGACAGCAGTCTGGGAATGCGGGACATGCTGGCAACTCCGGGGAAATGAGAAACCCCATGCGAACAGGTTTGGTTGGGCAAGGAAAGGCGAACTGGGAAAGAATCGGGCAAGAACTGGGAAAGACAGGACCGCTCGGAAGCCCCGCGACACGTTCATTCTTGCCACATTGGTCTGGTTTCAGCGGTTCGCCAGGGATAGGGTTCGCCTCCTCATGCGTTACGCATGCTTCAGCAGACCTCGTCCCCATGCCGTTCTGATGCCGTCCAGCGGCATTCCTCGACGGCACTTGCCCTCAGGCCGTACCGAGCCATGACCCTATCTTGCAGGCCCCTATCGTGCAGGCCCCCCTCGTGCAGGACCCCAGCGTGAAGAACTCAGCGCGTCTGCTTTCAGCCTCACGATCGCGGGCCGCGGGCGGTTCCCCGCTCGCAGTCATGATGCTCTCGCAAGGCCGGCTTGCCGGGCTTTTTAGGCCTGCCATGCTTGTCATGCTCGTCATGCATGTCATGGTGCTCACGGGATGCGCCAGCTGGAGTCCGTGGAAGCGGTCTGAGAAGGCCGCCCGCGATCAGGAGAAATATGGTTACACGGCCGACACGCGGATCAAAAAACTCGCCGAGCGATCGAAGGTCGTGAAGAGCGAACCGGCGCAGAGCCAGCTCGAATTCACGCAGGACATGGTCCGCATGATGCTCGAGGAACATGATCCGCGGGTACGGTCCCAGATTCTCGAGACCGCGGCCGGCTACGACACCGCCGCCGCTACCGCCATCTGCACAGGGGCACTCCAGGATCCGAACGAGATGGTGCGGATCAAGGCCTGCAACGTCTGGGGGAAACGGGGGGGCGATGAGGCCGTCCAACTGCTGGCCACTCGATTTCAGACCGACTCCGAACTCGACGTGCGACTGCGGGCTCTGAAGATGCTGGGCGAACTCAAGAACAAAAAGGCGATACCAGTGCTGGCCCGGGCTCTGGAAGACTCCGACCCAGCGGTCCAGTACCGGGCTGTGGCATCGCTTAAACAGGTCAGCGGCCGCGATCTCGGCAACGACGTCAACGCCTGGCGGGAATGGGCCGTGGATCCGGAGGCCGACAAGGCCGAATGGTCGATTGCCGAGGGTTTTCGCCAACTCTTTTAGGGGCGGCAGCGTCCGCTCCCGCAGCCGCCGCCAATCGGCACAGGCTGGGAGGCCGGGGTGGCTGAGGAGGCCGGGGTGACTTGGAGCCCGACGGCAAGCTACCGGAATCCTCAGGCCCGCGGCCGCAAGCGACCACGGTCTGGCGGCGAGATAGCCGATAGAAGACTGCGTTGGGGGCTGCTGCCTCCGCGAAGAGCTGCCGTTTCAGTGCATTCCCCCGCGTGCCACCCCCTGATTTACCCCATGAATGCACACAAGTTCCGGCATGCCTGCCGACGTCGCCGCTGGCCCCTGACCTGTCTCATGGGGCTCGCCCTCGCGGTGACGCACGGTTGGCTGTCGCCTTCGTGGTCAGCACCGCCGAGCCCACGGAGCGGGCCCCGCAAATTCTTTGATTCGTTGATCGGACGGCAGTCGGAGCCCGAGCCGGCGTTCATCGAGGCGCCGACACCGCCTGGGCCGGAGGAGATGAGACTGCTGGAGCGAAAGGCGGCCGACGCGAGTCCTCCCGCTGCGTCTCAGACGTCTGCGGCACCAACTTCTGCGCAAGAGATTTCTACCCAAGCAAAGTCTGCTCCAGCGACCAGGCAGCCAGCGCCAGGGCAGCCATCGGCCACGCCAGTGGTGACACGGCCGCCGACATGGGACGAAACGGTGGCTTTTGCCTCGTCGCTGAAGACGACGGCCGAGAAGGTCGCCGCCGCCGCCACCGACCCCGCCTTCAAGCCGACGGCCAATCGCCCGCCGCGGACAGCCGCCCGGCCGTCTGCGGTCACCGATTCGATTGCCGTACCGCCGAAGCGGCCTGTGAGTTCAGTCGCCAAGCCAGTTACCAAGCCAGTTACCAAGCCAGTTACCAAGCCAGTTACCAAGCCAGTTACCAAGCCAGTTACCAAGCCAGTTACCAAGCCAGTTACCAAGCCAGGCACGAAGCCAGACGACACGTCAGTCGCCAGCAGCCCGCCGGCGACTGCAAAGCCATCCGGCCAGGCGGCCCCCGCCACGTCCCGATTTGCCAAGCTGAGAGTTCGCATCGCCCAGACCCTCGCCGCCTATCAGAGGCGGCCGCTCAACACGTCGCAGCACACCCCGTGGGAAGTGATGCACGGTTTCGTCGCCTTCGGGATTCCGACGAAGGTCCGCGTGGGCGGTCCTGCAGGCGATCAGGTGAACGCCATCGGTTGGATCAACACTGGCGGTCGCTGCCGGAGCCAGGTCATGCTTGCCGCGGCGGGAGATCGGCTGACGGCGCTCCGCGGGATCGGCGTCCAGGGACATTCCGCACAGTATCTCGCAATCCTCGCCCAGAGCCGCGTGGCGATGAATTCGCCGATCACGATCCAGTCGAAGAAATTCACCGTGGCCGATCTCGTCGAAGAAGAAAAGCTTTCCTGCAGGTCGGGCACCGAACTCACCTTCGCGCTGATTGCGCTCGCGCATTACCTGCCGACTGATTCCCAGTGGACGGCCCGCGACGGCAAGATCTGGTCGCTCGAAAAACTCGCGTCGGAGGAGATCGAGCAGCCGATCCGTGGCGCGCCCTGCGGCGGCACCCATCGGCTCTTCGGCCTTGCCTACGGCTGCCAGCGGCGGCTCCGGGCGACCGGGCAGCTTGATGGCGTCTACCTGCGGGCTGACAAGTTCGTCCGCGATTACCAGCAGTTCACACTCACAAAACTGCAGAACCGCGACGGCTCCTTCAGCACCGAGTGGTTCAAGTATCTGGCCGACCGCGATGACGACATCGATCGCAAGATCCAGACCACCGGCCACATTCTCGAATGGCTCGTGGCCTCGCTGGATCAGGAGGCGCTCTTTCAGCCCCGCGTGACGGCAGCGGTCGAGTTTCTCTCCACCGCCCTCGCGCGGGAGCCTTCGCGGGAGTGGAAGATCGGTCCGCTCGGCCACGCTCTTCATGCCCTCACGATCTACCAGGAACGGGCCTGGGGCACCGTTCTGCCGGGCGGGATCGCCGCATTCCACGGCCCGATGCGGGCCGACCCTTCGAAGGTAACGGCTGTGTCGCAACTGGCGGAACGGCCTGACGCCCCGGCACCCGACGGCGACAACTCGCCACGGCAGGTCCTCCGCCGATAGCCCCAAGCGCCGCCCCCGACCGCTGATCCTTGAACCGGCGGGGATGACTCCGTAGGCTTCACGAGCGGAACCGTGCGCGGTGGGATCGGCTGAACTGGCTGACTTCTTCGTGAGCTGCATCGAGTCGGCCATGGCATGGGATCTGCTCAGGATGCGGCCCGATGACTTCCGTTCACCTCTCCGAACAGTTGGAACACCTGCTTGAGGCAGCCACCCGGCTGCACGAGGTTACGGCTTCGGAGGCCATGCTGTTGCTGGTGGAGCAGAGGCTCGACTGGGAGCGGGTGAGGAGCCTTACCGGTGCCACCCCTGTGTTGGTGGCGGCCGACGATGATGCCCACCTGACGGGCGTGTCGGATCACGGTCTTCGGGGCGTGCCGCTCGACGTGGCGGGCCTGCCGGTGCATGAACGACTCACGCAGGCGTTGCTCGAATGCGTGGCTGCGGAAATGATCGCGCCGGAGGCGCAGGTCGTGGCGGTCTACAGCGGTTTCGAGGCCGGAACGATCGACTCGGTGAGCGTGCTTCGTCTGGAGGAGCATCTGGGGCAGCTCACCAGCCGCGACCTGCGGAACCTCGAAACCAAGGTGCCGCTCGAAACGCTCAAGATGGTCGTCGATCTGGCGGTGGAAATCGGCCGCGAGGGCCGGGAGGGAAAACCCGTGGGGACGCTCTTCGTGGTGGGCGACACCCGCAAGGTGATGCAGTCGAGCCACAGCACCGGCTTCGACCCGGTCCGCGGCTACAGCCGAACGGAGAGAAAGCTCACCGATCCGCGGGTCCGCGAGGGCATCAAGGAAATAGCCCAGCTCGACGGCGCGTTCGTGGTCGGAGCGGACGGCACTGTCGAGGGCGCCGCCCGCTATATCGACGCGTCGGCCGAGAACGTCTCGGTCGCGAAGGGGCTCGGCGCCCGGCACTGGGCAGCGGCCGCCATCACCCGGCGGACACGGAGCGTGGCGGTGGCCGTGAGCGAGACCAGCGGCACTGTGCGCATCTTCCAAAACGGCGAGGTGGTGCTCCGCATCGAACCCTTCCGCCGCCCGATGAAGTGGAAGGATTTCGAGTACGAACCGCCGAGCGGCGACTAACTGCCCGCTGCTCTGCGATTTCTCATGCCGAACGCCACGATCACCTCGACGACGCCCGCGGATGCCCCGGACCTGCATGGGAAGACGGTCTGGGCGATCGACACGCTTTCCCGTGTCTACCAACTCTTCCATGCGTTGCCGGAGATGTCGTCCCCCGCTGGCACGCCCGTATCGGCAGTCTTTGGCTTCACGCGCGACCTGCTCGACATCATCGCGAAAAAGAAGCCCGACTATTTTCTCTGCGCCATCGACGCACCTGGGCCGACCTTTCGCCACGAGCAGTACGACGCCTACAAGGCCAACCGTGCTGAGATGCCAACCGACCTCGTGCCCCAGATTCCACTCATCCGCCGGCTGCTTGGCGTGATGGGCATTCCGTGCCTCGAACAACAGGGCTTCGAGGCGGACGACCTGCTGGCCACCGTCGCGGTTCGTACGGTCGCGGCGGGCGGCGACTGCATCATCGCCACGTCCGACAAAGACGCCCGGCAGTTGCTCGGCGACCACGTGCGACTCCTCAACCTGCGGAATAATTCGGCCTTTGGACCTGAGGAATTACTGGCCGAATGGGGCATCCGTCCCGATCAGGTCGTCGACTTCCTGTCGCTGGTGGGGGATGCCGTCGACAACGTGCCCGGCGTGCCGGGTATCGGCCCTAAGATCGCCTCCGAACTGCTCAAGACCCACGACACGCTCGACCACCTGCTCGCCCACGCCGACGACGTCGCTGGCGTGAAGCGGCGAGAGAATCTGCGACTGCATGCCGACACCGCCCGCGCGGGCCGCGAACTGATCCGGCTCGACACGGCCGTGCCGATCACGATCCCGTGGCAGGCCGCCCTCTGCCATGCCCCGGACAACGCCTTGCTCGCGGATTTCCTGCGGGAGATGGGGTTCAAGAGCCTCTTGGCGAAGGTCTTGCAGGCGGCGCCCGCCAAGGCCGCCGCCGGCAGGCAATCAGTCTCTGCGGAACCAGCCCCACGGCGGCAGAGCCAGCAGACGTTTTTTGACTTGGACGAAACCGGACCGCTGCCACCACCAGCGGGGGCTCAGGCAGACACCGTGCCCCCCGCCGCAACTGCCGAGCTGGCCGCGACTGCCGAGCCGGCCGAGACACCGGCCGACGAGCCAGCCTTGGCAGACGTTGTTGCGCGTCTGCGGGCCACGGCTCCGATCGCCATCTGTTGCGTGCGACAGCCCCGCGGCGGCACGGTCGTCACGAACATGTCACCCCCCGCCGGCCTGGCGCTCGCCACCGCCGACGTCGCCGCATGGGTGTCGGCCGACCGCCTCGCGGCCAGCCCATCCCTTCGCAGCCTGCTCGCGGATCCGGCGGTGCCCAAGACCGGCCATGATCTCAAACAACAAGCTTTGTCGCTGCGGGCCGGAGGCATCGCTCTGGCCGGCACGGCGTTTGACACCCTGCTGGCCGCCTACCTGCTCGACGCCGGCGAACGGAACCTCGGTCTGGCGGAGGTAAGCCTCCGACACGGTGTCGATCCAGCCGCGGTGGCTGCGGCGTTGAGCGGCGTCGGCGGAGAGGCCCTCGACGAGCCGGCCACCGCCGCGGAGGCCGTGGCAGCCTGCCGCCTCGGACGGGAACTGGCCGCACGGTTGCCGGAGACGCTCGCAAAGGCGGGGCTGGCCCGCCTCTTCGCCGACGTGGAAATGCCGCTGGCGGCGGTGCTCGCCGACATGGAGCATCGGGGCGTGCGGATCGATCTGGCCACGCTGGCGACCCTCTCGGCCGTGTATGCCGACAGGCTTCAGGCCCTCGAGTCGGAGATCCACCGTCTGGCTGGTCATCCATTCGCGATCGCCTCACCGCTGCAGGTCCGTGCGGTGTTGTTCGACGAATTAGGGCTGCCGGTGGTGAAGCGGACCAAGACCGGCCCGAGCACCGACGCCGAGGTTCTCGAAGAACTCGCTCCGCTGCACCCGCTGCCCGCACTCCTGCTGGAGCATCGCAAGTATGCCAAGCTGAAGAGCACCTATGTCGACAGTCTGCCGTTGCTCGTGGAGCCGACGACCGGCCGGATTCACACATCGTTCAATCAGACCGTGACGGCGACCGGTCGGCTCAGCTCCAGCGACCCGAACCTGCAAAACATCCCCACACGCACAGCCGAGGGACAACAGATCCGCGCCGCCTTCCTGCCCCGCGAGCCGGGCTGGCGTTTCATCGCCGCAGACTACTCACAGATCGAGCTCCGCATCCTTGCGCACCTCGCCGGCGATGCAGCGATGCGGGCGGCATTCGCAGCTGGCGAAGACATCCACACCAGCACCGCGGCGGCGGTGTTCGGCATCGAAACGCAAGCCGTGACCGCCGCCATGCGACGGGCGGCCAAGGCGGTGAATTTCGGCATCCTCTACGGCCAGAGCAGCTTCGGGCTCGCCAAGGCCCTGGGCATTCCGCAGACGGAGGCAGCCGCGTTCATCGCCGCCTACTTCCAGTCGTTCGCCGGCGCTGCGGCCTTCATGGACGACGTGCTCGACCGCTGCCGGCGCGACGGCTGCGTGACCACCATGCTCGGCCGGCGTCGGGCGATCGAAGGGGTCCGGGACAGGGCGGGGCGACGGAGTGCGGCCGGCGTCTTCGCCCTTTCGCTGCCGGAGCGGACGGCCATCAACACGGTCGTCCAGGGATCCGCAGCCGACCTCATCAAGCTGGCGATGCTGGGGGTGAGCCGTCGGCTCGAGGCGTCAACGCTTGAGGCCGCGATCGTTCTGCAGATTCACGACGAACTTCTGCTCGAAGCGCCGGACGTGGAAACGGTGGCTATCCGGCAGATCGTCGTCGAGGAAATGCAGCGGGCCATGACGTTGGACGTGCCGCTGGATGTGTCGGTGCATGAAGGTGCCACCTGGGCCGAGTGCGAGAAATAGGGCACGTTCCCCCGGGCGTTTTGGACGGCATGCGGCCTCTTCGCCAGGTCGATTTTCGACTGTCTCCACGCTACGATCGCCTGCTGGGCGGGAAATGCTTCGAGAGGCACACGGGGGCGAATGAAGGGAGCCGTTGCACTTGCAATCGCCCCGGCGGCGGGCGACAACCATCGCATGACCATCATCGGCCTTATCGGCAGGATCGGTGCGGGCAAATCGACCGTGGCCCGGCGGTTCGCGGCACGCGGCGCCCACGTGATCGATGCCGATCGGATCGCGCACGAGGTGCTCCAGGAAGACGCTGTCGTTCGGCAAGTGGCGTCCCGCTTCGGCAAAGACGTGCTTGACGCCGAGGGCCACGTTCGGCGGCGGGCGATCGCCGACCGGGTTTTCGGCCCCACGCCGGCCCACACCGAGGCGCTTGCATGGCTGGAATCGCTCATCCACCCCCGAGTGCATCAGCGGATTGCCGCCGAACTGGATGCCCAGCAGGCCGCTGAGCCGAAAGCCCTGCACGCGAGGGCAGGCAATAGCGACGATCACACACCATTGCGGAATGTCGTCGTGCTGGACGTGCCACTCCTTGTGCAGGCCGGCTGGGCGGACGCCTGCGACCGTCTCGTGGTCGTGACCTGTTCCGACGAACTGCGGCGGCAACGGCTGGCGGCACGGCAGTGGAATCCCGCAGAGCAGGACGCCCGCGAAGCGGCCTGGAGCCGAAAATACTCCCCCCTGACGCTGCCTCCGGAAAAAATCTCGACCGTGGATGCCTCGGGGGATTTGTCTTATACTGAGGCCCAGGTGGATCTCATCTGGTCAGGACTCTCCGGCTGATTGGCGACAACGCTGTATCGGGGTGGCCCGGCCGGCCCCACCCGTGAGTCCGACGGTGGATCGGGGCAACCTCCGCGACGTTCCCTGTCCCCCCGCCTCCGCTTTCTTATCCCGCCTCCGCTTTCTCATCCCGCCTCCGCTTCCCTCTCCCGCCTCCGCTTTCCTCTCCCGCCTCCGCTTTCTTATCCCGCCTCCGCTTCCCTCGCTTTCGCGGTTCTTTGCCGCGCCGAAAGGCTTCGTATGCCCCCGTCCGATGCCGATGCCTCCCGCGACAACCTCGAGCGCGAACCGATGTCGCTCGCCGAGGAGATCGCCGCGGAGGTGAAGGATGGCGTTGATATCAGCGAGCACTACGAGTCGCTCAAGAAGGGCGACACCCACATCACGGCGCTGCAAAAGCTGTCGATGCAAGAACTCGTGGACCTCGCGCGGCAGGAACACGTCGGCGACGTAACGGGCGTCAAGCGCAACGACCTCGTGTTCAGGATTCTCAAGGAACGCGTGAAGCTCAACGGTCTGATGTTCGGCGAAGGCACGCTTGAGATCCTGCCCGACGGCTTCGGCTTCCTTCGCAGCCCGGAACACCACTACCTTTCATGCCCCGACGACATCTATGTCTCTCCCAGCCAGATCCGACGCTTCGGCCTCCGCAACGGCATGAGCATCGCCGGCCAGATCCGCCCTCCGAAGGAGAGCGAGCGGTATTTCGCGCTGCTACGTGTCGAGGCGATCAATGGCGAGGATCCGGCCAAACTCTCGACCAGGGTCTTTTTCGATGACCTGACGCCGCTCCATCCGGACGAGCGGATCGTTCTGGAGACGACGCCCGAGGAGGTCGCGATGCGGGTGGTCGACCTGGTCGTGCCGATCGGCTTCGGTCAGCGCGGCCTGATCGTGAGCCCCCCCCGCGCCGGCAAGACCATCCTGCTGCAAAAGATGGCCAAAGCGGTGCTGACCAACTATCCGGAAGCCTACGTCTTCATGCTGCTGATCGACGAGCGGCCCGAGGAGGTCACCGACATGGAACGTCAGGTGCGAGGGCCGTCGTGCGAGGTGATCAGTTCGACGTTCGACGAAAACGCCAGCCGCCACGTGCAGGTGGCCGAGATGGTGCAGGAAAAGGCCAAGCGGCTGGTCGAGTATGGACGTGACGTGGTGATCTTCCTCGACTCCATCACCCGGCTGGCCCGGGCATGGAATTCCGAGGTGCCCAACTCGGGCAAGATTCTCTCCGGCGGTGTCGATGCCAACGCCCTCCAACGTCCGAAACGGTTTTTCGGGAGCGCCCGCAAGGTGGAGGAGGGGGGCTCGCTGACAATCATCGCCACAGCGCTCGTCGACACCGGCAGCCGAATGGACGAGGTCATCTTCGAGGAGTTCAAGGGCACCGGCAACAACGAGATTGTTCTCGACCGTAAACTGGTCGACAAGCGAATCTATCCGGCCATCGAGATCAACCGTTCGGGCACGCGTCGGGAAGAGATGCTGCTGGAGCCTGAGGAATACCGTCGCACGTGCCTGCTGCGGCGAGTGCTCGGCGAAATGAATCCGACCGATGCCATGGAACTGCTGGTCAACCGGCTGCTGAAAACGAAGACAAACAGCGAGTTCCTGATGAGCCTCAAGTCATGAGCACCGGCGTGAAACTGCTTCAGGGCCAGGCCGATCGGCTGAGCAACACCGTGCGACTGGCGGTCGTGGTGGCCCGCTACAACGAATCGATCACGCGACGGCTGCTCGACGGGGCCGTCGCCACGTTCACCGGGGCCGGCCTGGCCGCCGGGCAGATCGACGTCGCCTGGGTGCCGGGGGCCTTCGAACTGCCGTTCATCGCCGATCAGCTTGCGGCGAGCGGCCGCTATGCGGCGGTGCTCTGCCTGGGCGCGATCATCCGGGGTGAGACGACGCACGACCAGCACATCGCCCGTGCGGTCGGCAGCGGCATTGAAGCAGTCGCCCGCACACGGGGTCTGCCCGTCTTGTTCGGCGTGCTCACCTGCGATACCCTCGCGCAGGCCTTGGCGCGTGCCGGCGGTGACGCCTTCCACGGCTATGAGGGCACGGGAAACAAGGGCGCGGAGTGTGCGTCGGCCGCGATCGAGATGATCTCACTCGTGGAAATGCTTCCCGCCAGGGTCTGACCATAAGCCTCCCACAGCCTCCGCAAGCCTGCATGATCGTTCGGTCCGCGTCTGCTCCTGTCGTTCCTTCCCCTCCCGCTGTCCCGCGTATCCATATCCATGCCCAGTCGCAGCCGAGCCCGCGAGATCGCCCTGCAGTCGCTCTATCAGATCGAGGCGAACCCCGGCGCCGAACAGGAGCATCTCGAGCGTTTTTTCATCGGCCGGCTCCGGGCTGCCACGCTCGTGAACTTCGCCCGTGCGCTCGTGGAGGGCGTGCGGGCAGAGCAGTCGGAGCTCGACGCAGAACTCGATGCCCGTTCCCAGAATTGGCGGGTTTCCCGGATGGCAGCCACAGACCGGGCGATCCTGCGGATTGCCGTCTTTGAACTGCTGCACACCGATGTTCCCGGCCCGGTCGCGGTGAACGAGGCGATCGAGTTGGCACGTCGTTACGGCACGGAAGCCTCACCGCGGTTCGTGGCGGGCATCCTGGGCCGCATTCTGGCCGAGCGGGACGGTGGTCCAGCGGAGGCCGCCCAGCCCGATGCTCTTTCTGCGGGGCAGCCGGGGCCCACGAGTACGCCGACGGCCTCCTGACAGGAACACATGTGATGGCACTCTTCCGTTTCGGCCGCAAGCCCACGACCGACGCTCCGGAATCTCCGGCGGTGCCACCGAACGCGACCGAGCCCACCGCTGTGGACGCGCCGGCACGGAGCGGGGGCGGGCTGCTCGACCGGCTCCGCGCAGGCCTGTCCAAGACCGCCCGGGTGCTCAACACCGATGTCCGCGATCTCTTTAAACGCGAGGGGCGACTCGTGGACGAGGAGTTCCTTGAGGAGCTCCGGGCAACGCTGATACGCACCGACATGGGTCCGGCCGCCGCCGAGGCGATCGTTGTCGACGTGCGGGAACGACTGCGGGCCCGAGTGGTCGATCCGGAGGTCGTCGTTGACTCGATCCGTCGGCAGCTTCTTGCGAGGCTCGAGCAGACGGGGACATCGGTGGCCATGGCCACGTCCGGCCCCACGGTGATTCTTGTCACGGGCGTCAATGGTTCCGGCAAGACCACCTCGATCGCGAAGCTGGCCCGGCTCTTCTCGCGGGAGGGCAAGCGGGTGGTGCTTGGCGCCGGCGACACGTTCCGTGCGGCGGCAGTCGAACAGCTGTCGATGTGGGCCGACCGGCTCGGCGCCGAAATCGTCCGTGGCGAAGCCGGCTGTGATCCGGCAAGTGTTGCCCATCGCGCCGTGGCCCGGGCCATCGAGGGCGGCTTCGACGTCTGCATCATCGACACGGCCGGCCGTCTGCAGACGCAGTCCAACCTGATGCAGGAGCTCTCCAAAATTCGCCGCGTGATTGCCAAGCAGATTCCCGATGCGCCGCACGAGGTGCTTCTCGTCATCGATGCCACCGCCGGGCAGAATGCCCTCTCACAGGCCAAGGGTTTTAAGGAAGCGGCCGGCTGCACGGGCATCGTGCTGGCCAAGCTCGACGGTTCGGCTCGGGGCGGAGTGATCGTGCCGGTCACGGAGCAGTTCGGTCTGCCGGTGAAGTTCGTGGGCCTCGGCGAGACGGCGGACGACCTCGAAGCCTTCGCCCCCGAGCGGTTCGTGACCGCCCTGCTGGAAGGCGCGCTGGCCGAAGCAGGCTAAGACTGGCTCGCCGTTGCAGGGTAGCCCGCCGTGGCTTCGCGGGCTCATTCTTTCTTTCTATTGGGCTCGGGTACCGCGAGTGGATGTTCCGGCGGGGATCGAGAAGCGGCCGATGGACAAGTGCTGCATCAACTCCCGGACACGTTAAAAACTTGCCGCCACGGGGAAGCCGGGATCGGGGAGCCGGGATCGGCTGAAGCTCGAAAAAGCGTTGGAATTTCGCCCTGCCAGGGTAGGCATGACCAAGACGCCCCACGGCGAAAGTCCCCGCGAAGGAGACTTCTGCCGGCCCGGCGGCACGTGATAGGCGGCGTTAGGAAGAAGGGACGGTTGGAAGAAGCGGCGGTTGAAGGGGCGAAGGGGGAGCCGGGATCGGCTGAAGCTCGACGAGCGTTGGAATTTCGCCCTGAAATGTTCAGCACCACCATCACGCCCCACGGCGAAAGTCCCCGCGAAGGAGACTTCTGCCGGCCCGGCGGCACGTGATAGGCGGCGGTAGGAAGAAGGGACGGTTGAAGGGGCTGCCTCAACTCCCGGACAAGTTGAAAACTTGCCGCCACGGGGAGGCGGGATCGGGGAGCCGGGATCGGCTGAAGCTCGACGAGCGTTGGAATTTCGCCCTGCCAGGGTAGGCATGACCAAGACGCCCCACGGCGAAAGTCCCCGCGAAGGAGACTTCTGCCGGCCCGGCGGCACGTTGTAAAGCTGGCATATGGCTGGCGGCGGTAGGAAGCAGCGGCGGCGGGAAGGGGCTGCCTCAACTCCCGGACAAGTTGAAAACTTGCCGCCACGGGGAGGCGGGGTTCACGATCGCAGAGTGGCACTACCCGCCCAGCCGGTAGAGTCTGCCCTCACCGCGAGCGGTTTGCGGCGAGATTGAGGGTCGCCTAAAGCCGACAAGGATTTTCATCGCTGCGGAGCGATAGAGAGATGTGGGGGGAGTGATGGTTTTCGTAGTGGCGGACGGAACTCGTCCACTCTCTCCTTTCAGCAACGCCCTGCGGTCCGTGAAGGTCACGGCCCTCCAAACACCACTGATCCGGAGCCCTCTCGATCATGCAATCCAAGAAATTCAAGCTGCCACTGTGGGTGGCCGCCGGTCTCTTGACCGGCAGCACCGCACTTGCCCAAGCCCCTGTCGTGCCGAACGTTCCGCAGGAAGACGCCTACCAGATGCGGGCACTCCCGCCTCAGGAGGCGGCCGAGGAGATCGAGGAGGGGCCCAATCGCTACCTCGAGACCGAGTTCCTCAAAGAGCGTGGGATCAGCACCTACGGCTGGCTCAATGCCGGCATCGGCGGCAACGGCTGGGGAAGCCCGTTCAACGGCCCCATCACGTTTAACGACCGCAACTGGCAGGGCCAGATGAACCAGCTCTACCTTGTCAATGAAAAAGTGCTCGACACCGAAGACGGCGGCTTCGACTGGGGCGGACGCGTCGACCTGTTGTACGGCACCGACTATATCTACACGACGGCCCGCGGCCTCGACGCGAACATGCTCAACCAGACGCTTCCGGGCCAGCCATCGTGGGGCAACCGGTATTACGGTCTGGCATTGCCGCAGCTCTACGCCGAGGCGGGCTACGGTGATCATGCCGTGAAGGTCGGACATTTCTACACGATCATCGGGTATGAAGTGGTGCCGGCAATCGGCAACTTCTTCTACACGCACGCCTATACGATGCAGTATGGCGAGCCGTTCACCCACACCGGCATCCTCGACACCTACAAGGCCAACGACCAGTTGACGTTGTATGCCGGTATCACGAACGGGTGGGACAACTACAGCGATCCAATCAACGTCCTCGGACCGATCTCGAACACCGCCTACCCGGGTGCGAACAGCAACGCTGCCTTCCTCGGTGGTGCGACGCTCAAGAGTTCGGACGAGACCCAGGCTCTGACGATTGCCGCGACCAGCGGCAACGAACTGGCCAACTTCGCGACGAACACCGTGGGCAACCGCTCGATGTTCAGCACGGTCTATACGAACGAGCTGAGCGACAAGCTGACCTACGTGTTCCAGAACGACAACGGCTGGCAGTTCAACGCCGGCACGCAAGACACGTTGAATCAGGCCCAGTCGGGCACGGCCCTCTGGTATGGCATCAACCAGTACCTGTTTTACAACTTCAGCGACACGCTGGTGGGTGGCATGCGTTTCGAGTGGTTTCGCGACAACAACGGTTACCGCGTCTACTCAGGTCTGCGGAATGCCCTGTTCGGTGTGCCGAACTCGGCGACCGGATTCCAGGGAAACTTCTGGGAGATGTCCTACGGCCTCAATTACAAGCCCAACAAAAACTGGATCCTTCGTCCCGAAATTCGGTACGACTGGTACACGCCTGACCACATGAAGGGCGTGCTCCCGTACGGCTCGAACTTCGACAAATACGGCCAGCTCTACGGCGGCTGCGACGCGATCTTCCAGTTCTAGTTTCACGCGGACAGCGGCATCCATGCCCGCTGTCCGCTGCCGGGGGACCTGGGAAAACATCCTGTTTTCCAACTCCACGCGGACAGCGGCGAAAAATCGAAACCACATCGCCCGCCGGCAACGGCGGGCGATGCTGTTTTGAAAAGCACAGAGGCTGCTCGCTCCCGGCAAGAACTGGCGGGCGACAGCCTCTTCGGCGGACGACAGACACCATCGCTCACTCTCCGGGGTTGTATGGTGAGGCAGAGGGAAGGCGCGGCGGTAGAAAGGGGCGGCCTCAACTCCCGGACAAGTTAAAAACTTGCCGCCACGAGGAAGCCACGAGGAAGCCACGAGGAAGCCACGAGGAAGGCGGAGGGAAGAAGGGGCGGCAGGAAGGGGCGAATGGGGAGCCGGGATCGGCGGAAGCTCGACGAGCGTTGGAATTTCGCCCTCAAGAGCCCAGCACCACCATCACGCCCCACGGCGAAAGTCCCCGCGAAGGA
>Ga0247834_1003268_pt1 | contig 22364 bp, 10 predicted proteins | sample LaCruzMarch2015__8_FD_187118 | JGI IMG/M metagenome (GOLD analysis project Ga0247834, IMG submission 187118) | Freshwater microbial communities from meromictic Lake La Cruz, Castile-La Mancha, Spain - LaCruzMarch2015_12m | ecosystem: Environmental > Aquatic > Freshwater > Lake | place: Spain...
GACGGCGCCAATGAACCAGATGGGCCGTTCAGGCGGACCCCCGGGGGCCGTGATCTCGGCGATGGCCGTCGGCTCCCCACGGGGCGGTGCCTCGTCGCCGGCGTCGGTGCCCCGTTCGAAGAAGCTGGCTCCGGCGGTGGCGTCGACGTGGTCGGTGCTGAGGGTGGTGGGGGCGTCGAAGTCGTCTTCGTCGTCTTCGTCGTCTTCGCCTCCTTCACCGCCATCGTGTTGGTCGTCGTGGGCTGTCGACGGCGACGACATGCGGTCCCGGTTCAGGGCGGCGAAGTCGACGACGGCGACCACCGTCTTGTCGGCGGCGATGCCGGTGTCGTCGAGGCCTGGCACCACGGTGACGCGGGTGGCTTCGCTGGCCATGGGCAGGGCCACGTTCTCGGCGACGGTGGCGCCCTCCAGGAAGTCGCTGCCGTCGCTGTCGCCGTCGTCGCTCTCATCGCTGTCGTCGTCGGCCCCGTCGCGGCCGCCGTCGCCGTCGCTGCCGCCGTCGCTGAACAGCATGCTGCCCTCGGCGCTGTCGTCGGCGGTGAGGAGGGGGGCCGAGACGGTGGTGCGTTCGGGGGGCAACGGCGCACGAGGAGGTCTGGGCGGGCGCACCGGCTCGGGCGGCAGGCGGGCATCGGTGAGGGTGCCTCCCGAGCGGGGCCGCTCAGGCAACTTGTCTTCGGGGCGGGCATCGTCGTCGCGCATGCTGGATCGGACTCTACTTGATGCGGGTCCAGCCTGTCAGGGAACCCGTCGGGCCGTTGACGCTGACGTCGTACTCGACCCGGCGGTTCTGCTCGTTGTCCGTCTCGTCGGGGGTCTCGACCTTGAGCATGCTCTCGCCGAAGCCGCGGGCGTAGACGGCCACCGGGACGCCGTGGGCGCTGAACCAGCGGGCGATGGCGGCGGCGCGGGCCTGGGAGAGGGCCTGGTTGGTGCCGGCGGGGCCGACGCTGTCGGTGTGGCCGCCCACGAACAGGCGGACGGTGGCGCCAGCGGCCTGCATGGCGGGGCCGAAGCGTTTGGTGGCCCGCTGGACCTCGGGGACGGCGGCCTGGAGCTTGGGCTCCTGGTCGGGACGAATGACGCTCTTGCCGCTGTCGAAGACGACGTCTTCGTGGGGAATGGTGATGGTGTAGGGAAAGAAGCTGGCGGACTGGAAGCTGCCGTTGTCGTCGTAGACCACCAGGTGGACCCGCAACACGTCGGCCTTCTTCTTTGGCAGCCAGGACACGGGGACCGGCTGGGAGGCTGCAATGGGCGGCGCGTAGTCCTGGGCCGACGACGCCAGCAGCTCGTCTTCGTCGGTGTAGATCTCCACCTCGACGCGGCCCACCGGACGCTCGGAGCGCAGGACCAGCTTGTCGTTGTCGACGTCGAGGTCGGCCTTCTCCATGGCGAACTTGAACTTCGCCGACTGGATCTCGGTCTGAAACGCCACCGGCATCTCGGCGATGGCGCCGTCGTCGAAGGTCACCGCCAGGGTGCCCTTCCAGCTGACGATGCCGGCGTTTTTGTGGGGCAGTTCGAAGGCCACCGAGCCGCCGGCCTTCGCGGGGCCCTGGCGCTGCTTGAGCCGCTGTCCGGTGCCGCCGTCGATGGTGAGGGTGGCGGTCTGGAGATCACGGTTGACGATCAGGGTCAGCTTGGGCTTTTTGCCAGGCTCGGCGCGGGCGTCGATGCGGAGGTCGACATCATTGGCGGAGGCGGCGGGGGTGCCCAGCAAGGAGCCCACAAGGACGGCGGCGACGACAAACGAGCGCATCCCAACGGTATGCCACGCCCGCTGGCAGTTGACAGGTCGGACCAGGTCCCACTTGTAGGGAAAGGTCGCATGGTGCATCAGGCCGCCCAGGCTCACCACGAGCCGCCACAGCGAGGCTCTCCCCATGAAGCGCACCGGTCCGGTTGGAATGATGGCAGCGATGGCTCTGGCGGCGGCCCTGGCGCCAGGCTGCTCCCAGCAGGTCCAACCCACCGCGGTGGAGGTCTGCGACAACCGCGAAGACGACGACAGCGACGGCGACGTCGATTGCGACGACGCCGACTGCCAGGCCGACCGGACCTGCGGGCTCATTGGCGAGGGTGAAGGCGAAGGTGAGGGCGAAGGCGAAGGCGAGGGCGAAGGCGAGGGCGAAGGCGAGGGCGAAGGCGAACTGCCCCGCCGTGAAGAGGCCTGTGCCGACACCATCGACGACGACGCCGACACCCTGTTCGACTGCGACGACCCCGACTGCGCCACCGACCCCGCCTGCGTGGTGCCCCCCACGGGCTGTGCCCCACCGCCAGCGGGCTTGACCCTCCCGATCATGGCCGCCCGCTACGCGGCGGACATCGACCCCCTCATGCGCCGCACCGCCAGCGGTTGCGTTCGCTGCCACGCCCTCGGCGGTCGGCGCGAAATGCAGATGACCACCCTCGCCGCCACCACCTTCACGGCCCTGCACAACCAGGGCTGGTTCGCCGTCGACGACGTCAATGCCATCACCGACCGGGTGTTGCGCGACGACATGCCCAAGGCCCAGCCCGCCTGGTCGGCCGCCGAGAAGGCCCTGCTGTCGTCGTTCTCCTGTGACCTCGACAGCCTCGGACCGCCACCGGGCGAGGGCGAGGGCGAAGGCGAAGGTGAAGGTGAAGGTGAAGGTGAAGGTGAAGGCGAAGGTGAAGGTGAAGGTGAAGGTGAAGGTGAAGGCGAGGGCGAACCCGGCGACGTCGGCGGCCCCGCTGCCCCCCAGCCTGTGACCCTGCCGTTTTCCACCACCACCGACATCGGCGAAAACGGCGACCTCGATTGCTACTCGTTCACCCTCACCCAGCCCGCCACCCTCGTCGCGCTGCCTGGCCAACCCGGCGGCGGTCTGTGCGAAGCCGAGTTCGACACCGTCACCATGCTCTTTGAAGGCGACAATGCCGTGGCCGTCGGCGACGACGACGCCAATGGTGATCTGTGCGGCGACCTCCGCGTCAACGTCGGCATCGGCCGCTACACCATCTGCGTCATGGAGTTCGACGAGACCTTCCCCCTGGTGGACCTGACCCTGAGCATCACGGCCGCCACCATCAACGGCATCACCGACGAGGCCGGCAATGCGCTGCAGGCCCGGGCGGGCACCCTGCCGTTGTCGTCGACGACGACCATCGCCCCCGCCTTCGACAGCGACTGCACCACGGTGACGGCGCCGGCGGGTCGCGCGTTCTTCACCACCGGCAATGGGGCCGGCGGCTGCGGCGGCGACTCCAGCCTCGAGGTCCTGCAAGCGGGCGTCGTGGTGGGCAGCAACGACGACGGCGGCGACGGCCTGTGCGCCTTCGCGGCGGTCGACCTCGCCACCGCTGCCGACCTGGTGGTCTGCAGCAGCACCCGCACCGCCGATCCACCTCTGGCGAGCCTTGCCGGCGTCGTCACCACCGGTCGCGCCGGTCGCGCGGGCTTGATGATCACCGCCGTCGACTACGACACCCCCGGAGCAGACACCGACGAAGCCGTCGTCGTCACCAACACCGGCACCACCAGCGCCTCCCTCGTGGGGGTGTTCCTGGCCTCCGTCAACGGCGGCACCAGCGCCGTGCTGCGCGCCATCGACCTGTCGAGCGTTGGCAGCCTCGGCGCCGGCCGCAGCGTCGTCGTCGCCCAGGACGCCACCTCGTTTGTCAGCAGCGTCGACGTCACCGTCATCGCCGCCGGCGCCACCTCGTTTCTGCAGAACGCTGGCGCCGAGGGCGACGGCGTGATGCTGGTGGCCACCGCCGGCGCCACCGCCGTCGTCGTCGACAGCTTCGCCTGGGGCGGCCCCTGCAGCGCCAACGCTGTCACCGTCGGCGGCAAGACCGTCAGCGCCATCCTGGTGGAGGGCACGGCCCAGCCCCTGGTGGACACCGCGACCTCCGCCCAGGGCCTGTGCCGTCGCCACGACGACGAAGGTGCCCAGCCCTTCGCCCGGGCCATGGACAGCGGCGACGGCGCCGCCGACTGGTTCCCCTGCTCGTTCTGACGGGCTGACGGGCTGACAGTTGGGGAGCGCCCCCCCCACACCACCCGACAGGCACCCACAGGTTCCTACATGTCGGGTGGGCCACATCGACCGCTGTCCCGGTCTTGACGGGCTGTCTCGCCCTGTACGTCAGGGAGGCGGCGCGATGCAGCCGTGTAGGCTTCGCGGATGTTCTGCACACGGTCGTCTTCGATTGGCTTTGTCCTCGTCTCGCTCGCCGCCACGGTGGGGGTGACGGTCGCGAGCCCCGCGAACGCCCAGACCATGCAGGTGACCGCTGTCGACGACGTCGATGACGGGTCGTGTACCCCCGATCACTGCAGCCTGCGCGAGGCCCTGGGCTTGTCGGGCAGCGACGACGTCCGCATTGAGCTCGCCGTGCCCATCATCACGCTGACCCGGCCCCTCGAGAAGACGGCGGTGGTGCTCACCGTCGTCGGCACGGGAGCCACCGCGACGGTCATCGATGCCGCGGCCACCATCGGGGTCGAGGCGGCGCTTGCTTTGACGAGTGCGGCAACCACCGTGGACCGGGTGCGCATCGACAACGCCGAAAACGACGGCCTGGCCCTGACGACGTCGGGCGACGGCTTCGTGACCCTGCAGGGCGTCGAGGTGCGGGGTGCGGGGGGACGGGGCATCGTCGTCACCGGCGACAGCGGTGTTGTCAGCCTTCTTGACGTCACCGCCGACGACAGCGGCGCCGCCGGCCTCACCATCGCGGCCCGCATCTCGTCCCTCGTCGGCGACACCGTTGTCGTGCGTGGCAACGGCGGCGACGGCCTGCGGCTGCAGGGCTCAAACCACGATCCCGCCACGCCTGTTGCTGTCCAACTCGACAACGTCACGGCCACCGACAACGGTCGCGATGGCGTCGTCGTCGACGAAGGCTTCCAGCTGGCCGTCACTCTCGACAACCTCCGCAGCAGCGGCAACAGCGGCGCCGGCTTTCTCGCGAGCAGCTTTGTGCCCGGCCCCGTCGTCACCGTCGGCGCCGCCACCATCGATGGCAACGTCGGCGCCGGCATCGTCGTCGCCGGGGCCATGGCCCTGCAGGGCTGCTGCACCATCGGCAGCCTGCAGGTGACCGCCAATGGTGGCGCGGGCATCGCCGTCACCGACATCGCCACCGTTGACCTCCAGTCGGGGATGCTGACGGCCGGCGACAACGGCGGCCTCGCCATCGATCTCGGGCAGGACGGCGAAACCCTCAACGATCCCGAAGACACAGACACCGGCCCAAATGGGTTGCTCAACACGCCGGCCCCGTTCTCCACCACCATCGAGGCGACGTCGCTGGTGCTGCATGGGGCCGTCGCCGCCGGTGCCGTCGTCGATGTCCACGCCGGCGTCCCCGCTGGCACCGCTGGTGGATTTGAGCCCGGTCCCCTGCTGTTGCGCTTCGCCGAAGGGTCCGCGGTTGATGAGGACGGCGACACCATCGACTACAGCGTGGCTGGCCTGGGGCAGGACGTCGGCGTGGCGGCCTTTGCCGTGCGCTTCGACGAACAGCAGCTCATCGACGCCGGCGGCGTCCTCAGCGTCATCGCCCACAGTGCCACCGGTGGCGATGTTGTCTCCGAAGCCCGCAGCATCACGTTCGACCTGTGCGCCGACGTCGCCCTCGGCGTTGATGGGCCCTTGTGTGACCAGGATGGCGATGGGCTGAGCAACCGCCGGGAGCTGCTGGCCGGCACCGAAAGCGACAACCCCGAGACCGACGGCGACGGCGCCCTCGACGGCGTGGAGCTTGGGGGCGATGCCGATGGCGATGGCTTCGACGACGCGCTGGAGAGCAGCATCGACGACCTGGACCTCGATGGCGCCGTTGACGAAAACGACCCCGACAACGCCGATCCTTGTGTGCCGCGCACTGATATCGTCGTCTGCGACGCCGACCTTGATGGCTTGAGCGACGTCGACGAACAAGCCCTCGGGTCCAATTTCCTGCTCAGGGATACCGACGGTGACGGCGTCGAAGACGGTGACGAGCCAGATGACGACAGCGACGGCGACGGCGTCATCGACCTCCTCGACCCCGAGAACTTCGATCCCTGCATTCCCGAGGAAGCCGGCAACCGCTGCGACAGCGACAACGACACCCTGAGCAACGCCGTCGAGCGGGCCGCCGGGACCAACCCCTTCCTCGCCGACAGCGACCTCGATGGCCAGGGCGACTTTGCCGAGCACGGTCGCGACAGCGATGGCGATGGTCGTAGCGACGCCATCGAGAGCAGCGTGGTCGACACCGACGGCGATGGCCTTGCGGATCAGTTCGATCCCGCCAACGACGACCCATGCCGTCCCTCCCCACTGGCGGCCCGCTGCGACCGGGACGGCGACGGTATCGACAATGGGACCGAGGCACGCTTTGGCACCGATCCCGATGTCGTCGACAGCGACGGCGACGGGATTTCCGATGGTCTCGAAGGGGCCTTCGACGTCGACGGCGACGGCGTCCTCAACCCCCTTGACCCCGCCAACCTCGATCCCTGTGTCCCCAACGCTGCCACCGCCCACTGCGATCTGGACCGGGATGGGGCCACCCTGGCCGAGGAACTGGCCGCCGGCAGCGACCCCCGCAATCCCGATACCGACCAGGACGGCATCCCCGACGGCGCGGAGATTGGCTTCGACGACGACAACGACGGTCTCGACAACGCCGTCGAATCACGGCTGACCGACGAAAACGGCAACGGCATCGCCGACCAACAAGACGTGGTGGAAGTCCCCGCGGTGTGTGACGGCGGCGTGGTCCTGCGAGAGACCGTCGTGCTGCAGACCCAGGTCGAGCACGACGCCTTCGCGGCCGCGGGGGTCACCTGCGTGGTGGGCAACCTCATCATCGGTGGCACCCTCGAGACCGTCAGCGTGCCCGCCCTCACCGTCGTCACCGGCCGGGTGGTGGTGCGGGGAGCCGCCGCTGTCATCGCGGTCTCGCTGCCTGCCCTCGACAGCGCTGGCAGTGTCGAGGTGCAAGAGAACCCCCGCCTGCTGTCTCTGCGCCTCGACCTCATTCGCCGCATTGCGGGGGATCTGCGCATCACCGACAATCCCCTGCTGGTGGAACTCGACATCACGGGGCTCGAGCGTGTGGGCGGCAGCATCGTGGTCACCCGCAACGGGCGCCTGCAGGTCCTCGCCCTGCCGGAACTCACCGAGGTGGGCGTCGACGTGGTCATCGAGGACAACGACGCCCTGGAGTCCATTGATATCGCGACCCTGGAGACCGTGGGCGGCGACCTCGTCGTCAGCGACAACGACGCCCTCACCACCGTCAATGCGCCCAACGTCGAGTCGGTGGGCGGCGACCTGGTCATCGCCGACAACGACGCCCTCACCAGCGTGTCTCTCCCAGCGGTGGAATCCGTCGGCGGGGACCTGGTCATCGCCGGCAACGATGCCCTCACCGACGTCGACCTCGGCGCGACCACGTCCGTCGGGGGTGACCTGGTCATCGTCGACAACCCATCCCTGGAGGAGGTGGACCTCGGGTCCCTCTCAGAGCTCGGTGGCACCCAGACCGTCGATACCGAGACGGTGCTGCTGGGGGCTGGCTTTGTCTGCGACGATACCGGCTGCGGCGTCCGCTGTGGCGACGGTGAGGTCCATGTGAGCGAGCAGTGCGACGACGGCAACACCACCGACACCGACGGCTGCAGCGCGGCCTGCGTCGTCGAAGACACGTTCACCTGCAACGACGAAAGCCCCACCGTCTGCGTGCAGTTCGGCAGCGGTGGCTGCGGCGCCAACCCCATGGGTGACGGCCTGTGGACGGCGTCCCTGGCGCTGCTCGGGCTCGGCCGTCGTCGTCGTTTCTCGAGAGCACCTGCGGCCCTCTGCATGGTGGTGGCCGGGCTTGCCATGGGCCTTTCGGGCTGCGGCGACGCTGCGGGCGATGGTGAAGGAGAAGGTGAAGGTGAAGGCGAAGGCGAAGGCGAGGGCGAGGGCGAAACGCCCACCGCGACGGCGCCCCGCATCACGGACGTCACGGTGTCCGACGGGGTCCACAACGCCCTGGCCATCGCCACCGTCTCGTTCACGGTTGATGGGCCCCTGGCATCGCTCCCCATCGTGCGCCTCGCCCTCGATGGCGAGCCCGGACCCGCGTTCGTCGTCGAGGGGCAGGGGACCGGTCCCTTCACGGGGACCCTCGCCCTGAGTGAGATCGGTGAGCACGAAGGCAGCTTTGGCATCAGCGCCACCGTCGAAGGCGGCGAGGGAGGCCGGGCCGAGCGCTTCTGCGGGGTCCTCGCCGTCGACACCCGCGCGCCCCGGCTCCAGTCGGCACGCTTCCTGGCGGACACCGCCCGACAGCTGGAGCGGGTGGTCCTCGACGTCGTCACCGACGAAGCCGGCCCCGTGCCGACCATCCTGTTGTCGTCGGGGCTCCTGTTGTCCGTCGACGGCGAGGCCGCCCCCGTCGCCACCGGCGTGCGCCATCGCTTCGCCACCGTGGTTGACCAGCAGGCCCCCGTCGGCGTCACCAGGCTCACCTCGGTGGTTGTCGACGACGTCGCCGGCAACCGTCGAACCATCATCCTCGAAGATCCGGTGCCCGGCGTCGATGTGCAGCCCGGTGCCTGTCCCGATGCCCTGCACGACGACGGCGCTGGCCGCTGCGTCGTGGTCGGGACATCGTGCGTCAACGGCTTCGGGGACGGTGGCGACGGTGGCTGCACCCCGGCGGGCGCCTGCAGCACCGGCTTTCACAGTGGCGGTCGCGGTGTGTGTGTGCCCATTGGCACCTGCGCCGTCGGCTTTCACGACGACGGCACCGGCGGCTGCGCTCCCGACGGGGCCTGCGCACGGGGCTTCCACGACGACGGCACCGGCACCTGTGGCCTGAGCGGCGTGTGCGCGCCAGGCTTTGTCGACGACGGCGGCGGCACCTGCGTGCCCCCCGGGCAGTGTCGCCTGGACTTTCACGACGACGGCCTTGGCGCGTGTGCACCGGTGGGCGTCTGCGCCACGGGCTTCGCTGACGGCGGCGACGGTGGCTGCCGACCCCGCGGCCAATGCGCGTCAGGGTTCCACGACGGCGGCGACACGGTGTGTGTGGATGTGGGGAATTGTAGTGGGGGCTTCCACGATGGTGGCGCCGGCGCATGCCTGGAGGCTGGCCAATGCGCCAGCGGCTTCGTCGACGACGGCCGCGGCGCCTGCGTGGCCCCCGGTCGCTGCGCCGACGGTTTCGCCAACGACGGCACCGGCGCCTGCGCCGCCGCCGGCGTGTGCGCCGCCGGCTTTCACGACAGCGGCGAAGGGACCTGTGTCGCCGTCGGCACCTGCGCTCCCCGCTTCCGGGACGGGGGCGATGGACCCTGCGTGCGTCGCGATGGCTGCTCGCCAGGCTTTGTCCACGACGGTCGCGGCGAGGTCGGCGCCTGCGTGCCGCCGGGCGCGTGCGCTCCAGGATTTCACGACGGCGGCGACAGCGCCTGCGTCCCGGTCGGCACCTGCGCCGCCCAGTTTCACGACGACGGTACTGGTGCCTGTTCGCCGCTGGCCTCCTGCGCCACGGGCAAGCGCCTCGACGCCACCGGCACCTGCGTCGACGTTGTGGCCTGCGCCAGCGGCGAACGCGACGACGGCTTTGGGACCTGCGTGGCCCTCGACGTCGGCTGTGGTGCCGGCTTGCACGACGGCGGCGACGGGCAGACCTGCCTGCCCCTCGGGGCCTGCATCACGGGGCAGCACGACGACGGCAGCGGTTCATGCGCCCCCGCTGGGACCTGCGCCGCGGGCTTTCAGGATGGCGGCGACGGCCGCTGTCGCCCCGCCGAACAGTGTTCCTCGGGCTTCCACGACGACGGCACCGGCCTGCGCTGTGTGCCGCTGTCGGTCTGTGCCGCCGGTTTCCATCGCGATGGGGCGCCAGGGGTTCCCGTGTGCGTGGCCGTCGGTGTCTGCGCGCCGGGCTTCCGCGACAACGGCACCACTGCCTGTCGGCCACAGGGTGAGCCCTGTGCCGCCAGCTTTGGCGACGACGGCACTGGCACCTGCGTGGTGTCTGGCCAGTGTGCTGCCGGGTTCAAAGACGACGGCAACCGCCTGTGTGTCCCCGAGACGTTTGCGTGCGCCCGGGGCTTTCACGACGACGGCGCCGGCGGCTGCCTGCCCGTTGGCCAGTGTGCCGTTGGTGCCGCCGATGGTGGGGATGGGACCTGCGTCGCGATCGGGACCTGCGCCAGGGGCCTGGTGGACGACGGTGCCGGTGACTGCGTCATTGCCGGCCTGTGCGCGGAAGGCCAGGTCGACGACGGCGCCGGCGGCTGCACCGATGTCGGCAGTTGCGCCGGCGGCTTCGTCGATGATGGCACCGGGACCTGTGTCGCCTTTGAAGTGGGGTGCAGCCCGCGCTTCGTCCTCGAAGGTGACCGGTGTGTCAGCGCCGCCAACTGCGGTGTTGGCACCGTCGACGACGGCACAGGCACCTGCGTCGCTGTGGACGTGGGCTGCGCCCGTGGCTTTGTTTCAGGTCTTGCAGGCTGCGTGCTGGCCCCGCCGACGTTTGCGACCCCCGAGGGAGCTTTCCGCGATGTGTGTGACGCCTCCGTGTTTGGCTGGCGTGACAGCCGTGGCGCCTCGACCACCGCCGTCATCGGGGCCCACGAAGCCGCCACCGGACTTGAATGTCGCATGGTCGGCTTTGGGGAGACGGTGCCGCCGTGGCAGCCCTGCGGCGAGGAGGTCGCCCTCGACACCTTGCGTCGGGACACCCCGCGCACGGGTCGCTTTGCGTTTCAGGTGCGCGCCACCCTCGACGGTGAAGTGTCGGCGGTGACGAGCCTGCCGGTGACCCTCCACGCGACCCTCGATGGCGTGCCCTGCTGCGCCTCCCCCGACGCCGACGAGGTGTGGTTGGCCCGGGCTCGCACCGCCCTGCGCACCGATGTGCCCTTTGTCGCCATCGGCAACGACAAGCCGCAACTGGTGCTGCAGACCGAGGCCGGCCGCTACCAGTCAGCGACCCTGCGCCACCGCCTCATCCACGACGACGACATCGCCGTGGTGTTGCGGACGGCGGCGTCCCACCATGCCCTGCGCTTCGATGGCATCAAGGACCAATGCAGCGGGCTGGCGGTGTTTGCGACGGACGGAACCTTCGATCCCTGCACTGCCATCACCAATGGAGTGTCGACGGCGGTGCGGGTGCGAGGCCTCGATCGTCGGGCCGCCCAGACCTGTCGCGTCGAGGGCCGCTGTGCCCGGGTGATGTGGGGCTTCAAGTCCCTCAAGCGTGACGCCGAGGGCGTCCAGTTCATCGCCGACGTCCACAGCGTCGAGGGCCCCCTGGTCTGTCCCGAGCCACCCGACCTCAAGCCCACCCTTTGTCATGCCTGGGCTGTCAACGGTCGCGGTGAGGGCGCCTGCTTCGCCGAGGACGGCAGCATCATCCGACGGGTGGGTGCTGGAGGGCTCGAGGACGGTCTCCGCCTGGTGTTTGGCCGCAGCGACCTTGCTGACAAGCGGTCGTTTACGGCGAAGAACCCCGCCAGCCGCTTCGGCATCCGCGACCGGCCGCCTGCCAAGCTGAGGTAGATGTAGACAAATCACCGACACGCTTCCAGATGCCGGTGAAGGTCCGATGGTCGTCGTCACAGACCTGCTACGCTCACGGCGTGCGCACCCCGGCTCCATCTCGATGCGGTCTTCCTCATCGAGGTGCTGTTGGGGGCGGTGGTGGCTGCGGCCTCGTCGCCTCGCGGTACGTTCCGAGAACCGGTGAACACCAGCGTCCAAGCATGCCTCCCCTTCCAAGCGACACAGGCTTTCGCCCGTATCGCTCTTCAGGTTGAACATGCTCGGACCTTCCTCTTTCGAGGTGAACTCTCCGAAGAGAGTCTGGATCCCGCACCAAGAACATGATCATCCCGGGGTGCGCACACCTTCTCGGGCCTGCATGGTCGGTCTGTTCGGTCTGACATGATGCGTGCCCTCCTCGACGATGTCCTGGAACGCGAGCGCCTGGTGGGGGCCCTGGTCCGGCTGGGTGTGGCCCACCCGGGCTGGCGCTTCCGACGGGTGCCCTTTCGCGTCTACGCCCAATCACCGGACGCGTTTGCCGCAGCCCTCGCCGACGATGTGCGGCGCGGGCGTTTCGTTGCCGGCACCCCGAGGCCGTTGCGGCTCCCCGGTGGCCGTCAGGTGGCCCTGGTGCCCTTGCCCGACCTCGTGCTGGCCGATGCGTTCGCCGCCGTCCTCGGCGAGCGGGCTCCGCCCCGAGAATGCGTGTGGTCCTACCGACCCGGGTTGTCGACGGTGGGGCTCGTCCGCTCGGTCACCGCGTTCATGCGCGCGGAATGGTCCAGGCAACAGGCCCGGCCCCTCGTGGAGCGCGCCATCTTCACCCTGCGCCAGGACGTGCAGCGCTGCTCGGACTCCATCCGCGTCGACGACGAGGCCCCCCTGTGGGGTCAGTTGCAGTCGGCCCTCGGGGTTGGCGATGACGACGACGGCTTTCGGTTGTTGAGGGTGCTGGTGCGCCCCCGCCCACGACGACGGGGCATCCTGCAGGGCACGCCCCTGAACAACGTCCTCGTCAATGTGCACCTGCGCCCCATCGACGATGCCCTGCACCTGCGTGGTGGCTCCCTCTATGCTCGTTTCGGCGACGACACGGTCTTCATGACGTCGTCGGCACCCGCTCTGCGCGAGGCCCGACTCGCGTTTGATGCCGCCACAGCCTCGCTCTCCCTGACGGCCCACGCCGACAAGGGCAGCATGGTGGCCCTGTCAAAGGCGGCACGAACGGTGGATGATGTGCCGGGGGCCCAGCACATTGACCTTGTCGGACTCCGCCTCAACGCCGATGGCACCGTGGCCCTCAAGCCCGCCCATGCCCGGGGCCTGGTGCGGGCCGTGGCCCGGCGCGCCGCCAGCGCGGTAGCCGCCGTCGACGACGAGACCCCGGGTGCCCCCGAGGCCGTGCGTCTGAAGGCGGCGGTGCGCGCCGCCTCGACGGCCCTGGATGCCGAGCGCGCCGATGCGCCGCCTGCGTCCCGTCTGGTGCGCGAGGTCGTGACCTGTCGCCTGCACCTGCAGTGGCTCGACCGCAGCATTGCCGGGGCCGTGGCGGCCGCCGTCGTCGGCCGGGCCCCGCCCCGGGCCTTCCGCGACCTCGGGTGGGAGGCCATTCGGCGGGCGGGGATGTGGTCGTTGGTCGAGGGCCGCAATGGATCGTAGCCCTCGACCAGCCGCTGACGTCGTCGGCGCCAGCGCCATGGACGCCGTGGTGGCCGCCGCCACCGTCACCGATGACGCGGCCATCGATCTGGACGAGGGGCTGCTTGGCGCCCGATTGCCCGCCTACCTGTGGCGTCGTCTGCGGCTGTTCCTCGCCGTGCGGGTGGTGGTGGCTGTGTGCCATGTCGGCGAAGTGCTCCTGATGCTGGCGATGGTGCCCGAGGCCCTGTCGACGTCGTTGGCTGCTGTGGCTGGCCGTCAGCTGGGCCAGCTCCTCGATGCGGGCTTCGGTGGTGCCCTCGAGGTGCTGCGTCGACAGGTGCGACAGACCACCCAGGACGGGGCCATCGCCCATCGGACCCGCCTGTTGCGACGGTGGGCGGCATCGAGCGTCGTCGTGGCGGCGGTGTCGGTCGTCATCGGCCTCGTCGGTGCCGCCTTCATCGACGACACCGCCGCCCGGGTCACGGTGCTGGTCTTTGTGGTGGCCGCTGCCCTGGAGGCGCCGTTGCGGGCCGCCCACGCGGCGGCCTTTGCGCTCACCCGGGTCCCCCGGTCGGCGCCGAGTCTGTTTGCCGGTGACGTCGTCGGCTTCGTCACCGTCGCTGTCATCGTCGTCGGTGGCATGACCGAAAACCCGCTGGCCGGGCAGGTGGCCTGGCTCGTCCCCTGGGCATTGCCCCTGGGGCGCGCCGTCGCCGTGCTGACCCGCATCGCGGTCAGTGCAGGGCCCATTGCGCGCACCTGGGCCCGCCTCGGCCTGACGCTGGCTCAAGGCCCCGTTCGGCGAGGACGACGACGAGATGGTCCCCGGGTGCTGCTGACGAGTGCCGATCGGGAGGTCGTCCGCTTTGCGGTGCTGGCGGCCTTGTCGGGGATCGCCATGCGTGCCCCCACCAGCCTGGTGTTGATGGGCCTGATGCGCCCCTTCGGCGACGTCGAGGCTGCCCTGGTGGGCATGGTGGTCGTCGTCATCGCGGCCCCCATCGTTGATGCCGCCGCCAGCATTGGCGGGCCGTTTTTCTTCGACCTGCAGCGGCTGCGCACCCCGATCCTGGCCCGGGCGCGCCATCGCCTCCAGCTCGCCCTCGACCGGCTGGCGGTGGGGGGCGGCGTCGTGGCGGGCGTCGTCGCCGGCGGCATGGCCCTGGTCCTCATCGAGGGGGCTCATCCGGTGGTGACCATCGTCGGCGCCGTCAGCCTGGCCGTCGGACGCGCCCTGTACGGCGTGCGCGCCCTGACGGCGATGGTGCACGCGGCATTTGGCCGGCTGCTGGCGGTTGGCGTCGTCATGGCCGTCGTCGGCCCGCTGGCGTTGGTCGGGGTGTTTGACCTGTGGCGGCTGGTGATTGTTGGTGGGGCCCTGCTCGCGTTGGCGGTGGTCCTTGGCCATTCCCATCCAGCCCTGACCCCATTTGACGACGTCATGGGTGCCGCTGGCGCCTCCCTCCCCGAGGGGGCGGGGGAGAACGTTCGCGCCCGGGCGGTGCGGCTCCTGCCTGCCCACCTCGGGCTGCCCCCGGCGCGTCGGGCCCTCCGTCCCCTGATGATGGCGGTTCGTCGGCGGGGGGGCATGCTGCGCATCGACCACGACGGTGGGCTGACGGTCCTGCTGCCGCTCCTCGACGAGACCCCGGCTGCGGAACTGGTGCGCCTCGCCGGTGCGGCGGCGGAAGGCGGTGCCGTCATCGAGGCACGCTCACCAGCGTCAACGACCGCAGCGCCGCTGGCGGAACGGCGTCAGGCGCTGCTGGATGAGGGCTACCGTGTCGTCGACGTCGACCGCGGCGATCCGACACTGGCATCGGGGGTTGCGCGCGGCGCCCTCTCGGCGGCGGTGCGCCTGGCCTTGAGTGCCGCCGGGGATCGGGGCCAACGACGTCGGCTCCGCCGCGATGTCGACGCCTTGTGCGATGACGGGGTGCTGGTGGCGGTGGCGTTTCGTCCCCGTCGAAGCAGTCGGCCTCGCTGACACGCGGGAGGCGCAGTACAGTCGGCGGGTGGGCGCTGAACACACCCCCGGAAGCAAGAAGTCGTCGTCGACGTCGTCGAAGTCGTCATCGAGGTCCACCTCGACGTCGTCGCCGCGGGGGCCGTCGGTGGCGTTTTCGCCGCGGGCCTTTGGCGACTACGACCTGTTGGCGCCCCTGGCCGAGGGCGGGATGGGGGCCGTCTATCTGGCTCGTCGTCGGGGCTTCGGCACCGACGTCCAGCGCTTCTGCGCCGTCAAGACCCTGCTGCGATCGTTGTCGGCGCAGCCGTCGTTTGTGGCCCGCTTTCAAGATGAGGCCAGGGTGGTGGTGACCTTGAGCCACCGGGCCCTCTGTCATGTGTTCGACGTTGGCGTCGTCAACGGCGAGTCCTACCTGGCGATGGAACTCATCGAGGGCGTGAGCCTGCGGCAGGTGCAGCAGGCCCTGACCGAACGGAGCGAGACCCTCCCCGTCGACGTGGCCCTCGCCATCGCCGACGAGGTCGCCGACGCCCTGGCCCACGTCCACGAGCGGCGGGACCCGGTGACGGGGCAGCCCCTCGCCATCGTCCATCGAGACATCTCCCCCCAAAACATCCTGCTGAGCTTTCAGGGGGCGGTGAAGATCGTCGACTTCGGCATCGTGTCGTCGTCGTTGCGACAAGAGCGCACGGCGTCGGGCCTGGTGGTGGGCAAGCTGCACTATATGGCCCCCGAACAGGCCCGGGCCGAGCCCGCCACCGCAGCCAGCGACGTCTACAGCACGGCCGTCGTCCTGTGGGAACTCGTCACGGGTCAGCGCTTCTGGGGCGACGCCGACAAGGGCGTCATCGCCATGGAGCTGTCCGATGGGAGTTTCACGCCGTCGTATGACGACGTCCCCGCCCCCCTGCAGCCCTTGCTGCGCGCCGCCCTTTCCCCTGAAAGCGACGCCCGCCCCGCCAGCGGCGCCGCCCTGCTGACGGCCCTGGCCGCCATCGAGCTGCCGCGGGCGTCGTCGCGGACCCTGCGCCTGCTGGTGGAACGCATCCTGCCCGACGAGCAGGGGCGCCTGCAGCGCCTGCTGCAAGGGGCCGCCGCCGTCGTCGTCAACGCCCCGTCAGAGCCCACGGTGGTCAAGCGTCTGGCGAGTGCCCCGAGCACCGAGGGCCTGCCCGGCGACAGCGCCCGGGCCACGGTCACCCTGGGGCGGGCCCGGGACGAGCGGGTCGACGGTGTCGACGGTGCCGACGGTGCCGACGCCGCTGACAGCGTCCATACCGAGGCCACCGCCATCGGCCCGCCGCCGAAAATCACCCCACGGCGTGCGCCGCCGTCGCCCCAACCGGCGGCCCGCCGGTCCCCCGTCGTGCTGGCAGCGGCGACGGCCCTGCTGAGCATGACGGTAGTCCTCGGCGCCTGGTGGCTGCTGACGTCGACCTCGACACCACCCACATCGCCATCGCCATCGCCATCGACAGCGATGGCACCAGCACCACCAGCACCGACACCGACCAGCCCGATGAGTCCGCCGGCAGCGACGACAACAGCGCCAAGACCGACGCCAGGAACGACGCCAGAAACGACGGCAGGAACGACGACACCGACAGAAACGACGACCCCGTCGGTGCCATCGTCGGTGGCCACGACGGAGAAGCCCCCGCGGGTCCGCCCCGTCGCGTCATCGCCCCGGCCCCCGGCCGTTGCCCTGACGGATCTGGGCTCCCACCTCGACTACCTGCAGCGGTGGTGCACGACCCGGACGGGCTGCGCCCGGGAGCTCGTCGACGAGCGCCGCCGGGTGCCCCTGCTGGATCCGGCGGGACTGCGGGCCCTGCGGGACGAGGCCGCCCGCTGTGTGGCCCGCTGTCGGCGCTAGCGGTCGTCCGATGGGCGCCGCTGACGGCGGTGCCTCCCAATCGGCTACCGTTGGCCTCATGACGCCGTCCGTTCCGATCGGCGGGGAGGTTTCCCCGCCCGCCCCACGCGAGACCCGCCCCGGCGACAGACCCCACCGGGGGCTTCTCGTCGTGCAGCTCATCGTCGTCGTCGTCGGACTGGCGGTCGCCCATGGCTGCACGCTCTTTTCCGGCGAGGTGGCCTGCGACGACGAGAGTCCATGCCCGGGGTCCCAACAATGCGGCGCGGCCGGTTTCTGCGTCGCGGTCGTCGTCGGCGAAGGAGAGGGCGAAGGCGAAGGCGAGGGCGAAGGTGAGGGTGAGGGCGAAGGCGAGGGCGAAGGCGAGGGCGAAGGTGAGGGCGAAGGTGAGGGCGAAGGTGAGGGAGAAGGCGAAGGAGAGGGTGAGGGTGAGGGTGAACCCGAGCCCAGTTGTGCGGCGGGGACGGGCAACGCCTGCGGCAACGGCACCGTCGTCAACGACGGCGTGGCGGGCACCCTGTACCGCTGTGAGGGAGCAGGCCCCGCCGTTGTGCGCGAGGTCTGTGTGCGGGGCTGCATCGTGTCGGGCTCGGGCCTGACGGACCGCTGTCGACCGCCCACCTGCGCCCAAAACGCTGTCACCGGCGACTACTGCGGCACCGGCAGCAAGGTCGAAGACGGCGACGACGGCACCCTCTATCGCTGCAATGGTCCCGGCCCGGCCACCGTCGTCAGTGTCTGTGCCCTGGGCTGTGTGGTGGCCCCGCCGGGCGTGGATGATTTCTGTCGAGTCCCATGAACACCCTGAACACCCTGAACACCCTTGGCAGGCTGACCTGGTGCTTCCTGCTGTTGTCGATGGTGACGACGGTGACGACGTCGATGTCGGCGTTGGCTGCGTCGCCGACTGTGGCCATGGCGCCTGCGACGGTGTTGCCCGCCGCCGAGCTGAACCTCGTGAAGGCCGACCTCGTTGCGGCCCTGGCGGCGGTGTCGTCGGTGCGGGCGTTGTCGTTGGCGGAGACCACGTCGCTGTTCACCCGGGCGGCCCGTGAAGGCATCGCCTGCGACCCCCGCGAGGCGCCCTGTGCCGCCCGGGTGGCAGCCTTCGGGGGGATCGACTTCATGGTGGTTGCCGACGTTGGCCCCGATGCCGCCGCCCTGGCGCTGGTCGATGGACGGGATGGTCGGGTGGTTCGTCGTCGCCAGGCGCCCCTGGCCGCGGCGACCCGCCGGGCAGGCCTGTTCGCCCTCGTGGGCAGCGTGGTCACCGATGGTCCAGTGATGGGGCGGCTGCGCGTCGACGGTCCTCCGGGCCTTGCCTTGCAGGTCGACGGCGCCATGGCAGGTACCGCCCCCCTGGAGGTGGCGCTCGAGGCCGGCCCCCACGACGTCAACGGCGTCCGGGTGCTGGTGCCGGCGGCGGGGCTGGTGGTGGTGGCTCGTCTGGCTGACACCGACGGCGGCTCCACCCTTGGCACCGCGGCCCTCGTCACCACCGTCGGCGGCGTGGCCCTGGGTCTGGTGGGCGGCATCGGTGCGGCCGTCGTCGCCCCTGCGGTGGATCAGCGACGCGCCCTGAGCGCCAGCGCCTGGAACAACGCCGTCACCACTGGCCGGGCGTTGGTGGCGGTGGCGGCGGTGGGGGTGGGATTGGTGGTCTTGGGTACGGGGATGTGGGTCACTGTGGGGAGCGGTGACGACGACACCGACATCGACACCGACACCGACACCGACACCGACACCAGCGGCGTCGCGGAGTCCCGCCCATGATCCAGAGCCCAACCACCGTGACGCCGTTGACGTGGCGGGCCCCAAACCCCCCCGAGCCGTGCGTGGGGCGCGACGACGACGTGGCCCGCCTGGCGGCCCTGCTGGCCAAGAGCCCGGTGGCCGTGGTGTGGGGCTTTTCGGGCGTCGGCAAGAGCGCCCTGGTGCAGGCCACCCTGCATGGGCCGTTGTCGTCGTCGTGGTCCAAAACCGTCTGGGTGCATGGTGGTGATGGCGAGCCCACAGCCACCCTGCGGTCGCGGCTGAACCAGCTGGGGGCAGGCCCCACCGACAGCATCGACGACCTCGCCACCACCATCGAAGCCCTCGGCCTGTACGTGGTGGTCGACGGCGTCGAGCGCCTGGCCGACCTGCCCCTGCTGCAGGCCTTGACGACGGTGCTGCTGCGCCATGGTCGCCAGGCCCGGCTGGTGTGTGTCTGTCGCGAAGATCCCCGCGACGTGGGCCTGGCCACCCGCACCCTCGGGGTTGGTCCCCTCGCCGACGCTTCCCTGCAGGTGCTGCTCGCGGCGGTGGCCCCGGCCATGCCGAAGGGCGCCGCCGACGCCGTCATCGCCGCTGCTGCGGGCTCCCCGTGGCGCTTGCTCCAGCATGCCCTCGGGGGCGTCGTCGACGGTGACGCTGCCGGCGCCGACGCTTCCCTGCTGGCGTTGTCGCCGGTGGCCCGTGGTCTGCTGGGCACCCTGGCCCTCGTGCCCGCGGGTCTGCCCCGCTCGGTGGTCCAGCGGGCCACCCGCCTCCCCGACGACGACGCCATGCAGGCCCTGGTTCGTCGCGGCTGGCTGGAACCCCTGGGGGCCGGTGGCGACGGCGGCGTCGATTCCGCCTGGCGTCTGCACCATGCGGCCCGGGCCCTGGTGGGCGCGGGCCTCGGCGCCGAGGAGCGTCGTCGTCGTCGTCACAAGCTCGTCGACGCCTTGCTCGAGGAGGATCAGGCCCCCACCGACGTCATGACCGAACGAGCGCGCCTGGCCCTGGGACTCGCCACCGGCGGGCCTGCATCTGTCGACGCCGTCGCCGTCGTGGTTCGTCGAGGACAGCGGCTGCTGGCAGCGGCAGGGCAGGGGCGCACCTTGTGGGAGGCCGCCCTCGACAGCGGGGTGGTGGCTTCGTCGGCCGCCGACCAGCCCCTGTGGGACAGCCTGGCTGACCTCGCCCTCGACGTCGGCGACGACGCGGTGGGTCGCCTGCCCCCGCCGCCCCGGGCCCACGGGAGCCCCTGGGCCTCGGTCTGTGCCGTTCGCGGCGACCTGGAGGCCGCGCGGGCCGCGTTCCAGGCCGCTGTCGCCGACGACGCCGACATCACCGACCTCACCGACGTGGCCCTGCGGTGCCTTGAGCTTGGTTTCGACGAGGTCGCCCGGGAGGCCATCGCCCGTCGTGGCGGTCGCCGGGATGATCGCACGGACCTCGTCACCGCCGTCGTCGCTCCCGGCGATGGCAGGCGCCACGGCGGCCTCCTCGCCCGGCTGCAGGCCCTCCTCGGCGAGCACCGGGCGTCGGTGACACCCCTGGTGGCCCGCACCCTGTTGTCCGCGGGCCTCGTCGACGACGCCCTGGTGGCGACGACTGGCCCCTGGGCCCTCGACACCGCCGCGGGTCGTGCCTGCTCCATCGCGCGGGGGCGGGCGTTGTCGGCGGCGGGGCGCAGTGCCGAAGCGCTGTCTGTGTGGTCGACCTTGATGCCGTCGTCGTCGTCGTCGTCGTCTGCATCATGTGCGTCGTCGTCTGCCGAAGCCCGGCTGTGGTGCTGCGTCGATGCCGTCCGTCGCGGCGTCGGTGACGACGACGCCATCGCCGCCGAGGTGGCCGCCGTGGCTGGTGTGCTGCGCGAGGGAGGCACGGTGCCCCGGGTGTGGGCCGGTCTGCTGATCCTGCGGGCGGCGGTCGCCGGGGGCCGCGGGGCAGGGGCCAGACGCACAAGTGCCGACGCCGACGTCGACGCCAGCCTGGCCACCCTGAAGCACCGCCTCGACGAGGCTCCCGGCGATGCCTTGGAGGGTGCCTTGCGGGCACGGGGCGCTGCTGCCGCCAGCGGCGATCACCTCGGTGCTCTCGAGCGTGGCGTGTTCGCCCTCGATGCGGCGATCATGGACGGTGCCGACGACGACGGACGGGCGCTGGCCCTCGCGCTTGAGAACGACGCTGCACTGCACGACGTCCACCGCGTCGTCGACGAAGCCCGTCTGGCCCGCCTGCTGCTCGGAGGTCGGCGCGACGCGTCGGCGCTGTTGGCCCTCGCCCAGGGGCGCAGCCCCGTGGTGCGTCGTCGGGCCCGGTCATTGTTGGGCGACGACGTCGTTCTCGACACCGTCGACAGCCAGGTGCTGCAGGCGGTCACCGTCGGTGGTGGGGCAGGGGCCGCGGCCAGCGGCGCCGTCGTCGTCGGCAGCCGTGGCGCCGTCGAATGGGCCGTCGATGAAGCACGGCGCGCCATCGTGGTGGGCGACGGCGTCGTCGTCGACCTCAGCGACAAGGCGGTGCTGTTTTCGCTGTTGACGGCCCTCGGCCGCCACGGCGGCACCGCGTCCAAGGAGCGCCTCCTCGAGGTCGTGTGGGGGGTCCGCGACTACCACCCCCTGCACCACGACAACCGTCTCAAGGTCGCCGTGCGCAAATTGCGACGGCTCCTCGAAGAGGTCCTCGGCGACGACCCCATCGAGGCCGCCGACGACGGCTACCGGTTGCGGGGCCGCATCCGCTTCATCGCCTGAGCTGCCTCAGGCCGACCTCACGCTGGCCTCACGCCGGCTTCACTCAAGGGGCATGCAGACGCGGGTGGCATTGGGGCTGTCGGCGACGACGCACTCCATGGTGTCGGGGCAGTCGAGATCGCTGCTGCAGGGCTCGCCGACCTCGTCTTCGGCACCACCCAGGGAACAGGCCCCGGCGCCGACCAGCAGGCCAAGGCCCAGCACACGAAAAAAGCTGATGGCGGTCATCGGTCACGCTCGTTGTCGTCGTTGTCGTCGTCTTTGCGGTCACGGTCGTCACGGTCATCACGGTCGTCACGATCGTCGTCGTCCTGGCCGTCGTCGCCGTCGTCGGCGGGGGCGCCGTGGTTGGCGATGAGGATGATGCCCCCCACGAGGGCGCCAACGCCCGCGGCCAGCCCCAACGACCCACCGATCACGAGGAGGCGGCCCTGGTTGTTCCACGACGTCGCGTCCCGCTCCTGGGCGGCGTAGGCGTCGGCGGCGGCCCCGGCAGCGGCGCGGCGGTCGGCGTTGGTGTCGGCAGCCTTGTAGTCGGCGAGGGCCGCGGCTTGTCCGCCGGCCCCGCTGAAGTAGCTGATGGCGGGCAGGACCCCGAGGGTGGTGGCGATGCCGCCCACGGCAACGGCGACGCCGCCCACCGTCGACAGGATGATGCCCGCAATGGGGGGGCCCGGGCCCGCGGGCGGTGCTTCGACGTCGTCAGCGGCCACGTCGTCGGCGTCATCCCCCGGTGGTGGCGGTGGCGGCGGCGGTGGCGGCGGTGGCGGTGGCGGTGGCGGTGGCGGTTCTGCCGTCGTCGGCTCCGTGGGGGACGTGCCGTCATCGGTGAGGCGGTCCGTCGTCGA
>Ga0247834_1003270_pt1 | contig 22345 bp, 17 predicted proteins | sample LaCruzMarch2015__8_FD_187118 | JGI IMG/M metagenome (GOLD analysis project Ga0247834, IMG submission 187118) | Freshwater microbial communities from meromictic Lake La Cruz, Castile-La Mancha, Spain - LaCruzMarch2015_12m | ecosystem: Environmental > Aquatic > Freshwater > Lake | place: Spain...
GCCCTGCCGCCGTCGGTGTCGAGGTGGCCGTTTTTGGTCTCGGGCTGGGAGGGACAGCGGTCTTCGCCATCGGGGATGCCGTCGCCGTCGGCGTCGGCCCGCACCTCTTCGCGCACTTTCTGGCGGGCCTTGTCAAAGGTCTGGGCCACCTTGGGCGACGACGGCGGCAGGGCCACCAGGGCATCGAGCTTGATGGCCACCACGAAGTTCTTGATGGCCTCCTGCTCGTCGCCGAGGTTGGCGTAGGTGGCACCGAGCCAGGCGTAGACCACGGCCCGCTGCTCGGCGGGCCGGTCGCTCTTGGTCAGTTTCTGGAAGCGAAAGACGGCGCGCTCATAGTCGAGTTCGTCGACGAGGCGGCGGCCCTCCTGGAAGTCGATGTCTTCTTCGAGGGGCGGCGCCGCCGCCAGGAGCAGGCAATAGGCCAGTGCAGCAATCATGGGGCGGAACCTAGCAGGGCCATTCGGCTGGCGGCGACGGTGTCGTGACCCGATCGCTGCCGAGCATCACCGCGACGGTCGGGTGTCCGTGTGGTCAACACACCGACAGTCCCCTGCTTCAGCAGCCGTGTGGCGGGGCCGGTGGGAGCATGTCGGTGGATTGTCTACATATCGTCGCCAGCAACGACGACGACGACGTCAACGCCGACGACAACGTCATTCCTTGAGCATGTTGACGGCGACGATGGTCTCCTTGCCCGGGGTGACGGTGACCTGCCTCTCGACCTTCTTGCCCTCGTGGCTGAGGGTCACCGTGTACGACCCTTCGACAAGGCTCACGGGGTCAAACGGCGTCGAGCCGAGGTTCTTCTGGGCGAGGCGGACGTCGGCGTAGGGCTGGGCCCGGACCACCAGGCGCCCCTGCTTGAGGGCCCCGTAGTTGAGGGAGCCGCCGGTGAGGGGGACCACGCTGCGGCCGCCCGTGACGCCGTCGACGGCGACGGCGCTGACCGCCCCGTCGGGCAGCACCACGCCGGCGCTGCCCTTGCCAAGGACCTTGCCCTTGCTCGACTCCCAGCGAATGCCCTCAGGGGCGCTGGTGGGGGTCTTCTTGGCCACCACCACCGGCGGTGCGGGTGCGGGCGTCGGCGGCGGCCCCGGGGTCGGTGACGGCATGGGCACTGGCGACGGCGTCGGTGGCGGCGTCACCACAGCGGGGGCGGGCCCGGGCACCGGGACTGGCAGAGGTGTCGGTGTCGCCGCCGGTGGTGCCGGTGCCGGGGCGGGCGGTGGTGCCACGACGACGACGGGCGGCGGCACGGGCGGCACGGGCGGCGGCACCACGGGATCGGCCCGCAACCCCACCATGGCGATGGCGGCCACCAGGGCGACGACGGAGCCGGCGCCGAGGCCGATGGCCAGGCCCCGCTTGGGGGCTTCGGCGACGGGTGACGACGACACGGGCTCGTCGGGACCCCGGTGGGACTGCATCGACGTCGGCAGCGATTGACCGGGGGCGATCTTGCGGGCGTCGGTGGACCCCGTGATGTCGACGCGCCACTCCTCCTGGGAGGGCGAATCGTGGGGGGCTGCCTTCATCAGCCACTCGGTCTGGGGCTTGGCGGCGATGACGGTGTGCACCGATTGGGACCCGACGTTCTGGGTGCCCATGGCGGCGGCGCGGGCGGGGTCGTCGAGCTCCATCATGCGAACGGCGAAGTCGGCAGCGACGGTGGTGGAGTCGCCGGGGCCGAGGAGCGTCATCAGGGCGTCTGCGACCTCCTGGCCAGAGGCAAAGCGTCGGGCGCGGTCCTTCTCAAGCAGGCGCATGGTGAGCCGCTCGAGGGGCAGTGGCACCATCGGGTTCACCTGCCGGGGAGGCACGGGGACGTCGTGGAGGATGGCCTGCAGGGTCTGGATCTCGTTGCCGGCGAAGGCCCTCGCCCCCGTCAACAACCAGTACAAAGTGATGCCGAGGGACCAGAGGTCGGCGCGGCCGTCGAGGACGTCGCCCTTGAGCTGCTCCGGCGGCATGAACGGGATCTTGCCCTTGAGCTCGCCAGTCTTTGTGACGGGGTCGCCGTCGTCGATGGCCATCTTGGCGATGCCGAAGTCGAGGACCTTGGTGACGCCGTCTTTGGTCAGCATCAGGTTGTCGGGGGAGATGTCGCGATGGATGAATCCCGCGATCTTGCCGTCGGGTCCCTTCCAGGTGTGGGCGTAGTGCAGGCCGCGGGCGGCGTCGGCGATGCACTTGACGATGACCTCCATCGGGATCGACTCACCGATGGCCCAGGCCCGGCGCGCCGCGCGCTGCAGGGAGATGCCGTCGATGTGCTCCATGGCGATGAAGTAGGCGTCGCCCTCCTGGCCGAGTTCAAAGACCTGCACGACGTTGTTGTGGTTCAGCAGCGCGGCAATCTTGGCCTCGCGCAGGAACATCTCGACGAACTTGGGGTTCTTCGCCAGCTCGGGATCGCTGCGCTTGAGGACCACCTGCTTGGAAAAACCCGCCGGCCCGTCCTGGGTGGCGAGGAAGACCTCGGCCATGCCGCCTTTGCCCAGCGCCGATTGCAGGGTGTAGCGCCCGAGTTTGCCAAGGCCAGGTCCCGGGGGCGGCGACGGCGGCGCCAGCAGTCCCGGGGGCGCCTGCAGGGCGCTGGTCTGGGCGAGCATGGCGCCATCGCCGAGACCGGGGGCCACGGGCCGGGGGCCGCTCACCTCGTTCTTCGTCGGTGGGTCGCCGTGGGCCCCGTCGTCCATGATCACACTGACGAAATCATCTTTCTCGGTCATCGACGAGCCTGGGCTTTGGGAGCGTGGCTGCCGCCCCATCGACGGGGACGGCCTGCTGGCAGGCAATAGCATTGTGGCCCTGACCGCGACCGGGCTGCCCCGGCACGGCACAGACCGACAGGGTCGACAGACGCTGCGAAACCCCGGACAATCCCTCCATGGCTGGAAAGACCGAGCTGCGGCGCAACGTCAACCAATGTCCGTGGCAAAACTACCCAACCCATAAGAAAAACAAGCAGTTGCAGTGTCATGGCGACCTGCCCCTCAGCTACGGCTACTGCTCCCAGGACATGGGCTGCCCCTCCTGCGCCGGCACCCTCTACAAGCCGAACATCCTCCTCGAACAAGGCCGCGGCTTCGTCTTCGTCGAATGCCCCTGCTGCGATCCCGTTGGCTTTCGTCGACGGGTGGAGCGCTTGAAAGACAAGCTCCCAAAGGGCTCCGGGCCCACCCAGACCCCCATCAGCCAGCAAAAAGAAGCCGAAGAAGATGCCCGACGCCGAGCCGACGCCATGGCCCGCAAGGCCGAGCGCCTCAAGCGCCTCAAGTAGGGAGCCCGGGGGAAACATCTGCCTTATCGGAGACTTACAGAGAGAAGCGCCAGCGGCCCTGGCGAAGCCGGGCGAAAAGACCAGGCCTCGCGCCGACGCCAGGTGAAGCCCCAACCCCCTACAGACTTCCGGTTGGCGGCAGTAGGCCCCGCCCCATGTCCAACATTGCCTGCCCCGTTTGCACCATGACCGACGTCCTCACGGCGGCCGACCACTACGAGTGCGCCGTCTGCGGCCACGAGTGGCCTCTCGAAGCCGCCGCCGAAGAGGCCGCCGACGCTTCTGACCGCGTCGTCAAAGACTCCAACGGCAACGTGCTGGTGTCGGGGGACAGCGTCACCCTCATCAAGGAGCTCAAGATGAAGGGCGGCAACAACCTGAAGATCGGCACCAAGGTGCGCAACATCCGCATCGTCGACGGCGACCACGAGATCGACTGCAAGGTCGACGGCATGGGCGTCATGCTCAAGGCCATGTACGTCAAGAAGGCCTGAGGAGACCCCTTGAGCGTCGTCGTCGTCAGCGGGGCTTGAGCACGGGCGTCACCCGCACCCGCGGCCGCCCCTGCACGGCCACCACCGTCGAAAACGGCGCGCAACCGGGCATCGTGACCTTCACCACCGCTCGCGACGTCGACGCCACGTCGACGCTGGTGGGCCCGGTGCCAATCACTGTGCCGTTGAGGGTCACGGTGGCCCCTTCAGGCGCCTCCACCACCAGCAGGCTCATGGGGGCCCCATCGGGCACCGATGCCCGGGCTGCCGACGACAGCGACGGGGGTGGCGGCACAGGAACGGGAGCAGGCGCCATCCGCCCCGGCGGCCGCTGGGGCTCCAGGGCGCTCACGGGACGGGGCCGCTGCATGGACTGGGTGAGGGACACCGGCGCTGGCGACGTCGGACGGGCGGCCGTGTCTGGTGGCACGGCGGGCCCTTCGCCAGACATGGCGGCCGCCGGCGCCGACGTGGCCCGTTCCCGGCTCTTGTCGGCTCCCTGGCGCATCATCGATTCCAGGCTTTCGATGCTGACCATCTCGGTCCGGATGTCGTCGTCCTCGTCGGCGCGCATGGCGGGAGCGCTGTGGGGCACATCGACGAACTGCTCCTGGGAGAACACATTGCTGTCGTCGTCTTCATCGTCGTCGTTGACGTTGACGTTGACGTCTTCGCTGACATCGACGTCGACGTCGACCTCGCTGGCGTCGACCTCGCTGTCGTCGCCGTCGTCGCTGTGGGACCGGGCCACCTGCAGGGCCTGGGCGGGGTAGACGCGGGTGCTGGCACCAAACGGATTGCGCTTGCCCTCAAAGGTCTGGCCGGCGTCGCCAACCATCACGAAGGCGGCGCCGTCGTCGATGAACTCGGGCGCGTCGTCTTCGCTGGAGGCCCGGCGGGAAGCCGTGGGCCCGTCGTCGTCGTCGGGCAGGGTCATGGCCGGCGCGTGGGTGGCGGGGCCCTTCGCTGGCGACGACACCGGCGCAAAGGCGGCGGCAAAGGCGTCGTCCATGTCCTCCGAATCGTCCTCGCGGCTCGACGGCGCGAAGGTGGGCAGCCCGGGCCTGGTGCGGGCCACAGCGCCGGCGCCAACGTCGGCACTGATGGCGGCGCTGACATCAAGGGTCGGCGGCGCCATGGCGGTGGCGGCGTTGGCCACCACCTCGAGGGCGAGGGCGTCGGTATGGCCCCCGGGTTCCGACAAGAACGGCGTCGGCGCGACCCCGGTGGCGGCGCTCGCCGAGACCGGTGAATCGGCGAAGCCTGAATCGTTGTCACCGTTGTCGTCGTCGTCGGCGTAACCGCTGTTGTCGTCGTTGTCGTCGTTGTCGTCGGAAAAGACGTCGCTCACGTCCCGCGCGTCGGCTTGCAGGCCACGGGCAAAGGCGGCCGCTTCAGACAGGGCATCCTGGTGTTCTTTGGCCGCCAGCCGCTCCATCAGGTTGCCCTGTTCGGGGGCCAGCATCTGGGTACGGTCCTCACTGTCGCCGCTGTCGTGGTCGTTGTGGTCGTTGTCGTCGTTGTCGTCGACATCGTCGGCGCCGCCGGCAAAGACCGCCATCGCCGAGAAGGTCGGTGGTCGCGGTGGCGCTCCGACGGGATCGCTGCGACGAGGCGCCTGGGGCGGGGCGCCGACGGGGTCGCTCCGGCGCGGCGGGGGCGGCGACGGTGACGACGCAAACGAGGACGACGACGACGACGACGATGCTGGGGCGCGCGCGGGCCGTGGCGGGGTGACCGGTCGCTCGCTGTCGACGTCCAGGCGGGGCGGCGATGGCGGCGCTGGCGCGGCGATGGCGGGTGGTGGCGGCGGTGAAAACGGCGCGAAGGTCGCCGGGTCGATGAGCATGGTCCGTTCCGCCCGTGGCGGCGCCTGGTCGGCGACGCCTGGTCCCGACGGGGCGGGCAACGCCTTGAGCAGCTCGGCGGTGGGAATCATCAACGTCGGCGAGGTCTTCGGCTTGAACGCGGCACCTTCACCAGAGACAGCGGCGACGGCGGCGGCCATGTCGGCCGCACCGATCATCAACGTCGCCGCGGTCTTTGCCTTCTGGCGGCGCACGGCGGGTCGGGCGTCGGTGAAGACGGCCACCCCCTCGTCACTCGTCGCTGGCGGCAACGCGGCAAAGGCTGGCGGCGGCGGCGGCGCATGCATGGGCATCATGGTGGGCCACAGCCGCTCGACGGCGGGGTAGATGTACGCCAGCTGCATACGCAGGGTGTCGACGACGCGCGGGGGGGCATCGAGGCCCAGGCCCGGGTCCACCACCTGGGACCGGTAGGGCCCGCCCAGGGCTGCCCGCACGACCTGGTCGGGACCGCCGACGTTGAGGTCACGCAGCAGGCCCTCGAGGCGGGTCACCACTTCGTGCAGGTGGGGGCGCTCGCTGGCCCGGGCGGCGACCAGCCGGGTCATCAACCCCGTCACCGGCGACGTCGTCGGCAGGCGTGGCACGCCCGTGCCGGTGCCATCGCCGCTCAACAGGGCCATCAGCAGGCGGCCCAGACTGAAGACGTCGGCGGCCATGGAGATGGCTTCTTCGGGAGCCCGAAATGCCGATGGCACCTCGGGGTCGGTCCCCGCCGCGGCGAGGGGGCGCAGGCGGACGGCGCCGGTGGGCTCCAAAAAGACCCCGTCGGGGCTCAGGCCCCCCGACAGCACGGCCCCAAGGCCCAGGGGAGGCCCGCGATAGCCCGGTCCGCCGGCGTCGTGGACGGCCACGGCCACCCGCGCGACGGCGGCGGTAATGGCCAGTCCCATTTCGACGGGGACGGGACGGCGGTTGGCGAGGAGGGCCGACAGGTCGAGGCCCTCAGACGGATCACCGACGCCGTAGACGACGCCGTCGAAGCGGGAGACCTCGTAGATGCGGGCGATGGCGGGATGCAAAATCGCAGCGCCGGCGTTGGCGGCGGCCACCACCCGGTGCATCACCCGATCGTTGCGACCAAAGAGGGCGAGGTGCACCCGGGGCCCGGGCCCCATGGGCAGCACCCGCTGGGCGCGCAAAATTTCGGCACCCCCATAGCTTGGGACCGCGGCCAACAGGGCGAAGTCGGCGAAGGTCGACACGGGGAGTTACGCCGCTCCCCCTGCCGCCGGGGCCGAGGACGCCGACTGGCTGATCCGGGCGGTGCGCTCGTCGACGAGGGTCTGCAGGCTGGCGATGGTCTCGGCGTCGACCCCCTTCTCGCGGGCGGCCGCCATCACCTTGCTGAGGCGGCTGATCTCGGCAGCGTCGCGATCGCGCTGCTTGTCGACCAACTGCTTGAACAGCTCAAACATCGGGGCGAACTCGTCGCCGGCCCGCAGGGGGCGGAGGGACGGGTACTTGCCGCTCAGCATGGTGCCGAAGTGCTTGGTGATGACAAAGATGGGGCCGCACACCCGGTGGGTGATGATGAGCCCGAGGACGCCGAGGATGACGACCTCGCCCACCAGGGAGAAGATGATGATCTGAAAGACCCGCTTGGCGTCGTCGGCGTTGAGCTTCTCGCCGATCTCGGGGCTGATGGCAGCGAGGCCAATGACCTCGTTCATCTCGCGGTAGGCCTTGAGCAGAAAGAACCCGAGCACCGTCGACGTCAACGCCGCCACCATCAGGATGGCGCCGGTGTATTTGAACTGAAACGCCCGGTCGACGATTGGAATCAGTCGTCGCTTGTACTGCTGGGCCATGGGCCGCTCCTGTTCAGGTGATCTTGCCGGCCGTGTCGGGGCGCCACAGACGTCTTCAAAGACGTTGCCGGACGCACCAGACCCCGTCGACGTCGAAGGGGCGAGCCGACAATAGCCACGCCTGCCCCTTCCCTTCAACATCGCTGCCGGGTGAGAGTGTTTGGATGCGTTTGCCGTCCATTGTTGCCGCCTTGACCTGTGGCCTCCTCGCGTCCGGGGCCCGGGCAGCCCCCCAGCCAGCCACACCCCCGCCAGCGGCACCGACGACGCCCACCAGCGAAGACGAAGGGGTCATCGTCGACGCCAGTGGCGCCGAGCAGCCGGCCACGGGCAGCGCCGACCCCGACGCCGAACCCAGTGGTGATCCGGCGACCGCGTCGGCCGTATCCCCGGACGCCGCCGGCCCCGATCCCCACGCTGGCGGCGCCGTCGGCCCCCGCCAACTCATCGCTGTCCCGGCCCGAGACAGTCGAGGCGCGTCGGAGACCAACAGCGAGGGCGTCGCCATCGACGAGGCCCCTGCCCCGGCTGGAGCAGCCGCGCCCACAACGACAGCCCCCAGCAAGGCCAAACCGGCCGGGGTGACCTTCTCGGGCATCCCCGCCATCAACTACATCGCCGACAACGGCCTCGGCCTCGGGGTCATCGCCGCCGCCTACTTCCACGACGGCGTCACCGCCCCCTACCGCACCGCCATGACGCTGCAGATCTTCGCCACCACCAAGCTGGTGCAGGATCACAACCTCGTCATCGACAGCCTGCGCCTGTTCGACCTGCCCCTGCGGCTCAACGCCCGCCTGGGGTACCTGAGTTCCCTCACCCAGAACTATTGCGGCACCGGGGGCACCGTCACCTGTGACGTCGACGTCGCCAAAGACGCCGCCGTCGCCGCCGGCCTCGACGCCGACACCACCGCCTTTGATGACTTCGTGGCCCACTACTACCAGCGCCGCTTCATGAATCCCTATGGCCTCGTCAATCTGCGCTACGCCCTCATCGAGCGCAGCCCCGGCCAGCCCACCCGCGTCGAGGTTACCGGCGGCTACCGCGCCTTCTACTTCATCCCCGGCAACATCTTTGCCGACGACGATGGCGACGGCGCCCCCGACCTGACCCCCTACCCCGGCTCGTTGCACGCGACGGATTTCCCCGACGGCGAGGCCGGCTTGTCGTCGGTGGTGAACCTTGGCTTGATGCTCGACTCCCGCGACACCGAACCTTCCCCCACCGAGGGCTGGTGGATGGAGGGCAGCGTGCGGGCGACGACGCCTGGGCTTTCCACCTGGAACTACGGCGGCTTCAACGTCACCGTCCGCGGCTTCACCCATCTGCCCGTTGATGTGCCCTTCTACGGCAACCTCGGTCGTCGGCTGGTGCTGGCCAATCGCTTCACCGTCGACGGCATCGTGGGCGACATCCCGGTGCAGGAACTCGCCCGCCTGGGGGGCAGCCAGGACGTCTACGCCTTCGGCGGCGCCGATATGGGGCGGGGCATTCGCGTGCAGCGCTTCATGGGCAAGGCCAAGGTCCTCGATCAAGCCGAGCTGCGCTTCCGCTTTTATGAGTTCGACGCCTTCGAGCAGCAATTCGCGTTGACCCTGGCGGGCTTCATCGACGCCGCCATCGTCGCCAGCGAACTCACGGACCCCACCGATGTCGGCGTGGCCGGCGGCGGCGGTGGTGCCTTCCGCATCGCCTGGAACGAGAACTTTGTGATTCGGCTCGACGTGGGCGTGTCGCCCTTCGAGAATTGGACGCCCCAGATGTACATCACCATCAACCAGCCGTTCTGAAGCCCCCATCCCGGCCTTCCCCCGCCGGGGGAAGCAGGCGGAACCGTTGCCCCCATCCCAGCCTTCCCCCGCTGGGGGAAGGAGCCGGAAGCTGGCGTCGTCAGCCCCGCGACAGCTTCGCCACCCATTCGAGGTGGTGGGTGCGGGGGAAGGCGTCGATGGGGGTCACAGACTCCAAGGTGAAGCCGGCGTCGACGGCGGCCCGCAGGTCCCGGGCGCCGGTGGCCGGATCACAGCTCACCATCACCAGCCGCCGCAGGGTCTGTGACGACGCCAGCTTGGCCAGCAGGGCCGCCCCGTCCACCAGCCCCGTGCGCGGCGGGTCGGCCACGACGACGGTGACGTCGGCGGGCACACCGACATCAGCGTCAATGTAGGACATGTGTGGCGTGATGGACCCCGTCACCAGGGACCGGTTGGCCTCCAGGTGGCGCAGGGCGCGCCCATCCCCTTCCACCGCCAACACCGACGACGCCCGCGCCGCCAATGGCAGCGTGAGGTGGCCGGCACCGCAAAAGAGCTCCAGCACGACGGCGCCGTCGATGACATCGTCGACGCCGGCCAGGACCGCGTCGATGATGGCCCGACCACCGCCGCGGGTGGCCTGGGCAAAGGTGGCGGCATCGCTGCGCGCGAGGGGAAAGCGACCAGCGCTGACCTCGCCAAGCAGCACCGGATCACCCACCACGTCGGCGTCGACGCTGCCGGGCTCGCTGCCGTCGGTGCGAAACACCACGGCGCCCACCACCACGCCGGCGTCCACCAGCTTGCGGGCCGCTGTCGTCATCGACACGGCCGCCACCACATGGCCCCGATCGTCCACCCCCAGGCGCACCTCCGTGCGTTCGGGCAACGACGCCGACGGCAGCGCGGCCAGCGCCTGACGCAAGCGGGGATGCAGGGCACCGCAGTCAGACACCGGCACCCGGGCATGGCTGCGGGCGGCGCTGAAGGTGCCGCGGCCATCGGCGCCGATGGTCACGCGCAGCCGGCGACGACCCGCGAGCAGTCCCGTGTCGTCGTCGATGGTGACCAGGGGGCGCAGCACGCGGGCGACGTCGGTCTCGGCGAAGCGACCCACCCGGCGCAGGGCGTCCTCGGCGAGGCGCCACTTCCACGTCGAGCGGGCGGCGGGAGACAGGTGCAGCCAATCGCAGCCGCCGCAGCTGGCGCCGACGGCGCAATCCAGGGCAATGCGATCGGGGGACGCCGTCAGCACCTGAAGGACATCACCGCGGGCGGCACCGCCCTGCCGCCCCTGCAGGCGCACCAGCACCCGCTCGCCGGCGGCGACACCGTCGACAAAGACCACGCCATCGTCGGTGCGGCACAGGCCCTGCCCACCGGGCACCAGGCGCTCCACGTCGAGGATGACCTCGCGGGAGGGCACCGCCGACGACGACGACGACGACGGGGTGCCACGGCTTCGAGGGGGACGCTTGGCTGCCATGGCGCCGTGGTACCGAAACCCGTCGAGAAGCCCAACGCCGCATCGGGGCTCTGCGGGTCACGGGCCCTTCGGGCCCGAGAAATCAGGACACTTCAAATACTTGGCGCCTCGCCAAGTATTTGAAGAATAAGAACTATTCGACCACTTCGTGGTCGAATTTCAGGCGCCGGGCGACGACGCTGTGGCCAGCGCCGTCTGGCGGGCCCGAAACGCCAACAGCCGCTCCCGCAGGGGGGCGTCGGTGCCGGCGAGGATGGCGGCAGCAAACAGGGCCGCGTTTTTCGCCCCCGCCTGGCCAATGGCGAAGGTCGCCACGGGGACGCCGCCGGGCATCTGGACAATCGACAGCAGGGAGTCGAGGCCTTGCAGGGCTTTGGACTGCACGGGCACCCCGAGAACCGGGACATGGGTCTTGGCGGCCAACATGCCGGGCAGATGGGCCGCCCCGCCGGCGCCGGCGATGATGCAGCGCAGCCCGCGGTCTTCGGCAGTCTCGGCATAGCGAAACATCTCGTCGGGCATGCGATGGGCCGACACCACCCGCACCTCGTGGGGGATCGCCATCTCGACAAGGATGTCGACGGCGGCCTGCATGGTGGCGCCGTCGCTGCTGCTGCCCATGACAACACCGACGGTGATGGGGGACCCGGGAGGTGGCGATGGCGTGGTCATGGGCTCCGCATAGCCCATCGCGGATGGCGTTTCGACTGTCCCTGTCTCGAAACGTCTGGCGTCACACGACGGGCTTTTCCAGACTCCTATGCTGAAGTCGGAGTCCACCACCATGACCAGCCCGTTGACGATGACGTGTCAGGTTCAGCATCCCCGCATGACGGTGAAGCAGGGGCACGAGACCCACGCCGTCGTCACCCTCACGGGACGGGGAGCCGCCGTCGACGTCGTCCGCCCCCAGCTCAGCGTGGTGTTTGTGCTCGACACCTCGGGCTCCATGTCGGGGGAGCCCCTGCAGCAGGTGAAGGACTCGGTGGACAAGCTCTGCGGCCTGCTGCAGCCCACGGATCGCGTCGGCATCGTCATCTTCTCGTCGAACCCGGTGACGGTGGCCGAGGTGGCCCCCCTGACCGCTGAGCATCGCGCGTCGATCCGGCGGCGGCTGTCGTCGCTGGTGGCCTCGGGCAACACGGGCATGACGGCGGGCGTTGTCCAGGGCCTGTCGTTGCTGCCCGCCCGCGGCGACAACGAACGGCAGGTGATGGTGCTGTTGACCGACGGCGCGCCCACCGACGGCGCCACCGCCGACAGCCAGGGCGCGCTCGTCGCCGAGCATCGCCAGCAGGTGGCCACGGTGACCCTCGGCTACGGGGTCAACCACCGGGCGGACCTCCTCGACGCCGTCGCCAAGGCTGGCGGCGGCCAATACTGGTACATCCCCGACCCTGCCGAGGCGAACCTGGAGTTCGCCCGGGCCCTCGGCGCCCAGGCCGACATCGTCGTCGACGGCGTCGAGCTGGTGTTCCGTCCCCGGGAGGGGGTCGAGATTGTCCGCATGCTCGACGGCGCCAAGCCCCGCTTCTCGGCGGAGGGCCTGTTGTTGTCGCGACCGGATTTGCGCGACGGCCAGACCCACACCACCATCATCACCCTCAAGGTGGCGCCGTTTCTGGAGCCCGGACGCTGGCCCCTCCTCGAGGTCAGCGCCCGCTTCCGGCGCGCGGGCAGCGGCGAGCGTCATCAGCACGACGAGGTCCTGTCCGTCGACGTCGTCCACGGCGCCGGCAGCGTCGACCTCGACGCCCACCGCAGCGTCGTGTTGGCCACCGCCGAGAACAAGCGCGCCGAGGCCCGGGCCCAGGCCGACGCCGGCCGCTTCGACGCCGCCGCCGCCGTCCTCAAGCCCGTGGTGCAGGAGCTCGAGAAGCTCCCCGGCTACCAGAAGCTCGATGGCAGCGCCGTCAGCGAAGCCGTCGAGCAGCTGTTCGACGAGATCGTGGCCTACGAGTCCCGACCGACGGCCCAGCAATACCTCGAGTTCCGCTCGACGGTCCTCGGCGTCGACGTGGCCCAGGGCGGCGTCCACGTGGCGGACCTCAAGATGAAGTCGGCGTCGTCGAAGGCCATCATGCAGGGCGTGGCCAGCGGCGTGATGGAAGTGTCCATCACCGACAAGAGCGGGGGCACCCGCATCGAGCAGTTTGTCGGCGGCGAGGTCACCGTCGGGCGGGTCAGCGGCAACGACATCGTGCTGCCCGCCGGCAACATCTCCAAGCGCCATACCCGCCTGGTGCTGCGCGACGGCAAGGTCCTCGTGGTGTGCCTCAAGTCGACCAACGGCACCTACGTGAATGGCGCCCGCGTCTCGGCACCCCAGGTGGTCGGCACCACCGACGCGGTGAAGATCGGCGACTTCACGTTGCAGATCACGGCCGTGGTCCCGCCCGTCGTCCCACCCGTCGCCCCACCGATAATGTGAAACATGTTCACACTCTGATTCGGTGCCGAATCAGGTCGTGAATGGCCTTCACGTGTCGTCGTCACGGCGCTGTCCGGCGCGTCCCCCTGCGGCGTGATCTCGTGATCGGATGACCGACCGATGGGGGCGCGCGCAACGCCGACGATTGACGGATGGGTCGATGGCCATCGAGTCGGGCACAAGAATCCTCGATGCGTACCACGACGATCCTCGCCGCTCTGCTCATGACCACCCTGGCCGTCACGGCCTTTGGCGCCGGCTGCATGACCGAGCTCGACGTCGAGTCGATGGATCTCGAAGAGCCCTTCGATGACGGCTCCAACATCGAGCTGCAGGGCGTCTACGACTGCACCGAGCGCAGCGACAATGGCTACCGCTCCGGCAACCGTTTCAGCATCGACGTGGTGAAGGTCGACGACCGCCCCGTCGAGCGCGACACCGCCAACGCCTACATCGCCATGCAGGAGGCTGCCAGCCGCGCCGGCGTCTCCATCCGCATCGTCAGCGGCTTCCGCACCAACAGCGAGCAGGAGCGCCTCTACGGCTGCTACGTCAACTGCAACTGCAACTCCTGCAACCTCGCGGCCCGCCCCGGCTACTCCAACCACCAGTCCGGCAGCGCCCTCGACTTGAACACCAGCAGCGGCGGCGTGCTCAACTGGCTCAACAACAATGGCGCCCGCTTCGGCTTCCGCCGCACGGTCCCCTCCGAGAACTGGCACTGGGAGTGGTCGGGCGACGCCTCCGACTTCGACGGCCCCTGCGGCGGCGGCGGCAGCGGCTCCAACGCCCCCTCGACGACGGTGGCCCCGAGCGACTGCGGCACCCTCGCTGACGGCGGCACCATCGAAGAAGACGGCAACTGCGTGACCCTCGGCGGCCCCGCGCAATACCTGCGCTCCGTCGACACCGAGTTCGGCAGCGACGGCAGCCTGGTGTGGACGGGCGCCACTGCCAGCGCCAGCGCCTCCAACTTCGGCATCTGGTGGGTGAAGGTGCCGGCCCCCGGCGTCTACCGCCTCGAAGCCCACATCAACCGCACCCACGGCACGTCCCAGCAGGCCAAGTACTCGGTTCGCCACAATGGCCGCACCGACATCGTCACCCTCAACCAGACCACGGCTGGCGGCTTTCGCAGCCTGGGAGAGTTCCAGTTCAGCGGTGCCGCGGGCGAGCGCGTTCGTCTCGACGACAACACCGGCGAGCGCTCGGCCCTTGGTCGCAAGCTGGTCATCGACGGCCTGCGTGTCACGCGGGTGGACGGCCAGAGCACGCCCCCGACGACGCCTCCGCCGGCCGCCACCTGCACCCGGGTCCGTGTCAGCACCGACGGCGGTCCCCTCAACGTGCGCCCGACGGCGTCGACGGAGCACGCCGCCCGCGGCACCATCGCCGACGGCGCCGTCGTCGAGCGTCTGGCCACCGACTCCAACGGCCAGGAAGTCCGCGGCACCCGCACCTGGTACGAGGTCCGCCAGGGCTCCCTGCGCGGGTTTGTGACGAGCGCGTTTGTCACCTGCGTGAACTGAGCCCGCGAGCGTCTCCCCCCACCACACACCACACGAGCCGGGCGACCGGCTCGTGGTCGTTTGGGGCCGTGACGCCAGTGGGATGGTCCAGCGATTGGGGGCGTGTACAACCGACGAATGCTCATGCCCGACGTCTCGCTGCCCGTGCTCTTTTCATCGCTGGCCCTGGGCATCGCCCTGGCGGCCTCCGCCGGACTGCGGGCCTGGCTGCCGTTGTTGGCCACGGGACTGCTGGCGCGCTTTGACGTCGTCAGGCTTGGTGAAGCCTTCGACGCCCTGTCGTCGACGCCGGCCTTGATCCTCTTCGGCACGGCCACGGTGGTGGAACTCCTCGGCGACAAAGTCCCCTGGGCCGACCACGCCCTCGACACGGTGTCGACCTTCATCAGGCCGGCGGCCGGCGTGCTGTTGTCGGCGTCGGTCATGTGGCAAATCACCGACCCCGTGTATGCCCTCGCCCTCGGCCTGGTCGTCGGCGCTCCCGCTGCGGCAGTCCCCCATGTCTTGAAGTCCGGCGTGCGGGTGGCGTCGACGGCCACCACCGGCGGGCTGCTCAATCCCGTGGTCAGCCTCATCGAAGACGCCATCGCCCTCGCCATGGTGGTTCTCGCTGTGGTTGTCCCCGTCGTCGCCGCCATCGTCGTCAGCGTCCTCGCCATCTGGGGCGTACGCCGGGCCACCAGGCTGATGCAGCAGCGCGCGGCCCCCACAGCGACCACCTAGCCGAAGAACTTTTTTGGTCGAAAAGTTGGAGTTGGGTCGGACACAGGCGACACATGGAGCCGGAGGTCGCCACCTGGCGCCACTTGTCACCACCAGGCCGCGGGGGCTTGGCATGGGGCGGGTGTTGCGGGTGGCCCTGTCGCCGGAGTCGTCGTGATGCAGAAGCTTGGTCTCGCCCTCGTTCAGATCGCCGCCATCATCGCCATCGCTGGCAGCAGCGCCTGCGCCACCGCCCAGCAGAGCGCCAAGGCGCCGCCGTCGGGCGTCGACGCCGAAACCGCCCTGCGCCAGAAGCTCGCCGACCTCGAGGCCAAGGGCCCCCTGCGCTTCGAGACCGACACGGACATCCTCGACACCGACGCCCGCAGCGTGTTGCGCGAAGTGGCCAAGCAGCTCTTCGCCCATCCCCGGGCCAAGGTCGTCGTCAGCGGCCACGCCGACGAGCGCGGCGACACCTCCTACAACCTCGCCCTCGGCGAGCGCCGCGCTGCCGCCGCCCGTGACTTCCTCGCGCGCCTGGGCGTGCCCCGCGGCCGGGTCCGCACGGTGACCCTCGGCGAGGAGCGTCCCCTCCTCGACGGCCACGACGAGAGCGCCTGGGCCCAGAACCGCCGCGACGAGTTCACCTTCGAGCTGCCAAGCCGCCTCATCGCCGACGGCAGCACCGGCGCCAGCGACGGCCTCTTTGCCCAGGTCATCCTCGAAGATTGACGCTCAGACCGTGCCGCCGACGACTACGGCGACTACGGCGCGTAGCGGTCCCACAGGTCGCAGTTGGGCGAGGGGTCGTCCACCATGCCGACGTCGAGGGCACCACCAAAGTCCGCGAACGGGTCTTCGTCAAAAGCGAAGACCCGATCGTCGTTTGAGGGGTCCCACACCGCCGGCGCCCCCTCGTGGTTGGGGTTGCCCGTCGCCGCCAGACTCCCCCAGCTGCGCTGCATGAGGCGGCCCAGGTCGCGTTCGGCGGGCGACGGCAGGTAGAGCAGGGTCTCGAAGCCGTCGAAGAGGTAGGCGAGCTCCCAGGCGTGAAACGCCCCCATGGCGGCGTAGACCCCGAGGTTGGCCCGGTCGCGAAACTGGTAGCGCCACACGGGGGCCTGCTGGTGTTGCACCAGGGCCCTGGTGAGGCGGCGGGCCTGACAGGTGAACTCCAGGTCGGTGGACGCCTCAATCAGCACATCGCGCACCACCAGCCGACTGCCGCAGCCATAGGCATCCAGCACGTCGTCCACGAGGGTGTCGCGTTGGTCGCTGGTGGCGAACGACGACGAGAACAGGGCCTTCAGCTGCAGGCCGAGGTCGAGGCACGTGATGGGGACGTCGGCCCCCAGAAACAGGTTGGCCTCGTCGCGGTTGCTGCCCACGATGGTCGGCACCGCCTGGTGCTCGCCCCGGCGAATGACCTCGAGGGGTTGATCCACCAGCACGTCGCCGTCGATGGTGCTCCCCCATGGCAGCCGCCAGACGTTCAATACCGGCGGGATGGGTGGCGTGGTGCGCATGAAGGCCTCGCCGTCGGCGCTGCGCAGACAGCGCGCGACATCGACATCAGCCCCGTCACAGCCAACGGCGGCGGCGGTGACGCGGCCTTCGGCCTGGCGCACGTCGAGGGGGGCCACTTCGCAGCCGCCGGATTGCAGGATGGCGCCCGCGAACAGGCCCCGAGCCAGCGGCGACGCCAGCATGACGCAGACGTTGTGGGCCCCGGCGCTCTCGCCAAAAATCGTGACGGCGCCGGGGTCGCCGCCAAAGCCCGCGATGTTGGCGCGGGTCCAGCGCAGGGCCGCCAGCACGTCGTGGTGGGCCCAGTTGCCGACGACGCCGCGGGCATCGGCCAGGGCGGGGTGGGCCAGAAAGCCGAGGGGCCCCAGCCGGTAGTTGATGCTGACGACGATGGCCCGGGACTCCCGGGCGAGGGTGGCGCCGTCGTACAGGTTGCCGAAGCCTGTGGGCTGATGGCCCGACCCGAGGAGCTGGCCGCCGCCGTGAATCCAGAACAGCACGGGCAGCCGGGCGGGGTCGGTGTCTCTGCGCTCGGGGCGAAAGACGTTCAAGAACAAACAGTCTTCGCGGCCGGTGACGATGTCGGTGTCGACGCCGAGCTGGAGGCATTGGGGTGGCTCGTCGGTGGCGTCGACGACGTTGGCCTCACAGGCGGGGGCCGCGGGTTTGTGAAAGCGCAGCGGCCCGGTGGGCGGGGCCCCATAGCGAATGGCCTGCCACGAGAAGCCGCCGTCGTCGTGGACTGCGCCGCGCACGGAGGCAAACGTGGTTTGGACCTCGAGGGGATCGTCGGCGGGAGGCAGCGCCGGGCACGCCGGTGGGGCGGGAGTGCCGTCGCTGTCGCCGAGCCCATCAGGCAACGGCGCTGCCGCCGCCGGACCGTCGACGCCGACGCCGCCGATGGGGTCGCCCTCGGGGCACGACGAACAACACACCAGGGCCGTGACAAGCAGAAGGGGAAATGGCTGGGCCATGGCGACTGTTTGACATGTCAATCAACGGTCGCAACGGGCTGCGCCATGCCGGCGGATGGCCCACAGGCTCGTGCTTTCGCAGCTCGCCCTGCCCGAAGAATCCTGATTCTTCAGACACTTGTGAGGCACCAGCCCGGGCTGGGGGCCGGCCCCACACCGAGCCAGACACGGGACTACTCGACGCTGCGCTCGACCTCGTCGGTCATGTCGGCGCATTCACCGAGGCCAATGTTGAAGTCGAGGGCCCCTTCGTCGCGGCCGGTCACGTCGTTGAAGTCGACGCCGCCGTCGCTGACAAGGTTGATGGTGGATTCGTCGTCGGAGCGGGTGATGTCGACGTCGCCGTCCACCGCCGTGAAGCAATCGTCGTCGGACGACACTGCGCCGTCGACCTCCTCGACCTCGCCCTGGCGCTGGCAGAGCTGGAAGGCCATGGCGACGCCGTCGTCCTGCGTGTCGAAGTCGAAGCCGAGGTCGTCGAGGTCGTCGTCGTCAGCGGCCGTGATGGTCACAATCCCGTACCAGCTGTCGTCGGGAACGCGCTCGTTCATCAGGTCCGCCACGTCCTGGGCCCGGTCTTTGCGCTCGTCGGCGCCGTTGGCCTCGTTGAGGCGGCGTTGGCGCTTCAGGAACTCGGCGCCATCGGCACAGGAATCCCCGGGGGCCAGGATGCCAACGATGCGGCGGAAGCGCCCGCCGATGATGAGGTCGATGTCGGCCTGGCCGAAGGCCGCGCTGGAAAACGACGGGACGCTCTTGCTGTCGATTTCGCCGCTGAAGGAGGCCGCGCAGCCAGCGCCACCCACGGTCGCGCCGACAGCCAGGGCCAGGGACAGCGAGGCAGAGAGAGAGGGGAATCGCATGGAACCAGTATGCCCCGGGACCCGGGACCCCGCCAAAAACCACGCGACAGCGCAGCTAAGACCGGCGTGGCTCGTCGTCGTCGGTGAGCAGCACGGTGAACGTGGTCTCCCCCGTCCGCAGCATGCGGCGGACGTAGGGGTTGCAGATGCGACAGGCGAGGCCGAACTCGGTCTCTTCTTGCAGCACTTCGAGGGTCGCAGCCCCCGTGGCCCGGGCCACGGCGGCGAGGTCAACGAAGGGGCGGTTGAAGCACACGCACCGGTCGACGCAGATGCGGCTCATGCAGCGACCAGCCGCAGCCGGGTGATTTCTGACGGCGCCAGCACCCGCACCGGCGGGCCCCAGTAGCCCGTGCCGCGGCTCGTATAGACCCACATATCCTGAAAGCGGTCGAGGCCCGCGGTGAAGGGCTGCTGGAGCCGCACAAAGAAGTTCCACGGGAAGAATTGACCGCCGTGGGTGTGTCCCGACAACTGCAGATGGATGCCGCAGTCGGCGGCGGCGCGACAGGAGCGGGGCTGGTGGGCGAGGAGGATGGTGATGGCGCCCTCGGGAGCCCCGCGCACGGCGGCGGCGGGATCGCTGCGATGCTCGACGATGACCTGGTGGGCGTTGTAGTCGGTGACGCCCGCGATGACGACGACGGCGCCGCCGTGGTCGACGACGACGTGCTCGTTTTGCAGGGTGCGCAGCCCCAGGCGCCCAAGCTCGGCCACCCATTCGTCGGCCCCCGAGTAGTACTCGTGGTTCCCCGTGCAGAAGAACACCCCGTGCTTGCCCTTCAGGCGCCCAAACGGCGCGATGTGGTCGCGGAGTTCATGAACGGTGCCGTCGACGACGTCCCCGGTGACGGCCACCATGTCGGCGTCGATGCTGTTGACGCCGTCGACGATGGCCTCGATGTAGGCCCGCTTGATGGTGGGCCCGACGTGGACGTCGGTGATCTGGGCAATCGTGAAGCCCTCCAGCGCCGCCGGGAGCCCGACAATGGGCACGGTGACGTCGACGATGGCCGCCCGGCGACGGGCCGCCACCACGCCGATGGCCGTCAGGCCGATGCTTGACCCGAGCACCGCGAGGTTGGTCGACCGCAACAGCGCGGCCCGGGCATCGAGGTCCGGCAACGTCGACGACGCCTTCATGACCAGCCAGGCCACGTCGCGCAGCACCGTGAGGGTCAACACAAACGAAAACAGCCCCATGGCGATGAAGCCCACCCAGGCCGCCACGTCGGCGGAGGGCCCCTTCAGCCAGAAGCGCGACGACAGCGCCATCGGCAGCAGCGCGGCATTGGCCAGGACGCCGGCCCAGCCGACGACATAGGCTGTGCCAACCAGACCCGAGCCGTCGACGTGCCGCCAGCCGATGTAGCCGTGCACCCCCAACATCATCGTCGTGAGCACAGCAAAGAAGAGCAGGAAGCGCGCGGGCATCGGCCAGTGCTACGAACGCAGCCGCCATCGGACAAGGGAGCGCCCCCCGTGGGTCGCTGACGCTTCAAGGGCTTCGCCTCGGCGTGGTCGGTGTTTCGCTGATGGTTCGCTGGTATTTTGGTGGTGTTTCGCTGGTGTTTCGCTGCTGCCCGAGGCGTCCCCGGTCGGCCGGCGACCGCGAAGTGGCTACAGTCGAGCCATGAGCCCCAGGGTCGCCCTGCTCCTCGTGTGTGGTGGACTCGGGCTGCTCGCCTGGGACGCCTGGCGCGCGCCGCTCCTCGACAGCACCGGCCCCGCTGACGCTCTTGAGCCTGCCGCCGTGGAACATTTCGACGACGACGATGCTGACGCTGATGGCGTGGATGGGTTCTTCGACGACGAAGACACCTGCGAACACGAACACGAACACGAACAGGTCGACGCTGGCGTCGACGATGGGTCCGTCAGGACAGCTCCCCCGCCCGGGGAAACTGGACCCGCGCGATCTTCTCGGTCAGGTCGTTGACGCCGAGGAAACAGAGTTCCGCCGACGCCGCCCGCGACAGCCGGGCCCGCAACATGGTGACCTCGCCCATCGACACACCATGCAGAAAGCCCGCCAGCGGACGTTTGTCTACGTGGAGGGAGCGCACCTCGACGACGCTGTCCTTGCCGAGCAACGCGCTCTTCCAGCGGATGGGGTCCATCACGTTGCTGCCCACCAACAGCCAGGCCGGGGTGTCCGCCAGCAGCGGTGAGGCGCCCATCGAGCGGGCGTAGGCGGTGCTGCCGGCGGCGGTGGAGACCAACACGCCGTCACAGACGAGCTTTTCGAGGCGGACCCGGCCGTCGACGGTGATCTCGACCCAGGCCGATTGGCCGCTGCTGCGCTCCACCCAGGCGTCGTTGAAGGTCAGGCCCGAGGTCCAGCGGCCGTCTTTGCCCAGCAGCTCCACGTGGAGCATCGGCAGGTGATGCACCACCAGCTCGGTGTTCAGCAGCCGCTCCGCCGCCGAGAACAACAGCGACGACGTCGCCGCCGCCAGGGACGAGCTCGGGTCCCCAAAGGCCGCGCCCAGGGCTCCAGCCGTTGGCCCGCCGGCGCCCGCAGTCGGCGCAATCGGCCACTCGGGCAAGGCCGTCTTGGCGTCGTTCAACAAGAAGCCGATGTGCCCGGCGTTGAGGCCCAGGAAGGGCAAGCGACGACGCCAATGGGTCTGAATGGCGTGCAGCATGGAGCCGTCGCCGCCGATGACGACGATGGCGCTGGCCTCGGTGATGTCGGTGGTGGCGAAGGGGCGCAGGCGCTCGGCGAGGGCGTGGGCGCGGGGATTGCGGTCGTCCTTGCTGATGAAGACCTTGGCCGTCGACGACAAGCGCAGGCGGGTCTGGGCGCGGGGCTCGATGGAGCGGTACAGACCACGACGACGAATGTCCGCCGCCACCGCGTCGGGCACCAGGTCGTCGATGTCTTCGCCCTCGAAGATCCGGTGGCGCATGGTGCGGCCGGCGACGTCGCTGCCGACGGTGATGACGACGGCGCCGTCGGCGCCGACGACCTCGGCGCCCTCGGGGGCCACAATGGCCAGGGCCGCGCGCTCATGAAGCCGACGACGCTCCTCGGCGAAGCTGTCGTGTTCGACGACGTGGAACACCCGGTCACCGCTGATCGAGAGTTCCTGATCGAGGGACGCCGAGGTGGTGACCGACAGGTTTTCCAGATCACGCAGGTCGACGGTGACCCGTGGATCGAGGCGACCAAAGGCGAGGTCGATCAAGCGGGCGCGATAGACGGCGGAGACATTCTCGTCGACGGCGCGGTCGGCCACCGCCCCCCAGGGCACGATCAACACCCGGTCAAAGCGGGCCAACAGGGCCCGCACCACGGCGACATGGTGATGACCCGGCGGGTCAAAGCGCGCCCGGTAGAGGGCGATGGTTGACGAGGAGGACGAGGACGAGGACGACGACGACGACGACATCACCACCACCACCGCGCGCCCAGCGAGGCGCCAAAGCCCACCCCGATGCCCGGAAAAGTGAGCATCGTGGGCACCACGTCAAAGACCACGTCGACGGGGACGTCGTTGAAGGCGAGGTCGACCCCGAGGGGCGCGCGCAGGCCCGTCCACAGCTGGGTGGGGCTGCGGTGGTAGAGGGCCGACGGAATGGTGGTGCGCTGCCCCGGGGCCGGCAGCACCACA
>Ga0247834_1003274_pt1 | contig 22327 bp, 16 predicted proteins | sample LaCruzMarch2015__8_FD_187118 | JGI IMG/M metagenome (GOLD analysis project Ga0247834, IMG submission 187118) | Freshwater microbial communities from meromictic Lake La Cruz, Castile-La Mancha, Spain - LaCruzMarch2015_12m | ecosystem: Environmental > Aquatic > Freshwater > Lake | place: Spain...
GCTTAACCGCTCAACACCAGGGCCACAGGGACTTAATGTTGCTTGAGAACAGTTAGGGCAAACTTCTGGAATTGGCTGCGTAAAATCACAATAATGGCAGTGAAGTCGTGGCTGATTTTTATGCTGAACCAATGCGACGTCACAAGCAGCGCAAGTAATTTTAAAACCGCAATCACTACAAATTGTTAATGGAGCATAACCACGTCTGTTTAAAAATAATAAGCTTTGCTCTTGGTTGATAATGCGTTTTTGAATCTCTTCGAAAAGAGTAGGGTGTAGCCATTGACTAGGGCGCTGCGTTTTTTTTAGGCCTCGCATGGAAAGAATATTCACCGTTGGCAGCGAAGCATTTCCAAAGCGACTATTAACCTTTAAGTGAGAGAATTTTCTCTGCTTAACATTGTAGATTGTCTCAAGACTTGGGGTGGCTGAAACTAATACAGCGTGAACCCCCTCTTCTTTTGCGCGCAAAATAGCCATATCACGTGCATGATAAATAATCACTTCATCTTGCTTGTATGATGGATCATGCTCTTCATCAATAACTAATAATCCTAGATTACTAAATGGCAATAATAAGGCAGATCTTGCACCCAACATAATACAAGGAGCCCCCTGATGCGCTTGGTGCCAAATAGAATTTCTTTGTTTAGGAGTGATTTGAGAATGCCATATCAAGGGCTTTTTCCCAAAACGCTCTTCAAACCGCTGACGAAATTGGGCTGTTAAAGCTATTTCAGGCAAAAGAATTAAAGTCTGTTTTCCTGATTCATAAGCTTTCACACTAGCTTCCAGATAAATCTCGGTCTTTCCACTTCCGGTCACGCCATCTAGCAAACTAATGTGAAATTCACTTAGTTTATTCACAATTGCATCTTTAGCAATACATTGCTCATGCGTGAGCTCTGGAACATTAAATACGTATTCAGCAGATGTTATGATCGGAGGAGAAATTTCTTTAGGTAACACATGCTTTATAAGAACGCCTAACGGTGTAAGCGTATATTCAGCAAATTTTTTTAGAAAACCAATAAAATGATCGGGCAAGACTAAAGGGTAATAATTCAATATTTTTTTTAAGATGTGAGTAGAATTGACCGGGCTAGACGTCAATGACCAGATCACCCCCATCGTCACACTATTTTTTAAGGGGACCTCAACAAGCTGCCCCACCTTCGGAAAAATATCAAATGGCCACAAATATGTAAGCGGTCTATCTAGGATTGAAGGTACTGCAACTTCTACATTCATGCTGAAAAAAGGTGATGTAGCATGCTAACTGTAATCGGTTTGCGTTGCTGTGCTGAAAGCGTATCAATTTTTTTTGCCCACTGACAGATAGCTGGAAAATTCCGATCTATCCGACGAGATAAATATTCGAGAATAGCATTGTCAACAACGATTCCTTTATCTTTCCATATCTTTTCAAGCACACGCTTTAGAGTATCGTCATCAGGATTATGCATTTCTGCGCTTATGAATGTTGCCAGCCGAGATCGCCAATCAGGAAGACTAACTGGCCACAGAGAAGGAGGGTTAATGGCACTAATAATCAGTAATTTGTTTTGTTCTCTTACCAAATTGTAAAGGTGAAACCACCATACATCATCTTCTACCTTATGAGCATCATCAAGAATTAAAACTTGCTGATCTCCATAAACCCAATCCCATAAATTTGTTGTGAGTGCTTGATTTGCAGTGTTGTAGGTTAAATTATAGTCTTTAGCCATTCCCTGCAATAAGTGCGTTTTGCCACAACCAGAATCTCCATATATGCAAACAAACTTATCTTTTGTTGTACCTTGAAGAGCAGCATGAAAAAGATCAAAAGCCATCTGATTACAGTTAGCAACAACAAAATCACACAATTCGTAACTTTGAGCATACCCCAAAGGCAACAATCCTTGCTGCACAAAACTACTCTTTCATTAATTGAACGCGATAACGAAGCACAACCTCAGTTTTTGGCGCCACTCTTACAGGCCAATATACACTTTGGCTGCTTTCTTGCTTATGCGCCATACTCTCACGAACCACTTTACCACGATTTTCTCCAAATGGGAGCATAACCTTAATGTTCGCTTCTTTTTCTCCAAAGTTACGAATGGTTAATCTATAAGCAGCTTCTGTTACCTTTTCAGTAAGTAGAGTTTTAAATTCTGTTTGTTCTAAATTTCCTTGAATTTGTGTGAGAGGAGAATCGTGACTAGATTTAAGTTGAGCAAGCAAAAGAGGAGGAATTGCTAGCTGTATGTCATCACCAGATTTTGTAGAAGGTAGCGCACTTGATCCTAGAAATCTTAAGGCATTGCTGTGGTCACGAATGTATATAGTAATATCTCCGTTCGCCAAGTCTTGAGAACGTTTTTCATCCAACTTAAAGTGTAGCCAAATTTGCAATGGAATTTGCTTGTCTATTCCCTGAAGATCTTTAAGGTTGTCTTTTCCAACATCTAATCGATAGTCTTGTCCAGCTTTTTGCTTATGAATCTCCACCCATGGAATTCGAACAACACTGCCTTTGTTAATAAATTTAGGAGTATCAATAACGTATTCATGAAACGTTTGATTTTTTGCCAAATCATCAGTTTGTGCATCAACCAAACGTAATCTGATGTTCTCAAAGCTTGCTCCTGATTGATTATCTATACTAACAAAGCTGTTAAAATTTTGAATTTCATCAAACTGCTCACTGACCTCAACAACATAATGCATATGCCAACCAATACCGGAAAAAGTATAAGTAATTTCTCCTTGAAAAGGATGTTTAGAATTTAAAATCAAATCAACAGCTGTTAAGACATCCTTATTTTTAGAAATAACGTATTCTGGATTTAAGTTGCTTTCTTGATGAAAGAGAATCGATTGAGAATCAATAGATCCAGGAACTGTGAGAGAATGCTCTTTTTCTCCGCTGAATTTAATAGGAAGAGTGGCAACGCAGCGATCTTTATAAATGACAAGGCTACCTACTTTTGTTTCTTTTTTTGACTCTGCATGCTCTTTTTTTGAGTCAGGCGCATTTTCTGCATATCCTGATTGAAAAACGAATGCTAAACAGATAATTAATAAAAGTACTCTCATAAATTTAACCCTGTAAGCAACTCTTCAGCCACTTGTTTATCACTAAAGTAGTAGGTTTCATTTTCAATGATCTGGCTCATTTCATGACCCTTCCCTGCTATTAAAAGGGTATCACCTTTTTGAAGATGTGCAATAGCATATGCAATAGCTTGACGTCTGTCACCAATTTCATGTGCTTTCAAAGCACATTCTTTTAATATTTGCTGCCGTATATTTGCAGGGTTTTCTGATCTAGGATTATCATCTGTCACAATTATTTTGTCTGCTAAATCAGAAGCAATTTTCCCCATCAAAGGACGCTTAATAGTATCGCGATCCCCACCACAACCAAACACGACCCAAATATTATTTTCTGTATTAAATCTCAATGATTTTAATGCACGATCCAAAGCATCAGGAGTATGTGCATAATCAACATAAACATATCCACCGTTTGATGTTTTTCCTACTAATTCCATTCGTCCAGCTACAGATTTTATTTTTGGAATTAATGGTAAAATTGCAGACAAAGCAATACCTGATGCAATCAGCATTCCTATTGCACATAATGTATTCTCAGCTTGAAAAGCCCCACTAAGATTTAACACTATATTACAGTGTGTTTGATCATGATATTTTAAGTCAAAAGTGATGCTTGATGTTTGCACATTTAGATTTGTAGCTATTAAATCTGCTGGTGCGTCAATAGCATATGTAATCAAACGTACACTATGCTGCAATGCCAAAGTCTGTAACTGAGAAAAATATAGAGAGTTAGCATTTAGCACTGCTGCTTTGCCTGCGGGCAACACTTCTGAAAATAATTTGGCTTTGGCTTGAAAATAATTTTCCATTGTATGGTGGTAGTCTAAATGATCTTGGGTGAAATTTGTAAACCCTGCCACTGCGATTTGACTGCCATGAATACGATATTGATCTAACCCATGACTAGATGCTTCAAACACAACATGATTGATGTTTGCTTCTGCTAGGGCTTTTAATAAAGAAAAAAATGTCAAACTGTCGTAAGTAGTAAGAGCTGGAACTGATGGCAAACTACTTGGGTAATTTTTTGTTTCTAGACCAACAGTTCCAAATGATGCAGCAGAACACCCTAACAACTCCCATAGCTGGCGCACGATACTAACAACAGAACTTTTTCCATTTGTTCCTGTTACAGCCATCAAAACATCTGGTTGAGTTTTGAAAAATGATTTTGCTAGCAAACTAAGTGCTAATCTCGGATTAGAGCACTCTATAAATATATTTTTATCAGCAAAAGAATTAATCACTTCTGCTGTAGCTAATATTCCACAAATGCCTTTATTAATCGCTTCTTTTATATTGCTAATGACCTGCGAGCAAGGAATTGCGACAAAAAAATCTCCTGGCTGCGCTTTACGAGAATCAGCACATAGATTATTTATCGTTATATTTTTAAAATTTGAGCGATCATAACTTAGTTCTAGCCCTGCACTTTCAAGCAGCTCTACTAGAAAAATTTGATCAAAGTGACTCAATTTATTGATCTCCACTCTCATTATTAATCGATGTTAGTTGCATCATATCGCCAACTTGCTCGGACTCTTCTTTGAAATCAGATTTAACACCAAGTAAGGGAGCTATGCGCTCAATAATTTTTCCAGCTGTAGGCGTCACATTCCAACCGGCAGTCGCATATCCATAGGTTCCTAACGCTGCTTTGGGGTCGTCTAACATAACAATCATTATGTATTTAGGATCATTTGCCGGGAATCCACCAATAAAGGAAGTCGTGCGGTGACGATCTGCATCTGACCCGTATCCACCAAATTTTCCTTTATTTTGATATGCTGTGCCTGTCTTAGCAAACACTTGATATCCTTCAACATTTGCTTTTTTTGCAGTTCCTTCACGTACAATCGTGCGCATCATTTGACGAATTGCTTTTGAAGTTTTTTCACTAACACATGAGGTTTTTGAAAATGAATGCGCTCTTTCTTGACGATTTTCAGCTGGAATAAATCTTAAAGTCGGTGCTGGCCTACAACCGTTATTAACAATTCCTGCCACTGCACACAAAGAATGTAATGGAGTTACTGCAATTCCATATCCAAAAGAAACTGACATCATTGCTGTTTCACGCCAATCTTTCGGTGTTAAAGAGTTTCCAAGCTCAGGTATTTCTAAACTTAGTGAAGTTAATACGCCAAACTGTCCCATAAAATGCTTTTGCACTTCTGGACCAAATTTTTGAGCAATCTTAATTGCAGCAATATTTGATGAATGAACTAGAGCTTCTACAAGTGTAAGAGGGCGATTTTGCCCCTTAAAGTCAGTAATTTTGAAACGACCAATGTTGACTGGATTTCTAGCATCAAAGATTGAACTTAGAGTAGAGGTTCCTGTTTCAAGGGCAATAGCGGCATTAAGAATTTTAAACGTTGATCCCTGTTCGTACACTCCTAATGTATTACGATTGAATCCACATTCAATATTTTTCATTTGACGATTGGGATCATAGTCAGGAAGAGAAACCATAGCGATGATTTCTCCAGTTTTCACGTCCATAACCATAGCATTCGCTGCAACTGCATTGAATTGTTCTATAGCAGCAACTAATTCATTATGCACTGCATGTTGCGCTCGAAGATCCAAAGATAATTTTAAATCACCCTCTTGTGTAGTCAGCATAGTATCAAAAGATTGTTCAATGCCACTCACACCATAACCATCAATGTCGCAACGTCCAATTACGTGGCAGGCTAAAGTGCCATGAGGATAAACACGTTTTTGATCAGGCTGTAAGTATATTCCGGGAATCCCTAGAGAATGCACAGCTTCTTGCATTTTAGGAGATGCATGTCGTTCAATCCAAACAAACCCCTGGTTAGATTGAAGTTTTTGCAACACATTTTCATATCTTAAATGAGGAAAAAGCTTACACAGCTTATCAGCGGCTTCATTAGCATCGATAATTACTTTTGGATTAGCATATACAGATGCTGTAACCAATTGCGTTGCCAATATTATTCCGTTTCGATCAACGATGTTTTGACGAAGTTGACACTCTTGTTGTTGACAGCCTATTGAGCAAACAGGAGTTCTAACAACCATCACATCTATTAAACGAATAGTAATTGCTAAAAATGCTACACACGATATAGCTGTCGCACTAAGTGTGCGTTGTCGAGCAGTATGTAATAGTTGCTGATGTTGTGAAAATCTCCAGCCACTCAAGCGATACCATAGGCTTTTGATCATGATCTTAGGCTGCATGAGCAACCTCTTGTGAAGAGGTTTTTGTTGATGCTCTCTCTTGCTGAGGACTAACAGCGTTGACGGCATCCATCAATGCTTCAATGGGGTCTTGCGATACTTTCACTTCTTTCGTTTGTCTTGGTAATTCACCAATTTCAACAACTTGATTCGGTTTTAAGGCGCTAAAATTAAGATGTGTAATAGCAAGTTTTTGTAAACGTGCAGGATCATTAAGGTGAGTTAACTCTGCCCTTAAAACATGTATAGATTCTCTAGTTTCAGAAATGCTTTTAACAACTTGTTTGTGGTTTTTTTCTAAAGCCATAACCTGATATTTTACTCGGAATAGTCCAAGACCAACACAAAACGCCATAAGAGCTAAAAAGAACTGAGATCTTCTCATTAACGCCTAACCTCTTTTACAAATCCACGTAGCTTTGCTGAACGACACCTAGGATTTGATCGAATTTCACCTAAAGAGGGAGCTATAGCTTTACGGTTGATAGCAGAATACGAACACAGAAATTCTTGATGGTTAAATGCCATCTTGCTGTGGTTTTTAACCAGACGATCTTCTAACGCGTGAAATGCTACCGTGATAAGCCGACCCCCTATCGGCAAAAGCTGATTGCTCAGCTGTAAAGCACGCTCTATCTCTATTAACTCATTATTCACAAAAATACGCAAGCCTTGAAACGTAAGGGTTGCAGGGTCAAAACCGTCTTGACCTGGAACGATTTTTCTGATCAACGTGGCCAGGTCTTGTGTTGTTTCAAATGGCTTCGTTGATCTTGTTGCAATAATTTCTTTTGCTATTTGTCTTGATCTGGGCTCTTCACCATAAACATACAAAATTTCAGCAATATCTTTTTCTTTAAAAGTATTCACAACATCCGCGGCAGTATAAGTAGAACCTACCCCCATACGCATATCAAGAGGACCATTTTGGCGAAAAGAAAAACCACGATGAGCTTCATCAACCTGATAGCTTGAAATACCAAAATCAAAAACGATACCATCCATTGATTCTGGAGTTAAATATTTATCCATTTCACTAAAGCAACCGTGGATAATTTGAAACCTATCACCAAATTCCTGACAAAAAATCTGTGCGCGCTTCACAGCATCGTTATCGCGATCAAAAGCAATAACTTTCTCCGCGCCTTTATTCAAGATTGCACGTGTGTATCCCCCACCCCCAAAAGTACCATCTACATAGACTTTTCCTGGACAGGGGTTTAAAATTTCAATCATTTCCTTGCAAAGCACAGGAATATGAGTCGGTTCAAGATCAGATGCCATTGGGCTTTTAAGTATAGTTCTATTGCACATTGTAGGATTCACGGGTAGCATAAGTAAAGAATTTCGTCAATATTATTATTGTTTAAAAGCAATTTTTAATATTTTTTTATTGAAATTACCATGCAGTCTAATACCGATAAAATCACACCAACTAATGCTCTAACTTCTTTGGAAGTAGGGGCGAATATTATTAGGGATATGGTGAAAAAATTGCCCAATAAACCGGGTATTTATCGAATGATTAGTGCGTCTTTGAAGGTGTTATATGTAGGAAAGGCCAAAGATCTAAAAAAGCGAGTCATTTCCTATTCACATGTAGACAAACTTCCTAATCGTCTTAAGCGCATGGTTAGTGAATTGCAGACGATAGAGATTGTCACTACCTCAACAGAGGTGGAGGCACTACTTCTTGAGAGCAACCTCATTAAAAAATTACAACCTAAGTATAACGTTCTACTAAAAGATGATAAGTCTTTCCCGTATATTTTATTAACAGCGCACGATTACCCTCGCGCACTTAAACATCGTGGACCTAAAACAGAAAAAGGTACATATTTTGGTCCGTTTGCAAATGCTGCTGCAGTTGAAGAAACTATCTTAACAATGCAACGACTTTTTCAAATGAGAAATTGTTCAGATAGCTATTTTGAACACAGGAATCGTCCTTGCTTGCAATATCACATTAAGCGCTGCACTGCTCCATGTGTTGGTAAAATAACTGCTGGTGAATATAAGGAATCGGTACAATCTGCTAAATCATTTTTATCGGGGAAAAGTGATAAGGTCCAACGTCAATTAGCTGAAAAAATGCAAGAAGCATCAGAAACATTAGATTTTGAAAGAGCTACTCAGTACCGTGATCGCATTCGTTTGCTAACGCAAATTCAAGCACGTCAACGCATTAATGTAGCCGGTATTAACCATGCAGATGTGTTTGCTCTTTCACAGCTTAGTGGACGTGCCGTTGTGCAAGGATTTTTCTTTCGTCACGGAAGTAATTATGGCACAGAGACTTTTGAAATGATGCATACTGACGGGGCAACCCATGAGGAGCAAATGGCCGCTTTTCTTAGTCAGTTTTACGTTGAACATGAACCGCCATTGATAATTCTTTGCAACGTTCTTCCAGAAAATGTTGAAGTTTTATCTATGAGTCTGCACCTGCAACATGGAATAAAAACAGCTATTGAATGTCCACAAAAAGGAATAAAATTTGACTTAGTTGAACATGCGCTCAAAAATGCAAAAGAACATCTGGAAAGACGTTACAACAGCGAGTTAACCCACCAGAAACAATTCGGATTTTTTCAAGAATTCTTAAATATCCCAAGCATTGATTCTATCGAAGTTTATGACAATAGTCATTTGCAAGGATCTTCTGCATATGGCGTATTAATTTTTGCAACTCGAAAAGGCTTTGATAAGTCTCGCTATCGCAAATTTTCAATTCGAGAAATGAAACCAGATTTTGGTGGTGATGATATCGCTATGATGCGAGAAGTGATGAGTAGACGTCTACGACATAAAGACGAATGGCCTTTGCCAGATGTTTTTCTTATTGATGGTGGACAAGCACAGGTCAATGCTATTGCAGCAATTCTTGATGAGTATAACATTGAACTACCAGTAGCAGGAATTGCAAAAGGGGCGGTTCGTAATGCTGGTGATGAAACATTTTACTTCCCTAATCAATCACCACGTAAGCTACCTAAAGACAGCCCTTTGTTATATTTTCTACAAGTTATTCGCGATGAAGCGCATCGATTTGCCATAGGCACACATCGTGCTGGTCGACAAAAAATTCTTGTGAAGTCTCAGCTTGATGATATTCCAGGCATTGGCGCTAAACGTAAGAAAATGCTGCTACAGCATTTTGGATCTGCCGCAGGAGTAGGACGTGCAAATGTAGACGACTTGATGACTGTGTCAGGCATCAATCGTTTGGTAGCAGAGAAGATTTATTACTTTTTCCATCAAAATTAATCACACTTCATTTTCATAAAAATTATATTACGATACACAGATTAATTTTATAAAATTAATCTAATGTTAAGATATTTAATGTCAATATAAAGATGTAAAAACATTTTAAAATAAAGTGACTTTGAAACTTCTCTTTTTTAGAGAGTTCTTAGCAAAGGAAGTAAATTGACTATAAAGCATTGCTAAGTTGTCATCTTCAAAAGTGTTGTGAAGCCCCTTTATTTGAGGAGGCCACATGATTAGCCAAAATCTTAAAATAATTTTTATCTACACGCTGTTAGCATCATCAAGAGTTATTTCAATGGATAGTAGTATAATGCCACCAGATGACTCATCTACTGCAGCACCAAGAAATAGCATCATTGCATCGGCAACAGATGAAGCCTTTGTTAAGTTAATGCGAACACTAAATTATATAAGTGTAACAAACGGTAAAATTGAACCATGGAAAGATGCAATATTAGAATTTAAAAAAACTCTATCAGACCATTCTGAGGTGTCGACACTTGAGAGCATACGTGACAGAATTTTAGGGGTGCCTTTAGCAAAACGTAGAATGGCTATGGTTAGTAGAGCATTCAGCAGCTTAGCAGGAGCCTCGTCTAATCCAATCGCATCGTCACACTTATCTGATACTCATGCGTCAGATACTCCATCTTATTCCATGGTTATAGTAATTCCCAATCCGGTAGCGCGAGCAAAACCGGTTCTTAGTAGTGAGAAAAAAAAACGTAGATTATCTCCTGTGGTATCTAGCATGTTGGAAGACTCAAGCACAGAACCGGTTTTGCTTGTTGGTCAGCAAGCCATTCCTGCACAGGCCATTAAGGCGCATATGATGAGTTTTATTGCGGGACAAGACGATTCACTTGAAGAACTTAGTTCTTTAGCGCATCGATTTTTGTGTAACAAATTGTTGGTTGATAGGGGCGGCATGCCTGCCAGCAATCCATCGCACTGTATATTAACTGGTCCAACAGGGTGTGGAAAAAGCGAAAGCCTTAAGCAATTGGGGCTATTTTTAGGCGTACCTATTCTGAACATTAATGCACGAAGTTTGACCGATGAAGGGTTTAAAGGACAAAATTTCAGTGAATGTGTTTCCAGTTTTTGTGAAGAAAATGGGAATCCAAAATCTGCAATCATTGCAATCGATGAAATTGATAAGCTTGCAGCACGAGGAGATGATGAGGCACGAAATTTTGGTAGAGCAGTTCAACGTGTTCTATTATCGCCTTTAGACGGTAATTCTATTTCATTAAAAGGAAAGAGATTTGATCTTACAAATTGGTGGTTTATTGGAACTGGTGCTTTTTCTGGTTTGAAAGGTCGACATGACACAGAAGGAGAACGCGTAACAACCGCTAGAACTCAGCAAGACATTATTAGTGCTGGTTTTGAACCTGAATTTGTTGGACGGTTTCCCTCAGTTATTGCCTTCAAAGGTCACACAATTGCGACAATGATGGATGTTATTGAGCGTGATGGATCGCCTTTAAAGAGAATACAAAATGAATTTAAGCATTTTTATGGAGTAAATCTTACCATTGAAGCGGCAGCCTTACGACGCCTGGCGTCTACAAGCATAGAAATAAACCTTGGAGTGAGAAGCTTATACACAATTCTAAACATGGCGTTGCAACCTTTTTATGGACAAGCAATGGAGCTAATAGCGGTAGAGGGTGAGGCATCATTAGTTGCAACTTTAAAGGATATTATGCCCGCTATCACACGGTACATTGCAGATAACAAAGAACCTAGAGAAGTGATTCCTAAACATCTTCAGCATATGTATCTCTAAATCACAATTGTAGATAAATTACTTGGCGCTTATTTTTATAAGCGCCATTGTAATTGCAGATACACAAACAATTGCAGGGCCAGTGGGCAGATCAAAATACAAACTTATACCAATGCCCATGACACTTGAAAAGCAGCTAATTAATATAGCAGAGACTATCATTTTAGACGGTGTATTAGAACGATATCTTGCTGCAGCTGCCGGAATAATTGTAAGGGCAGGCGCAAATAATGCTCCTAACATTTTCATCACGATTCCCATAATAATTGCATATGAAAAAAGCACCATTAGGTGAATTGTCTTTGATGGAAATCCTTGCACTTGAGCAAGGTCAGCATCAAAACTTGTCATTAAAATTGCTGTCCAATATTTTGCTATAAACCCCCATAAGGCAAGAAGAGCTGCAAGAAGCAAAACAATATCGGGCACACTTGTGCTGAGTAAATCACCAAACAATAATGTATTGGGATCAAGGTTTGCTTTTGGAAACAATGAAATAATTAATATACTAAACGACAAGCAGCTGTACGAAATAACTGCTAAAGATACATCACTTTGTTTTGAAGATTTATGCGCTATAAAAAAGGCAATGCATAAACATATTGCAATAGCTCCAAAGGCATAGGGCACATGGAAAAGTATGCCGAAACACACACCAAGCAGCGATGCATGCGCTAATGTATCACCAAAGAAAGCCAGGCCATTCCAAAGGCCTATACAGCCCAAAGGTGCAGTAATTAAACTGGCCAAAAGCGCAGACACAATAATAAAAAGTATGAACGAATCAATCATGATGGTGATGATCGTGGTGATGTTGATACGGAGCAAAACCAGGGAATAATTTTTGCACTTCTTGAACCTGACGTACTTTTTCAGGAGTTCCTTGGCAGCAAACGTGGTGATTTAAACAAATTACATGATCTGTGCAATCAAACACAAAATGCAAATCGTGAGAAATCAGAACAATAGCCATATTGTATTCATTTTTCAGTTCTATCAGTTTGCCGTAGAATGCAGATTGCCCATCGGCATCAATTCCTTGAGTAGGCTCATCTAAAATTAAGACATCTGGCTTTTTCAAAACAGCAGCGTTAAAAAGAACTTTTTGTAATTCCCCGCCCGACAAAGCATGAATTGATCTATTCATTAAAAGCGAAATATCAAATGGGTATTCAATTTTTTGTTGTCCGCATAGACTTAAAAATGTCTGTACTGTCATTGGCATAAACCGATTCGCATGAAGTTTTTGTGGAACATATCCCATTTGTATATTTTTTTTTCGGTTAATAGTGCCAGCAGTGGGTTCAATTAGTCCCAAAATCAGTCGCACCAAAGTGGTTTTTCCTGCACCGTTCGGGCCAATTATTGTTGTGACGCTATTCGGCAAAATATCAAAATTGATATCATGCAACAACGTTTTGCTTTGCGATTCTTGTTTAAGAGCATATTCAACAGACTTTAATGAAATCAGCATTAGCGAATTTTCAACGTTGCAAGGCCAACTAATGCAAGAATAGATGCAATAATCCAAAAACGAATTACAACAGTTGATTCTGCCCATCCTAGTTTTTCAAAGTGATGGTGAATAGGTGCCATTAAAAAAATACGCTTTTTGGTAAGCTTGTAGTACACAACTTGTAAAATGACAGAAACGGCCTCTAGCACAAATAACCCGCCAATAATACACAATACAAATTCATGTTTTGTTATCAACGCAATGGTGCCTAATGCGCCTCCTGCAGCAAGTGACCCTGTGTCCCCCATAAATACTTTTGCAGGAGGTGCATTAAACCATAAAAAGCCAAACCCAGCCCCAATAAGGCTACCTAAGAAAATGCATACTTCCCCCACATTTACCACATAGTGTAGTTGTAAATAAGATGCAAAAACATGGTTGCCAACAAGATAAGCAATAATTGTAAAACACACGGAACAGATCATGACAGGAACAATTGCTAAACCATCAAGTCCATCGGTTAAGTTAACTGCATTTGATGAACCCACAACAACAAGTGCAGCCCATGGGTAAAAAAACCAACTTATATTAAGAATAAAGTCTTTAAAAAAAGGAAAAGTTAGACTGTGCGCAAGGCTTGCGTCTGTGTAGTGTGCAGATGCATATGCTGCACTTATAGCTAGTATGGTTTGCCCAAGGAGCTTTGTTTTTCCTGAGATGCCATGATGAGAATTTTTAGTAAGCTTCTTATAGTCATCCATAGCGCCTAAAGCGCCAAAACCCAACGTTACAAGCAACACTATCCATAAGAATGGATTTTCTAAATCACCCCAAAGCAAAGTACTGATAGAAACAGCAAGCAAAATTAAGCAACCACCCATTGTTGGTGTGCCTTTTTTTGTCACAAGATGTGATTCTGGACCATCACTACGAATAGGCTGACCTTGCTTTTGCTTTGACTTAAGCCAAGCAATAATAGGTTTTCCCAAACAAAAACTAATTATTAAAGCAGTTAAAATGGCTCCCATAGTGCGAAAAGTAATATATCGCAGAAGGTTAAAAACCTTAAAATCACCCAAAATATGAAGACAGAAAAATTGTAACATTGCTCTAACTATGCCGGTTGTTTGCTATTGAATAATGAAACGTAAAACATACAATTGATTCAACCATAAAATTACGTCCTAATATATACCCATTAAAAGCGCACACAAATTTTAAGCTTGCTTCTTCAAAAAACTAATATGAATGCGCTTTTCTTCGGCCAAATCGAACTCAACAACTGCTTGTTCGCCTTCTGTATCAATAACGTCACCATAACCAAATTTTTGATGAAATACGCGATCACCTATTTCAAAATGCTGAGCCTGGTATTCAACAAAACTTGCAGGTCTGCGAAGTGATTCGGGACTGTTTTGCTGTCTTGATTCATGGCCATTGGCTTGAACATGCTTTACATGGGCTGCAGGTAATTCACTTAAAAATCGTGATGGTAGGCCAACTTGCCATCCTTGGTACGGCAGGCGGCGACGCAATGCATAAGAAATTGTAGCTTTTAATTTAGCACGGCTAATGCCTACGTACCCCAAACGACGCTCTTCTTCTAGTCCATTTTCTTGAATACTTCTTGGGTGAGGAAATAGGTTTTCTTCCCATCCTGGCAAAAACACAAAATCAAACTCAAGACCTTTAGCCCCGTGCAAAGTCATAATACTTAAACAGTCACCAGCAGATTGATTGTTGTTATCTGTGACTAAACTGACATGGTCTAGAAATCCAGGAAGAAACTCAAATTCCTCTATAGCATGCACGAATTCCTTTAGGTTTTCCAAACGTCCTGCCGCATCGGGTGATTTTTCTTCTAGCCACATTGCTGTGTACCCTGATTCATCAAGCACTGCTTTAACAACATCGACATGTGGCTGTGTATCAAGCATGTTACGCCATCTTTGCATATCTTCAAAAAACTGACGTAAATTTGCTTTACCAATACCTTTTCCATCCTCCATTGCATAAAGCAACGCAGCTCTTGGAAGAGAAATATTTTGTTCTCTAGCGATAACATGCATGTTCTGCAAAGCAGTCGCTCCAATGCCTCTCTTTGGCACATTAATGATACGTTCAAAAGCCAAGCCATCATCTGGTTGAACCAATATCCTTAAATACGCCAGTGCATCTTTAATTTCTTGACGTTCATAAAAACGTAGTCCGCCTACAACACGATAGGGCGTGCCTGTTTTTAAACAGCGCTCTTCAAAGTCACGAGTTTGATAACTTGCCCTAACCAATATGGCCATAGAGCTTAAGCTGTGCCCCTTACGTTGATAGTCTTCCACTTCATCAATAACAAATCGTGCTTCGTTTTCACTGTCCCACGTGCCCTTAATAAGCACGGATTCACCGCCTTGTTTTTCGGTCCACAATTCTTTACCCAAACGATCTCGATTGTTTGCAATAAGTCCAGAAGCTGCCCCTAGTATGTGATTAGTTGAACGGTAATTTTGTTCAAGTCGAATAGTGGTTGCGTTCGCGTAATCTTTTTCAAATTTTAAAATATTGGCAATTTCCGCACCACGCCATCCATAAATAGATTGGTCGTCATCACCCACACAACATAAATTTCCATGACCATCAGCTAAAAGACGTAACCACAAATATTGAGCCGCGTTTGTATCTTGATATTCATCTACCATTAGGTAGCAAAACTGTTGCTGGTAACTATTTAAAATTTCTGGATTTTGCTGGAATAGCACAAGGCAATTTAGTATTAAATCCCCAAAATCCATTGCGTTTAATATTTTTAATCGTTCTTGATATTGACGATATAACTGCACAGTGAGTTCTTGTGGATTGCCAGCGCGATCAGGTGTCTTTGCTTTATCTTTCCACCGATTAATAACTCCTGCCACCATTTTGGCGGGAACTTGTTTTTCATCAATATTTTCAGCCCTTAGCAGCTGTTTGATTAAACGTAGCTGATCATCTGAATCAATAATTGTAAAATTTGAACTGTATCCTAACGCATTCGCATTTTTGCGCAATATACGCATAGAAAGCGAGTGGAATGTACCAAGCCACATGCCATCAACACTTCGACCCAACAACCGCTGAATACGTTCACGCATTTCAAGGGCCGCTTTGTTTGTAAATGTTACCGCTAAAATATTTTGAAATCCGCACAAATTTCGCTCAAGGATATGAGCAAGGCGGGTAGTCAACACGCGGGTCTTCCCAGTTCCAGCACCTGCTAAAATAAGCAAGGGGCCTTCACTATGAAGAACTGCCTGTTGTTGCTTAGAATTTAAAGCCTCAAGATAAGAAGGTGCTGAAGCAACGTTCAAGCTAGCCTCAGCAAGTACCATCTAGAATCCTCAGTTTAATCCAAAATTTTGGAAACGCTTACTAAACTTACTTAACTGACCACCAGAGTCAATAAGTCTATGACCACCGCCTGTCCATGCTGGATGAGACTTTGGATCAATATCTAATTGTAGAGTATCCCCCTCTTTGCCCCAGGTGCTCCTGGTTTCAAAAGAAGTTCCATCAGTCATTTTAACTGTGATAGAGTGATATTTAGGGTGTATGTCTTTTTTCATCTTAAATGTCTTCCCTTCGCGAAAAAGAATATATATATCTATACTCAAGACAAAAAATAATGCAATGTTTTTCTGCAAGAATCAAAGGAATTATGATGAATATTTTTAAAAAGACAACAATTTTGGCATTTATTGGCTTTAGCGCGCTTTATTCAAACACTGAAGAATCGATTCGTCAAAATGAAGTAGTTATTGACGCTCTTCAAAAGCAGTTAGATTCTATGCAGACAAAAGGTGAAAAAGAAGAGGCAGTTAAAGCTCTGCAATCACATATCGATAGCGTGATAGAGCAACAAAACAAACTTTTAGCACAAAAAATTGCTCCTATGGCAGATCAAAATTCAGCAGCACAAGCTATTTCAACAGATTCAACAGCCATTGATAATGCGTCAGACGCAAGATTTCGTCGTATTGTTCAAGAAGAACTAGCGAAAGCAGGAATAGCTCCTAAGCCTTCTAGTCCATATGACACAACACATACTCCAACACCTGCAGAACTTGATGCCACAAAATCTGCAGAAATGAACGCACCAGCATTACCAGAGCAAAAATCAGAAGCTATGGGGCAATATGAATTAGCTCTTGAGCTGTACAATAAAGGAGCATATAAAGAAGCCGCCGCAGGTTTTGGTCGCATTATAAAGACCTATTCAAAAGATCCAATCGCTGCAAAAGCCCTAGTGCACTTAGCTTATTGTCTTGAAAAACAAGGAGACGCTGAGGGCGCTTCAATTGTCTGCGAAGCTGCATTAAAAGAAAAATTAGATGATCCACATCAAGTTGACTGTCAGCTTATGCGTTTACGATATGCAAAATCAAAAGGAAATGAAGCGGACGTTTCTCAAATTACGCAGAGTTTAAGAAAATTACCTTTAACAGCAGAACAACAACAAGCACTGGGAAAGCAAAACACAAAAAAGCTTGAAGTTGCAGCGTCAGCAAAAACACTGCAGTCTAAAGTACCAGCAAAGGTTTCTTCTACTACAATGCCAGATAAGCCAAAGGCACCAATATTAACGCCTTCAATTCCACTTGCTCCCAAAGCATCCGAGCCTGCAGCAGCTGCTGCGTAGAATAATTTGCTAATTGCACACAATAACTAAATCGCTGAAGAGATAATGTAGATTATTACAAACTAAAAATCCCCAGTCAGAATAAACTGACCGGGGATACTTATAGTAACTATTAGTTCAGAAAATTATAGAGCTGTGCCAACAGTGATAGCGCGAGCCCAAACAGCTGCGTTACCTAATTTTAATGTTGAACCTGTGTTGAACTTCAAAGTGCCAAAAAGGTCACCAGAAGCAGCAGCACCAGCAGCAGGAACTGATACTGAATCAGCTACTTCAAGAACGCCACCTGATTGCACAATCATATCGTCTGGTGCACAATCCGCTGTAGCAGCCATAACTTTAGCTAAACCACCAGAAAGCACATTAACATCAGCAGCAGGCAGTTTACTAGCTGCTGAAGCACCGAAATTTACTATACCTGAAACATCCACAGGGGCAGCAGCAGCACTTAAATCAGCAGGAGTAACTATACCAGTACCGGCAATAGTTAATTTTGAAGCTCCACTAAGACCAGCTAAAGCACCATCACCACCCGCAGTTACTGTGCCATCAGCAGTCATAACAAGAGCAGGGATATTAGCAGCTGCTGTAGATTCTAGGTTACCACCATTAAACGTAACTTGAGCACCCACATTACCGCTTGCTGCATATTGAACAAGACCACCAGCAATTTCAAGATTTGTTAAGCTAGAACCGTTAGCGCCAGACATAACAAGAGTACCAGCATCTATTTTTTGAGCTGTACCAGTAATTACAGAGCTAACTGTTGCAGTATCACCTGCATCAACGTCAATGATAAGATTTGCAGAAAAACCTGCTGATGAAGTAGCAACAACTGTAAGTAGACCCAATGTCAATTTTTGAATAATTTTCATAATGTAATTCCTTTAAATAAAAAAAATGTTAATACTAGTAACAATTATTATTTAAAAGGAATATGATTAATATTTTGTAAATTTAGTGTAAATTTTAAGTAAATATAAAAATATTTTTATCAACTGGTTTCTGACTAAAGAGCAAAAAATTCCACTCTTTTCCCGTTGAAAACTGGAGAGAGTGGAATTAATTATTCTTCTAAAACTTTTTAACAAAATTCTCTAATCACATTCACATGATGATAGTAGTAACGGGGGAGAAAGTTTTGGCAACGCAACTGCATTTAAGGCTATTACAATGTTAGACGTGCCTCCAGGGACAAGATAAGATGAAATAGCAGGTAATGGAGCATGGCCACGGCTACGGAAAATTGTCAGTATATTGCCTTCTCCCACAGTGAATCCAGCTTCTGCAGAGTACGCATCAGGGTCAACAAGATCAGAAGTGGCATTAAAGCTTGTCGCATAAGCTCCGGCTAAACTTATTCCAGATACAGGATCAGGGAACGTTGTTGTTTCTGCTAACGTGATAAGCGCTTTGGAAGAAGCTTCTCCAACAGGCACACTTGGGTGTCTCTGAATTGGACAGTGGTAACCTGCTGTTTGAATACCTGCTAATAATGAAGAGAATCCTATTGCAGGTGCCACTGGAGCGCCAATTATGATACGACCACCGTTTAACGGCAATACAGTATTAATATATGGATCAACTGATCCTGGCTCAACAACCAATCTACAACCTGCAGGAAGATCACCCTGAAACCAAGTAAGTGGGCTGGTTGCAGGCGCTCTTGTAAGTAAAAAATGAATGGTGGTATGAGCTGCAGGAGTAGGAAGAGCAAACTGACGCCCTCCCTCAACAAGAGTATCAAATCCAGTAGGATCACCATCCAACCATAGGTCTTTAATTGTATGAGGCAGATATGGCATATCACCACTGCCTGTATAAGCATTAGTAAGAAGATAGTTCTGCTCAACATTTGTTCCGGATTGCATAAATGTTATGTGGAGCGTCTTACAAGAACTATCAGGAACCGTGAATCCTTCAAAGCCTCCTGCATTACCGACTACTATAGCATCGTACCTACTGCCATTAGATATTAATCCCGGGTTGTAAACGGTCACGGTAGGTGGCACATACGGCACGCCGCCCATTACAGTTAAATAGTAATTACTTGCGTCGTACGAATAAGACAAAGCAACGTCTGCCATATTAACATTCACAATAGACCTGAATAGACCAGTAATTGCATCTCCTCGCACAATACGATAAATTGTTCCATCAGAAGGATAACTCCCTGGTTCTATATAAACCTTGAGCACACCGCCTAAGGACCCTGTTTCTACTTCTAAGTAATCAGAATCAGCTGGAGATACCTTTATTGACAATGCAGATAAAGAATGTTGGACATACTCCGCAGCCGTTAAACAATTTCCAACAGCCCCACCTGTTTCAACGCTACCATCATTAACCAGTCTGGGAACGATACCAGCACTTCTAAAAGTACCTCTAGAAGCTACATTTACAGAGCTGCTTAACATAGTGCCATCATTTATCAGAGTGCCTTCTAAAATATCTGTCGGGCCTGTATACGGCTGTCCGTCTGGGAACACTATATCGCCTTCACCAATTTTCCGAACTCCAGCATCTCCTAAAATAACGTTACCGGGAATTACTCCTGCATCTCCTGCATCACTAGCAATATTTAGATACTGAGCAGCAAACGCGCCACTACAAAACCAAGCACAAATCAATACCGCAATAATTTTATTAATTACGGACTGCAATAAAATTTTTTTACTCATAGCCCCTCCTTTAAAAATGTAAGAAAAACATACAAAAGAAGTTTATTTGGCATGATGCTAATCTCCACTGACGTTAATTAATGTGCTTCTAAGGGATATCCTTCTACTGCTAAGATTAGTTAACAAATATAAACAAATTGTTAATTTGAATAAAAATTTAGACAAATTTTTATTAAAAATTGCTGTTGTGGGGAATCCTAGTGAAATCACAGCAAGTTGCAGGCATAGCGACTTTTTATTCTAGTTTTGCTATAAAAATATCAGCACGTATTCACAAATATTTATGACAACGCACACACCCATGATGGTGCAATATAATGAAATCAAGCAGCAACATAGCGACTGCTTGTTGTTCTATCGCATGGGAGATTTTTACGAACTTTTTTTTGATGATGCAGTTCAAGCAGCTGCAGCTTTAGATATTGCTTTAACAAAACGTGGACAAACTGCCGGACAACCTATTCCTATGGCAGGGGTGCCCGTACATTCTCACGAAGTGTACTTATCAAAATTAATTGAAAAAGGTTTTCGTGTTGCTGTTTGCGAACAAATTGAAACACCAGAACAAGCCAAAGCTTTGGGCAAAAAAGGCCCATTGCAACGCGGTGTTGTGCGTATTATCACTCCTGGCACCATTACCGAAGAAAACCTTCTTGCGCCTTCAAGAGCAAACTACCTAGTGGCTATCAGTCCTATTGATAAAAAAAACCAACACATAGGTGTTGCTTGGGCCGATATATCAACAGGCACGTTTTGCGTAACGGATATAACGTTGCAATCTTTAGCCAGCACCCTGTATCAGCTAAATCCAGCTGAGATACTAATGCCTGAAAGCATTTGGCAATCACTTGATTTAGATGTGTTCAATGAATTTAAAAAAGTTATTAGACCACTTTCAGACACACGCTTTAATTTTAACAGCGCGCAAAAACAACTGTTGGAATCGTTTAAAGCCATTAGCCCTGAAGTCTTTGGTCTTGACCAACCAATGTTAATTCAAGCAGCAGGAATTTTGTGTGATTACGTACAATTAACGCAACAAGAAAAAAATCGGCATTTGCGTTCCCCGAAGCGCATCTATAATGACAGCTTTGTAAAAGTTGATGCGCAATCTTGTCGCAATCTTGAAATTGTTTGCACATTAAAAGGTAATTTTGATGGGTCATTGCTACACACTTTAGACAATACTCGAACTGCTGTTGGAGGAAGATTATTTTTTGAACAACTCACTCATCCGCTTAATGATATTGCAGCTATCAATCAACGCTTGAACAAAATTGATTGGTTTACAAAGAAAGGTGATGTACGAGCCATGCTTAGAAATGCTTTGGCCCATTGCCCAGATAGTGAACGCGCACTCATTCGCATTACCTTGGAAAGAGCCCTACCCCGAGATTTAAAAGCAATCACTCAAGTGCTATCTGTAGCACAAACTGTAAGTCAAATGCTGGATCAACAATCTTTTTGGACGTTTGATGTGCCATTAGATTTAATGAACACGTTAGAGCAAACTTTAGAAGAGCATCTGCCAGTCATTATTCAAGATGGCGGACTAATTAAAGCTAATGTTGATTCTACCTTAGATGAGCTGCGCTACTTGCGTGACAATGGTGCACAGCAATTAAAAGAATTAGAACATCGATATCAAAGCGAAACAGGCATTTCAAATTTAAAAATTCGAACAAACAACCTGATCGGATATTATATAGAAGTCAGCGCCAGTCACTTAAGCAAAGTACCCGAAGCATTTTTTCATCGCCAAGCAATTAGCAATGGCGCCAGATATATGACAGCTGAACTGCAAGAATTAGCAGCAAAATTAATTAGCGCTGCAGCAGCTACAATTGCACAAGAGATAAAAATATTTCAAAGCTTGTGTGCTCAGATTTTACAACACCGGGAACAGTTAGAAACTCTCGCCTTATTGATTGCAGAAATTGATACCACCAGCAGCATGGCAGAGCTAGCTGTTGTGAAAAATTTTGTGCGTCCAATATTAGGCAAAGCACCAGCTCTTAATATTAAAAGTGGGCGTCACCCCATTGTAGAAACTTTTACATCAAACACTTTCACACCTAATGATTGCAGCTTATCCGAACAGCCATTTGCCCTTTTAACCGGACCAAACATGG
>Ga0247834_1003275_pt1 | contig 22317 bp, 19 predicted proteins | sample LaCruzMarch2015__8_FD_187118 | JGI IMG/M metagenome (GOLD analysis project Ga0247834, IMG submission 187118) | Freshwater microbial communities from meromictic Lake La Cruz, Castile-La Mancha, Spain - LaCruzMarch2015_12m | ecosystem: Environmental > Aquatic > Freshwater > Lake | place: Spain...
CGTTTCCACGTCGCGTTCGCCGGTGGCTTTCTCTCGCTTGCGACCGGGGTCGTCGCTTAGCTGGTCAGCGGTGTCGGCACGGGCGAGGGCTGGGGCTGGGGCTGGGGCTGGGGCTGGGGCTGGGGCGATGAGGGTGTCCCACTTTAAGCCTTTGAGTGGGGAATTCGCCGCGAGTTCGTCGTGCTTGGCTTTGGCTTTCTTGAGCAGGGCGATCTTGGCGGTGGGATCGCTGGGGATTTCGACTCTGACCTTTGGGTTTGGCCTAGGAGTATCGAGTTGAGTGTGGAACTCACCGGCCCAATCCAACTCAGCGATACTGAGCTGGTCAGAATGGCGAATTTGGCCATCTTTTGCCAAAATGGCCCCTTCTTACAAGATTCGGCTTCGGATTCTCAGGTTTGATAGTCCGAAGTTGGGCTTTTGAAGCTGGAGGCTGAGGTTCTGGCTTTCGAGGCTGGGGATTGGGCGTCGCGGGTTCTGGATGCAGCTTCGATGAAAGAGGACTCGGCTTGCGATGCAAGCGTTCAGGCTTGGCGGGCAGTGCCTTTGACTTCCGAACCAGGCGTTGCGCCTTTGCAGACTGCAAGTTGGAAGTTCCAACTTGAGACGGTGAAGTTGAAAGCCGTGCTTCGTGCTTCCGCACCTGGGGATTCGAGTCCGCAAGGTGTCGTCTCGGCTTCGAAGACTAGTTACGTGAACATGGACCCGAGACGGCGATACGAATGCGAATGGGAGGTGCGCTATGGGACGAGGTGCCAGTGCGATATGGATGCCATCCGTCCGAGTTAACACTTTTTTAACGGCTTTCGTCCTGCGTTTGAATGCTGGAGGCATTCGAGCCATTAGCCAGGGGGCGAGCGAGGCACGAGCGAACACCCCTGGTAGCTAGAGGTTGAGAAGCGACCTCGGCAGAGGTCGAAGCAACTCCGTTCGTTGGAAGCGCTACGCTAAGGACAAGCGGCTTCGACCCACTCCGGATCGGCATCACGAGACTTCATGACCAGGGGTAGTCGCTCGTTTCTCGCTCAACCCCTGGCTAATGGCTGTGATGCCTCCGGCATCCAAGGCACCCTGCGTTAATGAAAACGCTATTCCGGTTTTGAAAGTTTGTGATGCGCTGGAGTATAGTTCACGGTGCTGACGCCCACGGAGTTCGCTCTGCTGACATCGTTTGCTCGCAATGCTGGGAAGATCGTGACGCAAAAGCATATTCTCCGGGAGGTGTGACCGGGCACGATGGTGGATGCTGGCCATTCACTGCGGGTGCATGTGAACCATCTGCGCATGAAGTTAGGCGAGGCGCTGGAGGTGAAGAATGAGCCAGGGATCGGCTATCGACTGGAGTTGAGATAGACGTCCGCGCTGCTGCACGCTGAGAGGGTGAAGCCGTGAGTCAAAACTCGGTGGACAGAGTGGTTGTCTAACGGTGGCCGGAAAAAAGTATTGTTTTGTGTGCAAGAGTTCCGTTAAAACTACAGTTGTAGATTGAAATCTCGCCATATGCCAAACGCGTCCTCCATCATCAAGTCACCTGCGATCTCAGATTCTGAGTGGTTGGTTATGTCTGAGTTCTGGCGGCTCGGCGAGGCCACGGTCAAAACCATTCTCGGCGAGCTGGAGGACAAGCAAACGTGGCAGCCGACCACGGTGCAGACGCTGATCAATCGGTTGGTGCAGAAAGGAGCACTAGGTCGCCGCAAGGAAGGGCGCGAGTTCGTCTATGCCCCATTGGTTAGCCAGGATTATTGCACACATGCCGTCAGTCGCTCGTTCATGGACCGGGTGTTTGGTGGTAGGCTGGCACCGCTGCTAGCGACGTTTATTGAGCATCAGGAGTGCTCACCGGACGATCTCGCTGAACTCAAGAAACTACTGGAGGACAAGGCTCATGCTTCTCGGGAATAACCTCATCGACCAGATTGCTAGCGCTGCGGCCTGGGCCTGGAGCACTTCGCTCATCGTGCTGCCGATCATGGTGCTGCTACTGTTGCTCGGGAGATGGCGTTCGTTCCCTGCTAGCTGGCGGTTGGCCCTCGCACCTGTGGTTGGGATTCGCTTGCTGCTGCCCATGGTGCCGAGCGTTTCGTGGCATCCTTGGCAAAGTGCGAAGTCGAACATCGAAGGTGAAAGCATTGAGTTGGCTTCAATATCGAGCGCCAGCGTTGGGGCATGGATACACGGGGCTTCGCTGGACCCGCCGGAGACAATCATGATTGCTGCGCCCGTCGCTTGGTCTTCCCTTCTGTCGGTGATCTGGCTTAGCGGTGCTATTGTGACTTCAGTCTGGGCTGTGGGTTCGCATCTGCGTCTGCGCTCGTTGATTCAACGGCAAGCGCGGCCTGCGAGCGAGGCTGTGCGCTCCACCTTGACCTGGAGCCGTCAGCGCATGGGAGTGCGGCAGGCTCTGCCGATCTCGCAAATCACAGGTCTGCCGACCATGGCCATCTGGGGTTGGCTCGCGCCGCGATTGCTGGTGCCTCATGATGCGACGGAGCGCTACACGCAGGCAGAGTTGCGGGGGATGCTGCTGCATGAGTTGGTGCATCTGCGTCGCCGCGATGGCATGTGGATATGGCTAGCTCTTGCGGCGTGCGCGATGCACTGGTTCAATCCCTTGGTCTGGCTTTGCCTGCGACGGTATCTGGCAGATCGCGAACTGGAATGCGATCGCGAGGCGCTCAAGCTGCTGCCTGAGACAGAGCGCCTGACCTACGGCCACGCGTTGTTAAAGACTTTCGCAGGCCAGCGCGCTTGGCCACTTGCTACCTGCACTCCTTTTTCCAGGCCGCTACCCAACCACGAACTCCACTACCGTATCACCATGATCGCTCAACCGCAGAACTCTCGCTGGGGTCGTCTCGCAGCCCTGCTCACCGTGCCCGTTCTCGCGATCGGCACGCTCACCACGGTTGCCTATGAAGATGGCAAGAAACCCACGCGTGAAGAGGGTCGGCGTGAAGGCGATGGTGATGGTGCGCGCGAGACGGGTCCCCGTGATGGCGAAGCTCGCACAGAGGGCGCACGTGACGGCGATGTGAAGCGCACAGGGCCCCGCGACGGAGAAGGCGCCAGGAAAGTTGGTGCTCGCGATGGCGAAGGCATGAAGCGAGGTGAAGGTGACGGCGAGGGGCGCAAATCAGCTGAGCGCGAAGACGGCGCTCGGAAGTCTGCCGAAAGTGAAGGCGGTGAGAGGCGGCGTGAAGGTGGAGAACGTGCCTCCACTACGGCTTCGACTGCAACTGTCACGGCTCAGCAATTGATCATCGCGGTCAACGCAGATGGCAATGTCGTGAACAGTCAGGGTGAAGTCATCGACATCAAGATGGTGCGTGGCCGCATGAAAGACATTGCTGAAAACAATCCTGGCCAAAGCGTCATTCTGCGCGCTGCATCCGACACGCCTCATGCGAAGATCCTCAATGTGTTGGACGCCCTGAAGGACGTCGGTCTGAAGGATGTGACGATGGAACAGGCACCGTAAACCACTCAGTTCGGTTTTCATGCTTCACCGCATCCGCTACTGAGCACGCTGGAGCGTGAAAACCGAGCACCACAAACGCGATGAAACACTTGCTCACCATCCTCTTGCTTGGCGCTTCTCTGAGTATTGCCCAGCAGCCTGCCAAGGACGAAGTGCTGCGCACTCTGACGAAGGCCGCAACCTTCATGCATGACAACCTGAGTATGCATGGCGGCTATGTCTATGCCTTCAGCGGGGATTTGCAGAAGCGCGAGGGCGAGGGCGTCACCGATGCGCACACCATCTGGGTGCAGCCACCGGGCACTCCATTGGTGGGGGAGGCTTTGCTCGATGTGTATGAGGCCACGCAAGATGTGGAGGTGCTGGGCTTTGCTAAAGAGGCTGCCCTCGCCCTCACGCAACGGCAGTTGCACAGCGGTGGCTGGTATTACTCCGCGCATTTCGAGGGCAAGGAGAGCGAGAACAAGTTCTACTGCTTTGATCTGGCGTGGAATCCACAGCCGAATCCGGTGCCCGAGAAAGCTGTGCAACAGCCTGGCGGCTGGGACTTGTGGAGGACGCGCCGTTATGAGGCCAACCTGACGACACTAGACGATGATACGACCCAGGGTGCGCTGCGTTTCCTGATGCGCGTGGATCAAGCACTCGAGTTCAAGGAACCGCGCATTCATGCGGCGGTTGAGCGCGGCATGCGGGCGCTGCTGATTGCGCAGTATCCCAATGGTGCGTGGTCCACGAATTGGGACCGGCTGCACACGGTGCCACCCAGCGCTCAGGATTACCCGATCAAGACAGCGTCCTATCCGGCGGACTATCCGCGTATCTGGCCGAAGGATTTCACGGGCTGCTATGTATTGAACGATGACCTGATTGCCGACTGCATTCATACCTTGCTGCGCGCGTTTGAGATCTATCAAGACGAGCGCTATCTCGCCGGGGCAAAGAAGGGTGGCGAGTTCCTTCTGCTCGCGCAGATGCCGGATCCGCAGCCCGCGTGGTGCCAGCAGTATGACAAGAACATGCAACCGGTGTGGGGGCGTGCCTTCGAAGTCACTGCGATTAGCAGTCGCGAGTCGGAGACCGCTATCGAAGTGCTCATGCTCCTCGCGCGTGCGACGGGTGATAAGCGCTGGCTGGCCCCGATTCCGAAAGCGCTGAGCTACCTGCGCAAGTCGTTGCGACCCGATGGCAAGCTGGCGCGCTATTATGAGATCCGCACCAACACCCCGCTCTATTTCCAGCGCAAGAAAGGTGGGGGCCATGAGCTAACCTACAGTGATGCGAATCCGTCCGACAACTACGGTTTCATTATTGATCCCATCTTGGATGACCTGGAAGCCGAGTATCAGCGTGTGAGCGCGATGCCGACGCCCACTGGTCCGCGTCCGCTGAAGGAGACGCCCGCTGAGCTGGCGAAAGCGGCACGCGAGCTCATTGCGGGCCTAGATCAACGCGGGGCCTGGGTGCAGCACGGGGTGAAAATGAAGCACAACAAGGGCGTCCCTGAGAGCGGGGTCATTTTCAGTGAAGTGTTCGCGCAGAATGTTGCCACGCTTTGCCATTCGATTGGCCTCTATGATCGCGCTCCCTTGACGCAATGAAGACGATTGCTCCGTTTTACTTGGTTCTTATATCGACGGTGTTTGCCGTCGAGCAAAACCCCACGCCCTGGTCCTTTCAACCGCTCCGACGTCCTGCGACGCCTCACGTTCAAGACACAGGCTGGGTGCGTGACGACGTGGATCGGTTCATCCTTGCCGGACTCATGGCGAAGCAACTTTCGCCCAATACCGATGCGCCGCGTGCGGCCTTGATCCGCCGTGCGACACTCGATCTGCATGGCCTGCTGCCCACCGTTGAGGAGGTGTCGGACTTCGAGCGTGACCCATCGGACGATGATCAAGCTTTAGCCAAGGTCGTGGATCGCTTGCTGGAATCGCCGCACTACGGCGAGCGCTGGGCGCGGCATTGGTTGGATGTCGTGCGCTATGCGGACAGCTCGGGCCGCTCCTGGAATGCGCCATTCATTCAGGCGTTCCGCTATCGCAACTGGGTCATTGATTCGCTCAATGCTGACAAGCCCTACACACGGTTCATCGCCGAGCAGATCGCAGGAGATTTGTTGCCCGCGAAGACGGATGCCGAGAAGCGAGAGAATATCATTGGCACGGGTTTCCTTGCGCTCGGCTGTGTCGATCTCACTGCGCTGCAATACGAGCAGTTCATCATGGATCGCGTGGATGATCAGATCGATGTTACCACGCGTGCTTTCCTTGGCCTGACTATCGCTTGTGCGCGTTGTCACGATCACAAGACCGACCCGGTGACCGCGCACGACTACTATGCGCTGGCGGGTTTGTTTTACAGCACCGATACCCACAGCGGTACGGCGCACAAAGCAGAGCTGGGGCCAAACTTGTATGTCGATCCAGACCGCCTGCTCACGCTGCCCTCGACGAAGCCCTTGGTTACAGTCTCGGCCAAGTCTCCGCCGCTCAAGTCCGGTGAGGTGAATGCGATGGATGACATGGTTTCGATGACGCCCAAGACTGGACGTTATGCGACCACTTACACCTATGATTCATCGCTCGCGATGGGTGTGCGTGAGGGAGATGTGCAGGACTGCCCGATTCGCATCGCAGGTGATCCGTATGAGGAGGGCAAGACCCCGAATCGTGGTGAACTGAAAGTGCCTAGCCTGCCTCCCGTTCCGAAAGTGGGGCCGAAAGAAAGCGGTCGCTTGCAATTGGCGCAGTGGATCTGCCAGCCGACGCATCCGCTGACTGCGCGTGTGATGGCGAACCGAATCTGGGCACACCTGTTCGGGAAAGGGATCGTGAACACCGTGGACAACTTTGGCATCACAGGGGAGAAGCCGGTGCAGCCAGAGTTGCTCGATCACATCGCGATTCGCTTCGTCGAGTCTGGCTGGTCGGTAAAGAAGTTCATCCGCGCGCTGATGCTGAGCCACACCTACCGTCTGTCATCAGCCACCAATGGCGTCGCCATGGACATCGATCCTGCCAACGATCTGCACTGGCGTATGAGCCCGCGTCGCGTGGAAATGGAAGTCATGCGCGACACACTGCTTCAGTTGAGTGGCGAACTGACCACCGAACGGCCCGAAGGTATCCAGGTCACAGGCAACGGAGGCAAAGGCAACACGGGCCGCACACGAGGCAAGCTCGGTATCGACTCGCCCTACCGCACGATCTATCTGCCCGTGTTGCGCGACTTATTGCCGGAGATGCACGAGACCTGGGACTTCCCGAACCCCACACAAATCAAAGGTCAGCGCGAGGTGACGACGGTGCCCTCGCAGAGCCTATTCATGCTCAACAACGAGCTAGTAGTTAGCACAGCGCGCGCCTTGGCCGTGCGTCTGTTGGAATCAATGGCGAGCGGCGAAGAGCGCGTGCAATTGGCGTATCGTGCCTTGTTCAGTCGTGAAGCGGATGCCGATGAAGCAAAGGCCGCACTGGGCATGTTGGAAAGTTTGGAAACGCCGACCGACGAGAACGACAAAGAATCGTATCGCTGGGCGACGATGATCCAAGCGTTGCTCGGTAGCGCGGAGTTTCGATATGCTTGGTAAGGCGGAAGTGGGAAGCCGAAGGTCGAAAGTAATCAGCCATGCTAGACTTGAAGGATAGGACGAAGCAGCTTGCGCTCCGAATCATTCGGCTGGTGGATGCATTGCCACGCAAACGCAGCGCTGAGGTGATCGGTAAGCAGTTGCTTCGATCAGCGACATCTGTCGGAGCAAATTATCGAGCCGCTAGGATGGCTCGTAGCACCGCAGAGTTTCAGGCGAAGTTGGGTATTGTCGAAGAGGAAGCTGATGAATCTGTCTACTGGCTCGAGCTGATCGCTGAATCGGAATTGATGAAGCCTGCACAGGTGAGGGCACTTCTGGTCGAGGCATGTGAGATTACGGCCATCATCGTGTCATCAATCAAAACATCGAAGGCCACATCCAAGCGTATCGCAAAACCCAAAGACATCGCGCCATGAAACTTCCGACTTCCGACGTTCGACATCCGACTTTGACCCGCAGGCATCTTTTGCAGACTGGTTCATGTGGTTTTGGTTGGCTTGCCTTCTCCGCGTTGGCTGCGGAGACGAAGACGCAGTTCATCAATCCACTGGCCCCGAAGGCGCCGCATTTTCCAGCGCGGGCGAAGCGGGTGATCTTCATGTTCATGAATGGCGGGCCTAGCCACTTGGAGTCCTTCGATTGGAAGCCAGAGCTGGCCAAGGCTGGTGGGCGCTATCTGGCTCCGCAGTTCAAGTTCAACCAGCACGGGCAGAGTGGACTGTTTATCTCGGAGGCGTTCCCGAATCTGGCACAGCACGCGGATGATCTGTGCTTGCTGAACAGCGTGACCACCAAGAACCCTGGCCACCAGCAGGCAGTCATTGCGCTACACACGGGCACTGAAAACTTCGTGCGGCCTTCGGTCGGCGCTTGGGTGGCATATGGTCTGGGCACCGAGGCCAAGGATCTGCCTGCGTTCGTGACGATCGATCCGATTGGCGATCAAGGCGGCGCGAGCAATTACGGCTCTGCCTTTCTACCGGCGACTTTTCAGGGAACGCGCCTGAGCAGCAGCGGTGGTGGTGGGGTGCCGAACCTTTATAACCCGCATCTCACGACGCGTGATCAGCGGACGCAGCTCGACTTCGTCCAGAAGCTGAATCGTAGACTGCTCGACAAGCATGATGCGGGTAACCCGGAGATCGAGGGCATCATTCAGTCCTACGAGCTGGCGTTCCAGATGCAGAGTTCCGTGCCTCAGGTCTTTGATACCGATGGTGAGCCTCAGAGCGTGCTCGACATGTATGGCATCGGTGGTGGCGAGACAGATCGCTTTGGTCAGCAGTGCCTGATGGCTCGGCGGTTAGCGGAGAAGGGTGTGCGATTCATCCAGGTCACGAGCAATGGCTGGGACCATCACAACAAGATCGGCGAGACCTTCGCTGCCAGGGCGGCGAGCATCGACAAACCCATCGCGGGCTTGATCGCCGATCTCAAGCAGCGCGACATGCTGAAGGAGACGCTCATTGTCTGGGGCGGTGAGTTTGGCCGCGGTCCGCATGCAGACAATGGAGGGGGCCGTGGGCATCATGCCCGGGGCTACAGCATGTGGATGGCGGGTGGCGGTGTGAAGGGCGGCCTGCGCTATGGCTCAACTGACGAACTCGGCGATGTAGCGATTGAGAATCCGATGCCAACGCACGATCTCCACGCGACGATCCTGCATCTGCTAGGACTGAACCATGTGAAGCTGACCTATCGCTATGCGGGCCGAAACTTCCGCCTGACTGATGTCGCGGGCTCGGTGCACAAGGGCATCCTGGCATAAAAAACAGGTTGTGGTTGGCTCTCAGTCGGTGGCTAGCGCTGAAGCCCTAAACGTTGCCGAAGTATCTTCCCAACTTTGGGTCTTTCTAAGTGCTTGATTTCCAGGTGACAGGCCAGAAGTTGAACGCCCATTATTTCTGGCAATGAAGTTCGCAATCTTTGGCGATATCCACGGCAATCTCGAAGCGCTGCAAGCAGTGCTTCGGGACGCGCAGGAACAGGGATGCGGCAATTACGTATGTCTGGGCGACATCGTGGGCTATGGAGCGAACCCTGTGGAGTGCCTCCAAACGGTGCAGGCGCTGGACTGTCCGGTGGTGCGTGGCAATCACGACGAAGGTGCGGCGAATGAGTCGATGCTGGAAGATTTGAACCCGCTGGCGCAGACCGCCCTGCTGTGGACACGCGAACAGCTGAACCGTGAGCAGCGCCGTTGGCTTTCGGAATTGAAGCTGGTGCGCCAAGTGCGCGATTTCACCATTGTGCACGCCACGCTCGACTCTCCCGGTGGCTGGACGTATGTGACCAATCGCTTCGATGCGATGGCAAGCTTCAGCTATCAGTTCACACAGATGTGTTTTTACGGGCACACGCACGCCCCGCGAATCTTCGAAAAAGACGACACCGTGCGTGGTGCGCGTGGCTTGGAAACGCCAGTCGTGCGCGGCACGAAGTATTTCATCAATGTCGGGAGTGTCGGTCAGCCACGCGATGGTGATTGGCGTGCGGCGTATGCGATTTACGACATTCAGCGGCAGCACATCGCGATTCGCCGAGTGGAATACGATATTCAAACCGCGCAACAAAAGATCTTGGACGCAGGTCTGCCGCCTTTGCTGGCAGAGCGACTTGCCCTGGGACGTTAATTCTCATGGCACTACTCAATCTCAAAGAATTTGCCTCGGTTCTGATTGTGAAGCCGAGTTCGCTGGGTGACATCGTTCACACCCTGCCAGCAGTTCACGCTCTCAAAGCTGCACATCCGCACCTGAAGCTGCGCTGGGTGGCGAAGCCAGAGTGGCTGCCACTGATCGAGAGTTCGTCGGACGTGGACGAGGCGTTGTCCTTTCCTCAGAAAGAATTTCGTGGTCTGCGTGGTGCTGCAAGGGCGCTAAAATGGGGCATTCATTGGAACACAGCTCCGCGAGATGTGCCGGAGTTGGTGCTGGATTTCCAAGGCCTGCTGCGCAGCGGCATGATCTGTGCAGCGCGTGGCTCCCGGCCCATTGTTGGCTTGTCCGATGCACGGGAAGGAGCGCTCCGCTTCTATGATCAGGTGATCCCTGTCGATGCGCACGCGCACGCTGTGGATCGTTACCTTTCTTTGGTTCGTGCGCTGAATGTGCCGGTCGATGGCGTGGAGTTTCCGCTGTCGGCTGGCTTGCCAGTGGACCAAGCGCTACCCGAGGGCTTTCTGCTCTTGCACCCGCATTCACGGGGTGCTGGCAAGAGCCTGGGGGCAAATGAATTGCAGGTGATTTGCGACTGCCTGACCACTCTGCCAGTGGTCATCGTTGGCGTGTCGCCCCAGGCCCCAGTGGTGCGGGGTGCGCATGTCATCGACCTGACCAATCAGACCACCCTGCTAGAGCTCATCTGGATCATGCGCCGTGCGCGGCAGATCATCAGTGTGGACAGTGGTCCGATGCACATTGCCGCAGCGGTCAATGACAACACACTTGGCATTCATACCTGGAGCGATCCTCGCAAGGTCGGGCCTTACAACCCCAAAGCGCTGGTGTGGAAGGCGGGTCGCATCGGCCATCGCGGCGAGTTTCACGACGATGAATGCGCGCAGTCAGCGAGCTTCGGAGAAGGCGATGCGCGACGCTTGGCGAACTATTTCTTGAAGCGCCTCTAGCCCTCGCGGTTGCGCATCATGTCCGCAATCTGGGCGAAGAAAGCTCCCATGATCTGAGCTTGCTCGGAGGGAATGTCCGCCTCATGCATGGACTGGCCCATGAGGTCTAGCCAGCGGTCGCGCTCGGCTTCGCCAATGGCGAAGGGCGTGTGTCGACCGCGTAGCCGAGGATGGCCGCGCTCTTCCAGATAGGTCTGTGGGCCGCCGAGGCGATAGACGATAAAGTCGGCGAGGCGCTTCTCCGCCCCTTCCCAATCGTCGGGCGGATACATGGGGCCGATGAGGTCATCGCTGCGGACGCGTCGGTAGAATGCGGCCACCATCGCACGCAGTTTGTCCTCACCGACCTGGGAATAGAGCGCGGAGATTTCGTCCACGGTTACTTGGCAGCGGGCTGAGGCTTGGGCTTCGGTGCGGGCTTGGGGTCCAGATTGGCCTTCAGGTCTTCGTCAGTGATGACAGACTCAACGCCTGTCGCAGGCACCTCAGCTTGGGCGGTCCAGAGGATGGCGTTCAGCACCAGCTTGCGCTGATCGGCGTTGCCCCAGCCTGCATGGAAATGCCCCCCCGTGAAGCCGAAGCCACGACCGCCATCTTCACGCTGCACAGCCCAGGCCACGTGCTGCGGTTCTTTCTTCGCCACCGACTCACGCACCGCAGGATTGCCGCTATGATGACCATCGGGACGGCTCAGGGTGCTATCCGGTGCAACGGCTGACAGGATGGGGGTCACGCCTTGCAGCCCTTTGCGGAAGCGCATGTGGAAATACCACTCATCATTGGTGACGAAGGGCTTCACGCCACGGCTGATCGGGTGCTGGGGCAGTGCCTTGAAGTTGGCGTCCCAGTGCGGGTTCACGCTCCAGTTGATCTCGAACGCGCCGCCGAGCCAGTCGATGAACTCGTTGTTGCCCTTCTCGATGGTTGGCTCAACCGCGTAGTGCACGCAAACAAAGCCACAGCCGCGCTTCATCTGTTTGTCGAGCTGTTGCAGGCGGTCTCCCTGCAGGGCGGGATGCCCGCCACCACCGTCGCTGTAGATCAGAATGGTGTTGGCCTGCGCCAACTCATCATCGGCTGGCCATTCGCCATTGAGGTGATGCTTGACCTCCACGGCCTCGGCAGCGCTCTGCTCCAGGCACTTCTTGAACAGCAGCACGCCCGCATTGTGCTCGTGCGCGCCGGCCGGATGGCTGGGCTTGCCAGCAATGAGGACGATCAGTTTTTTGCTGCCTTCGGCAAAGGATAGTCCGGCGCTGAGCACCAGCGCGGTGAGGAGAAGGGTGAGTTGCTTCATGTGGAAAAGGAGAGGTGAGGGGAGCAGAAACGCGGGTGAAGGGCAAGGAGTATCAGACAAGTTCAGGGCTTGAACCCCTGCAAGTTAGGGAATATCCTCGGTCTATGAGCAAGCGAGAACTCCATGAAGCATTGCTGGAACTGCCAGAACACGAAAGGCAGGAGATGGCTTATTGGTTGCTCGACACGATCGCCGATGAACCAGTCGTCAATGACGAGGTCATGAAAGAGAGCATTCGTTCGGCTGAAGAGCGCAGCGCGGAGCTGGATTCAGGGAGAGTGAAGGCGCTGACGCATGAGGAGGTGTGGAGCAAGATCGACCACCTTTGCGCCTCATGGAAGTAGCCTACCACACGCAGGCAGAGCCGGAGTTACTCGAAAGGGTGGCCTATTACGGGGATGTTTCCCCGGCTTTGGGCTTTCAGGCCCGTGATGAATTGAAAACGGTTATTGGCCGTATCGCAGCCAATCCACGCCGCTACCACTTCATTAGCCCACGGCATAGACGAGCAAACCTGAAGCAGTTTCCGTATCACATCTCGTATGAGGAGATGTTGGACGGGAGCGCTCGGATTCTGGTGGTGCGGCATGATCAGCGACATCCTTCCTTCGGCTTGAAACGGAAGTAGCTAGCGCAAGACATCCCCCCGCGCTCTCGTTAGCCCTTCACCTCATTCATGAAATCCACGTTACGTCTCGCTTCCCTCGCTTTGCTTTGTCCGGTGCTGGCCTTTGCCAAGGACCTTAGCTTCAAGAAAATCACCATCACTCGCGATTTCTGGGGCGAGGGCGCTCATTTCTCCGACTTCGATCACGATGGGAACAACGACATCTGCTGTGGGCCCTTTGTCTGGTGGGGACCGGAGTTCAAGGTGCGCACGGCCTACAGCTCGCCCAAGCCTGATCGCGCCAAGCCCGTGACAGACGCGGAATACGGGCCGAATTACGAGGCCTTCATCAAAGGCGAACAGAAGCCTTACGACGGCGAGAAGGGCTACTCCGATTACTTCCTCAGCTACGCGCATGACTTCAATAGCGACGGGTGGTCCGACATCGTCGTCTTTTCCTGGCCGGGCGACATCACGGCTTGGTATGAAAACCCTGGCAAGCGCGATGCGGGTGCCTGGAAGCGCCACATCATCTTCGGGGTCACCGACAATGAATCCCCAGCCCTGGGGGACATGAACGGCGACGGCAAGCCCGAGCTGGTCTGCCACACCGGCGGCCGTCTCGGCTACGCTTCTCTGGACTGGAGCGATCCCACCAAAGAGGCAACCTACCGTGCGATCACCAAGCCCGACATCAAGCGCTACTTCCGCTACACCCACGGCTACGGCTTTGGCGACATCAATGGTGATGGCAAGGCCGACATCCTGGACAAGGACGGCTGGCGTGAGCAGCCCGCGCAGGTCGAGGGCGATGCCGAGTGGGTCTTCCATGCCAAGCCTTTCGCCCCTGAAGGCGCACGCGGCGGTTCGCAGATGCAGGTCTATGATGTGAATGGCGATGGCTTAAATGACGTGATCGCTGCCTGGGATGGACACGGCTATGGTTTGGCTTGGTATGAGCAGAAAAAGGATGGTTCCTTCACCCAGCACCAGCTCATGGGCAGCAAGCCAGAGGACAGCCCGCATGGCGTGAAGTTCTCCCAGCTTCATGCCACCACGATGGCTGACATCGACGGTGACGGCGTGCTGGACTTCATCACGGGTAAGCGCCGCTGGGCGCACGGCCCGAACAAGGATGAAGAACCCGGTGCGGCCCCCGTTCTCTACTGGTTCCAGATCAAGCGGGATGGCAAAGGCGGTGCCGACTTCATTCCCCACCAGATCGACGATGACTCAGGCGTGGGCACACAAGTCAGCGCTGGCGACGTGAACAAGGACGGCAAGCAAGACGTGATGGTCGGCAACAAGAGTGGCGTGTTTGTGTTCTTGCAGGAGTAGCCAGCTGACAGGCTTTGGCTTCGTGGGATAAATAAGCCTGCGGGGATCGTTATGTTGTTTTGCCCTCTCGGCGGCCTTCAAGCAAGGCCGCTTGGCGGTGCTCTCCCGCCCTCGATCCATCCTTGCCGAAGCCCATGAAATTAAGCCCTCCAGCCCTGTCCTGCCTCCATGTCGTCACGGTGCTCGCCATTGCCTCGACCGTCGTCTTTGCCGCGCCGAAAAAGGAGGAAGTGATCGATCCGAACGCGCCGGTCAGTTTCTACAAGCAGATTCGCCCGATCTTCCAGGCCCAGTGCCAGGGTTGTCATCAACCAGCGAAAGCCAAGGGTGACTATATCATGACGGACTTCAGCGCGATGCTGAAGGGCGGCGAGGAAGGCGTGGCAGTAGAGGCGGGCAAGCCGGATGTTTCCAACTTGCTGAAGCTCATCACGCCCGTGAATGGCAAGGCCGAGATGCCGCAGAAAGCGGACCCGCTGCACGATACCCAGGTCGCACTGGTGAAGCGCTGGATCGCGGAAGGTGCAAAGGACGACACGCCCGCTTCGGCGAAGCAAGAGTTCAGCATGGAGAAGCCGCCCGTGTATGTGACGGCACCGCTCATCACCAGCCTGGACTACTCGCCGGATGGTTCCTTGATCGCCGTCGCGGGTTATCATGAGGCGCTGATTCACAAGGCGGATGGCAGCGGCATTGTCGCACGCCTGGTCGGCTTGTCAGAGCGCATCAACAAGGTCGCCTTCTCACCCGATGGCAAGAAGCTCGCCGTTGCTGGTGGCAGCCCCGCACGCATGGGCGAGCTGCAAGTCTGGGACCTTGCGAAGCAGAAGCTGGACATGTCGGTTTCGACCACCTTCGACACGCTGTCAGGTGCTAGCTGGTCACCGGATGGCAAGATGATTGCCTTCGGTTGTGCGGACAACACGATGCGTGTGGTCGATGCCACGAACGGCAAGGAAGTGATGGTGAGCAATAGCCACAGCGATTGGGTGCTCGACACGGTCTGGACCACGAAAGGGGACAAGCTCGTCTCCTGCGGACGCGACATGGCGGTGAAGCTTACGGAGGTTGCCACGCAGCGCTTCATTGACAACATGACATCCATCACACCCGGCGCGCTGAAGGGCGGTGTGCATGTGCTGGCAAGGCATCCGCTGCGCGATGAAATCTTGATCGGTGGTGCGGATGGTATTCCCCAGATCTACCGCACGGACCGCATCACCAAGCGCGTCATCGGTGACAACGCGAACCTCATTCGTAAATTCCCTGCGATGCAGGGCCGCATCTTCGGGGTGGACTTCGCACCAGATGGCAAGCGCATCGTGGCCGCCTCCAGCCATGAATTCTCCGGCACGGTCAATATTTACAGCGCTGACTACGACAGCACGATGCCGCCCGAGGTGAAGAAGCTCGTCGAGACCGTGAATGGCAAAGGACCGGAACTGGACGCCTGGGTGAGCAAGGATGTGAAGCTGCTCAGCACGGTCGAGATTCCTAGCAGCGGCGTGTTCGCCGTCAGCTTCAGTCCCGATGGCAAGACGGTGGCCGCAGGTGCTTCGGATGGTCAGGTGCGGATCATTGATGCAGCGACAGGCAAGGTCACGAAGCAGTTCGTCAGTGTGCCCCTGAGTAAGAAGGAAGACCTCGCCGCCAGCGATGTGATCGTGGATGATACCGTGCGAATCGAAGCCAAGAAGGACAACTTCCTGGAGGATCTGCACCAGGGGGCGCAGGTCGCCTCGCTAGACGTGCAGCCATCAAGTGTGAAGATCGGCAAGGCCACGGAGTATTCGCAGCTCATGATCACGGCGAAGATGACCGACGGCACGACCGCCGATGTCACCCGCATGGCGAATCTGACGTTGACTGGGGAAGTCGCCATCATGGATAAGCGCGGCTTGGTGCGCCCGAACAAAGATGGCAAGGCCCAGGTGGAGATCGCCTTCCAAGGCAAGAGCGCCACGGTGCCCGTCGAGGTCGGCGGCATGAACGCGGTCTTCCATCCCGATTACGTGCGTGATGTGATGCCCATCTTGTCCAAGCTCGGTTGCAATCAAGGCACCTGCCATGGCAGCAAGGACGGCAAAAATGGCTTCAAGCTGAGTTTGCGTGGCTATGATCCTATCTATGACGTGCTCGCTTTCACCGACGAACTCAGCTCGCGTCGCGCGAATGTGGCGTCGCCCGAGCACTCGCTGCTGTTGTTGAAAGCCAGCGGTGCCGTGCCGCACGAAGGCGGTCAGCTCAGCGTGCCAGGAGAACTTTATTACGAGACGTTGAAGGCGTGGATTCGCAATGGCGCGAAGCTGGACATGAAGACGCCGCGCGTGACCCGCATTGAGGTCTTCCCCAAGAACCCGGTGATCCAAAAGATCGGCTCGCGTCAGCAGATGCGCATCCTGGCCACGTATGCCGATGGCTACACGCGTGATGTGACGGCGGAAGCCTTCATCGAGAGCGGCAACACCGAAGTCGTCGAGGCCGACAAGAAGGGCCTCTGCACCACCGTTCGCCGTGGCGAGGCCCCGGTGCTGGCTCGTTTTGAAGGTGCCTACGCTGCGACCACCATCACAGTCATGGGCGACCGCACGGGCTTTGCTTGGAAGGAGCCGGCGAAGTTCAACAAGATCGACGACCTCGTCGCCCAGAAGTGGCAACGCATGAAGATCGAGCCTTCGGGCATGTGCACAGATGCGGACTTCATTCGCCGCCTGCATCTGGACCTGACGGGCCTGCCGCCAAGCTCTGAAGAAGTGCGTGCCTTCATGGCCGACACGCGCGAGCAGCGGGTGAAGCGGAATGAGCTGATCGACAAGCTGATCGGCAATGATGCCTTCGTCGATCACTGGGCAAACAAATGGGCCGATATGCTCCAGGTGAATAGCAAGTTCCTCGGCGTGGAAGGTGCGACCACGTTGCGCACCTGGATTCGCGATCAGGTGAAGACCAACACGCCTTATGACCGCTTTGCTTATCGCATCATGACCGCCACAGGATCGAACAAGGAGAACCCGGCGTCGAGCTACTTTAAGGTGCTGCGTGATCCGGTCGAGATCATGGAGAATACCACGCATCTGTGGTTGGCCACGCGCTTCAATTGCAACAAGTGCCATGACCATCCCTTCGAGCGCTGGACCCAGGATCAGTATTATCAAACGGCGGCATTCTTTGCGCAGACGGAGCTCAAGGCCGACCCGAAAGCGGCGGGACAAACCATCGGCGGCACTGCGGTTGAGGGAGCCAAGCCTTTATATGAAATCGTGGCTGACAAGAAGGACGGCGATGTGCTGCATGATCGCACTAAGCAAGTGACGCCTCCGGTCTTCCCGTATGACACGCAATTGGCGTCACTCACGAGCACCAGCCGCCGCGAGAACTTCGCTGCATGGCTGACCTCCGCTGACAACGACTACTTCGCCATGAGCTATGCGAATCGCATCTGGGGATATCTCACGGGAACGGGAGTGATTGAGCCGCTGGATGACATTCGCGCAGGCAACCCCGCATCGAATCCCGAACTGCTTCAGCACCTGACCAATGAGTTCGTGCAGAGCGGGTTCAATGTGCGCCACCTCATGCGCATCATCTGCCAGAGTCGCACTTATCAACTGAGCCTCGACACCAACAAATGGAACGAGGACGACACGATCAACTACAGCCACGCCAAGGCGCGCCGTCTGCCTGCGGAAGTGCTTTTTGATGCGGTTCACGCGGTCACCGGTTCCGCGCCGAACATCCCCGGCGTGCCCGCAGGCACACGTGCGGCACAACTTGCCGATGCGCAGATCAAACTGCCCGATGGCTTCCTGGGCAACTTCGGGCGCCCGGTTCGCGAGAGCGTCTGCGAATGTGAACGCAGTAACGATGTGAACCTCGGCCCCGTGATGGCGCTGATGTCAGGTCCGACGGTTGGCGATGCGATCAGCAGTCCGACCAATGCCATCGCCAAGCTCACGAACGAGATCAAAGACGACCGCAAGCTGATCGACGAGATTTTCGTGCGTATCATCAACCGTCCTGCGACGGCGAAGGAAATCGATGCTGCCTTGGCTTCCATGAATGGCATGGACGCCGAGGACAAAGCGCTGACCGCTGAGTGGCAGGCCAAGGAAGCCGAGCAAAAATCCGTCATTACCAAGGCCGAAGCCGATCGAGTGGCGACCATCGCTGCGACCAAGGCCGAACTCGATAGCTACAAGGCCAAGATTGCGCCTGAGGAGAAGAAGAAGAAAGACGCGCGTGCTGCTGCGATTCAGAAAGCTGAGGCGACGGTCAAGGCCGTGGCCGATGCAGCGCCACCCTTCCAAGCGACGTGGGAAGAGCGCGTGGACCTGAGCACCGAGTGGGTGCCGCTAGAGGTCACGGTGGGCAAGTTCAACGGCGTCGAGAAGCTGGAGAAGCAGCCCGATGGCTCGGTCTTGGCCACGCCGTATGCGGATGGACGCGAGGTCCCTGGCAACTACATCTTCAGTGCGAAGACGAAGCTGGAAGGCATCACTGCCTTCAAGCTGGAGGCGCTGCCCGATGATCGCCTGCCAAACAACGGCCCTGGCCTTGCCCCGGATGGCAACTTCGTGTTGACCCAGTTCGCCGTGCAGGCGAGTCCTGCCACGGTGAAGAAGGTAGCTAGGCGTGCAGGGGCGGTGACTTTGGTTCGTCCACGTGCCGACTTCCTGCAGACGAACTTCGACATCAATCAAGCGCTCAAAGCAGGCAATCGTGATCGCGGCTGGGCCGTGTCGCCCGACACCGGGTATCGCCACGAGGCGATCTTTGAAGCCAGTGAGCCCGTCGGTTTCGAGGGCGGCACCACGCTGAGCTTGACGCTCGGCCAGGCCTTCCAGAACGGGAAGTATAACCTCGGCAAATTCCGCCTGTATGTCACCACCAGCCCTGTCGTCCGCTTCGGTGTCTCCAAGGCGATTGCAGATGCTGTGAAGACGCCAGCGGCCAAACGCAGCAAGGAACAGGTGGCCATGTTGAACACCCACTTCCTCTTTCAGTATCGCGACTACCAGACCAACAAACGGCTGCTCGCGGTCGCGAAAAGACCGCTGCCCGTGGACCCGATGCTGGTGCAATTGGATGCCAAGCATGTGAACGCGCAGAAGCCCATCACCTTCGATCCGAAGCTGCTGCAACTGCGCCGTGATGCGAACCTGAGTCAGAAGCAACTCGGCACTCAACGCCTGACAGCTGCGCAGGACTTGGCTTGGGCGCTGATCAATTCACCCGCGTTCCTATTCAATCATTAGTGATTGAGCTGGGGTGCCCCCGCCTTTCCCACTCATCCTTGACCTTCGACTTCACATATTCCTTGGGCAGCGTCGTGATCCCGGCTTCGACTTTGGCGGAGAGCTTTTTCACAATGTCGTGGTGTTTGTCTGCGAGGTTGTCGGACTCGGCTGGATCGGCGGTGAGGTCGTAGAGTTCGAGTTTGCTGTCTTTTCTGCGGGTGGGGAAGCGGAGCTTCCGCTGACCATCACGGATGAGCGCCTCGCTGCCAGTAGAGTTGGTTTTCCAGAGCAGTTGCTTGCTGCGGACGTGGGGCGGTTTTCCGAGCCATGCGGCGGAAGCGTCTTCGCCATTGAAGTCAGCGCCATCAATCTTCACTCCGGTGAGGGAGCAGAGGGTGGGCAGGAAATCAGTGCCACTTAACACGGACTGCTGGTCCACCCAGCCTGCGGGCGTGACTCCGGGCCAGCGCACGATCCAGTGGCAGCGCACACCGCCTTCCCAGTGCGTGTGGGGCAGCAGGTGGCACCGGTGGCGTAGTATTGAGTGAAGCGTGTGCCGTCCGCCGCGAATGGGTCAATCTGGGGCGTGCGTGAGTAGGGATGTCCGCAGCAATGCAGATCGCTGCCGCCGAGATCATCCGCGACGAGGGAGACGATGTTGGGCTTTGGCTGAGCGACGAGCGCAGAGCAAAGGCTGAGGAGGAGGTTTGGCGTGTCGTATCCGTCAAACCAAGTCCCATCGTGCCGCACTTGAACCGCAAGCGCCACCTGCGGCGCGTGGCAATGAGCAGCTTCGCACCACCGGGCAAGAGCACTTCGAGCACCTGATGGCCCGGCGGTGCTTCGGGTGCCAGAGCACTGGCGGGCTTGGCCACCACTGCCTCCATCCACCGCAGCGGCTTGGCACTGCCCAATGCCTTGGGCGCCGCCTGGGCATACACACCGCGCGCGTGTCGCCGGGCCTGCGTCCGACAAGCAAAGGTGTGGTAGTTGACGCCCGCAGCACGCGCCAACTGCGTGCCCCTCAATCTGCTGTGCTCAAACGCATCCAGCAACTCCTCGCGCTGCTCGCGCGTGACCGTGACGCTTCAAAATCGCCGAGGCTGGGGCTGGCTAAGCGCCATGCATAGGAGCCGTAGTTTATAGCTACGGCTCTTCTGCATGACGACTTCTTTTAAGGGCTAGGTTTGACGGATACAACCGAACCGCGAAATGAAGCACCCAAAGACCAGCAAGTCCTCAAGAAGCCCACGGTTAGAAGGCAAGTCATGCTTCAATAGGCAGAGCAAGTCACACAAAAACGCTACTTTTTGGCTACCCGAAGCCACGTGAAAAAACACCCCCTATTCAGAGGTGACCATAAGTCAAAAATTTACTCAGTGTCGTCCTCCACTCCCTGGCGAACTGCTTCAGCGTCATCCCGAGCCCAAGGCGTTCTGCGCCGTGACAGGGAGCGTGGGATTGGCTTTGCCACGCTCGATCTTCCCGAGGTGTTCCCGGCTGACGCCACTTTCACGAGCGAGGCCGTATTTGCTCAGGCCAGAATGCTCCCGGAGTTCCTGAAGCCGACGCTGCAGCCGCTCGCGGATGCGCTGGGCGTCGTGGTAGTCATTCGAGTGCATGATTCTCCATGAAATTGAATGGTTGAGCTACTTCCCGCCTGCCAGCACGAGCAGCCCGCCGATGATCAGCGTGGCCCCCACGGCCATGCGCCAAGTAAAAGGCTCACCCAATAAAAGCACAGACAGAACTAGGGTGACAAGGATGCTGCCTTTATCCACCAGCGACACATACGACACGGTGCCCTTGTGCATGGCGCGGTAGTAGCACACCCATGAGAGTGTGGTGGTGAGGCCGGAAAGCGCCAGCAGGCCGATGGGCCGCCAGCCAGCCGTGCTCAGGGCCGCGGCGGCTTTGCCAGTGCCGGTCCAGAGGAAGGTGTTGAGCATGACGAAGCTGAACACGAACAAGGTGCGAACGGCGAGGCCAAGATCGGCACCTAGGGTTTTGAGTCCGGCCTTGGCGACGACAGAGGTCAACCCCGCGAAGAGCGCCGCACCGAAGGCATAGAGTTTCCAGCGTTCCATAGCCCGGCAGATTTTAGGCTGTTTTGCGGCCTCCAAACCGCGCATACAGCGCCGGGAGCAGAAACAGATTGAGCACCGTGCTCGTCGAGAGTCCGCCGAGAATGACGAGGGCCATGGGGCGTTCGATTTCGTTACCGGGGACATCACCTTTCAAAACGAGGGGAAGCAGAGCGAGCGCGGCGGTGGCGGCGGTCATCAGGATGGGGATGAGGCGCTCCTCGCTGCCGCGCAGGATGAGAGCGAGGCCGAAGGGTTGGGCTTCTTCAGTTTGCAGATGGCGGTAGTGGCTGACGAGAAGGATGCCGTTGCGCGCGGCGATGCCGAGCACGGTGGCAAAGCCGACAAGCGAACCGAGCGAGAGCACGCCGCCGCCTAGCCACGCGGCCATGACGCCACCGATGAGGGCAAAGGGCAAGGTGAGCGCAATGAGCAGGGTAAGGCGCAAGCTTTGGAAATCGGCGAGCAGCAAAGCAAGGATGCCAGCAAGACTGGCAAGCGAGAGCCACAGGAGGCGGCTCTGCGCCGACTGACGCTCAGCCCATTCGCCGAGGATTTCGGGATGGTAGCCGCGAGCGAAGGTGAGCTTGCCGAGGCGCTGCTCGATCTCGCGCACTACATCACCGAGCGCCTGGCCGGTGGCTACGTTGCAGGTGACGTCGATGCGGCGGGAGGCACCTTCGCGTTTGATAGCATTCGGCGTGGGCACGATGGCGAGATCGGCCACATCGGCGAGGCGCACATGGCCGCCTGCGGGTGTTTCGATCAAAAGCTCGCGCAGCGTGGTGTAGTCGGCCCGGGCGGATGGCACGCTCCAGACAGTGACATCATGGACGCGCTGTTCTTGATGAACTTCGCCGACTTTTCGCCCGCTGACGAGCGTGGTGACGGCCTGGCGGACCTGCCCGGCGGTGAGCCCGTGCAACGCGGCGTTATCAGGCCGGAGTTTGACGGTGATCTGCGGGACGAGCACCTGCGGCTCGACTTTCAAGGCGCTGACGCCGGGCACGTCCTTGAGTGCTTCACCGACTTCGGCGGCATGGGCAC
>Ga0247834_1003277_pt1 | contig 22305 bp, 18 predicted proteins | sample LaCruzMarch2015__8_FD_187118 | JGI IMG/M metagenome (GOLD analysis project Ga0247834, IMG submission 187118) | Freshwater microbial communities from meromictic Lake La Cruz, Castile-La Mancha, Spain - LaCruzMarch2015_12m | ecosystem: Environmental > Aquatic > Freshwater > Lake | place: Spain...
GCGCAGCAATTCAAGATCCCAGGTTTCTCCGTGCACTTCGGTGAGCATGCCGGAAATCTTGCAACTGACATTTTCGCGCTTGGCCAACTCGCGGATGCCGGTTGCCCAGTCGGTGTCGAAGTTTCCCTCAATGATGCGTGGCTTGGCAATGTGATCGACGATGAACGGTTGGTTGGGATGCATATCCACAAACTGGATCGTCTGCGGCAGGTGTTTCCAGAAAATCAGGAGATCGTAAGTGAGATTGTATTTCGCAAGGTTGCGGATGCCTGCGTTGAAGTCGGGGCGGAGGACAAAATCATCGTCTGGCTCGTCATGGACGACATGGCGCACGCCGCGAAGTTTCGGATGCGCGGCGTAGCGCTCCAGAAATGGCTCGCCGCCATTCTCGCAGAGAGGGACCCAGCCGACCACGGCCTTGATGCGCGGATTGGTATCGGCGGTGGCTAACAAAAAGTCCGTCTCCGCGATCATCTGCCTGGCTTGGACTGCGACGCTGCCGTCGATTCCGGATTCATCGAGTGCGGCGTGCAGGTCGGGAGCGAGGAAGTTGCGGCGGATCACATCGTGCGCTTCGGTCATCCAGACATAGTCGGTGTCGTTGATGGCCCAGAGGTGGTGGTGGCTGTCGATTTTCATAAATCAGTCTGCTTTGCCCGAGGTTTTTTGATCATGGCGGCGGAGACATGCAGGTTATTTGTCCAATTTCTCAACACCGGCGTCATAGTTCCATTGTTGGTTCATGACGGGGGCGAGAATGTTTCTCACTTCGGCGAGCAGCGAGGTGTCGTAAGGCTCGCCATACCAGGCGAGGTTGCGCTGCAGCGAGGTGCTGCGGGCGGTGCTGAACATCGTGGTGTGGAACGGACTTTGCTGGCAGGCGAACTGGAACGCGAGCTTGGCGATGGAGCTGCCGTGACTTTCGCAAAATGCGGCAGCCTCGGCGAAGAGGGCGCGTTCCCCGGCGTTGGCGGGATGCCAGTCGGCGATTTTACCGCCGGTCAGAAGCCCACTGGCGAAAGGCGAGGCGTTGATCATGCCGATGTTTTTGGAGCGGCATGGCTCGACGAGTTCGAGCCCACGGGTGTCGATGAGGCTGTAATGATTGTGAGTCAGGATGGCAGCGACTGGCGCCTCGGAGATGACGCGCTGCCAGAGGTCGAGCGGATAGATGCCCGCGCCGACGGCTCCGATGCGGCCCTCTTGCTTGAGGGCGACCAGCGTGGGAAAGCCTTCAGCAAAGGCGCCCGCGGTTTGTGAGCCGCCTTGATATTCGAAGTCGTGGAGATGGACGATGTCGAGGTAATCGACGCCGAGGCGTTGCATGCTTTCCTCAAGCCCAGTGCGGATTCTTGATGAGCTGTAATCGAGTTCGTTGGCGCCGTAACTGCCGGGCGCGGTGTATTTGCCGGCCTTGGTGGAGAGGAAATAGCGGTCGCGTGAAATGCCTTTGAGCGCCTTGCCCAGCACGGTTTCCGCGACGGTGCCGCCGTAAGCGGGGGCGACATCGAAGTAGTTGACGCCTGCGTCAAGCGCGGCGTGAACGGCGCGGATGCCGTCGGCTTCGTCGATATCGCGGAACACACCGCCGAGCGCGGAGGCTCCGAAGCTGAGGCGGGAAACATTGAGTCCGGTTTTTCCAAGTTCGGTGTAGTCCATGGCGGGGGTCAAGCTGGGTTGGCGATCTGCATTTTCAGCACATTCTCTCCGGATCCTGCTTCGACGATGGCTTCGGAGAGATTTTCGAATGGATGGATTTTGGTGATCAGTGGGCGGGGGTCGATGCGGCCGGAGACGACCATTTCGATGACGCGTTCGAAGACATTGGCGAAGCGCCATGATCCGACATATTGGAGTTCGCGGGAGAGCAGGGCGTTGGCTGGGATGGCCGTTCCATCGGGCAGAGTGCCGACTTGCACGACGGTGGCTCCGGGTGCGCTGAGGCGGATCGCTTGGTCGAGCGCGGCCGCGACGCCTGCCGCCTCGAAGGCCACCTCGAAGCCGCCGGATGAGAGTTTGGCGGCATCATCCGTCAGGGTTTTGCTTGTTGGATCGAGCGTGCCAGCTGCGCCATGCTTCTCCGCGAAGTCGCGGGCGAAGGGCTTGATATCGGAAACGATCACCTTGCTGGCGCCGAAGGCCACGGCCACTAATAAAATCATCTGGCCGATGGTGCCTCCGCCGGTGATGAGCACGGATTTCCCGCCCACGCCGCCGCTGCGTTGGACCGCGTGCATGGCGACACTCATCGGCTCCAGCAGTGCCCCCCATGCGTATTCGAAGCCGTCCGGCAGCGGCCAGCAGTTTTGCGCGGGCGCGGTGATGTATTCGGCGTAACAGCCGTTGCTCGGCGGCGTGACGCTGGCAGAGCCGCAATAGACCATCTTCGGGCAAAGATTGTAGCGGCCTTGGCGGCATTGTTGACAGCGACCGCAAGCGCGCGACGGATCGACGGCCACGCGGGTGCCGATGGCCGGGCTTTGGACGCCTTCGCCGTGGGCGACGATTTCACCGGCGAATTCGTGGCCGAGGATGAACGGCCGGGTGGGAACGAAGTTGCCGCAACGGCCGTGGGCAAAGTAGTGGAGATCGCTGCCGCAAATGCCAGCGGCGCGCACCGCCACCAGCACCTCGCCCGGGGCGGGAGCGGGGCGGTGGACTACTTCTTTGCGGATGTCCTTCGCGCCGTGGAGCACGAAGGCGGTCATGGTCGGGTTGTTGCTTGTCATTTTATAATAAAAATTAGGGAAGGAAAAAATAGAGCACGCACAGCAACTCAAGCAGCAAGAGTGCCACTACCCGAGGGTCGGTCAAGCCTGTGATGCCTGACCGATAATCGACGCCATGCGTTTTGGCCTAACCGTTGATTTTCACGCTGCCGGTGACTGTCTGCCCTTTTTTCAAGGGGCGTTCGGCGCGTTTTGTGAAGCTCTTCAGAAAGCGCTCGCTGCCTCCGTGGGAAAAGTTCGCGGCGAGGAGGTGGATGCCCGATGCGGATTTCCAGCAGCGGATGTGGGTTTTGCCTTCGCCTTCGATGGAGAAGATCGATCCGTTGCCGTCCGACAGGCTGGCCTGCCGCACGGAATGTTTCGTGGAGCAGAAGTCGTTGTTGCCCGCCGGAAGGTTGTCCAACCTCCACGGGTGTCGGGGTTCTGTGCGTGGGCCGACGGATGTGGCTTCGAAGCCTTCCGAGGCCTTCACGGAACCTTTGAGGCGGGCGATGTGGTCCTCAGGGTAGAAATCCCATTTTCCAATGCGCTCCCACGCGAGGATCTCGTGAGTGGCTGGCAGGGTGAAGACCAATCCGATCTGCCTCGGATTGATGTCCTGGAGCATGGTGAAGTCATAGTCGATGTGCAGTTTTCCGTTCGAGAAACGATAACGGAATGTGCCTTCTGCCTCGGTGTATTGGCCTTTGACAGTTACGACGAGGCCGTCCCGTTCGGAGGTCGCAGTGACGGATGCACACTTCCAGTCCCGGCAGACCGGCGTGAAGGAATCCCAGACTTTTGTTTTTCTTTCCATCTGGTTTTCTCCGGCGGCATTCAGTTTCAAAACCATGAGCTGCGGTCCGGAGGCTGGCTGGGAGGCGGTTGACTCAAGGAGCCCCGTGCGTCGATTGATTTGCCACTCACGGTCGCCGGATTGGATGGTGTAAGCATCGGGTGTCTCCACCAGCTTGGCGGGCGTGCTCTTGATGGCGGGCTTCTCGGGCTTGGGATCGCCTGAGAGTTGAAGTCGAAACTCGTCGGCGATAAAGCCGCGGGGGTCTTCAAACTTCAGACCCAATTCCGACGGATTGGCGGGAATGGTTCCGACATCGAGATTGAGGGTTCCATTCTTTCCGGCCGGAATGTCCGCAGTGGCACTTCCCGTCCGCTCCCCAAGCTGCCAAGTGATGCCCACCTCTTTGAGATTCGTGAAGAGGTAGCGGTTTTCCACATCCAGAGTGATGGTCGATTTGTCGATCTTGGGATTGCCGGCATTCACGATTCTCACCGGGGAGAATGTTTTTTTCATATTCCAGAACTCCGGTTTTTTGCGGCGCCATCCATCGAGGACTCCCCAGCTTCCGTAGCCGACGGTCTGGTCGTCCTTCAGGTAAAAGGTGTCGTCGATTCCCGCCCAGATCGAAAATCCGAGGCTGCCCTTGGTTTTCCAGATGCCATCCCACAGCTCCAAAAGATAGTCGCCCCAGAGATCGCGGAGGGCGGGGTCTGTGGCGAGTTCGAGGCGGTTGTAGGCGTTTAAGTGGACATCCTCGCCGAGGTAGAACGGTTGCGGCAGTCCCTCTGCCACAGTCTTCACGCTGCGCATTCCCCAGTAGTGCCCGTTTTGAAGCTGAATGAACTTCGGGTCGCCGATGCTGCCATTGTCGTTAAAGACCAGAGGACGCGTGGGATCCAAGCGGCGAAGCCGAGTGGAGGACTCGACAAAGTGTCGCCCCCACTTGGACTCGTTGGCGACCGACCACATCAGGATCGATGGGTGGTTGCGGAGTGCCACCACCATCTCGGCGGTCTGTTGCCAGACGAGCTCGGAGTGCCCATTGGCAGGAGCCCAGCAAAAGGGCGCCTCGCACTCGATGAACATGCCCAACTCGTCGGCCGCATCGAGTAATGCCTGGTCCGGCGGATAGTGGGCCGTGCGCACAAGGTTCACATTTCCCTCCCGGAACAACTCGATGTCTTTGCGATGCCATCCGTCCGGCAGCGAGCGACCAGTGAGGGGATGGACCTCATGGCGGTTGACTCCGCGAAGTTTCACCGGAGCGCCATTCACAAAAAGCTCGTTGGCGCGGACCTCGATCTCCCGGAATCCGACGCGCTGCGTGATCTTTTGTAACATCCTGCCGCCGGCGGCGAGTTGGATGTCCAACCGATAGAGGTTTGGGTGTTCAGAATCCCACTTCCGAGGGGAGGTGATGGGTATGGTCACTGATGTCTTGGATCCGCTGATTGGAATACTTGCCGGATCAATGGCAACGCGGGCTCCGGAGGGATCCACGAGGGAAAATTCGGCGGTCAGATTCTTGGGGAAATCCGGCGAGGCGCCCGCCACTTCAAATGCCACCTTCAGCGCAGCATTTTGATAATCCGCGTCAAAATCCGTCTGGATCTGGAGCGAGGCGAGATGCACCTCGGGGAGCGCAAGGAGTTCGATCGAACGGGTAATGCCTCCCAGGGAATGGTTGGCGTATTTGGACGCGCTGGCCAGCTTGTCCGCGACGGTGTCGCTGAGGACGGAAAGGGCGATGGTATTCGAGGCGCCCATTTTGACGGCATCGGTGATATCAAACTCGAAGGGAGTGAATCCCCCAGCGTGCTTTCCGATGGACTGGCCATTCACCCAGACCTCGCAATCGCTGTTCACCGCGTTGCAGCGCAGTATGAAGCGCTTTCCCTTCCAGTCTTGGGGAATGTCAAACGATCGCCAGTAACCCGCCGAGGCATTCTGCGGAACATCGAATCCCTGCATGGCCCATTCGCCGGACACTTGGATCGAGTGCCATGTGGGAGGCGCAGCAATTTGGTTCTGAAACCCGTTCTCCGGTGAGGGGCTGAAACTCCAATTTCCTGACAAGGGCAGGATGGGATCCAAGCATCCCTCGACCAGCAAAGGCCTGGGTGAAAGGCGAGGCACAGGCATCTCCAGCACGGGGAGAATCGAAAGAGGCGTTGGTTTGGAGGATTGGATCAAAACATCGACCACCGACGCGTTGGGGCCCTCGACTTTTTCAATCGTCAATACCAACTCGCCGTCTTTGATGGCTGCGGACGGAATGGCGAACGACCGCTCGAATGTCGCACCTTTGGGGAGCGACAAAGCGGGCTCCAAAACCTCCTCGTCGGCCTTGATCTTCACAACCCGGTCCGCATCCGATTCAAACCGGATTCGCGCGGCATAAGCAGCATCCGGGATAAACCCCGAGTAGCCGAAGGCTACGGGATCGCCGAGTGTGAAAGGATGTTTGGCCTGATTGTGGGAAGCAGGATCTTTGTGGGGCGAGCCGAGCAGTAAATGGGGCTGCCCGAGTTGCGGCTTGGTGCGGTCACTCGCCACCGTGTGTGGAGTTGGCGTGTCGGCTTGCAATGAGGTCATCGCGAGCACCCCTGCCATCAAGCTGAAGAGAGATTTTATCGAATGCATAGGAAGTGGAATCATGTTGAGGCTCGATTTTTGGAGTTTAAGTTTTCAGGAATCCTGGAGCAGGGCGAGGCGACCGCCGTCGATGAGGAAAGTCGTCCCAGTCGCGAAGGCGGCGTAATCGCTGGCGAGAAACGCGCTCCAGGCACCAATCTCCTCGCAAGTTCCGAGTTTGCCGGCGGGGTGGGATCGGATCGTGCGGTCGCGTTCCTGCGAGGGATCGGGAAACGAGGCAAACCACTCGTCATTGCCGGGGGTTTCGATGAACCCAGGGGCGATGCCCACGACGCGCACTTTCGGTCCCCACTCAATGGCAAGGCTTCGCACAAGGCCGGTGAGGGCGGTCTTGGCAACATTGTAGGGAAAGCACCCAGGGATCGATGCCCAAGCGTGATTCGAGGTCATGATCTGAACTACGCCATGACCAGAGGCTTCCAGATGCGGTTTGCAGAGTTTCGCAAGGCGCCAATGGCTGGCGAGGTTGAGGTCCATGTTGCCCATCCACTCCGCTTCGGAGCAATTTTCCGCGCCCTTGAAGACATTGCGGCCCGCGCTGGAGACGAGGATGTCGATCCTTCCAAATTCGGCGACAACGGCAGCCACCATCGCCTCAAGTTCTGCTGGGCTTTCCACATTTGTTTGGTGGTAAAAGGCTCGCTGGCCTGTGGTGGTGATGGCAGATTTAAAGGCACACGCTTTGGGGCTGCCTGAGTCCGACATGCCGCATCCGGCGACATGTGCCCCTGCCTTCGCGAGCATTTGGGCGATTCCTGCTCCAATGCCGCTGGTGGCGCCGGTGACGAGGGCAACCCGCCCACTGAGATCGATTGCGAGTGGCATGGGTCAGACGTAGAAGTTTTGGCGCTCGTCGAGGCGACGAATGCCAGGATGCTTTTCCATTTCCTCCTCCACGAGATCGACGCCAAGGCCGGGGCGATCAGAGAGCTGGAGGTGGCCGCTGCTGACATCCAACGGATGGGTGATGACGGAGTCGCGCCATGGCACATCGTTGAACATGAATTCGCAGCGAAAAAAGTTCGGGATGCTCGCGCACACATGCGCGCTGGCGAGCGTGCTGAGCGGGCCGTTGGGGTTGTGGGGAGCAATGGGGACGCCGTAGGCCTCGGCCATCGTAGCGATGCGTTTCATCTCGGAGGGGCCGCCGCAGCGTGTGATATCAGGCATGATGACATCGCAGAGATGTTGCTCGAGAATCGGACGGAAGCCATGGCGGGTGTAGTGGCGCTCGCCCACACAGAGGGAAACGGAAGGCGTCACGCGCTCGCGGATGGCGCGGAGGGTGTTGGCATTTTCAGGGCCGACCGGCTCCTCATACCAAGTGACTCCGAGCGGGGCGAGGCGCTCGGCCATCACCAGCGCCGTGCGGGTGTTCAGCATGGCATGGGTTTCAATCATCATGTCCATATCCGGCCCGATGGCTTCACGGACGGCTTTGGTGACTTCCACAGCCAAATCCTGCTGCGCTGGGGTCAGCTCCAGATTGGTCGAGAGGTCTTCGCCGTAGAGGTAGTTTGTGTGTGCGAAGGGATCGAATTTGAGTCCAAGGAATCCAGCATCCTTCACGGCCAGGGCTTGGCGGGCGTAGTCGGCGGCATTGTGGCCGCCACCGGTGAACCAATAATTCGCATAAAGCCTCAGCCTTTTGCGGAACGCACCCCCGAGCAGTTCATAGCAGGGAACGCCGAGCACCTTGCCCTTCAGGTCCAGCAAAGCCATGTCGATGCCGCTGATGGCGCAAAGGCTGGCGCCCGTTGGCCCGATCCAGTTGAGGTCACGGTAGAGCTTGGTCCAAATGAAATCGGTTTTCATCGGATCCAAGCCCACGATGCGCTCTCCGACATGGCGCGTAGCTGCCTCGATGATCGGCGAGCCCGGCCAGTTGGTGGATTCGCCCACGCCAGTGTGGCCCGTGTCCGTGTGGATTTTTAGGAGCGTCCAATTGTATTTGATGCCTTCGACGAGCCAGACTTTGACTTCAGTGATTTTCATGGTGTGGGTTGTGTGTTTCGAAAAGGAACCGGTGGGAATCCTGAGGTGGATGTGGAAATGCGGAAGATGGAGCCGGCAAGCGGGTCGCGTCGGCGCTGAAGCTCGTTCATTCCCGACCACGCGGAGGTTACGAACAGTTGGTCGAACTGCGGCCCTCCAAAACAACAGGAACTCGGCTGGGTTACCGGAAGTTCGATTTTTTCAAGAATCTCCCCGGTCTCACCGTGAATACGAACAACCGAGGAGCCGCCCCACATTGCGATCCAAAGATGGTTTTCCTTGTCAATGGTGAGTCCGTCGGGGCAGCCCATCGACTCTGGAAAGCGCACTAAAACGCGACTCTTGGCGAGCGTTCCATGAGCGCAGTCGAAATCGTAGGCGGTGACCGTCTGCTCCAAGCTGTCGGCCTGGAACATCGTCCCTCCATCGCTGGACCAAGCTAATCCGTTCGAGAGGGAAATCCCTTCGAGGACCTGAGTCACGCGGCCAGCGGGCTCCAGCGCGAAGAGGAAGGCGTTTTTATGCCGGGGAGGTTCACTCATCGAGCCCACCCAAAAGCGCCCGGCTGGGTCGCACTTGCCGTCATTCAAGCGGTGGCCTGCTGGCATGCCGATGGAGGCAAACGGAGCGAGATGGCCGGTTTGCCAATTGAGAAGAGAAAATCCACTGCGCTGGGCCAGAAGCCAGCGTCCATCCGCACACGGGCAAGCAGCTCCGAGAGAATCGTTGGTCGGTCGACGGGATGTATCTCCTTTGGCAGGGTTCAAGCGGTTGAGTGTGCCAGCATGGATATCGACCCACCACAGGGCCTCATCGTGCCACACGGGGCCTTCGCCCAGTTCTGCCTCCGGTGAGTGGATCAGCTCAAAGGATGCCATAGGTATCCCATGCCTGCTGGGCTTTCATACCCTGCTTGATTGCCTCGAAAACCCGTTTCTCGCCCCGCGCTTTTTCCAAGGCCTGTGTCATCACTTCGTTTTCAACCGCCCGAGGCACGACACAAACGCCGTCGAGGTCGCCAAAGACAATGTCGCCGGGACGAACCGTGACATCGCCAAATCGGATGGTGCATCGAAAATCCAGCACCTTGCCGCGGGGGCGTTGGTCTTGGGCATACCGGCCATAGGAAAAAGTGGGGAAATTTTGAGCCAGTATACCCCGTGTGTCGCGGGAGTAGCCATCCACCACCGCACCTGCGGCTCCCTGATTAATCGCGCAGGTGCTCATCAGTTCTCCCCACAGCGCATAAGTTGGTGACGATCCACTGCAAATATAAACCTCGTGGGGCTTCAGATCGTCGAGCGCGCGAAGCATCAGTCCAAATGGGCGGTTTAGGAGTTCATTCACGCGCCCAGGGCCTTCGCCACCATCGTCGTCCGCTTCCAGGACGGGCATAGCCCGTCCGATAACGACCATGTCTTCGCGGAGGGGTTGGACCTGGGGAGGTAGGAACTGGGTTTTCAAACCCATCGTATCCATGATGTCACCGACAACCGCCGTGTAGAGATCCTTGCGGGTGATTGCGAAGAGTTCCTCGTCCGAGTTCCAGAGCGTCATGGGATCGCACACTAAACATCCTCTCTCCAAATCCCAATGGATGTTCTGGCATTTATCTTGTATAAACTGGCAATGCCAACGATTCGCCCCACATCGAGCAAAGTAGTGTTTCAAAACTCCTGCACGAGCCCGCTGGGTTCGATCAAGCTTGCAGGAAGGATCGACCAGAGTCTGGGAAAGGATCAAGGCCGCCAACGACGCCTCGAAGCTTATGCACTGGTTTATTCGTTGGAGGGAAAATGTAACTATTGGGATGAAGTCATCGGGCATCGCCAACTTGGTCCCGGCGACTTGATTGTTCTTCTCCCCGGCGTGGCGCACCGCTACGGCGCGGGCCCGGATGGAAACTGGAGCGAGTATTTCATCGTTTTCGAAGGGGCCATTTTCGATGTCTGGCGCGACCATGGTTTGCTTTCACCCGAACACCCGCTGTTTCATCTCGCGCCCGTTGCTTTTTGGGAAAAGCGGCTGGCGAGCTGCCTCGAAGGGGGGGGCTCGAATGGACGCGAAACCGCCGTCAGGCAGGTTTGTAGACTGCAAGCCCTCCTTGCCGAAATCACCGGACCTTCCGGAGTGGAAACTTCCGCTGGCCCTGCATGGATCGATCGAGCGTGCGCCATGCTGGGAAGCCTTGAGACACAGTCTATGGACCTGCCGGAAATGGCCCACTCGCTCGGTGTCTCGTTCGAGACCTTCCGAAAAACCTTTGCGCAAAAAACCGGAATGTCGCCCGGTCGCTACCGATCGGCCTTACTGATCGATCAGGCCTGCGAACTCATGACCCAAACCCGACTCTCTGGGAAAGAGATCGCTGCTAAATTAGGTTTCTTTGACGAATACCACTTTTCGAAGCGCTTTAAAAAGGTGACGGGATTTTCCCCAACCGCTTTCCGCCGACGGATGCGTGGAGCCTGAAATTCATGCGCCCTTCATTGGCGAAACGCAGATATTCTGACTCCGCTGAAAAGCGTGTAAGACGCCTAAATGAAGGGATCCTGCGGTGTCAGGCGAGGCGCCTGACCTACGGGGTGGATTGGTCGGTGGCTTTTCAGCAGGGAAAGGTGTTTCTTTCCTCCCCATAAACGATTCTGGATCGATCAGGTTGCATACAGTTCCCCGAGCAAACGGGTGAGTTCGGCGGAGGTTTTGGGAGTAAGTTTTCCGAGTTTTTCTCCGAGACGGGACTTGGAAATCGTTCGGATTTGATCCGGGCAAATTTCAGCGCTGCGCCCCGCGCATTTGATCGAAAGGCGTGTGCGCCATCGGGGGTGGATGGTCGATGTAAGCGGGCAAACAGCAACTGTGGAGAGGTGGGCGTTCAATTCATCGCGGCTCACAATCACGCAAGGGCGTGTTTTGGCCATCTTGCTTCCTTCAATTGGGTCGAGGCGGCACCAGTAGATGTCATGGCGTTTCACGGGTGGGAGCGTGGCGCTGTTTTCTCTTCCCACGGAATGTCCTTGAGCCCGTCCACGGCTGAGTCTTCCCAGTCGGACCAGTCCTCTGCGGCGTTGGCCATTTCGCGAGCGGTCTCAGACCAGGGGAGTTTCTCCGGCTTTCTGCGGGAGGGCCTGAGGACTACGCGATCACCGTGATCCTCCAGAAGAATGCCGGCATCAAATCCCAGTTTTTTAATAAGAGGGGCTGGTAGACGAATTCCGCGCGAATTGCCAATGCGCGTCAGAGGGATTTCGAGTGTGGAGCTCATGTAATTACAGTGATCACACTTTTCGGAGTGTGTCAAATGTAAGAAATTAAAAGCTCGCAAGCACAGAGCGAGGTTCGTGAAGGCTCGCCGAGCTTTCCGAAGATTCCGGCGCGGAGCGCCGTGGCGGCCTCGCCGCAAAAATGGGACCCCTGCAGCGAGGCGTCCCTACCATCAGACATCCTGACCTCTTTCCATCGCCTTGCGCATCGCAGGGAAACCGGCTGATCCCCGTTTTGCCAACAAAGCCACGGCCATTCGAAGATCAACTGCGAACCGTGAGCGAGGGGAGGAAGACGCGCTGAATTTGTAGCGGAACTCGGAACGAGTTTCGACGGCGGTTGGCATGGCCTCGCGAGCTGCAGTCGAAATTCCAAATGCTGCGCTTTTCGTGCATGGTCCCGGGGAGCGCGCCCGCCCTCGGGTGCCGTCGGGTGCGCCTCGCGCCCGACTTGTCGAAACAACCACCGGCCTGCGGCCGCATTTTTTTCAACTCAGCTCGCGAGGGCGCGTGCTGGTGCACCCGAGGCGGGTGCGCTCCCCGGGACCTCGACGCTACCGCGCCATTTTTTGCGGCGCTGCCGCCTCGATTCCTGTAGCGGAACTCGGACCGAGTTTCGACGGCGATTGGCGCGGCCTCGCGAGCTGCGGTTGAATTTTCAAATGCCTCGCTTTCCGAGTTGGGCGTGCTCATTCGATTTCCCGGCGCGTCAGGATGTCTGACCATGTATTTTCGATCGGCGCTGCCGCGCCGATCTTTTCAATGCGATTCGGGATTACGGCTTGGGCGTGCCGTTTATTCCGAAGGGGAACCACTCCTTATGGTAGGGCATGGTGGCTGCGCCAGTGGCGGGATTGAGTTCCACCGAGTGATCGCCTCGATGAGCGACGCGGGATTTCGCAGTCCGTGGGGATGATGGTCGGCTCCCTCCTTGGGAAAGAGCTTCAGAGCCCCTCCGTTGTCTTGCCACATTTTCACAAGGGGCGCGGCGTTGTCCTCGTAGGGAACGACCGTGTCGGCCGTGCCGTGGCAGGAAATCAGAAGCACACCGGCCTGGATGGCGGGCAACATTCCATCGCAGGGTTTGCCAGCCTTTTCCCCGGCCTCGGCATCGCTCGTGTAAGCAAACTCCGCTTTGCACGATTTCCAATCCTTCGGACTGCCCTTCCCCTGCTTGGTGAGCGGAAATCCCGCCGGCCAGGAACGGATGTCGCACACGCCGTTGTCCAGATAGAGCACACTCACGCGGTCGGGGTGAAGGCGCGTCCAAGCCGTCACATAAAGCCCGCCACGGGAGATGCCCAGTAGGGCCGGCTTGGCAGAAAGCCCGCGCTTGCCGTGCATTTCCTCATAGACCTTCTCCCAGACTTCCATCGCCCGGGGTGATCCGAATTGGTTGCTCACGCCGACATGGACCACATGCCACCCTTTTTCGACCAATCCCTCCTGAAATGCCTTCAACTGTCCCGGGAACTCCCCAACCCACAGCCAAGGATTTCCAGGGGCTGGTTGGTCCGGGACCTTGATCGTGACGGGCTTTCCGGCGAGGGAGATTTCCTCGACGGTGGCGGCCGAGGTGCTGGAGCAGAGGGCGAGCAGAGCGGAAACGATGAAAAGCAACAGCGAATAGGCCCATGAAATGTGGCGCAGGCGTCTCGCTTTCCGAGTCGTAGGCTCCAAGCCGGAGGCCTGCGGGTGGGTGTTGCACGATGTCAGGCGGGAGGCCTGATCTAGGGTGTGGCGCGGGCGTCCCGCCTGCGGGCTATGGATTTTGGTGTTCATAAAAAGTATTGGGTCGGTCCGATTCAAAGCTCGCGCCTCGCGCCCGAGAGGGTTTGTTTCTACCGGCCAACGGCCGCATTCTTTCCAAGCCGCCCCGCGAGGCGCGGGACGGAACGCCCGAGGGCGGGCGTGCTCCCCGAGACCGGGCGCTGTCGCGCCACTTTCGAAAAGTCCAAACGCAAGGCGAATTTTGGTGTAGCCAGTTCCTCGAGCTTGGAGAGCGAAGGAGCGGGTGTGGCGTCTTGGGCAAAGGCGCTCATTCCAGAGGCAAGAATCATTGCTGCGGTGGTTTGGTATTTTTTCAAAGTGAAATCAGATTTTTTGGCGGCCCTTCTGAACCCAAGGGGGATAATGGAATGTCTCGCCATTGTTTTTTTGGGGTGCGCCGTTTCAGTCTTTCGCGTGTCAGGGCAGCCTCCCTGGCAAGCAGGGAGAAAGGCGACCATACGCAGAAGTGATTCTTTGGACACTGGGTGTGTTTTCTTACGATTCCCCTCCCCCGTCTATCGCACATTTGAGCGATATCTCGGCTCGCCCTGCCCGACTTTTTTGGCCGGGAAAATTCTGACCCCTCGAATCGACACAAGCAAAGCCCGCCCTTACTGCCATACCTCAAAATATGTAAATGTGTGGGACTGACCCTCTGCCCTCAGGACGTTGGCGCTCATGGCCTTCGGCGCTCAAACGAATCATTGTCTCGCCAGCAGTTACTCGCTACGCGTTACTGCCGCTTCCCCTTGCCACCCCGTAGTTGCACATCCCCAATCACCCGAAATTTCAATAATTATTGCCTGACTTCTCATAAACAAATGGGGAGGACGGAGCGCTCTCCGAGGCGTAGGCCGTTGCCGTCCGAAACCTCAGGCGTGAATGCGCCGTTCTGCGAGATAGGGGCGGCTTCGCCGCGAGAAGGGGACTGGCACCACGGGAAAGCTGAAAGCTGATTGAATTCAAAATTCAGCATTCCCAATTCAAAATTCATAAATAGCGTAGATAATACGCTATTTATGTTGATCCGCGCCGCCCATGCGGATACACCTCTAAGGGATGAGGAGGTCATTCCAAGAAAGCCAGGCCGGGCTTTTCGCGTTTGCGGAAGCCCAGGGGGGCTTTTTTACCGCGAAGCAGGCGGAGACGGCTGGGTTTGATCGGACCAACCACGCCTACCATGTCCGCTCCGGAAAATGGATGCGCGAGTATCGTGGCATCTACCGCCTCAAACAGTATCCGCTTCCGCCGGATTCCGATCTCATTCTCTGGTCGCTTTGGTCGCGGGGTCGCAACGACATGCCGCAGGGGGTCTATTCCCACGAGACGGCGCTCCGGATCTTTGACCTCTCGGACAACATGCCGGCCAAACTGCACATGACGGTTCCGGCAAAGTTCCGCCGGGGAGCAGCAATTCCTGCGATTCTCATCCTGCACCACGCCGACCTTGCATCAGCTGATGTGGAGGAGAGGGAAGGTTTTCGTGTCACCCGCCCGATGAGGACGATTCTTGATCTGGTCGCCGCCGGGGGGCTGTCCTCGGATCTTCTGAAACAAGCTTTCGATGAGGCGAGAAATCGCGGATTGGTCACAGCAAGGGAAACGCGCGATAACAAGCTGCCAGCTTGGCTCACGGGCAACGGAACGGGGACGCGATGAAGACGCCACACCGATACGCAACCGCCACCGCATTCCGGATCGCCTTGGAGGCGCGGCTGAAATCGCTTGCACAGGCCGAGGGCATCGACCTCCAACGCCTGCGGTCGAATTTTCAAAAGCCGCGATTTTCGTGCTGGTCCCGGGGAGCGCGCCCGCCCTCGGGTGCCGTCGGGTGCGCCTCGCGCCCGACTTGTTGAAACAAGCACCGGCCTGCGGCCGCATTTTCTTCAACTCAGCCCGCGAGGGCGCGTGCTGGTGCACCCGGGGGCGGGTGCGCTCCCCGAGACCGTGGCGCTACCGCGCCACTGGCGAGGTGGGGATGACCGGCCTCGGTCGTCCGACTTGGGTCTGCTGCGGCGCAGGCGCCTCGGTTCCTGTAGCGGAACTCGGACCGAGTTTCGACGGCGGTTGGCGCGGCCTCGCGAGCTGCGCTCGAAATTCCAAATGCCGCGCTTTCCGAGTTGGGCGGGCTCATTCGATTTCCCGGCGCGTCAGGATGTCTGACCTTCCCCTTGCACCCTTTTCACTTTTCACAAAAATTCCTGTTGATTTGCTTTGATACGACTGTCCCGTGCCAAAAATCTCTTGGCTGTGAGTTGACATCTGGTAAATTTTCAGAATGAACTTTACAGAGTTGCCGCAAGTCCAGTCGCTCACCGTCCGTGAAAAGTTGGAGCTGGTTGATGATCTTTGGAAGTCGGTTTCTTCTGAACTTGATACGATGGAAGTAACTCAATAAGATAAAGATATGCTCGATGGGCGATGGTTTCGATTTCTTCAAAAACCCTCTTCAACACTTACTGTTGATATGTTCAAACAAGAATTGAATGCGCTTCGCGCATGAGAGAGATTCGGATTCTCCCTGAAGTGGTGCAGGACATTGCCAAGGCTGTGTTCGATGTCAGGCGGGACGCCTGACCTACATTGTGGCGCAGGCGCGCTATTGAGCTGCTGGCGGTTAATTTTTGCGAGGCTTTCTTTGTTTGGAGGCAAGAAACTCTTCGAAGATGATGACACCGTCTTGATCTGTATCGATTTTCGCGAACTGGCCGTCTGCCGCGTCCGGAGTATTCGATGCGGCTTTGAATTCCTCCAAACAGATCGATCCGCTTTTATCAAGGTCAAGTGTGTTGAATTGAACTCTGACTCTATCAACTCGTGGCGCTGCATAACAGAGGGTGGAACCCATGAGGGTGACGGCGACCACGACGGCTGTCGCGAGGGTTTTGTTATTTTTCATCTGGTTTGTTGGGGTTGTTGTTGGTTGTTATGGGGGAGATTTGGAGAGGGATTAACCACCGAGAACACAATCGAAAAGGTGGGTCCTCCGTGGTTAATAAATATCCTTACTTCTTCTCCGGCTCAATCCACTCGATTTCGCCCACCTCGTTCTCGATATCCAAGCGCACCTTGGCGTGGGCGAATTCGCGGGTGTAGATGTAACCGTCTTGAACGGCAGGGCCTTTTGGCGCACCCAAGGGTCGCTCGAGTCCCGGCTGGGGTTTCATCCAGACTTTGTTTTTCCTGTGGGCGTGATAGCCATCGTGGGCGAGGAAGTAACTATGCTTCTCGGCACAAACAAGAAACATCGCCAGCAGATAGTTGAAGCGCTTGCTGTAATTATCATTTTTACCAAGCCCCTTGCGGATTTCGTCCGTTTTCTCAGGATTCAGGTCGCCCTCTTCGGTGTTCATTTCCGAGAGCCCGGCGGTGAATGCGATCATGAACCCCTCACGGGCCGCTTTCTGAAACGCCTCGATCCCCGTAGCTAAATATCTTTGCTTGGCCGCCTTGTCCCCAGATCCTTCGAAATTCTCGATGTAGGAGCCGTCGAATTGCTTGATCGCCTCCAGCCCGTTATCCGGGATTCCGACCCGCAGAACATTGGCGAGCATGATTTTGTCTGGCCCGATGGCCTGCCTTGTTTCACTCATCATGGTCTTGTAGCCGTCGACGAGAGCGGCCGATTTCTCTTTCCCGAGCACACGAGGCAAGTAACCGGGCGACAACACCTTGATGATTCCATCCAGAAACACCCCATCGATCACGGGATCGGCGCACAATTGCTTGACATTGCCGACCCACCACTCCCGCAGCTGGGGATTGGTCAAGTCGTAGGCCTCGTATTTACCGCGAACCAGCTTGGTTTGTCCCACGCTGTTTTTCTGGCTTCCCACGAGGAAGGCCTCCGGCGTTTTATCGATCTCCGCATTGGCCTTGTAAGTGCCATAGTGAACAATGACATTGCGATAGTATAAAACCTTCGTGGAGGGGTTTATCTCCTTCACCGCCTTGGCTGCGGCAAGCGTGCCATCCTCGGTGCACTGAAAAGTCACGAACCCTGTTGTTTTCTCAAAAGCCACCAAAGGGAATGTCGCCAGATACTTGATCTCATCCTCCGTAAATTTATCACCTTTCCGGATATGCATGTATTGTGGCACGCGGTCCCATGAGAATGCGGGTAGGCGGTTGGCTGCTTCGCTGGGCAGCGGTTCGGCGGCCATAAGCGGGAGTGAGAGGGCCGCAGAAAGGGCCAGGCAAAGGATGGATGGTTTTTGGATCAATTTCATTTAGTATTTTGGAAATGTGGCGAGGGCGTCTCGCCTGCGGGCGTTGGCGGCACGGTGTCAGGCGGGACGCCTGACCTACGGTGTGGCGCGGGCGTCTCGCCTGCGAGCGTGTATCTTTCTGGTTCGGATGGGTATGGGATGCAATCGGATCAGTCTCTGCACGGCCGGGACGGCCATGCTCCTCTCTTTTGCGCGGCGGAGTCCAATTCCAATGAGACATTGGTGTGCTTTCAGGCTCAGAAATCCTGAAGTGCGAGGAAAGGGTGTGAGACACAAAGGCCAAGGGAGCATGGGCGTCTCGCCCGTGTAGGCACTGATTATCGTCTCGCATGGGCATGGCGCGAGCAATCGGATCAGTCTCTGCACGGCCGGGACGGCCATGCTCCTCTCTTTTGCGCGGCAGAGTCCAACTCCCATGAGACATTGGTATGCTTTCAGGCTTCGGTTTCAAGCCGTCTGTGTTCTTTTCCGCCAGAGCCATATGCCGCTTGAGAGAACAAGCAGGATGCCGGTGGCCCATGTCTCGGGCTCGGGGACCGCGATGATTTCGGTGCCACCGCCACTGAAGCCTTGCTCAAAGGCGGTGCCTGCGAAACTGCTGCCATTGTCGCTGTAGAAGCTTATGCGGTCGAGGTAGTCGCCGAGGCCCAAGTTGCTGGTGAACACCACATGCCGGTTGTCGGCACCACTGCCGACCGGGGTGCCGTATTGGTTGATTCCATTCCAATTCCAGATGGCGAGGGTTGTGTTGCTTGCCCAGGAGCCGACTCCACCGAACTTCAGGGTGCCGGTGAAGCCAGCGAGGTCGATGACAGAGTTGGCGCTCAGGGTGAGGAGGCCTACGCTTTCATTGAAGGTGCCATTTACGGCGAGAGTGCCGCCAGCCAGCGTGAGAGCCGCGGAGTCGTTAATGGAGTCGCCGGCCGTTACCAAGAGCGAGCCGCCGTTGCTCACAACCACGCTTGAAGTCGATCCCAGCGCATTCGCGCTGGCGGCATTGAGCGTGCCAGCGTTCACCGTGGTGGCACCTGTATTTGAATTGTTGCCGCTCAGGACCAAGGTGCCTGTGCCGTTCTTGGTGACTCCGCCAGTGCCGGAGACCGCGCCGGAGACCGTGAGCGTGTCGCCGCTGTCCACTTCCCATGTGGCGTTGTTGACGGTGATCGCACCGCTGAGCGTGGCGCTTTGGCTGGCCTGCACATTGTAGACGCTCATGTTGTTGGCGATCGTGCCGGTCGTGTCGATTTTCAGAAGCGAGGATCCGCTGGTTTGCGTGATCGTGCCGGTGCCGGCTGCTGCGGTGTTGCCGATGACCAGTGTGCCTGCACTGATGGTGGTGCCGCCGGAGTAGGAGTTGGAACCAGTGAGTGTGAGTGTGCTGGCGGCGTTTTGCGTGAGGGCGCCGGTGCCGCTGATGATGCCGGAGAGGGTTTGGTTGTTTGTGCCGCTGTAGATCAAGGTGGCATTGTTGGAAATAGCTCCAGCGTAGCTTCCCGCTCCGAGGCGGCCCGCTGCTCCGATTTCGATTGTGCCTGTGCTGATGGTGGTCGCGCCCGTGTAGGTGTTGTTGCCACTGAGCGTGAGTGTGCTGGCGGCGTTTTGAGTGAGCGCGCCGGTGCCGCTGATCACGCCGGAGAGGGTTTGGGCGTTCGTGCCGCTGTAGATCAAGGTTCCATTGTTGGAAATATCTCCAGCGTAGGTTCCGGCTCCAAGGCGGCCTGCCGCTCCGATTTCGAGTGTGCCGGCGTTGATGGTGGTCGCGCCGGTGTAGGTATTGTTGCCGGAGAGCGTGAGGGTGCTGCTGCTGTTGTTTTGAGTGAGCGCGCCTGTGCCGCTGAGAATTCCGGAGAGGGTTTGGGCATTCGTGCCGCTATAGATGAAGGCGGCATTGTTCGTGATGTTTTGCGCGTAGCTTCCTGCACCAAGCCGACCGGAGGCGCCGATTTCGAGCGTGCCGACGCTGATGGTGGTCGCGCCAGTGAAAGTATTGTTGCCGGTGAGGGTGGCCCTGCCGTCTCCGTCTTTTCTTAAATTAGAGGCGCCGGTCATGTTGCCAGAGATTACAAAGTTACTGCCGCTGTCGACGACACGCAAAAGGAGAGCATCGCCGATGGCGATAGAACCCGCGTAGGTGGCATAAGTAGCTCCAGTTGATAGAGTTAAAGTTCTTTCGAAAGTTCCAACGCCGCCAGCATTCAAAGCATTGGAGATTGTAATACCATCGAGGAGAATGAGTTGGATATTATTGCCGTTATAAACGAACGTGCCGGTGCCGAGGGCATTGTTGTGACCGGCGATGATAGTGCCGCCATGGTTGACCATAATGACGCCGCCCGAGAAGGTATTGTTGCCGGTCAGAATGAGGGTGCCGACGCCGGCTTTGGTAAGGGCGAAGGCGCCGCCGATCGCGCCGCCCACGGTGAGAGTGTTAGCACTGACTGCGACGAAGCGCGCGGCGTTCATCGTCACCGCACCGGTTCCCATGTTCAGGTTGCCTGTGCCGGCGTAGGTGAAATTCGCATTCCAGTTCTGTGCGTTGTTGTTGGTGAGGGTGATGTCGCTTCCACTGGTGTTGTTGAGCACGCCACCTGTGATCGTCAGGGTGCCGGTGCCGATGGCTGTGTTGTTATTGATGGCAAGCGTGCCGGCGCTGAGCGTGGTGGTGCCGTTGTAGGTGTTGGCTCCAGAGAGGACGAGCGTGCCCTCACCGGCTTTGGTGAGGGCGCCGGTGCCACTGATGATTCCGGAGAGGGTTTGGCTATTCGTGCCGCTGTAGATCAAGCTGGCATTGTTGGAAATATTCCCAGCATAGCTTCCTGCACCAAGCCGACCAGCGGCTCCGATTTCGAGCGTGCCCGCACTGATGGTGGTCGCGCCCGTGTAGGTGTTGGCGGCAGAGAGAGTGAGCGTGCCGGAACCATCCTTTGTCAGTGTGCCGGTGGAGGTGTCGATGGTGTTGCTAATCGTGATGTTGCCCACACCGCCGATGGTCAGGTTTTGAGTGCCGCTGATCGCACCGGAGAGGGTGAGCAAGCCGGAGTCGGAGTTAATGCGGGAGGCAGCGCCGAGGGTGATGGCCCCCGCGTAGGAGTTGTCGCCGGAGATGTTGCGCAGGGCGCCGCCGGAGCTGATGCCTGTGCCAGAGAGACTGAGGGCTTCGGCTCCAATAGTGATGCCGCCAGAGAGTTCGAGAGCGGCTCCGCTGGCCACCGTCGTGCCGGCCGCCGTGGAACCCAGCGCGTTGGCGTGCGTGGCGCGAAGGGCGCCAGCGTTGATGGTGGTCGCTCCCGAGTAGGTGTTGCTGCCACTGAGGGTGAGCGTGCTGCTGCCATTCTTGGTGAGGCCTCCCGCTCCCGAGATCACTCCGCCGATCGAGATGTTTCCCGTGTTGGCAGCGATTGTGCGGGTGGCTGCGAAAGCCAAGTCGGTGTTGAGCGTTTGGGTAGCTGTCGAGCTGTTGATGATCGAGCCATTGACAGTGAGCGCCGTGCCCCCGCTGGCTCCGGCCGAACCGGCATCGGCGGCGAGCGTGTAAGCTCCCGCGCCAATGCGGAATTCGATATCACCCACGGTGGTGAGGTTGCCGGTGGAGATGTTGTTGGTCGCCGTGCCCCCGGCTCCGGCAAAGGCGATGGTGGCGCCTTCGGTGGGCGCTGTCGTGAACCCTGTGCTCCAGTTTCCCGCTCCCCCTACCCACACCGGACCACTTGACGCCGTGTAGGTGAGCCGGATGATTCCGCCGCTGGGGTTGCTGAAGGAGAAGGTGCCCGTGCGGTTGCCTGCGGCGATCCCGAAGTTCGTGACATCCAGCGTAAAATTCCCCTCCGAAAATCCGCTCACGCTGTTGGCGCTGAAGATATCCCAGTCGTAGGTGGCGGCGCCGTCCCAGTCCCCTGGCGTGCCGTAGGCGTAGACCGTCAGCAAGCCGGAGGAGGTGAGCGATCCGGTGCTGGTGATTTGATCCCAATCGGTGCCGGCCGAGCCGTTCGCGCTGGAGAGCGTCCAGTTGTAGCCGCCGCCATTGATCGTGATGGAGGAGGTGCCGAATGTATCCACCGCGCCAGAGGTGCCGGGGGAAATGATGCCGCCGGAGTTGATCACCAGACCGCTGTTGGCGATATTTCCATCGACCTGCAGCGTGCCGGCGTTGAGGGTGGTCGCTCCGCTGTAGGTGTTGGTGGCGGAGAGGGTGAGTGTGCCCGTGCCGTTTTTGGTGAGGCCGCCGGAGTTCGTGCTGTCGAGCGCGGTGCCCCATGTGGCCGATTCCCCATTGGTATCAACGAGTATGGCCGAGCCGCTGTTTTTGATGCGGGAGGAGAGATCCTGTGTGATCCCCGTGCCGTATTTCAACCCGCCGCCGCTGAAGGTGATGTTGCCGCCGGAGCCAAGGGCATTGGCGTGGTCGATCTGGATCGTTCCGGCGCTCATCGTGGTTGTGCCATCGTAGGAACTACTCGCTCCGGAGAGCGTGAGCGTGCCGGTGCCCGCTTTGGTGAGGCTGCCGCCGGAACCGGCGAGGGTGCCGGTGAAGCTCGTGGAAGCGTTGTTGGCGCCGACGCTGATGGTGTTGTTTCCGAAATCCAAGGTGTCGCCGCCTTGGATGGCCCCGATGTTGTAGGTGTTGGCACCGGCCACGGTGAAGGACACCACCTGCGACCCGGAGGTGCCGGTATCGAGCGTGGTGTTTTGGAGGGCGTTTACATTCGCGAGTTCGAGCGTGCCGCCGCTGTTGATCGTCGTGGTGCCAGAGTAGGTATTCGCCACGCTCAATCGCACCACGCCGCCGGACGAAGCCGAGGAGGCGATATTGAGGCCGCCGGCGCCCGTGATCGCGCCGGTCACATCGATGAGACCGCCGCTGCGGACGGCGTCGAGCGTGGAGGTGG
>Ga0247834_1003281_pt1 | contig 22292 bp, 40 predicted proteins | sample LaCruzMarch2015__8_FD_187118 | JGI IMG/M metagenome (GOLD analysis project Ga0247834, IMG submission 187118) | Freshwater microbial communities from meromictic Lake La Cruz, Castile-La Mancha, Spain - LaCruzMarch2015_12m | ecosystem: Environmental > Aquatic > Freshwater > Lake | place: Spain...
CTATTCCTGTTCCTTTGATATTTAAGGATACCGAAAAAGGATTTGCACCAATAAATGACTATAAGCGCAACTCAGTTTTTGAGATTGATGCTGCTGGTACTGGCTGTATACTAATTCACCGCAGCGTGCTTGAGAAAATGCGTGAAACTGCAGATCCAAATCAAGGTACAAATTGGTGTTGGTTTTGGGATGGACCAATAAACGGTGAATGGATAAGTGAAGATCTACTATTTTGCCGCAAAATCAAGCATTTAGGTTTTCCTATCCATGCTAATACAGGCGCTATATTGCCACACCAAAAACGGTATTGGTTACATGAAGCCCACCATATGGAACGGCAAAACAATGAAACTATTTAAGAAAAAACAAACAGCAACAGCTTTGCCCGATTTAGAACGAGCAATGCAGCCTAAATTAGAGAAAAGGATAACGCATGGCACTAACAAACGCCTATTGCACCCTATCGGATGTAAAGAATGCTCTTGCAATCGAAGACATCAACGATGATTTAGCTATAGAAGCTGCAATTGTTGCTGCTTGTAGAATGATTGATGATTACACAGGTAGATTTTTTTACAAAGATGGAACTTCTGCAGCTCCTGTAATTCGTTACTATACGCCAAATGACTGGTGGATCTGCAATACCGATGATATTGTTTCCATTAGTGAAATTGCAACAGATGATAATTTTAACCGTAGTTATACAACTGTTTGGTCTGCAACAGATTATATGGTGGAGCCAATAAATAATCCACGTAGAGGTTGGCCATATACTCGTATTTTAGCTGTAGATCGTTATCTTTTCCCTCGTTTATATCCTCAAACTGTACGTATTACAGGAGTATGGGGATGGTCTGCTGTACCTGCAGAGATCAATTTAGCTGCACGTCTACAAGCATCTAGATTATTTATTCGCAAGCAATCTCCTTTTGGAGTTGCCGGTTCTGTTGATATGGGAACAGTAAGACTAACTTCTAGATTAGATCCAGATGTTGAAGCATTGATCCGTCCACTTAAAAAGTTAAACGGAGTTGCATACTAATGCTACCAAGTAAAGTCCGAGAAGGATTAAAAAACAATTTACAAGAAATAGATGGACTCAGAGTTTATGATTTAGTCCCTGATGTAATTGTTCCACCATGTGCAATAATTGGTCAATTAGATCTTACGTTTGATCTTAACAATGCTCGTGGTTTAGATCAAGCAAATATAGATGTAATGGTTATTGTCCAAAGATTCTCTGAAAGAACAGGCCAAGATAAACTCGATAAATATCTTTCTGGTTCAGGAGATTATTCAATAAAAGCAGCAATTGAATCAGATCGTACTCTCGGTGGAGAAGTAGATACGCTTAGAGTTACTGCGGCTCAATCAGGAGTTTATCAAGCTGCTGATGTTGAATATTTATCATACCGATACCAAGTAACCATATATGGAGATGGAGCATAATGTCATATACAATAAAATCCGATAATTTTGTATTCGGAGACAAGAAAAAAGGTGAACAAATCACCGAAAAAGAATTACTCGATGCTGGTTGTAACCCTGAAGCACTAGTTAAGGGTGACCATTTATCAAGTAATACACCAACCAAACCAGCAATAGAAAAAGGAGCGGACGAATAATGGCCCGTTTAGTTCTTACCAACGCATATATCACTATCAATGCAGTTAATCTTTCTGATCATATTGCAAGTGTTACTCTAACAACAAATGACGATGTTGTAGAAACAACTGCATTCGGTTCAACCGCACGTACACGTATTGGTGGACTTGGTGATAATTCAGTAGCAATTGAATTCCATCAGGATTATGCAACAAGCAATGTTGAAGCAACAATTTATCCACTACTTGGAGCTACAACAGCGGTTGTAGTTAAGCCAAATGGTGCGACAACAGCATCTGATAATCCATCTTATACATTCACGGCTTTAGTTTCAGAGTGGACTCCATTGAATGGAGCAGTTGGAGAATTAGCAACTGCATCTGTAACCTGGCCAATCAGCGGCGAAGTAACTAAGGCGGTAATCTAATGGCACGTATTGTATTAACTAACGTAGCGGTTACTTTTGGAACAACAGATATTTCATCTTATGTTACTTCTGTGACTCTAGGATCTACTTACGATGTTGTAGAAACTACAGCTTTTGGTAACACCGCGCGCACACGTGTGGCTGGACTTGCCGATAACAGCGTTGCTCTTGAGTTTAATCAAGACTATGCTGCAGGAGCTTTGGAAGCAGTTATTTATCCAACTCTTGGAACAGGAGTTTCAATTACTGTTCGTCCAGTAGCTGGAACATCACCTGTATATAGTTTTACAGCTTTAGTTTCAGAATGGACACCACTAAATGGTGCCGTAGGTGAACTTGCAACTGCATCTGTAACTTGGCCAATCAGTGGTACAATTACCAAATCCTAATCTAACAAGGGGGAAATCATGGACGGTCTTGGAATCAAAGTAAAAACAACAGATGGCAATCAAATAACTTACAAACTAACTCCCCGTGTCATAGTTGCATTCGAGCAACAATATGGCAAGGGAATGCCTAAACTGCTTGGTGAAGAACAAAAAGTCGAGCATATTTATTGGTTAGCATGGAAGTGTATGCAATCTAACGGAGTTATTGTAAAACCATTTGGTCCAGAATTCTTAGATACAATTGTATCGGCTGAATTGGATTCAGATGATTCTTTCGGATCCACCGAGACAGCTTAACGTATAACGTAGCAGCTATCTCGGTGGAAACTGGTATTTCACCAATAGATCTAATAGATGCGCCTGAAGGCATACTTGAGGCTATTACTATTTATCTTAAAGAGCGAGCAAAAGGTAAATAAGTGGAAGACGACACAAGAATCATTTTGACTGGTATAGAACCAACTATCAAAGCTCTAAAAGAGTTTGATAAAAAAGCTGTCGCTAAGTTTAACAAAATAGTCAATACTGAATTAAATAATGCTGAAGGTGCTGCTCATCGTTTAGTAGATAGTATTCAGAGTAGAACAACCAATACTCCAATGCGTAATTGGAGACCAACAGCAGCTGTAAGTGGACGAACTTGGGGTGGTTCTGGTTGGCCTGCTTGGGATCAGTCAACAATTAAAGCAGGAATTACTGTTTCTAAAGCACAAAGACGTACTCGTAAAGATTACACAACAAGTGCTGGTGCTTTGTTAAATACATCTGATGCTGGTAAAGTATTTGAACTTTCAGGACGCAATAAAAAAAGTGGGTCGTTTATTGAAAGACTTAATTGGTTTGGTAAAGCTTCTCGTCTTGTCTGGAAAGTCGTAGATAAAGAAAGACCACGCATTGAAAAAGTAGTAGCAAAAGCTTTAGAAGACGCAAAACGTGAATTACAAAATCATCTTGATTCAGCGGGAAAGGTAAACTAATATGGCAGTTGGTGCAGTAGTTGCCCGCATTCTTACCCAATACTCTGATAAAGGCACAAAGTCAGCAATTAAAGATATTGGCAAGATGGAAAAGAAGTTTAACGACTTTGCCAACAAGACCGCAAAAGTTTTCGGTGTAGCCACTTTAGCCGCAGCAGCATTTGCAGCAAAAATTGGAAAAGATGCTGTCCGTGGTGCAATGGAAGATCAGAAGCAACAGACAGCACTAGCAACAGCTTTACGCAATGTTACCGGAGCAACTGATGGTGCAATTGCTGCAACTCAATTATACTTAGACAAACTTGAGTTAATGGTTGGTGTTGATAATAAAGAATTGATTCCATCTCTTCAGATTTTAACCCAAGCAACTAGAGATGTAACACAAGCACAAACACTTCAAGCATTAGCTTTAGATGTTTCTGCTGCAACTGGCAAGGACTTACAAGCAGTTTCTATTGCACTTGCAAAAGCTGTTGGTGGAAATATTACAGCTTTAACTCGACTGGGTGTTCCACTTGATGCAGATGCAGTTAAAGCCAAGGACTTGACCGCTATTCTTAAATCGCTTGGTGATACTTTTGGTGGTCAAGCAAATGAAAGAGCTAAAACTTTTGAGTTTCAGTTAGTCCGATTGCAACTTGCATTTAATCAGATCTTAGATCAAATTGGTTATGCACTAATTCCTTTCTTAGAAAAACTAGCTGGCGTTATTAGAGATAAAGTACTTCCAGCGCTCTCTGCTTGGGTTGAACAAAATGGTGCAAAACTTGCTGGAGCATTTAAGACGGCAATTGCTTACGGTGTTGCTTTCTTCCAACTTACTTTTGATCTTTTTAGTTTTGTAGCACGTAATGCAAAAGTATTTGCAACTCTAGGTGCAATAATTGTTGCTGCTTTTTTTGGTGGCAAAGTTGCAGCTGCTACAACTGCTCTTATTGGTGGTATTAAAGCAATTATTACTGTTATGAAAGCTTTACGTACAGTCTCTCTAGCATCTGCTGCCGCTACTGCTCTTGCTACAGGTGGAGTTTCAGCAGCCGCTGGTGCTGCAGCATTTGGTGTTGCTTTAGTTGGTATGGGTCTTGCTGCAAAGAAGTTTAATAGCGATTCTGATAAAGCAACAGATGCACTTGGTAAGTTTGGCGTAGATCTTAAAGGTCTTAGTGTTGAAGCAGATGATTACACTAAGGGTTTAGATAAAATTACATCAGCAACAAATAAAGTAACCGCAGCAACTAAAGGCGAAGTACAAGCAACTGAATTGTTACTTAAACTACGCAATAAATTCGGATTAAAAGGACTTAAAGAAACTGATCCAATTACTCTTGAAGCAATTAGGAAAAATCAAATTAAGCAAGCAAAACTTGGTATTTCCAGTCCAACGATCTCATTGCTAGCATCTGCTGGACATGGAAACATTGCTAAGAATACAACAATGAACGGTGGAAACATCACGGTAAACGTTGCCGGTTCTGTTGTTTCACAAGGTGATCTTGTAAATGGTATTAAGAATGGTCTTGCAACTCTTATGCGCCGACGTGGTGGCAGTCAGTTTGCGGTGCTGTAATGCCAGCAAATGCACCTTCACTTACAGTTTCATTTAGTAATGGTGGAGCTTTCACAGCTGTTAGTGCTAATCTTTTGTTATCTGTTGAGATCCGTAGAGGTCGGCAATACCAAAATGACTTTTTAGAAGCTGGAACTGCTGATGTTGTATTGAACAACCAATCAGGAGCATTTGATCCAAGCAACACATCGAGTCCATGGTATGGAATTTTAATTGCAGGAATGCAAGTAAGAATTCAAGGTAACTCTACAACCATCTTTACAGGTTATCTAGAGAACAATGAAGTCAATCAAGGTATTTATCCTACCGTGTCGTTGACATTTGTAGATGGTCTTGCACAGATTGCCAAGGCAATTGCGCCAGCATTAGCAACTAGCAGTTTTTCAGAAGCTGCTTCTGCTAGAGCAACTAGAGCACTTGATCTTGCTGAATGGACCGGCGGACGTAGTCTTACTGGAACAACAGTTATGCAAAAAACAAAACAAAACATGAGTTGTCTTGAAATGTTAGAACAATGTGCCAACTGTGTTGGTGGACGATTCTATGTAAGTCGATCAGGTGTTGCAACTCTTGTTCCTATATCTGATAAGTTTACTAGACCAACAAGATTATTATTTAGTGACCAAGGTGATGCAAACAGTGTTGGTTATGATGGCATCATTACTAATCCTGGAACTGATTATGTTTACAATGAAGCAATAGTATTTAGGGGTCCAAAAAAAGCTCAAAAGACAGCAAAGTTTACTTCTAGTGTTTCTACTTATGGACTTAAGTCTAAAAAACTTGATGCTCCAATATTCAACGAAACTAGTGCAGCAAATCTTGCTTTATATGCTGCTAGAAAAGATGCTGATGCAGTTGTATTGGCAGAACAAATCGATTTTACGGCAATTGGTATTGGCGCACTTGCAACTGATATGCTAGAAACAGAACTAAATGATCTTGTCCAAGTAAAGCGTTTAACTTACGATGGACGAAATATTACAATTAACTGTGTTGTAGAAGGACTAGCTCATTCTATAACTGCAGATAATTGGAGAGTTAGTTATTTTACATCCGTAGTTGACCCTTACACTATTACACTTTAGGGGGAAGTAATGCCACTTTGTCCGCAAATCGTAATTACACCGATTACAGTTACTTCGACAGGCATGACTACAACATCTATTATTCCTATCGTTGCTGCAACAACAGAAGAAGTAGATGAACTTCAAACCGAAATTGATACCATTGAAGTTGCTGTCAATGGTAAAAATCATATTTATCGTCAAGCAACTGCACCAGATGGATCTGTTTATCCATTAACTGAAGGTGATGTTTGGTTTGATACAGATGATAATAATATTCAGTATTACTGGACAGGAACCGCATGGGTTTCTGTAAGAGATCTTGGAGTTCAAGCGGCTTTAACCGCATCTGCAGCGGCAGAAGCAGGAGCGGCAGCAGCGGCAAGTGCAGCAGCATCAGCAACAGCTGCAGCGGCAGCAGCATCGGCAGCGGCAACTGCAGCACAAACAACCGCAGACGGAAAAAATAAAGTTTACCGCCAAGCAACAGCACCAACAGGAACTCATGCTATTGGAGATCTTTGGTTTGATTCTAGTGCAGATAATAAACCAAATAGATGGACTGGTTCTGCTTGGGAAGCCTACGGTTTTGGAAATCTGGCAGTAGGAAACTTAGACGCGAGCGCAATTTCGACTGGTACATTAAATGCAGACCGCATTGCTGCCGCTTCTATTACTGGAGCAAAACTTGTTGCAGGAACAATTGAAGCAGTATCAATTGCAGCAGGAACCATAACTGGATCTAAACTAGCAGTAGGAACCATTGAAGCAGTATCAATTGCTGCAGGTACAATTACCGGTGCTAAAATTGCTGCGACTACAATTACCGCGTCTAATATTGCCACTGCCACAATTACAGCAGATCAAATTGCAGGCGCAACAATTACAGCAGCAGAAATCGCGGCCAATACCATTACCGCAGACGAAATCGAGGCAGGTTCAATTACTGTTGACCGCTTACAAGCTGGAACATTAACTGCTTTTACGCTTCAAACTTCTACTGGTTCTCGTCGCGTGACAGTCTCTGCAGCCAACAATGCAATTTCATTTAGAGAAGCTGGTTCGGTTGTCGGTTGGGTTGGTCCAGCTTCTGTTGATGGAATTTTAATTCATTATGGTTCAACTTTTAATGCAAATGCTACTACATTTCCATTAGCTTACGTTTCTTCAGGCGGAGCAATAATGGCTTATAGTTCTACTAAGTTTTTAGAAGTTAACTCACTTGGAGTAGTTGCAACTGGAAACTTTTACTCAGCTACTCAAACTTATATTCAAGATAGTTCTACCTCAGCTAATGCGGCCAATGCTCGAATTGATGCTGGTGATGGTCGCCTAAGACGAAGTACTGCATCTAGTGTGCGTTTCAAAGAAGCAATTGATGATATTAGCACCGTGGCTGATCTTGACCCAAATAAGTTGCTTAATTTACCTATTAGAGCTTTTAAGTTTAAGTCCGACTATTTAGATGAAACAGACAATAGATTTGGCATGTTTGTGCCTGGTTTTATTGCAGAAGAAGTTGCAGAACATTATCCAGTTGCTGCAGATCTTGGCGCCGATGGACTTGTTGAAAACTGGAACGAGCGCTTTATTATTCCAGGAATGTTGTCTTTAATTCAAGATCTAAATGAACGTATCAAAACACTCGAGGGGAATACAAATGCATGATAAAACAGAATTAGACATCAATGTTGTTATTGCTGTACTAAGAGAGCAGATTGGTCTGCTAGCTTTAGATAAAGCAATGTTGACGGCTAGAGTGGGGGATCTCGAAGCAAAACTTAAGGAGAAGAATGACTGTGAATGACTGGGCTGCGTTAATACTTGCGGTCATATCGATACTAGGTTCGTTTGTAGTGGCCGTACGCTGGCTAGTTAAACATTTCCTAAATGAATTAAAGCCAAATGGCGGATCTAGTATTAAAGACTCCGTGACTAGATTAGAAACACAAATGGAATTAGTAATAACCATGCTTACAAATGGGGGTAAAAGTGAAAAACCTAAAAGAAATAGCAAATAGTTACGTCGGTTATACCGAAGGCAAAAATAACGATACAGTTTTTGGCAAATGGTATGGACTTAATAACCAACCTTGGTGCGCAATGGCAGCATCAAAAGTTTATCATCAAGCAGGTTTAATAAGCAAAGTTGCACCAAAAAGCAAACCAAAAGGCTATGCTTCCTGTGATGAATGGCTTAAGTATTTAACAAAAAGCAATCAGTTAATACCAATTGGTCAAGCAAAACGTGGAGATCTTGTATTCTTCCAGTTTGACGCAGATGCTCAACCAGATCATGTAGGGATTGTCCAATACCACAATACAACCTTAAAATACGTAAATGTATGGGAAGGTAATACATCGGACAATAAAGCTGGCAGCCAATCTAATGGCGATGGCTTCTATCTAAAACGCAGAAAATACGATACAATTATGGCAATTGCACGTCCAAAAAACTAAAGGAGTGTTATGAAACTCAAGCCAAAGCATAAAGCAGCAATTAAATCTTACCTAAGAGCAGTTGCAGCATCTGGTATTAGCGTAATTCTTGCAATCGCAGCAGATATGCGTCCTGAATATGCAATATTACTTGGATCTATTATTGCTCCAATTGTTAAAGCAATTGATCCAAAGGAAAAAGAATACGGAATAGGAAGTAACTAATGATGAGCTCGGGGGACTTATCAAAAGCTATACAAGATCTTTTGAACAATCACGGTAAACCATTATGTGTATTTGGAAAAATTAAATCAGAATTACTTCCATCTGATGCAGAAGCTTTAGAAAAACTGATTGAATCAAAAGTTACTATTGTCCAAATAGTGAATCTTTTAAGATCACATAATTTCCAATTAGGAAATACTGCAGTGACTGTTCATAGAAAAAAACAATGCCCGTGTTTTAGGAATTTATGACTCTGTCTGATGACGCAAAAAAACTACAAATTGAAGTAGATGAATCAGTTGCAGAATTGCGTCAGACACTTGTTAGAACTCAAAAAGAATTGTCCAAAGCAAAACAACGGACAGAAGAATTAGTAGAAGCCACAATCCAAGCATGTAAAGATGCAACTTTGGCTTTAGGTCCAATGAAGCCAATAGAAGGTCCAAAGGTAGATAAACGACGCAAAAGAGCAGAAGTTGCTTTATGGCATCTTACCGATTGGCAAGGAGCAAAAGTAACTCCAAGTTATAACTCAGAAATCATGAAAACTAGAGTTATGGACTTTACAATTAAAGCCACTAAAATTACTGAAATACAAAGACAAGACCATCCAGTCAATGATGTTGTAATCTGCTTTGGCGGAGATATGGTTGAAGGTCTTTTTAACTATCCTGCTCAACTATGGGAAATAGATCTTAGTTTATACGACCAATACATAACAGTTAGTCGTTTGATAGTAGATGTTGTACGACAAGCATTAGCAGTTTACCAACATGTAACTGTTATTGCAGAATGGGGAAATCATGGCCGAATCGGAAACAAAAGAGCGGACGTACCGAAGTCTGATAATTTTGACCGTATGTGTTATGAGTTGGCTCGTCAGTTACTATGTTCTGAAGAAGCGACTGCTAAAAGACTGACATGGGATCCACGCCATGGTGTTGAAGATATTCAGCGCATTGAGATCGGCAACTATCGAGCTCTTCTTATGCATGGCGATGAAGTTGGTAGATCTGGTTTTGCTTCTCCGGCCGGATGGCAAGCAGCTGGAAACCGTTGGAAAGCCGGAGCATACGACTGGGAATTTCAAGATATATACCTCGGTCATTACCATCGTCATGCGCAAGAACCGATGTCAGATGGTCTTGGATCTGTATATTGGACCGGTTCAACGGAGTCCGATAACCGCTACGCAAGAGACTCTATGGCCGCCTCAGGTGTTCCTTCTCAAAGACTGCACTTCATTGATCCCGAACGAGGTCGTGTCACTGCTTGTTATCAAGTTTGGTTAGACTAATGAATCGCAAAGAGATCTTAGACAAAGCAACACATTTAATTTATAACGATAGGCAAGCAGATTATGGAACTCCACAAGAAAACCATGACCGCATTGCAAAGCTTTGGAGTGTAGTTTTAGGCATTACCGTAGAACCTTGGCAAGTTGCATTATGTATGAATCAAGTCAAAGTTGCTCGATTAGTCCAATCACCTGATAAATTAGATGGTTGGGTAGATGGTGCAGCTTATATGGCTATTGGCGGAGAACTGGCTACGGAGGAATAATGACAACACTCATTGCATACCAACATGATGACTATTGCATCATTGCTGCAGATACACAAACAACTGGTTATGACATGAGAGCTGATTGTTCTCCTATGGGCAAAATTGCAGAAAATGGCAAATACTTAGTTTCTGCTGCCGGTTTAGTCCGAGGCATGAATCTGATCCAACATGCTTTTAATCCACCAGCACCTCCAAGATCAAAGAATCTAGACAAGTTTATGGTGACTCAGTTTGTGCCAAACCTACGCAAAACCTTTGGAATCTCAGGCTATGACATTAAATCCGAAGGTTTTCCATCATCGTTTGAGAATGATTTTATAGTTGCCGTTCAAGGAACTTTGTACTTTATAGATGAAGTATATGGATTAGAAAAGACAAAAGATAAAGTTTATTGCACAGGAACAGGTGCAGCAATTGCTCTAGGAGCTGCTCATGCATTAGGAATTGATGAAGCAGATGAATATGAAGATGCAATTGAGATCTTAGAACAAGCCGTCAAAATAGCAATCCGATTCGATATCAATAGTGGTGGACAAGTACAAGTAGCATTACAAACAAAAGCTGGAAAGAATCACATTGCATTTTTAGATTAAAAAAACAAAAAAGAAGCCCCTGCCTTTCGGCAGGGGCCTTTTTCTTTTTGTCTTAGCGAACCATCTCCAAGACTCGATCTGAGAGAGATGTTCCTTGATTCATCATAAATCGCTCACCAGCCGCAAAGTCATTAGCTGAACGAGTTGTGCGGGTCCATTGTTCGTACTCTGTGAAAGCATTAACAATTCCCCATGCGGTTCCCTTGATATTTTCCTGAGTTGGTCCGTTCCAGATACCTAGAAGAATCTGCTGACGCTCACGAACATTGTTTTGCTGACGCTCAGTCATGTTGTTTTCATCTAGTGGAAGAACATCCTTGACGATTGACCAGAAGTCAGAGTTAGCAGCTTTCTTCTCAAGAAGAGCAGAAGATAGAAGGTTGAACTCTTGATTTGACTTAAGAACAACTCCTAGAGTCTCACGAACATCTTCGATCTTGACACTCATACGAGCTGAGTGGCGGAAAGAGATAGAAGAAGCATTAGTCCAACGAGTCATTCCGTTTGTGCAGATCAAGCGAAGATACTTGATCTCAAAGCGAAGTGAATCTGTTCCATCATGAGTATTTGAAGCAACCAAGAATGATTCGATTGGATCGATATTCTTAAGAGTAAGATCTAATGTGTCTGGAAGCTTTGCAGCCATAAAGATCTTTTTGCCACCGCGTAGTTCACCAGCTGACTGGTAAATCGCACCGGCTTCGTACATAACAGAGTCCACAATGTTGACGATGTCGTTGTTCTGGACAATTGTATATGTAGGAGAAGTGATACCAAGAACAGAAGCTGATCCGTCCTTATTGACACGAGTTGTAGCAACTTTGTCTTCAAGTTTGACGACTGTCACACCGTCATTGTTAATTGCTGTAGTTGAAAGTGGAGTGTGTTGAACTTCCCAATCAAGATTTGCATTCTCAAGAACTTGAGCTGCAGAGATTTGCTCGTCGCTTGTATTTACCCATGTTGCTGTGCTGATCCATGGAGCCTTGCGACGTGTTGCGTTTTGGATTTGTACTGACATTTTTTCCTCCTGGCGATTTATTCTGATGGACTCATCAGCAGTGTCATTTAACACTGGACACTCCTTGCGGAGTGTTTCGTCCTTAGCGATATCCTGCAGCGTGAAGTGCACGATAAACATTTATAACACGTGTACTATTAACAAATGCGCGTTCTGAACTTTCAAACATTTCAGATAGTTCTTCTACATTTTGAAGTAAGCAATCAAGTTGTGCGATTTGTTGTGCATCGAATGTAACTGTGATTGTAGTTCCGATTGCGATTCCCATTTGGATCCTCCTGGCGGTTGGTATGAGCGGTTGCTCATAGGTACATTCAATACTGTCCACCGGTATTTGTACACTCTATTGAATAAGATCTTATGGGAACCTTTTGGAACCTTTTGGAGTCCGTTTAGTCCAGATCGAGCGGCCAGGTTTGTCCCAGGACCACGGACATATCGATCCGAGTATATTTATACTCACCACAAATGGACCCGCGTCCTGGTGGATCCTGGTGGCTATGGCTAACTTATGTGCCACCGGCCAGAACAGATGTTCTAGTAAATAAGATCTTTTAGAAACATTTCCACAAATGGTGGATATTTGTCCACATTCAGTGTATATTGGTCCTATGAGCAACCGCTCATACTAACCGCCAGGAGGATCCAAATGAATACAATGTCAAAAGAACAAATATCATGGAACTACTATTGTGGACTTCCACAAAGTGTTGTTGTACAAAAAGTTGTTATGAATTATGCAGATGGAAGTTCATCTCTTGATGAGTACACAGAGTTTTACAATTCATTTACTGCGGATCAAAAGCAAATTGCAGATGACATGGTTATGCAAATTGCAGTTGAAACAAATTACGCACTAGCTGCACAGAAATTGAGCAAATAATGTCACCACTAATTAAAGACATCATGAAAGTTACAAAAATGTCCGAATCTGATGCACAAGAAATTGAATCTATTATCGAACAATATTTTGATTTAGATTCATCCGAAGCAACTCAGCGTGAAGTTAATAGAACTATTCGTGATGCTGTAGCACTTAAAAATATGAAATGCAATCACCCACAAGGAACTCAACATACAATGGAGTGTGTCTCATAATGAAAACTTGCGAATGCTTGACTTGTCCGATGTGTGGACGCGATAGTAAGTATTTACAAAATCGTTGGTATCAATATGACAACGGTCAGCGTTTCATTGCATATGTATGCAAGAAATGTGCCGAATTGCACGACAAACTAGCGGATCAAAAAGTCCGCAGTGTATAATGGTCCAGTACCACTAACCGCCAGGAGGAAAAATGAAAGTCAGAGATCAAGCAGGAAAACTCTATGCTGCCGAATCTTTGGCATTCCAGAAATCGTCTGAAGATATGACGTTGAAGGAATGTCAGAAGTTCGTAGATAAAGTTATGTCTAGAAGTTTTGTGCAACGTAATTATCCATGGAATCGTGGACAGATTGTGGTTCATGATGGACGCCGTAGAAGAAATGCCGGTGCAACTTGGCGGCATGGAAGTTATGCGATACTTCTGCCTAAGTGGGCAAGAAATGAGTTTGTAATCCTTCATGAAATAGCTCATCACATCAGTGGTGGATCAGGTCATGATTACAAATATGCCGACTGTCTTTTGAATCTAGTAAGAAATGTTATGGGCAAAGAAGAAGCATTGCAACTTCAAGCGGCATTCCATTTCAAAGGAGTAAAAGTCATTGGTAAAAATGGACCAGTCAAAGCAAGATGTCCAAAGGAGAAAAGAGAATGGATCCAAAATCTGAAGGTAGCATCATGACTTGTAATCTATGCTATGGACGTGGATACATTTATCATTCCTACAAGGAGGAATACGATGTGGAAGTCTGTTCTTGTCAACAAACTAAGGGGACTAATAATGAAACTAACTAAACGTGGCAAGCGAGTTCGTGCTGTATTGATCTTGATTGGTTTGTGGGCAATTTGGCAAGTGTCCATGAATCTTTGGTGGACAGAAGATGGTTATTGTTGGGGAACTATGGTTGAATGTATGTTGGACGATTAACCGGAGAACCGCCAGGTAAACCGGTTAATCGCATGCGGATTGTACAACATAATTTATTTTTATGTTTATGTCCGCTGATAAAACACCATGCGGCAATGGTCGAATGGTCACTACGGACAGTTTAGGATGTGCACATGACAAATGAAAATAGAAAGTCCCTAACAACGGGGCAAGCTGCAAAGCTCATTGGACGCAACTCACGAACAGTACGACGTTGGGTTGATCTTGGAAAAGTTGAAGGTTACAAAACACCTTCAAACTTACGTTACGTTTATCAAGATGCATTAGATGCATTGATGAATGGAACCAAAAGCTAACTAACACAACGACTAGGAGGCAACTATGTTTGTGTTTATTTATGCTGTATCTGTCCGCCGTCAGAGGAACGATGTCTGAAGGTCATGGCAATCGCTGTAGCCTTTTTATTAGTGTCACCAAATGCTAATGCGGTGGACTATCAAACAGCAGCAGCAAGAGTTCCTAAAGATCAGGTTGCTTACGCAAAATGTGTAAGCCATCATGAATCTAGAGGTAACTACAAAGCAGTAGGAGATCAGTCTTCCGCAAGAGGACGATGGCAATTCTTAGATAAGCAATGGAGACATGGTTTATCTTTTATGGTTGCAAACAGATTAGTAGATTATGGAATGCCGAAGTCTAAGACTAAAAAGCTGGTGAAACACCTGCAATCAAAGTCCATAGATCAATGGGAACCTATCTACCAAGATGTAGGATTTGTAGCAGCGTTGAATGCAAAATACCATTGGTCCGGTTGGACACATTGGGCAGTCAACTCTAAATGCAATGAACTAATACCAAAACAACTAACACGAAAGGCATAAAATGTCAGAAACCGCCAGGGAATGGTTTGAACCAAAGCAATTATCTTTATTGGCAGATCCAATTGATGAACAGTTCAACAAGTTTCATCATGAAAATCCTCACATCTATCGTCAACTAGTTGATCTTGCTTATCAATGGAAATCAGCAGGTCACGATATTTGTTCCATTGATTTGTTAATTAACAAACTACGATGGGAAATTGGAATCAGATCTTCGGGGGACCAATTTGCTATCTCTAATAATTATGCAAGTCGATACTCAAGACTAATTGAGGCAAACGAAAAAGGACTTGCTAACTTCTTTACCAAGAGAACTTTGAAAAGCTCATGGGACTAGAACGCATTGAAACAAAGCGTGGTCACAAATATGTTCTTGATGGCCAACCTGTCAAAGGTGTTACCACTCTCATTGGATCTGGTATGCCTAAACCTGCACTTCCATATTGGAGTGCAAAATTAGTTGCAGAATATGTCTACGACAATTTTGCAAACCTTCCTAATCTAATTAACCGTGAACGTGAAGAAGCTGTGAAGTTCTTAAAAATGATTCCTTGGAATCAAAGAGACAAAGCTGGAGCACGAGGAACAGAGATCCATTCAATTGCTGAAACTATCATTCATGGTGGAGAAGCAGAAGTTGCTGGAGAGTTTGCTGAATATGTCAACGGCTATGTAGAATGGCTAGATCAATGGGAAGTAATTCCTGTATTGACCGAGAAAATTGTAGCAAACAGAGTTCACGGTTATGCTGGTACTTTTGATGCAATTCTTAAGTTTGGCAATGGTCCATTAGCTGGTAAAACTTATCTTTGTGATTGGAAAACCAGCGCTGGAGTCTATGGGGAAATGGCAATGCAAATTGCAGCATACGCAAATGCTGATTTCTATCTTGATGAAGAAGGCAATGAACAATCTTTGCCTGTTTTAGATGGTTTAGGCATTGTTCATGTATCGGTCAACGGTACAACTTTCCATGAGGTTACAGATGCAGATCTAGCATGGGATTCTTTTCTAACTGTTATTGATTTGGCAAACAGATTAGAACACATTGAAAGTTTATTGACACAAATAGGGGGATTAAATGGACAAGCGTCTTGAAAATTATGTAGATGTACCTCACAGAATCAAATTGTTTTATGAGAAGTATCCAGAAGGTTCTTTGCAAATGGATCCAGATCTACAATTCCAGACTGTTGGAGATCAGGTAATTGTAATTGGACGAGCATATGCTTATCGTCATCCTAATGATGAAAAGCCTGGCGTGGGAACAGCTCAAGAGTATTTACCAGGAAAAACTAATTTCACTAGAGGAAGTGAAATACAGAATCTTGAAACCAGTTGTTGGGGTCGAGCTATTGGTGCTTTAGGTATTGGCATCGATAAAGCAATTGCAACAAAAGAAGAAGTAGAACTTGCAATTGAGCGCAACAAACCAGATAAAGTCATGATGAAACGTGCAAATCCTGGTTTGAAGCAAATAGTAGAGTTGCTAGGAACAAAAGGCATCACGGAGAAGGATGCCATCCTAGCGGCAGTACGCGGCTTAGTAAGTCGTGAAATAAGTTCGAGTAGTGACTTGACTGATGATGAGATTGCTCTTATCATCAAACACCTGGCGGTTGTTGAGTCATGACTCGAATGTCTTGGGACAAATATGGATTGGAGATTGCGAGAGCAGCCTCCTATCGCAGTGAAGATCCATATCTAAAAGTTGGTGCATGTGTTCTACGCGGGGATAGAAGCATAATAAGCATCGGCTACAATGGGGCTGCGCCTGGCGTCACGATTCCGTGGGAAGATAGGGACGCTAGGCGTGGTTTTGTAATACACGCAGAGGTGAACGCATTGCGTTATTGCACTCCAGATCAAACAAAAAATGGCTATATGTATTGTACGCATCATCCATGTTCTGAATGTATAAAAGTAATTGCTAGTTATGGAATTACTTCTGTCATGTATTCTGATCTGATAGATGGAACTGTTTACGATCTGGGTGCCATTGCTGAGTTAGCAAGAACATTTAATATTTCACTTAAACAGGAGGTAAAACCGTGAGTGCTTTACAAATGATTTTAGATAATCAGAGAAGATTACAACTGAAGTCTTATGGAGTGGATGTTACTACTCTTGATGAAGAACAAAGAGCTCAATACATTCGTGACATGTCTTTGGCTTTAACAGATGAATTACATGAAGCATTGAATGAGACTGGGTGGAAGCCATGGGCTACAAGTCGGCATTTTAATCGTGCCGCTTTTGTTGGCGAAATGATAGATGTACTTCATTTCTGGGCTAATTTAGTTTTAGTAGCAGGTGTTAATGAACAGTCCATTCTAGATCTTTACTTTGAAAAAGCAGATAAAAATGCTAAGCGTCAGCTTTTAGGTTACGATGGCGTAGAAGGCAAGTGCAAAACTTGTGGAAGAGCATTTGATGATGCAGCTGTTCTATGTACTCCAATTGCTTGTGAGCACATAGAATGAGATACATACTAGATGATGTAGTTACTTCATTTACAGATCGAATTGCTAGTCATAGATCTGCTTGGCCAAGAATGCAAAAATGCATGGTCGATAATGCTTTCAATACTAAATCTGAAATTGCTTTCGGCAATGACCAACTTGTCAAAGAAGGCACATGGTTAGTATCAACTCCTATGGAATTCAAAGGTGAAGTCTTTAATCTATTTGGTGGTTATACTCGAGAAACAAGAGACAGAATTGCTAGAGTTTTAGATATGGATCTTGCAAATATTAAAGCTTTGGACATGCCTATTGGTGACATTGAAAGAATCTTACGTCCACGTGCTGCAAAGACTGATTTTGATTTTACGGAATCAGAATGGACTAAGATTCGTGATCTAATGAAATGTGAAGTTATTAAGCATGAAGATCTAGTTTTAGATATTCAGCGAGTAGTTATTGGTGACTCACATTCAATTTCTAGATACAGGGCAAACACTGTTGTGTACCGTCATGATGGTTTAACACTTCATGGACTAACTGAACGAGGAGTAAGTACATATTTGCCTGATTATTTTGTGCCTCATTTAGTTATCTATGCTGGCAACGTTGACATTCGTCATCATTTATGCCGCCAATTAGATCCAGAAGGATCAGCTAGGAAACTAGTCACAACGCTCAAGATCCAGCTTGAGTGGTTGCAACAAACAGGAAAAATAGGAACCTTTGAGGTGACTGCTCCATATCCAATTGAACATGAAGAAAGAAAAATACCTAAAACTGGATTCTATAAGGGAACAGCATTTTATGGGTCCTGGCCATCAAGAGACAGGCTAATGGGTATCATGACTAATGAAATGAAATATCAGTTTGATAATGTTCATCAATGGCCATCAAATTGGTACATGATAGATCCAGAAGACTATGCTAAAACTTATATGGAAAAACCTGGATCCGTGCATTTATCTCCTGAATTCTATGAATGGGATTTAGTCAATAACTATGAAAACTTTTCTCCTGAAGTATATCCAGGAAAGTTATTAGATGTCTAAAATAATTGAAACCATCTATTGGGAAGACTTCAAGCAATATTATGATAAAGCTGTTGTCTTGCAAACAATTAACATTGCAAGTGAAAACGGTCGTGATACATCTGAAGATCTTCATGTAGATGATCCGTTGCAACATCACATCACAATCTATGACACAGTAGATCGTGAGTTTGCTGGATTTAGTAATGCTATCCAGCAGATTTGGTATGGCAGTAACAATCCTAAAAAATGGCAAATCGATAAGCGCTTTGATAGTTACAAATTACATCCAATGGACTGGATGTTTCTATTTATGATTCATCGAGTAACTGGTTCAGGTGCTTCGTTTTCATATGACCATGGATTTAGGAATAGCATTCTTTCTGATATGGCTTTAGAAGCTGACAACATGATTCACATGCGAAACTTTGTATTAAGTCAAATGAATTCTGGTAGACCAATATTTACTAGTATTGGTAATCAAATACCACAGTTTCCAAAGCCAAATGAACAATATCCTCGTGGATCTCAGCTCTATATAGCGGAGTACATGCCTCATCTGGTAAAAGATTTTTACACTCATTTAAGTTACAATCCTTTGTCCATGTCAATACGAGATGGAGTAGATTGGATAAATGAATGGCACAAAGCTCAAGGTCTGAAGTGCTTTCATTTTGTTATGACTGCATTTGTGATGGACGTTGCTCAGTATTTTCCTGATTTAATAGATCCATGGAGCAGAGTTAACTATGGTTCCAATGCTATTCAAGCATTAAACTTGATATTTAAGAATGAAGGTTATAAGCAAAAAAACTTTCTAGATGCTGCAATGGATCGCATTTGTGATGAATTCAGATCACCATACGATTCTCGTGACCATGAAAGAAATCTAGGTAAAGGTTTAAGTTTAGAAGATGTTGCTTGTGATTATGTCCGATACGTTGAATGTTATGTGCCAAAAGGTTATGAGCACTTAAAACCTTGGCAAGTAACAAACAAATCACTTATACCTCATCATACAAAACATTGGACTTACAACAAACATTTGGAGGCTCACAATGTTTAAGATAACTACAGACACTTCAAGCAAGTATTCACATCGGCACAGAAATCAATGGTTAGATCTTGCCGGTGATTGGGTTGATGAAACACAACCACCTAGCATAGGTACATTTCATGGTGCAACCATTTGGGATGATTCGGTTACCGGAGTTGGCACAAAAGGTCGTTGGGGTGATCTTTTAGTCAAAACTATGGAATCGGATCATCTAGTTTATGTCCAACCTAGAGTTGGTTGGGCAGGAGTATCACTAGCTGCTCTAGCAAAGAAATATAACAAAAAGTTAACATTGTTTATGCCTTCATCAAAAGCAGTCAGTGACCATCAATTAGTTTGCATTGAAAGAGGAGCAAATCCAATCTTTCGAAGAATTGCAGCAATGCCAATTCTCAACAAATATGCCAAAGATTGGGCCGAACAAAATAATGCTCAATTTGTGCCATTTGGTTTAGATCATCCCCTTGTTGTTGCCGCTGGAGTTAAATCAACAATCCAACAATGGGGAGATCGAGATATACCAAGAGATGTTGTATCAGTTATTAGTACAGGAGTTCTCACAAGAACTCTCCAAATTGCTTGGCCAAATGCAACCTTCCATGGAATCGCAGTTGCAAGAAACCTACATGCAGGAGAGATTGGAAGAGCGGACGTTACAACTTACCATAAAGCTTTCAGAGACAAAGCTGATTATGCAGACAAGATCAATGAAGAAATTGACTCAGCACCAACCTATGATTGCAAAGGTTTAGAAAGATTCATGTTGGACAAAACAGCAGCACCAAAAACCGCATCAACTTTATTGTGGAATGTAGCAGGTGACGTAAAACCAGTTACAATGGTCCATTCACAAGTCGATAGTTTTAGAGAATGGGGTGAGTTTAGATGATTACTATCATCGAAGGTGCAGATGGTACTGGTAAAACTACTTATGCTCAAAAATTATCCGAACGATTTAATGCAAAATATTTGCATGCTGAACAACCAAAAACAAGGTTATGGTCTGATGAATATATCCGACCAATTACCTCACAAAACATGATTTTAGATCGTTGGCATTTAGGTGAAGTTGTATGGCCTAAAATCTATGGTCGACAGTCATTGTTTGATGAAACAACATTTGACTATTGCAATTGGGAACTTGCTAAATTAGGAGCTAGACTAATTCTACTTACTAGATCCGAAGATGTAATAGCAGAAGAATTATTAAGAAGAGGTGAAGAACTGCAAATAGATTTTGTTTTACATTCAAGATCTTTATTTGTAGAGGCATTTAGACAAGTACGATATTTAGATAAAAAAATAATCCATAGTGAGGTGGTTAGGTAATGCATATAATTACAGAAAATCCAAGCGAAGCTCTAGAGTTAGCAACTCAATATGTCATTGAACATGGTGAAGCAATATCTCCTCGTGGAATGGTCACTAGAGAACTTCTAAATGTTACTTTACAGGTTGAAAAGCCATGGAACATACCTGTATCTATGGAAAACCGTAAACTTAACCATAATATTGGCATCAAAGAAGCATTACAGCTAGTTGGACAAGTTAGTGATCCAGAAGCAATGACAGATACAAGTCAAGTGTTTGGAAAGTACATGGACGGTGGCATTCTTCATGGTGCTTATGGTCCAAGAATTCACGGTAATCTAAATAAACTTGTTGACCAACTTAAAAAAGATTACTCAACAAGACAAGCTGTTTTGACTATTTTTGACTCAAATAAAGATCTAAATGTTGATGTAAAAGATGTTCCGTGCACATTAAATCTGCAATATTTTATTAGAGACAATAAGTTAATTGCTAGAACTAACATGAGAAGCAATGACGTATTTCTAGGTCTACCATATGATTTGACTCAGTTTATTGCATTGCAAGGTGCAATTGCAAAGGCTTTAGATATTGAAATGGGTCAATATGTACACGTTGTAGGTAGTTTACATATTTACGATGAACACATACCTCAAGCACAATGGATAAAAGCATACTTTAATGGCTCATTCAAAGATTACGAACCTATGTGGACTGGAAATAGCATAGGTGAGATCAGTCATACCGCAAGATCTATTCTCAAAGGAAACATACCAGATCAATTGACTCGTTTTGAAAGATTCTTGGCAGGTAAAATCAATGACTGAACCTGTTGCTAGATGTGAATCATGCGGATCATGGACTTATTTGTATGCATTAGACAAACTTATGGGTAATCCACATTTTTGTAATGATTGTAAAGCAAAACAGAAAGGAAAACGCCATGTTGCCTAATCAAACCGAAGTGGTTAAGCGATTGAGCGAACTTTCTCGTATGCTTGATGCTGCAACGGATGAAATTGCTGTCAGTGACGATAAAGCAGTTAAAGCAAAAGGTTCTTATGAAGTTGCATATGCCAGATCTTTCCTGCAATCAAATGGATCAATGGATGTTAGACGACAAGAAGCAATTCTTGCTTGTGCTGATTTGCGTCTAGCAATGGAAATTGCAGAGGCAGAGGTAAGAGCAATTAAAGAGCGAATAAATACTTTAAGATCTCAAATCTCCATTGGACAATCACTTTCAGCTGCAATTAGACAACAATTTAGTGCAGAAGGTGTTGGTCAATACACATGAGAGCAAGAAGTAAGAAAATGACAAAAAAGTACGTGGAACGGCGTAAGTTGGTTGCCTATATGCTTGAGCAATATCCAATGTGCCAAAGATGTAATGCAAAAGCTTCGGAAGAAGTTCATGAAGTTCTCAGTAGAGCCAGAGGAGGATCTATTTTAGACATTAACAATTGCAAAGCTCTCTGTCATGTGTGCCATTTCTGGATCACAACAAATCCTGCTGAAGCCACTAGAACTGGCTGGTTAAAAAATTCGTGGGACTCGTAATGGCTAATATTGCAAGAAAAAGACGAGGACGTGAAACAGAACTGATTTTTGCTGAGTATCTGAAACGTGAAGGTTGGATTTATGCTGAAGCAAGCAGTTCTTCATCTGCTGGTACAGA
>Ga0247834_1003283_pt1 | contig 22288 bp, 29 predicted proteins | sample LaCruzMarch2015__8_FD_187118 | JGI IMG/M metagenome (GOLD analysis project Ga0247834, IMG submission 187118) | Freshwater microbial communities from meromictic Lake La Cruz, Castile-La Mancha, Spain - LaCruzMarch2015_12m | ecosystem: Environmental > Aquatic > Freshwater > Lake | place: Spain...
ATGCCGGTGATCTTGCCAAAAAGTTTGTGGAGCAGCTGGCTTAGTAGTAAATCACTTGCAGCAGATGAGATAGATCAGTACTTAAAGATGATTGATTTAAAATCACCAGATGCCGGGCTAACCTTTTGGCCAGTAGCTGATGAGGTTAACAATGCCCGAAATACTGGCCCAGAGTTGGCAGCACAAATAGAGCTGCCACCTGCCGGCACACTCTTTTAATCTTCCTACCTCAAGTAGCCCAACTTGCCACTGTCAGTAGGGTTTAGTATCTTATCGAACAAATGTTCGAACGCAAATTAAGCCCAAACTCACCGCAAAATACCGCTGCCAAAATCTGCCTGACCAATCAATCTGGTGAACCAGTTGAGTTTATTTATCAAGGGGTGCGCTTTCATATTAACTCGGTGCTCACTACCTGGCTGCAAAGCAGCTCTTGGTGGCAGCAAATTGATTCTGATCAGATTAATGAGCAGGTGAGTAGGTATTGGCAGGTGGAGGCGGCGCCAATTGGCGCACTTACCACCTTTGAGATTGAGTTTAATCAAGGCGATAACTCTTGGCAGATTCGGCCAAGCTCAAGAGGAAAATAAAATGCTCAAATCATTTACCCATCTATCTGCCTGCTCTAACTACTCCTTTAAGTATGGGGTTAATCATCCAGATCAACTGGTGGCAAGGGCTGCCCAATTAAATATGAATACCCTGGCATTAACCGATGTTGATAATTTAGCTGGGGCAATTAGATTTGCCCAAAGCTGTGAAACATATGGCATTACGCCAATTCTAGGAGTCAATATTGGCTTTATTCAAAAACAATCCCGGCTTACCTTACTTGCTAAAAGTGGCAAATTATCATCTCTTTATAGATTAATTACTGCAATTAATACCAACACCAGTGATGGGGTATTAACTGTTGAGTTACTTGAAAAATTTAATCAATACTCATCTGATCTAATCGCACTCTTTGGTGTGCAATCACAGTTGATTAGCAATCTACTGGCTAGAAAGGAAGGGGCAGCTTTAAGTATCTATCAGCTAGCAAAGAGCCACTTTAATCAGGTAGTAATTGAGTGTGTTAGCCACTTAGAGCGGAGTGGAAACTTAAGATCAACCTCAAATGCTGCTAAATCACTCACCTTTGCCAATAAGCACCAGATACCAGCGGTAATTACTAATGCAGTTAGATTTTTAGATCGATCAGATGGCCCAGTTGCAGATCTGCTAGATGCCAGTAGAAAGTTATCGCTAATTAGTGATGCCAGTATTGAGCGCAGCAATGGTGAGGCTTACTTAAAAGATAGTAAGCAGATGTATGAATTAGCTGATCAAATATCACAGCAGGCGGGCCTTTCTGATGGGTATCAATTAATAAAAACCACCCTAGATATTGCCCAAAGCTGTGAATTAAAGCCAAGAGGTGAGATTGGCCTTGGTGGGGTGCACCTGCCGGAGCCAACATTATTTAACGCAAGTAACCAAGCGCAGTTACTGACGCAGCTTGAGCAAAAAGCAGCTGGTGCTATTACTTACTACTACCCAGCTGATTTAAAAAAAACTGCTAACGACCGGCTTGCCCAAGAGATAAACACAATTGGCCAATTAGGTTTTACCTCCTACTTTCTAACAGTTGCAGGTGTTGTGGATGCAGCTAGATCACTTGGCATCAGAGTTGCAGCAAGGGGAAGCGCCGCCGGTTCCCTTACCTGTCACCTACTTGGTATCTCAGAGGTTGATCCAATCAGTAATGGTTTATTAATGGAGCGGTTTTGCTCACTGGAGCGAAATGAGTTACCAGATATTGATATTGATGTTGAGTCAGATCGAAGGTATGAAATCTATGACTTAATCTTTAAAAGATATGGCGAAAGTGATTGGGCAAAGGTTAATAATCAAAGTCGGTGCGCCACAGTTTCGATGGTGGAGCGATACCGCGCTCGCCATGCAATTAGAGATGCCGGAAACGCATTAGGGGCAGATCGAACCCAGATTGATCTACTGGCAAAATCTATGCCACATGTCAGTGCTAGAAATATTGGCAATGCAATAAATCAATTACCAGAGTTAAGAAGATTAGATCTTTCCTCCCCATTAATTAAGGCAACTATTAACTTAGCAATGCGGCTAGATAAGCTGCCTCGTCATCTATCGATGCATCCATGCGCAGTAGTGATTTCAGATAACAGATTGTTAGATTTTTCACCTGTCTCAATTAATCAAAGTAATTACCCGATGCTCTCCTTTGATAAGGATGATGTGGAATCACTTGGCTTTTTAAAGCTAGATGTATTGGGGGTTCGAATGCAATCTGCCATTGCTTACACAATCAAAGAGATAAGCCAGAGTGAGGATGAGAGCTTAGATATAAATAAAATCGCCTTAGATGACAAGCTAACCTTTGATTTAATCAAATCAACTAGAACCTTAGGTTTATTTCAGGTGGAAAGCCCAGGACAGCGGGAGTTAGTTGGCAAGTTAGTTCCTGATCAATTTAATGATTTAGTAATTGGCATCTCACTCTTTCGGCCAGGTCCAATTAAATCTGAGATGATCACACCCTTTTTAAATGCTAGAACTGGCGCGGTAAGTGCCAATTTAATTCATGATGATTTAGCACCAATTCTGGCGCAAACCAAAGGGGTAGTGGTCTTTCATGAGCAGGTAATTGAAATAATCTCCAAGATGACTGGCGCCACCTTCGGCGCAGCAGATCAGATGCGTCGAAACATGGGCAGTAAAGAGGGCGCCCAAGAGGTTTGTGATTGGTTTTATCAAAGAGCAGCAAAACGTGGTTATGCAAAATCAGTTGTTGATTACACCTGGCAGATCCTGCGAGATTTTGCCTCCTTTGGATTTTGTAAAGCCCATGCATCTGCCTTTGCAATGACCACATATCAATCTGCTTATTTAAAAACCCATCACACCGCAGCTTTCTTAGCAGCAGTTTTAACTCATGAACCAGGGATGTATCCAAAGCGATTAATAATTGATGAGGCAAGGCAGTGGGGGATTGAAATCTTGCCGGTAGATATAAATAAATCAGCTGCCGGTTATAAAGTAGAGAAGGTGGTGAGTGAAAAAGATAAGTACCTCTATACCGCACCAAATACAAAAAGCAGCGGTGCTAAATTAACTCTGCCAGATGCTAGCGGTTATGGAATCAGAGTATCCCTGGCAGATATTGCTGGGATATCTGCCTCTGAGATTAAATCAATTATTGAAAACCGCCCCTATACAGATCTAGCTGATTTCACCTATCGCTCAGGTGCTCATTGGCCAACTACCCAAATTTTGGTTGAGATCGGCGCCTTTGATCTACTTCATGGAATTACAAAGGGAAGCAAATTAAATCGGCGAGATCTCTATGTTCACCTATCTGAGTTAAAACAATTAAATGCTGGCAAAGCAGCAAATGGTCAATTATCCCTTGCCTTATCCCCAGGTGAGATAGATAGTTTGGGACTTCCAGATATTACAAAAAGTGAGCAGATTGGTAGTGAATTACAAAACCTAGGTCTTGATATCACTGAGCACCTACTTAAACAATACGCACCGTTTTTAGATGCACTTAATGTTTGTAAATCAAGTGATCTAATTAAAGTTAGATCAAATCAAGAGGTATTAGTAGTTGGAGCAAAGGTTGCACTGCAATCACCCCCAATTAGAAGTGGTAAACGAGTCTTGTTTTTAACCTTAGATGATGGCTTTGGTTGTAGTGATCTAACTTTTTTTGAAGATGCTCAACAAAGTTATGCCCACATCATTAAGGGAAATAATTTGATTGTGGCAAAGGGTGTGGTTAGAAGAACTGGAGCAAGGGGAGTATCAATTAGAGCATTAGCTGCCTGGAGTTTGGATGAGTTATATGAAAAATGGGTATCTGAACAAAATCTTATTGCCCAACCTGAATTGATGAATCAAACTGTTCTTCAATAGTGAAATCAGTTGACTCTAAACAGTACTCAACGCCCTCGACAATCAACTGTCGCAAATTGGCAAGTGAATCAGACCAGGCCACCCAGTTAGTTAAATCTTTTGAAGTTGCCTGCCAGCTATTTCCATCATTTTCGATCAATACTTGAATTTTCACCTAATAACCTCTCTGGCCATAGCTTCTGTTAATCCAACCCTCTTAATTAGTAAATCTCTTATATATCTTCCTGAGACTTCATATGAATCGTGGTAGCTAACTCTTATATCTGGGTAGTTCTTACTTTTTAAAGTTCGATGCGATCCCCTCTGTCTTACGATTTTATAACAAAGTGGAGATCGGCACAAGCATTTAAGCAACTCTTTTGTCTTCATACTTGGAAATTGGTTCATTCACCAATTCTTTAGTTTTCTTGTTAATCAATGCTTATATTATCCACAAACAAAAATACTTAGAGTAATTAAAAATATTAATTAAAATACTAAAAGTAGTTAATTCAATCTTGCATAGGTAGTGCTCAAGTAGCTAGCGGTAATTACCCAGAGTTGATATGGAATTACTGCAAAAAATAATGGAATTGAAGCTTGATAGATAAAGTAAAGCATTGGCAGGGTTAATAGTGCTACAAAGCAAAGTGCGATTGAGGCAGCATATAAATTATGTGGTCGATAAAACTGAAAAGCCCAGGTGAGAGCGCAAGCAACAGAGAGAGCAAAGATAGAAAGGTAAATAATGGCATTTGTAGTACTTAATTTATTTGCCACATATACAGCAGCAAAACCTAAAATAGCAAAGTTATATGGCCAGATAATGCCAAAGATGAAATCAGGTGGCTGCCAACTTGGTTGATTTAATGAGCGATACCAGCCATCACGGGTGTTTACCCAAAGCCCAGAACCAACTACATAGACAAATACAAGACCAATACCAATTACTGAAAGCATTGATTTCATAGTGGTTAGATTAGCCCCTTATCTAATCCAGCAAGTACTGCTTGTGCTCGTTTTCTCACCTCAGGCATATCCTTTAATCTTTTAATTCCAAATAACTGCTGCGCCATCCGATGATTTCCCACAAACTCTTCATGGTTTCTATCTAGGAAATCCCAGTACAAAGTAGTAAATGGGCAGGCATTTTCCCCCGTTCGAAGCTTTGGGTCATAAATGCAACCTTTGCAGTAATTACTCATCTTTGAAATATAAGCACCTCCTGCTGCATATGGTTTTGTCATCATCACCCCGTTATCAGCATGCACACCCATACCAATTACATTTGGCACCATCACCCAATCACTTGCATCAAGAAATACCCGGCGCATCCACTGCAGAAATTGTTGTGGATTAGTTCCAGTAATTAAGGCAAGATTACTTAGCAACATCAGCCGGGGGATATGGTGCACCCAAGCGCGTTCATTAATATCGGTAACAGTTTGCTTAATGCAATTCATTTTGGTCTTATCTGGATCGGTAAATAAAGGCAGAAGTTCACGTTTTGCCTTTAGATGATTTAGCTCTTTGTAATCCTCACCTAAGTGCCAATACATACCGTTGACGTACTCACGCCAGCCAATAATCTGCCTAATAAAGCCCTCAGCAGAGGCGATTGGAATATCACCTTTTTCAAATCTTTTAACCGCAGCATCCACCACCTCAGATGGATGAAGCAGACCATTATTAATATATGGGCTGAGCAAGGAGTGATGCAGCGCCCAATTATCACTAGTCATTGCATCTTCATATGGACCAAAAAGTGCGAAGTGTTTATCTAGAAAGTTTTTTAATACTTTTCTAGCACCATCTCTAGTAGTTGCCCAGGTTGTTACCGGCTTAATTCCTAGCTCTGCAGCAATTCTTTGATCAATCTCATCTGCTTTATGTTCAAGATATGGTGGAAATTTATATCCTTTTGGAAGGCTGGAGCGGTTTTCCTTATCAAAGTTCCAAGCCCCGCCAACTGGTTTGCCCTTCTCAACTAAAATATTTAATCTTATTCGCTGATTTCGATAAAAAGACTCCATTAAGTAACTCTTTTGTGATGAGGCCCATTGGGCAAATAAATCTGGTGGGGTTAAAAAGAAATCATTTTCAATAAATTTAACACCAAACTCAGCCAGTGATTTCTTTAATCTAAAGGAGGAGGGAGTGGCTGAAATTATAGGAAGTTTTGGATATTTCTTTAAGACCTCTTTTAAGCCATCAACTGTGGTGGCACTTTTTTGATATATCACTGTATAGCCATCTGCTTGTAATGATTTAACAAAGTGGGCTGCGCTAGATAGTAAAAAGTAGAGCCGCACCTTATTCCAATGATCACCCGTTACCATTCGGGCGCTTTCAACTAAAACAATTAAATCATCCTTTGGATTACTATCCTTTAGCGCGCCATACTTGGTATTTAGTTGATCATGGCTTACATAAATTATGCGCTTCATTTGCCACCACATCTTTTAGAGCAGTACTTAACATTCTCCCAATTTTTGGCCCACTTTTTGCGCCACTCAAACTCCAATTTGCAGGTATGACAAACCTTTGGCTGGAAACCATTTTTCACCTTTGCCCGCATAGGGCAATGGTAGAAGGGGCTTACTTTCTAGTCAGATTAACTAGATATGAGATTGCAAACAAAAAGCCGATTGCAGCGTATACAGCTGTGAAAATGGTTATCTTTGCTGGGATCAACAAGGTTAAAACACCAAGGGATGCGGCTGAAAATATCATCACCAGAGCCACATATCTAAGCCCGAGGGCGTTGTTACTTAACTTAGAGTTTTGCCACATATTGCCAGCTAGGGCAATTAAAGTAATTGCAATCATTCGCATTGACCAAACCATCTGATCATTACTTTCTAGATTAAGTAGATCTAAGAAAAGCTTAGGTGCGATAAGTAAAAATACTGCCGAGGCACCAAAAACAGCGCTTCCTGCCTTTAGGGTTTGTTTTACACCGTGCTGATACATACTAGAAGGCTAGGGCTTGGCTTTACTATCTGCAATAGAGATTTTTGAACAATTAAAAAACCTAGGGCGTGTGGAAGGGATTCACGCCCTAGGTTATTTTTAAGGATTACCCCCTAGGAAAGAGTAATCTTTTTTAGGGCTTGATTTAAATCTGCCCTAAATTTATTTTTAGTAGATACTGCTCCAATCATTGACCTTCATTACATACCACTGACCACCTTCAATTGCATTTGCAATATCAGCTGGTGCTGGCACCAAATCAGGACGTGATTTAGCAGGAGTTGCGTGGATCTGAGCCACCATCATGTAGTACTTAGCTTTATCACTCTTACCAGTTCGAAGGTATGAAGTAACATCAACAATTCCACTTGACTCTTCATCTTGAGTGATAAAGGTTGTTGTGTTTGCTGAGTTGAAGTAAGTATCTTTAAATTTCGCAATAGTTGCTAATTTGCCATCTGAGATACGGTATGAAACAACTCTGGCAAGCAGAGCATTATTACCTGGATCTTCTTGGATCAAGACATTTCCAGCATCATCGACCACGATGTTATCTGGCTTTGATAGGTAAGGTGCTTCTGAGCCATCTAGCAACATTGTTAGGGTTCCACCCTTGGTTGGATTGTTTACATCCACAAATCGCAATCTCCAAAGTGCTCCGCCATCGCGGGATACGGTTGGAGTTGCAGGATTTGGCGCAGTCGCCTTTGGATCCTTATTTGATTCAGTAGTTACAAAGTAGTAATCATTTGGCTTCTTTGGATCAAAATGACCATCCTCAACTCGAGCTAGGGTCATTCCCAACTCACGAGCCTTATCATTTTGTAATTTACCATTTTGCTTGTAATCAATCGCCTTAAATGAGGCTGGTGCTTCTACTCCCTTTGCATACTTTGCGCGGAAGGCGTTGTCATTTAATACATCTGATGCCATCACATAAAGCTTGCCGTTTGTAAGGCCTGCTTTTTCATACCACTCACCAGTTTTTGTCTTGGTGCCGGCATACATAAATACTTGGCTATCAGTTGGTTCGCCATCCTCATTACCCATTACCACTGTGGCATTTGAGGTAGTTGGTGCGTTAACAAAGGTTTCCCAAGCAGCTAAACCAAAGCCCGGAACCTGAACAAACTCACCATCTTGATTTCCAGCAAAGCCGCGAGATTCATCTCCGCCTTCTTCACCAGTTAGATAGACCGCACCTTTGTAGCCAAGACCTGTCTTCTTGTTATAGAACTCACCAGCATCTGCCAAAGTTGAAGAACAGAAACGATTGATCAAATATGAGTGAGCACTTGATCCATATTGATCAACTAGTGCCGCACCAGCTGGAGCAGTTGGTACTACGCCAAAACTACCGGTTTGGTAGTCATACCACTCAACCCACTCCATAAAATCTTTACCAGCCACAATCGCTTTTTTCTTTAGGTCATAATGCATTTCACTGACATATGAACCAGTTGTCATACCGGCAGTTGAAGCACGAGCTGCTGCAATTGGATTTGCATTGCTCCACTCATGGTTGGTTACGACCCGTAGTTTTCCATTAACAGGAATTACACCCATACCATCTGGAATACCACCGATTAAATATCCACCAATTGAATCACCAGCGGTTGCAAATGGATCCAGGCTAACTCCTGCAGCTACTGGCTCCATGTAGGTAATACCTGCAGCAGCATTAGCTGGCAGGATTGATGAGAATAATGAGATTGTTGAGATGAAAAGTACCGCTTTGAATTTTGCTTTTTTGTAGCTCTTAATTTTAAACACCTTTTCTACTAGTTTTACTAAGTTGATACCTGATTTACGACAGGTAAATCACTTTACCTGTGGGGAATTGGTGGTAGTTAACTCATGACAGGTGAACTGCCTGCGCATTGGCGGTATCAAAGAGATAGAATCTAGGTGAAGAGTACAAACTCGCTGATAAATAGTAGGCTTTAGGTGAGTTCTCAATCTAAAGCGGGGCGGGTAATGAAGTTCTTAGTAGTTGGCTCAACTGGGTTAATCGGTTCATATGTGGCAAAAACTTTAAGCAAACACGGCACCGTAATTGGCGTCTCTAGGACCACTCAAATCTCAGTTGATGTGAAAGATCCTGCCTCAATAAAGGCGATGTATGAAAAGGTGGGCAAGGTTGATGCGGTGGCCTCTTGTATTGGCAAGGTGGTCTACAAACCAATTACCGAGATCTCCTATGAGGATTACCTACTTAGTTTTAAAGATAAAGCATTAGGACAAGTTGAGTTGGTAAGAGCAGGTATTAATTACCTAAATGATGGTGGCTCTTTCACCCTTATGACTGGAGTCTTAGCCAGAGATCCAATCCCCACCGCCTCTGCTGCGGCCTTGGCAAATGGCGCGATTGAATCCTTCACCTTAGCTGCCGCTATTGATCTGCCAAGGGGATTACGGATTAATACCGTAAGCCCAAATGTATTAATAGAGGCAACAAGTTATCACGCAAAGTTTGCTGGTTATCACCAGGTGAGCGCGCAATCTGTGGCGGACGCGTATGTGAAATCTATCTTAGGAAAGCAAACAGGTCAGATCTATAAGTTAGATTGATTTTTCTTTAACTCCAGCGCTGACCATATCGCAAAGTAATTTCCCGTCTACTTTCCAATCATTGGGGAGTGCAATAGTTTTTTTAGTAACCCGGTACTCCTTAAAGTGGGGGGCAAATTTCTTTAGTACCTTTTCACTCCAAGGTGCGATCGATATATGATTTTTAGAGGTAGAAACTCCAAATACATACTTATCCCCACTTTTAAGCATTGGTTGATTCCAAGCGATTACCAACGTTAACTTAGGGTGTTTTTTCTTAATCGCAGCAAAGATTGCCTTCACTAATTTGGCCTGCTTTGGATCTAAGGATTTGTAGTAATCAGAAACTGAGGAAAATCTAGCAGCAGATTTAGAGCCTCTGGAGTACATAACTAAAGCATTTGCATGGGCTTGGGAAAAGCCGTAATTCTCCTTTAAGTGGGCGATCTGCTCTGGGTATTTCTTACCCGCTAGTTTTTTCATCACCGCATGCCAGTAACTCATCTTCTCCCCATACCGTTTTTCAATTAACGGAAAGTAAGAGGTGCGGTCAGTATTTGTAATTGCCATTATTTTTTAGCTAAATACTCTTCTAACCCCAAGATCAACCGATCAACATCATCCTTAGTTGAGTAAGGAGCAAGCCCTGCTCGCAGCGCCCCAGTATCACCTAAGCCCAAAGCACGTGAGACCTCTAGGGCATAAAAATTAGCAGCAGGCAGATTTACTTTTTTGCTGGCCATAAATTTATATAGATCTGCTGCAACTACACCTTTAAAATTAAAGTAGGCGGTTGGGGTGTGATGCTTTGCCTTTGAGTAGATAGTAACTCCAGGCAGCTTTGCTAGACCATTGAGCATGTAAACAAAGAGTGATTGCTCATACTCCTCAAGTGCGGTAAGTGATTTCACTATTCGCTCACGTCTGGTGCCAACTGCTTGATCATCAAGTGCTGCGACATAATCTATTGCTGCGCTGACTCCTGCCATTAACTCATATGGCAAGGTGCCAAACTCAAACCGAGCCGGCACCACCATGGTGGAGGGCAGCAGCTTGTCATTACTTAATGTTTCCAGCAGTGCTGGATCTGCTACAAAAGATGCGCAATGTGGTCCTAAGATTTTATAAGAGGAGAAACCATAAAAGTCTGCTGGCATATTTTTAAAATCAATTACCGCGTGTGGTGTTAGGTGAACACCATCTACTAAAAACAATGAGCCATTTGCTTTAACCGCTTTGCCAATTGCCTTGATATCAGGCTTAGTGCCAAGTGTGTTTGAGGCCCCTGTGACCGCCACAAACTTTGTCTTCGGTGTTAAAAGATCGGTAACGGATGATGTATCAAGCTCTGATGTTTGGGTATTCACCTTTGCCCATTTAACTGTTGCACCTTTGGCTTCAGCTGCCTGCACCCAGGGCCTGATATTTGAATCATGATCTAATTGCGAGACGATAATTTCATCCCCGACCCCCCAACTCTTAGCTAAAGTTCTGGAGAAGTCATAGGTTAATTGAGTCCAACTTCTGCCATAGACCACACCCTTGGGATCACAATTTAATAAATCTGCAACCGCGCTGCGATACTCAACTACATAACTTTCTGCATTTTTTTCAGATTCAGTGGTAACTCCTTGATTAGATAATGGCTCGGTAATCGCTTTGGCAATCGCATCTCCAACAACTTTAGGTGTTTGGGTGCCACCAGGGCCATCAAAGTAGGCAAGACCGGTATTAAGTGAGGGAAAATCTTTTCGAATTCGCTCAACCTGATATGCCATGGCTAAATCCTAGAGTAAATATCTAATTTACCCACACCAGTTTTTAAGAAATCTATGGTTAAATCCCAAGATGAAGCTTGGGGCAAGGATGGTACTTACACCAGTAATTACCACTGCGCTGCTTATGCAACCACAAACCGCTTACGCCCACCAGCCAGTTGATTTGGGATTAAAAAATATTACCGCTGACCAAGGACCAATTTTAGCCGATGGCACTGTCTCCTTCGCAATCAGAGCAAATTTTACTAAAGCTAATCAAACCAGAGGCTTTAGAGCAGTATTGAAATCATCTGAGCTTCTTAATTTTGAGTATCTTATTGTTGATAGAGCGCCTGAGAATAAATATGCAATGAGTAAATTACCCACCGCCACAATTACCTATCCATCAGGTAAGCAGGTGGTGGTGAAGCTAAATGAACGAAGTAATTTCTTTGAGCGCTACTCTGGGACCAATTACCTATACCTTGGCAGATTTTCTGAAACCGCCGAGGCTGGCATCTATAAAATAAGTATTAAATCAAAGAGTGCTGCCAAGATAACGGTGGCAATTGGTCAACAAGAGATTAGAGGTCAGGTGCTGCCCGCCGCTACCTGCCCAATCAGCAGAGCGGCCGGGGATATAACTCTTGGTGAAGCTGCCACCTTGGTAGGGATGAGTAAGAGTGCAGGATTAGAGTGCGCAACTAAGTTGAATTGGCAGTTTAGAGTTGGCGCCGAGGATGATCAGCAGTTCGCCTTAACTAAGGATTATCGATTGGATCGGGTAACAGTTACTATTAAAAATAACTTAATTACCCAAGCTACCCCTGGTTAGGTATTTATAGCCTCACTCGCCTCAATAACAGAGGCAGCTACTACACCTAACTCCAGCTGTTCAATCTCTAGTTTGTATAACAAAAGATAATTACCTCTTGAATCAACTACCTCAACGCCTTGGCTCACACCAGATGATGTGATCTTGCAATTTGTAAAGGTAAAACCTTGGTTATTAATTAACATTTGATACTGAGCTGCGATTATCGCGGTGAATTGTTCTAGTTTGATTGAGTTTTGAAATGATTGCGCTGCGTAGGTATAAGCCTTTGACCAATCTTCGGCGGAGATCGCATTGATCTGCCCAGTTATGTGTTTTTCAACCGCCACCTGCTGCGTATCACTGCAATCACCTGCAGATAAGGACTCAAACGGTGATGGGCTGCTGCAACTTGTAAGCAGCGCTGATGCCAATACAAGTTTGATACCGAGCCCTTGCCTGGTGAGGGATTTCATCAGATAAGTGTAATTAACCTTTGATCACTCGGTGAGTTTGCAGGTGAAATAAAGCTGGCGCAGATTAAAATATAGATATGAAAAAGGACACAACGCCAAAAGATCAACAGGTTGAAACCTCCATTTTGCCGATCAAATATGTTGATCTAATTGAGGATGTATTTCACGCAGTACTGGCCCTGGCTTTACTGGGAATTGGCATTGGCGCTTTTATCTTTAGTATCAAGCGTTTATTTGAAACAGATCCCTTTTTCCCAAATGGCATGATTCAAGGTGTTAATGACATCCTATTTATTGTAATTATTTTAGAGATCCTACGCACAGTAATATCTAGATTTACCGATGGTGTTTACCAACTAGATAAGTTTTTAATTATCGGTGTGATCGCAGCGGTGCGACATATTCTCACCGTGGGTGCATCCTTAACACTTGAGTCAGGAAAGAGTGATGAGGCGTTTAGAAGAGCGATTTATGAGATGGGGCTTAACGCCGGCATCGTGGTGGCCTTAGTCTTTGCCTTCTTCTTATCTAAATCAGCACTTCGCAATAAGCGGTAGGAGATCTAGCTTTCAAAGTCACCGCCCCGGCCAGTTAGCCTGGGGCGATTTCTTTTTTTGTTTGATTCGTATTTAAAGATAAAGGTCAGCACAATAACTGTAAATGCAACAATTATTACTAACCCAATCTCCATAAATTAACCTAGGACCGCCCAAACTGTAAGAGCAAATACTGCAAGTCCTGATCCAACAATTGCGATTGCAGAAAGGGATAGCAATCCTCGTGAGGATGAAATCTTCTTTCCTAGCGCACTCTTGCTGCCAACCTTTGATAGATCCTCAAGCAAAGCCTCACCCTCACGCACTGCTGCGTATTGGGAGATGATTGCCAAAATACCTGTTACCGCAGTTACACCGAGTACAAAATACTTTGTGCCATCTGATGCCATTGCAAACTTATCAAAACCGGCTAAAACAAAAACTGCAATCAGCACAAATGATGGGGCAATTTGCGCCATGATGATTTGGGAGCGCTTGGCGTTCCACAGTTCGATTAGGTCCTTCTCGTTCATATTTTCTCCAATTTCTAGCAGGCAGTATTTGCCTGCTATTGATGGTGAATATACACCGACCTACCTAAGATATTGAATAAGTGCTCAAAAAGTGAGTGGATTTAAGGGTGTTCCCCACATAAAGGATCTAAAAATCCAAATTTATCCACCACAAATCACCTCTGGTAAAAAACGCATAGTGCTTAAGGCAGAAAGTAGAAAGCACTAAGTGTTCACCATGCAGTCCAAGTGCGTACATCAGTATTTTCCGTAATCGACACCTTTCTAATCTTGACTGCGCTTCTACTCAAGGGAGCTTAAACTATGCGCAGATTCAAATCTTTATCAATTACTACAATCTTACTGACCTCGCAATTACTAGCAATTAGCTATTTATCACCGGCAAATGCAGCTGAACCCCGCACACCTGTAACACTGACGTTGCTGCACAATAATGATGGTGAGTCATCTTTACTCGCAGATTCGATCTATAAATCCAAAGCGGGAGATCTTGCTGCAGGTGGCGCAGCAGCCTTTGCTGCAGTATTTGACCGTGAGATCCAAGATGCCAGAGCGAATCAAAATGCTGTTCTTTCAGTTTATGCCGGTGATTCTTTTCTACCGAGCAAGAACATCATTTGCTCAGAGCCAGCGATTCCAACCTCATCAAAAGAGGTTTTGGATGCGGTAGCACAGGCAAAGATGCCTTACGACGCACATATTTTGGGAAATCATGAATTTGATTATGGCACCGGCTTCCTGGCTCGTTATATAAAGGCCTTTGGCAGTGCGGGCAAAGTAAGTCATCCTTTTTTAAGTGGAAATTTAGATTTTAAAGCAAATTCTGATCTCAAAGGCTTAATGGGTAAGACCACCCTAACCAAGGGATCAGTTGCTAAAGGTAAGGTGCTTGGCAGCTCTTATGTTCATATTGACCCAGTAACTAAACACAAATTTGGTGTTGTTACTGCCGTGACTTGGACTTTGCGCACTATTTCATCACCAGGAACAGTCAAGTTAACCTCATCTGATTTAGCATCAACTGCTAAAGCTGTGCAGAAACAAATTGATGCTCTGCAAAAAAGTGGCATAAATAAGATTATTCTCGTAAGCCATCTACAAGATGTCTCAAATGATAAGGCTCTAGTTGCGCTGTTAAAAGGCGTAGATGTGGCGGTCGCCGGAGGTGGCGATGAGTTATTGCAAAACTCTGCAATTGAGGATTCACAGGAGCTGATCCCTGGTGAGTCAACACCAGTTGGTGAGTACCCAACCGCCTTGGTAGATGTTCGCGGTGATGAGGTACCTCTTGTTACCACTAGTGGTAATTATAAATACCTAGGCCGAGTTGATTTAAACTTTGATGCAAAAGGTAATCTAGAGGCGATAAACCCTTTAACCTCCTACCCTCGCAGAGTTGTACCAGTGAGTGCAATTGCAACAGCAGCTGGTGTTGCAGATGCAGTTACCCCAAGTGCCTCAATTATTAGCTTAGTTGAAACCCCACTTAAATCCTGTCTTGCCGGTTTTACTGCCCCAATAGCATCAAGTGATGTGGTCTTTAATACCGATCGTGGCAGCGCAACTGTATTGGGAGTTAGAACTGCAGAGACAAATGGCGGCAATTTAGTCGCTGATGCCTTTGCCTACAGTTATAACCAACGGTTTGATAAGGCAGGTCTTCCAAAACCAGCAACTGATAAGCCATTAGTTGCGATCCAAAATGGTGGTGGTATTAGACAAAATCCTGCAATTGCATTACCAATTGATGCAAAAGTTGGCGTAATATCTAGAGGAAACACCTTTGATCTATTGCCATTTGATAACGTCTTGGTTGCAGTTACTGATGTAACACCAGGACAAATGAAATCTATTTTTGAAAGATCTTGCTCAATTTCCACTTCAGGTGGCGGGCAGTTCCTACAAACTTCAGGTCTGAAAGTAGTTTGCCTACGTGCTGGTTTAGTACAAGTCGTTTCAAATCCAGCTGCAGGTGCTAACTCTGGTGAGATTACAACCGAGGGAGCTAGAGTTAAATCTATAACTCTTTCCGATGGGCGTGCGTTAGTTAAAGATGGCGCAGTGGTTGCAGGGGCTCCTTCAGTAACAATTGTTACCAATAACTTCACAGCAGGTGGTGGAGATAATTACCCAACATTAGCTGGGCTAAAGAAGTTTGCCTTTGGTATCTCTTATGAGGCATCTTTATTTGAGTACATCAGCAGTTTTCCAAAAAACTCAGCTGGTCTACCAACAATCCCAGCAACTGATGTTAGGTATAAAAACTTAACTGGTGAGGCTCGCTTCATCTGGGAGTAAGTAATGCTGCATTAAGCAGATTCTCAGACAGTGCCGGCATATTTGTCGGCACTGTCACATTTAATCTATAAAGCTACCCACTTTTCCTGGCGGTAGGCTGTAACAATGTTTAAACCTTTGGCCGTAAAACAGTTACGCCCCAATATACGTTGGTTTTTGCTGCCCTTACTAATCACACTTTTATTTCCTGCAACCCAGCCAGTTAGCAGCTGGGCACAAAATGATGCTCCAAAAATAAGTATCACCACCATTGAAACACCAGTACTGCAGATTCTTGGGCCAAATGGTGAGAGGGGAGCAGCCATTGCCAAATTATCAGATACTAAATTACTAGTCGGTGGTGGCGCCGATGGTTCAAAACTTTTTCTTTATGATCTTTTGTCAAAGCAGGAGCAGTTAATCGGGCGGGTAATTCCTGTTAATGAGCGGATGAATGATTCAAGATTTTCAATCATAGATATTGCTGTTTTATCTGAAGTTAAATCAAAGGCAACTTTGCTAATTTCATATCCGATATATCGGAAAAGTAGTAAGTGTGTAGTGGTTAACCTGGCAGCCTATGAATTAACTTTGAGTGATAAACCCACGTTAAGTAAGATTAAAAACTGGTTTACCTCAAAGCCATGTGTGCCAATCTCAGCAGTTCATCATGCAGCGGGGCGGCTTGAGGTAATAGATAAGCAAAGTGCATATTTAACAATTGGTGACCTTGGGTACTCAAAAATAGGTAATAGATCAGTTCGCGGTGATCTGGGAAGTGTGTTTAAGGTAAGTGGTAGTGGCGTTGAAAAGATCTCATCTGGGCATCGAAACCAACAAGGAATTGTGTTAATTGGTTCAGATCTTTACACCGCAGAGCATGGACCTCGGGGTGGGGATGAATTAAATCTAATTAAAAAAGGTATTGATTATGGTTGGCCATTTGTCACATTTGGTCAGGCTTACTCAAATGGTGATTATGTAAAGCCAACAAAGCCAGGAACTCATGATGGGTATCAACCACCTTTACATTATTGGGTGCCCTCAGTTGCGCCAACTGAGTTAGTGCAACTACCGGAAAACTCTTCGTGGGCGGAGTGGTCATCACAATTAGTTATGGCAACACTAAAAGAGGAGGCCTTAATATTTATTCAACTAACCTCAAAAAGCACAGTAGGTGAGGTGGTAAAAGTTGATGTGGGTGAGCGAGTTAGAGATTTAGAGGTTTTATCTGATGGCAGATTAGTTGCCACAACTGATAGCGGCAAGCTGTTATTAATCAGTAAAGCAGTTAATTAAGAGCTAAGCAGGTGGTATTAAAGTATTTGCAAATATCTGCCAAGAAAGAGCTGATTTTGCCACCAGTGACAAGGTGATGTAGGTAGCCTCACCACGTAGGTAATTACTCCACTTACCAACTTTTTTGTACTGCAAAAATTGCACAAGTGCAAATGAGTTAAAGAACAAAAATATTGTCAGCACAATTACATATACAAAGGCAGGTGCCTTAGTTTCACCAGCACCTCCTATACCAAATACATAAAAGCAAAGTGCTAGCCAAGGGATGATTCCGGTAATACAACCAAAGATATATGGCAGCCAGCCGCCATTTCCTGGGCTCTCATACTTCTCCTGCAACCAACCAAATAAGATCATTGATGCATTTACACCAAAGATCGAGATGATTGCAGTGATATCTGCAACACCTGTCACCTGAGCAATTAAAACAATCATTACCGATGAGCTAATTGAGTACTCAACCCAGCGGAAGTAATTGCGCTGGGCGAGTAGGCCGGCAGAGTAACGGGGGAAAAACTTTGGTGATGCCACAATAAAGTGGGCAACGGAGGATAAACCTAAAAAGATTGCAACAGTTAGACCAATTGGAGTTTCAAATAAAGTTACCGGCGGAGCATAAGTTGTGCCTGGTGGGCCAGACATATAGGTAGCAGTTATTGGTAGTGAAAAGTCACTGCTTAGGGCTAGAACCGCTGCCATTTGGACTAGATGAAGAACTCCTGCGTAGATATTGGTTTTGCGTAATCTTTCAACTGTTAATGGTTTACTCATAGTTAGAGCATACCGATACCAAAGGTGAAATTGCCGCTACTGCAGGTATTTTTCTAGCCAAAGATTGAGTGTGGATAACCAATTCTCCAGCTGATCTACTTTATTAACCTAAGTATTTCCTTTAAGTAAATCTAAAAAGATTGGTAGTTAGGGTCATTGACAGATAATTTTGTGGCGCATAATATAGCCCCTGACCAGGTTAGATTTACCCAATCATCCAGGAAACATCGGATTGGCAGGGCTCGGGCACTTTTTGTGTTGGAGCATTACCTACCGATTCCGGTGTTGGATGGTGAAAGATCTGATCAAAGTTTTCGCTGGCTTGGCAAAGATGACCGAGGCATTGAGATTGAAATTATTGCGGTGGCAACACCACAATATTTATTGGTGATTCATGTTATGCCTTACCGATATAGGAGGAAGTGATGGCTAGAAGTACTAAGTATCACTTGGGTAAGGATGTAAATCTTAAGAAAGAGATTGTCAGAGATCTTTCTGGCCGTAGGATTACTGATCGACGAGTAAAGCAGATTGTTAAAGAGGTAAGACAGAAAACAGCTGGCAGACCTTCATTAACCAAGCCAAATGTAATTTCACCAGAGGTTAAGGCTCGGGTACCAATCCAATTAAAGAGAGCATTAGATCGCAAAGCAGTTCAAAGCGGCAAAAGCCCATCGCAGCTTATTAGAGCAGCGCTAGAGAGGTATTTACTTTGATTAAGAAATTACTACAACTTTGCCTCGGTGCATTTCTTACCTCAGCAGGCTCCTCCCACCTTGGCGCAAACCGAAAAGAGTTTCTTGCCCAAGTACCTACCTGGTTACCCCTAAATGCAGATTTTGTAGTTATCGCCTCTGGTTTAGTGGAGATAGCACTTGGTATCTCATTAATTACCACCACATTTATTTTTACCAAATATCGCAGGCAGGTCGGTATTACGGTTGCAGTATTTTTCATCCTAATCTTTCCAGGCAATATCAATCAGTATCTAAATCAAATTGATGCCTTTGGCTTAGATACTGATCAAAAGCGGCTAATACGTTTATTTTTCCAACCTCTCTTGGTGCTTTGGGCGTTATGGAGCATGAATGTTATTAGGCTCACTAAAAAATTGAATAAGAGCTAATTTCCTCTCAGTAAGTAATGGTATTTTTACTCTTATGAAAATAAGCAAAAAGAGCGCTGGGATATTAGCCGCAGTTCTAGTAATTACCTCTGGCTTTTTTGCGTACGCGCTGCTCAAGCCAAATGATTCTATGCAGATGGGGGCAATGGATCATTCAGGGATGGGTCATGGCAGCTCTGCCACAGTTACTGAAGGTAAAAATCTCTCCGCTGATGATGCAATGTTTTTGCAGATGATGATTCCACATCATGCCCAAGCAGTAGTTATCTCTGAGTACGCAGTAACCAACTCTAAAAATGAGCAGATACTAAAGATTGCAAAACAAATAAAATCAGATCAAGCAGGTGAGATCACACAGATGAAAAAGTGGCTAACAGATGATGGCCTAGGCACAGCTGCTGGCCACTCGATGGCGGGCATGTCTGGCATGTTAAGTGAGGCCCAACTTAATACCTTAAAAACTAGTAAAGGCGCTGGCTTTGATGAGTTATTTTTAAACAACATGATTGAGCATCACCAAGGGGCGCTACAAATGGTTGGGATGATTGAAAATAGTAAAGTGGCAGCCCTTCGTGATTTTGCCAGAGCAATTTCCACAGCCCAGCAAGCTGAGATTGATCAAATGCAGAAACTTTTAGGTAATTAACAACCTTAATTTTTCACTCATTTGCGCAACACTTAACTTATCAGCCTCTTTAAAGCTGCTACTACAAACAACGCAACGTAACTGCCACTGCCACCAAGAGGTATCGTCATAACCTAATTTGTAGGTGGTAACAAAAACCTTTGCCGGCAAGATCCTGCAAAACTGACATCGCCTTGGGGTCATTAACTCATTTACTACCTGGGTTTCAGCTCGATACCCTCTGGCATATTTAAAGCCAACCCCATAAAGATCAACATCTAATAAAAAAGCACCTGGATTAATTGAGCCTTCAAATCTTGCCTCATCAATATCACTGTACGCATAAAAGCCGCACTCACACTGCGCAACTGGTGGCACATGCTCCTGATTAATACTGCACTTGGCAGATGAATCTGAGAGGTATGTGTCCCCAGTTAATCCAGTAAGGGTAGGAGTGCGCCCAGTAATTAAGGCCAACTTATATCCATGCATCTGCTCAACTGGCAGATCAAAGCCACTTTGGTAATTTAACTTATCAGTATGGTTATTATTTTTTAAAGCCGCCTTATCACCAACTCTGCCAATAATCAGAAATGCAATGATAAAGACTAGGGGTACTGCGCCCACAAATAAATACAAAGCGGTGATAACCACCTCTTGTGGAATAAGTGGATCCACTCGATCAGTAAAACCACCAAGTAGATAAGCAACTGCCAAGACAGCGATGGCAATTACTGGATAAATACGAATTAATCTGATCAACCGTTGCCGGTTTCGCACATAACTCATACCTGTAATTAAACACCTACTTTAAGCAGCAGGTGAGGTGATCTAGATCTACCTTTTCTACCTACCCCCGTTATTTACATAGGTAATATTAAGAAGTAAGATTTTTCTTATTCGAGTAAAGGAAAAATATGGCTGAGATTGGGCAACCAGATCGAGTGGTGCGCCGTGAGCGTGAGCCAGCAATCTCACCAGCCCTACCAGTACCCGCACCTGAGCCAGTTAAGTAATTCTTTTAATAAATCTAGATAACGCCCTGACCAACACTGATTGCCTATTTCCGGCAATCATCTTGTATCCAATGGCTCCAATTGGACCTAATACTCTGAGTAAAAAAGTGCTCACCTTATTACCACGTGCATTAAGTAAAAAAATTACCGCATTGATGCCACCATATTTTTTATCACCAGATATGGCGTAAACCTGCTTCTCACACTGCGCAATTGTTAAGCCAAATTTTGCAAGGGGTGCGCTTTGATAGGCGATAGCATCAAAGGTAAGTTTTTTGGAGAGCCAATTTATGGAGTTGATACACAACTGACAATTACCATCAAAGATAACGGTAATACCGCTCATATGTGGCTTATCTCATCGCAAATCATAGTTAAATCCTAGCCTAGCCAAATTTATAAACTACAATTAGTAATCTGATTCAAGGGGGATAAGTGAAAAACCTTACTGATTTTAAAAACTTTAATCTAAAGCAGTTTGATACCTTACTTATCAACTACCTAAGTAAGATCTCACTGCCAGTACTTAGAGTCTCACTGGGAATAGTTTTTATCTGGTTTGGCGCTCTTAAGCCCTTTGGTAACTCATCAGCTAATGATGTAATAACTAAAACTATTTACTGGTTTGATCCAGATATCTTTATTCCGATACTTGGCTACTGGGAGATGCTAATTGGGCTCTGCCTGCTCTACGCCCCATTGATTCGAATTGGACTTTTTTTGTTAGCGCTGCAAATGCCCGGCACCTTTCTGCCACTTATCCTGCGCCCTGAGATCTGCTTTGTTGAATTTCCATTTGTTCTCACCCTGGAGGGTCAGTACATCATCAAAAACTTAGTATTAATTGGCGCAGCGATGGTGGTGGGCAGCAAGCTGGTGCCGATATTAGAAAAGGATAAGTAATCAATTATGGATTTCACACCAATAATCTTCGCCCTCGGGGTGGTGATCGGCACTATCTTGTTAATAGTCTTCACCGAGGTGTTGGAGAAGCCAGTTCTTGATGAGATTAAAAGAGTTAAATATGGGTATGACTCCCCAAAAAAGCTGCCTAAGCCATGGGTAAGAAGTTTTCACACCACCCTGCTTATTTTTAGTTATCTCCTAGGTCAGCTCTTTGCCTACATTGCCCTGGCTCTGCTGTAAGGGTTATTCCCACCGTCAGTCGGTAGTAATAGGTTTACCTCCAGTAACTTAAGGGGGAGATCAATGGAGTATCTACTACTTGGTTTTGCAATCTATTTCTATCTCAACTACCGAGAGAGGAAAAAAGAGCGCAGGCGTGCAAAGATTAAAGATAGTGATCTAGATGCCCAGCTGAGTGATCTGCTTACAACTTCTGATGATCCAACCAGTATGGGCGCTGAGATAAAGCGATACCTACTTGCTGTCCTAGATGATGATAAAAATGATCGTGAGAAGTACTCAGATGAAAAGCTTGCCTGGGGGCAAAAGATCATTGATCGCACCGGTGCTAATGGTCTTTACTTTATGACTGATATCGCCTGCCAGTTAGCACTGCTTACCACCGCCACCATTAATCAGATCCCAACTCAGATTGATACCGCATCTGGCAAGGTGATCACACCTGAGTACATAATTCACTCAGTGATAAAGATATGA
>Ga0247834_1003295_pt1 | contig 22251 bp, 11 predicted proteins | sample LaCruzMarch2015__8_FD_187118 | JGI IMG/M metagenome (GOLD analysis project Ga0247834, IMG submission 187118) | Freshwater microbial communities from meromictic Lake La Cruz, Castile-La Mancha, Spain - LaCruzMarch2015_12m | ecosystem: Environmental > Aquatic > Freshwater > Lake | place: Spain...
GCATGTACCAAACTCATTCGAGTTCATGATTGGGAACAAAAGGGCTGAGTTCAAGTACTGGCCCAAACACCTCGTTGAACTGGCGTCATTCACAGTAAAGATTAATAAAAAAATACCATGGCAAGACTGTTTAATCCAACAGAGTTCTACGAGTTGCGTATCTTCGTTGGTTTTGATGGAATTAAGATGACGGCCTCTAGCATAATTCTCTGTACCAACTCATCCACAGTGGGTATATCCTGAATGAGTCCCTGACTTTGACCGATGAACTGCACACCGTTCTTATCATCTCCATCCACGGTCGCCTTCATCAATGATTCCGTGGCGGCACCGAATTGAGCAATTGTATACATCTTATCCCACTGCGTTATTAATCCCGGTAGTACCTTGTAGAGTGGTATCCCCATCTTCTGTGCAGCTCCAATCGCACGATAAAAGACTGTGGGGAATGATGGGCGATGTTTCATTAGGTATGATGACTGTTCCGTCCGGAGAACACGTGCGGGTATTCCGTCAAAGTTCTTCCCATACAACGTGTCACTTTCGGTACTGTCAGGAGAGGATGATATCACCTCCTTTATCCTTTCGGCCAATGCAGATTCTTTTGTGACTGCAAATCTAGATCCCATCGCGACTGCATCAGCACCCAGTGTAAGTGCCGCTGCAAGACCACGCCCATTTGCAAATCCACCAGCAGCAACGAGTGGCGTATTAGGAAACCGATTTGCCATTGTGGGTATTAGCACCATACTTGTTACGTCTCCACCATGCGCTGCGGCTTCATGACCAGTTATCATTAATGCATCCGCACCCGAACCAATTGCCGCCTCGGCATGTTTGGCATTTGTTACCGTCGCCAATACCTTACCACCATAATCATGTACACGTGGTGATATCTTATCAGCTTTCCCTAGACTAATGTTTATAACAGGTACCTGCTCCTCGATCGAAACCTCGACATTCTCAGATGAGCCAGGCATAAGTAGGGTCAGTCCTACCCCGAAGGGCTTGTCAGTCAATGAACGGGTGCGACGGATAGAGTCACGCGTCTCGGTAGCAGTAAGTGGACCAGTGGCTAGGATACCAACTCCACCTTTATTGGAAAAAGTTTTGAGATCAATTGTCATTATCGCCGACAATATGGAATGCATAACGATGAGTAAGTTATTCATAGACACACAATACATATTACATATTGTTGGAGACAGCAGAAATCTCTCACCGGCGTTCGAGACTGCCGCCACCAGCTCGGGACGGGATATCCAGGACATGCCGGGTAAGATTAAGGGGTATCTACAGCCGAAGAGGGAGGTAATCCTCGTGACTACGGCGGGTGCAGCGGCCATCGCCCGTACAGTTTGGAGATCGTGGCGGCGAAGAACTTCGTGTCTAACCTTGAGAGTACAGAGTACCTATGTGACTCCCAGCATAGAGGTCACGTCCACGACGACCCTAACCCCCGCCTAATTTCAATTTTGTTGTCATTGTTTGCTCTTCGTCCACCCAACTCACCCGTCTTATCCATTAAATCGAGCTACGTTACCAAGCTTACCACCACGGTGTCAATCGTTCCGCAACCATGGGGAAGAAACGAGAGAGAGGGAAAGAAAGGAAGGCCAAGGCAGCAGCACAAAGCAGCAACGCGTCAGCAGAGCAGGCGATGGTACGTCCTCAACCATGGCGGAAATGTGCTTTGGTGGGCTCAACGCAGGACGATAATCGATGCATCCATGGATGCCCTGTTCTTCCTGCTCCCGATCATGTTGTTTCACTATTCATTGATGGTCTGTGGGCGGATGCTGGCGACCATGAAAATGGGCCAATTTGTTTCTTGTTGAAATCAATTGACAATAATCGACAAGTTTGGGACAATGCAACATTTCGAAAGATAGCATTGGATATCATGTTGGCCTTGGTACAAACATTTTCATTTTGGATGAGGTCAAACTCTAGTTATAAATCTTGCTGGAATCAGCAAAAGTCTTCATTTATTTTGCACAAGCAATATTCATATCTATACTCGAGCAATATAACGGGGATGGCAAATATGGCTTCAACTTAGCCACACGAAAAGCATCGAGTGTGGTACAAGACCTCAGTGGTGGAAGAGAGCGGGAAATTATTCGTTTCTACTTGAAACGAGTCTCTTGCTCCTGCTTGAAAGCAATGTATTCACAGATTAAGAAGTCTCAACCTTGCAGGGTTGGTAAATGTTACACCTGCAATCAGTCGAAAGAGCTAAGTTTACTGATGCAATGTGGGCGTTGTAAAGTGGTTCAATACTGTTGTAGAGAATGCCAAGCAGCTGATTGGCCCAAGCACAAGGCTCTGTGCGATGAATTGATTCACAGTTGAATATTTACTTCTTTGATCTACAATGATGATGTGTAATATGACGACGTCAATTCAAATCGAACTGCAAGATACATGCATCTAAATGATTAGTTTATCGAGAAGAAAATCCGCTGTCACTTCCGCCATCTGTAATTGCTGTTCGTCTAGCGTTATACTCCTTACTCCATCAGGGATAGGAAACATCTGCGGTCCGTAGTGAGCACATCCACTGTGGTTCCCACCTTTGATGGTCACAAAATACGTATAACCTCCTCGTCCTCGCTCCTCACCTCGAGATGATACCGCATCCTCCTCAGTCGTCGTCGGCGATACTTTTGAAAGATATCTCGGTGGCATCCTCGCCTCAAAATCGGCTGCCTTCTCTTCAGGACTTCCCCCGTATGTGCTCTTAATCAAACCGTCCTCAGTACCATTTACGACCAATGCCTTTGCGTCCTCAACATCGCGGAGATCTCCACAGGGGTATATCAAAGGGGATGGGTAGCTCATCACTCCCCACAAAACCACCTTTTTCATACTCGATGACAGTTCGTTCGTAACGGCGGCAATTGCAAGGTGCGAGCCCATAGAGTGCCCACCCGTTGCCCATTCATCCACCGTCCATGTAGCACCATCACTTAGTAGCATGGCATCGCAGATTGTACGCATCGTAACCTCTCGAAGAGGATAGTCATGCGTTGTCATAATCAAACGAAATGGTTCGAGATTAACAACTACCACGAGTATCCCCCTATCACTAAGTAGTGCAGCAATGGGTGCATATGCTGCTCGGTCGACTAATGCACCGGGGAAGAACACAAGTCCACATTTGGCATGTGGCCCGTCATCGTCTTCAGTATTACTTGGAGGATAGTATGCATCACACGACAAATGTCTTTTGGCACGTCCCATTTGGATGCGTTCGACTAATAGATTCCGTGCAGACTTGAATGACTCTTGCCGATTGTCAATATAACTTAGTGCCATTTTTCGTATACCATGACGTATTAGAAGGTAGGGCAAACCCACAAATATGACTGCGACGATGCATGGAGCAATAGCGACGTCGAGGATAATGCGCAATTTATTGTCATCCATCGACGAGCACGTGGTGCCTCCTGTCATGTATTTATGTGCCGCGGGGTTGATATTCGGTAGCGAGGATGATACCACATTGCACTCCACCATTGTCTGCCGTCGTCTGATGACGTATCGAGTACCATACAATGCGATTGATAACCCAGTCATAGCCCATCCCAATACGACACGTCGGGCAAACTTGGATCGTCTTGCAACCACATATACCGTTCGCATTAGTATATTATAACATTCACGAGCTGTCGGTGGTGGATCCTTATCGAGTCTAACGGCGCGTCGTATGGGAGAGACAGAGCCTGTAGTGGTTGTAGAGACGACAGCATTATCGTATTCGTCGTTTGATTCCGATAAATCACAAGCATCAAGACGTTCGCGATATGTCCGAGCCGTGTCACTTTCATATTTCATTCGCATTGCCGTTTTTGGGTCCACCTTTCCGTCGGTGTTCGTTTTTGTTGTGGTGGTATTGTCACCACCACCATCACGCCGAAAAAAGTAGTCTTTCCATCGATCATTCCCACCCCTGACCATTCGTTCGTACTGCTCATTCGTCCACGAATCCATGCTCAAACTTCGTACGAAACTCAAATGAACGCCCAATCCGCGATGAAGACCGGCACATTCAATGCACAGTAATGTCCCATAGGTCAATGATGCCCAATCGGGACACACCGCGGAGCAATCGGCACAGGTTCCATTGCCGGGGAGGGCACGGAGGGTGGCAAGTTTCGCGGGGGTAAGGTTATGGCTCATGGCGTTGTTGCTCGTCGGGTTTTGTTCTATGGATCGATCTTGTGTCCCCAATCTACCATAATTTAGGAGGTCGTCATCCCCTTGATCGGAGGCACATCGCGAAAAACGAAGTGCCCTCCCGCCCATGTACAATTTCAATTGCCAATGACCATCTCAGGTCGACAACGGGGGACACTAACCACCCTCCTCTCGCGCCCAAGTCCATACGCGAATGAGACTGGTTCACTGCCCATCGGCGAATTCGACTGCGCTTCGTCGTCGCCGTCGTCGTCTGGTCTACGCAATGCTAAAATTTTAGTCGTTGGAGCTGGTGGATTGGGATGTGAAATACTAAAGGATTTGGCCATGTGCGATGGTGTATTTCGTGATGTTGATGTTATTGACCTTGGTAGGTACTATATAGTGGCATTATTTTAAGAGGGGGGGAGAGGGATGTTGTGTGTTCGATTGATTGATATCAAATAATCTTCAACCTTCGCCGACGCTAATTTATAACATCTTTCGCCATTCAAAAATACTACCCCATGTAGACACCATCGATGTGACTAATCTGAATAGACAATTCCTATTCCGCTCAAAGGATGTGGGTCAGTCCAAGGCCGAAGTTGCGGCTGCTTTCATTAACAACCGATGTCCATGGATGAATGTCGTACCCTACCATGGTAAGATCCAGGACAAGGATGCTGAATTTTACCGTCAGTTCAAGGTTGTGATTAGCGGACTTGACAACGTCGAGGCACGGCGATGGCTGAATGGGATGATTAACAACCTCGTGGAATTCGATGAGGATGGTGATCCGGACCCATCTACCATCATCCCACTCGTTGATGGTGGGACTGAAGGATTCTCTGGCCAATCTCGCCTGATTTTGCCCCGCATCACAAGCTGCTTTGAATGCAGTCTTGATGCATTTGCACCAAGCGCCGCCGTGCCGCTTTGTACCATAGCCGAAACACCACGTATACCGGAACATTGCATTGCATATGCCTACGTCCTCCAATGGCCACGTGAATTTCCTGATCGGAAACTTGATACTGATTCTCCCGACGATATGAAATGGGTATATGAGCACGCATTAGAACGTGCCACAAAGTTCGGTATAGATGGTGTGACATACATGCTAACACTAGGTGTAGTAAAGAATATAATCCCAGCCGTAGCGAGCACGAATGCCATTGTTAGTGCAGTTTGTGTCCACGAGGCAATGAAGGCACTAACATATTGTTCGCAGAGTTTAAATACTTACATGATGTACATGGGATCGGAAAGCATATACTCCCATACCTTTGTGTACGAACAGAAGCATAATTGTCCTGTTTGTACAACAACAACACATCACATGTCTGTACCATCAACGATGACCCTGAATACATTGCTCCAGCAGCTGTGCGACGGGGAATTCCGTCTCAAGGCACCAAGTGTTACCTCTTCCGTTAAAACGCTGTACATGAGAAAGCCGGTGGCATTGGAAAAGGCGACAAGGGTGAATTTGGACAAACCATTGAGGGAATTGATATCTAGTGGGGAGGAGCTGGTTGTGACAGACCCGGTGTTTCCCGACACCAGTTTAGGATTGGTCATTAAGTTCTCAGACCTCGGCCAGCATTGAAAAGGGGAAAGTAGATATTGGTAGAGCAACATTTCCTTTATCGGTATTCATTCATGAGCTTGACGCCTCTGACGATGGCGAAAGGTTTTTGGTCTTCACATCCATGAGCGACATTAATAAGACCTTTTAGTATTGTTGATAAAATTTTCCATTAAGCTCATGAAGAGCAACATTGTTGCTGCGACTGAATTTATTACTGACACAAACGCTTGAGGAAAGAAAGGAATTTGTTTGAGTGTTTATCTCTTGTTGCTCAAGCTGGATAGGGTTATGCATGGACCTACGACCACCTTCACAGCGTGTGCATGGCGGTCATATCGTACTCTTTTGCTCAGCACACCAGAGGTGAAATAATTTACAAGAGGACACAAAACAATGACAACAAAAGATGATAATGGAGCATCCTAAATGCTTTCTGAATATTTTCATCTTCCCCAATTAACCCAAATATTACTATGTCTATGATAATTTTGTCTGTTTATTACTACTTACCCCATACCAGGTGGCAGAGTATCATACACAGCAGGGATCAATGGAGCCGCCCTATCAAAGAAGGGTGAATTAATATATATTTCCCAAACTACCAGAAAGCCAATACCCACCCATGCACCATTTTCGGTAACCTTGACAATATTCAAGTCAGTAAATAATGATGTAGTCCATTCATTTCGTTGTTCCCCAGATGATGATGATTCTTCATCCTTGGTCCGTTGCATGGCCAATGCATGACGTTCAGCATCACGTGCTGCCTTCTTACCCATTTTGGATGTATCAATTAGTAATGTTGCTGCTGCAACATCCTCCACACCTACATCGTCCACCCTCTTGTATCGCCTCACGTTGCTTTCCAAAGTCGATTAATAACCTCATCAAAGTAGGAAAGTTCAAGTACCACGTGCTGGGGTGGCGATGTGTCTCTCCCCCATGATTGGTACGGACACTTCTGTGATAAATGGACCAGGTGTCTGGCGACCTAGGTACGCTCTACGCTATGGATTCAACTAAGCATCGTCAGTGTTTGATACGTTCCTATCAAGCATTAATTAACTTCAGGTACATCTTCACTATCATCGCTGCTCCATTCCTGATTATCTATGTCGTCGTCATCATCATCAATGTCGTCTTCACTGTCATCTTCACTCTCGCCCATACTCTCATTATTTTCCTTCTTTGCATCCGGATCAAATAGAAAGTCCTCCGGTTTCTTCCCTTCACCTATACCAAGACCAACCTCAGATATAACCGACACCGTATCTCCAATATTCACAACCTGGATGATGCAAGTTTGTACAAGAACAGAAATGAGTTGGGTCGAAGAGCGATGATGATGAGAATGATTCCCAGGATGAGGAGGAGTGGCAACTCACCATATGCATCCAACGATGTGGGATGAACATCATTTGTCCTGCATGTTGTATACAATCATGTCCAAAATTACGTATCTCATACTCTCGTTCAGGCTCGGGATATAATCGTCGTATCCACTCCGCACCAGTAACATGCGTATGTCTAACATAGTCACGTGTTGTACGCCATTGTATAGTAGTGTTATCTTTCCATCGGGCATGATCCCAAAGTATCCAACGTTTCTTCCCAAAGATGACAATATTCCATGCCTCTCTATGATGATGGAAGGTTAGACCCTGTAAGTCGGATCCAATACTGATTGCTAAATGATCTCTCCACAATTCACGATCGGGCTTTGTCCTAACCCTCCTCTTCTTCGAGGGTGCATAGATTGATCCAAGCTCTGGATCATCCAAATATGCACGTGTTGGCATAGGGAATGGATAACAATCCTCAAGCATCCCTTTTGGGATTGCAATTTTACGATCGAAGAAATATTTCGTTGGATCGTACATATGTTTGGTAATAAAGTCTTTCACTGTTGTTGGACTTAGATTCTTCCCAGCACCATCGGGACCCGTCTCACCCAATAGCTTTGCCTCGCCCATGGTCGCTTCGGCATTGGGATACCGTTGTAGCATTTCCCGTTTTTTCCAATTCGATAATGCCGCCCAACCATCCGTCACGCCTGATACAAGAACGGGTTTATCTCCCAGCCAATGTCGTCCGGCCTCCCATTCCTCCACGGTCAATAATGGTAGGCCACATACATTTGGATCATTATCATGACCAAACTCCTCCCATGACGATGGTCCATCCTCCCATTCCTGATTGTGATTACCATAATCGATGTGTGTTATTTCTTCTTCTTCAATAAGTGGTGGTGCCTCCCAGTAGTACGACACAGGTTCGATGTCGTCATCGTCGGTTGTCGTATCTTGAGAGGATTTACCAAAGAGACATAAAACAACCACAATGATGTGGAATGCATAGCTTCGCCTTCGTTGCATGGCGTCGTGCAAGCTTTGGCTCAACCACCGATCTCACTGTGCTGGCAAAGGCATCCCAACCCAGCAAAATGAGTGTTTTGGTTGAGTTTGGTTGGTACCATACATGGCGGGAACACTGTCGTCGTCGTTTGAGCGGAGGCACATCCTATGACGTCGACCGAAAGCGGCAGCAGTGACGGAGATGCGCCACCCAAAACACCCACGTCCAGCAGTGGTGGAGGTGGGTGGGGTGGCTTTGCGAGTCTCGGCGCCTCCCTCAAGGAAATGGCAGCAAGTGCGGAGGCCAAGTTGAAGGATCAGGAACAATTATTAATGAATAAAAGTTTACATAATAAGAGTCTACATGGAGGAGGAGGCGGGGACTCTGCTGCTAATACTAAATCCAACAGCACAAATACTGTCGCGGCTGATGCTGCCATTGCTGCTGCGGGCTTACTTTCTCGCTTCGGTGGTGGAGGGGGCGGTGGTGGGATCGGTGGGATGATGAATAATAAATCAAATCATGGTGGAGGAGCCGTGGGGGATCTACTGGTAATGGACGAGACGACACCGTCATCACCATCACCCATCAAAACACCTCTCTCGGCACGCAACCCCGACGATGTTTCGAAGGAGGAATTACTCGAAATACTAAAAAAGATGAATGGTCGAGTAAAGGCATTGTCACAAAGTCGTGCTCAACTTGCCGAGAAAGTAAAGTCCATCGAGTCTGACAAGGATCGACTATTGGCATTATTAAAGAATGAAATACTAGATGAGGGTGCAATTGCCGAGGCTGTTGAGAAGGTGACTAAATTAACATCCCAACAACAACAGCCACAAAAAGAGGGCGGGGCAGAAGTTGATGAAATTATTATTTTACAAACGGCGTGGAGAGATGCCGATGAACGTAATCAATTACAACTACAACATATACAGAATGAATATAAGATTATTACATTACAGGCACAGGCCGAGGTTGAAAAAGTCCGTGCATCCATTACGGCCGAGAAAGAGGGGGAGATTAAACGTATGAAGGAGGATATGAAGGAGGCATTAACTAATGTCGAGAAGGATGGTGCATTCATGATGCCGACCGATGATGGTGGAGACTCGGATATGCGTGAATATTTACAACGTAAGGATGAGGAAATTGCTACATTGAAAGATGAGATTCAATCTCTCTACGCAGCATCTACTGTAAATGGCAGTGAGGGTAGTGAAGGGGGGCCGAAGGATGAAGAGATTGCAACATTGAAGAAAGAAAATCACGGTCTCAAGGTTAAGTTCAAGGGACATATTGAGAAGTTTAATGCATTTAAGGAAAAGGTGGCAGTAGAGCTAAAGAATGCCAAGGAGGAGGTGACAGCGAGTGCTAATGCAGCAGACGACGCCAAACGGGCATTAGAAGAAGCATTAACGAGTAGATCGAATGACATACCCACTGAAGTACTGGACGAAAAGAATAAACAAATTGATGAATTAATAGAAGAGGTAGAAAGAGTAAAGAGAGAATTAATATGTAAGCATGAACTTGAAGTAAAGGAGGCACTGGAGCGTGGTGTGACTGAGGAACGAGAACGATCGGTGGTAGAATTGAATGAAATGCAATTCAAGGCTCAAACACATCTGGACGAGAAAATCGAACGTGTTCGAGCTGAAACCACGGCACTGATGGAAGAACGCCTTTCTGATGTCATTGCATCCGCCAAGATGGAGGCAGCAAATTCCGCATCCACTGAGCTTAGACTATCACTTGAAAATAAATATAATGTTGCCATGGCAGACATTGATCAAAAGCATACTGCAGCGATGGAGGACCAACGTCGACGGTTGGTCCAGGAGCATATGTCTGAACTGGAGGTCATGAACACTAATACTCAATCTTTACTAGAAAAAATACGATCAGAGGAGGTGGCACGGTATCAGTCAGAACTAGGAATGGCACGTAACAAGGTTCAGGAAGAGGTTAAATCACAATTTGAGGCAGAAATACAAGAGCAGCTCGTACAAGTCAAAGCGCAACTTGCAGCTACCCACACTGAAGAAATGAAACAGCTTCGTGAGACACTCATCGCCGAGTCGGAATGTATATCTGAGTCAAAATTAGACATGCTGACTAAAGATTTGAACACAATGCATTATGCTGAACTAGGACGTGTCAAGTCAGAACTTATGACGATGGCCAAATCATCTCAATCCGAAGAAATTGAAACATTGGTGGCAGCTCACAAAGATGAAGTGGCACAATTGCGTTCTGAATTGGAAGCAACTGTATTTCAAGCCGTGGAAAACGAGTCGTTGGCAATGAAATCGATTCATTCACAACAGATAGAATTATTAAGACAAGAGCTTCAGTCATCGGCAGCAGATGAGATACAAAGAATTCAGGTAGCAGCAAAGGAGCAGTGCGTGAGGGAAGCTCAACGAATCACGAATGAATTAAATCAAATTCACGTTGCCGAGTTGGAAAAATCCAAGTTAGAAGTAGAAGAGACTAGACGAAAAAGTGCAGAAATTGTGGAGCAACTACACCAACTACACACGGAGGAGCTAGCTCGGGCACGCATGGAAGCTGAATCCTTATCCTTGCAAACCATGAATGAAAAGCTAGAGGAGATGAAGATATTGCATTCTGCAGAGTTGAACCAATTACGCGAGGACCTTCAAACAGCGTCTTCTGACGAGATAGACCGAATTCGTGCTGCTGAAGAGGAACAACGATCGGTAGAGATTGAACGAATCAAAAATGAATTGATTGAATCACACAAAGCCGAGTTAGAAAAGACAAAGTCAGAAATCATGCTTATGGCCAATAGTTCCCAGGGTGAACAAATAGAGCAGCTTGTAGTCAGTCATAGGGAGGAGATAGAACGTGTCCGCTCCGAATTGGAATCGTTGGTTGTTCAAGCTGTGGAACAGAAGGCTAACGAATTAACATCACGGCATGCACAAGAATTACAGAACTTGACTATTCAGCTTCAGTCCTCAGCATCTGTAGAGGCTGTTCGTCTTAAGAAAGTAGCCGAGGCAGCGCATGCTGCAGAAATTGACCACATCGTCGGTCAGTTGAAAGAAACTCACTCGGCTGTGCTACAGAAAATCAAGTCAGAACTGGTCGAGATGGCAAATTCATCCCAGAGTGAGCAGCTAGTGCAATTGGCAACTAGTCATAATGACGAATTAGCTCGTGTTCGATCTGAAATGGAGACATCTGCGTCACAAGCCATTGTGTACAATACTGAACAACTATCCGCCTCGCATACTGAAGAGTTGAATAACCTTAGAAATGAGCTTGAATCCTTTTATTCCCAAGAAAGTCAACGAATATTGGCCGAGGCAGATGAGCAACGACTAGCCGAAATCAAGCGCATCTCCAACGACTTGGCAGTGTCACATGCAGCCGAGATAGAGAAAGTCAAATCTGAAATGACAACAATTGCGAATGATTCTCTAAATAAGCAATTAGAGCAGTTGGCGAATACTCACATTGAGGATCTCGCGAGAGTTCGATCGGAGATAGAATCAACTTTGTCTCAAGCTGTCGAACAGAATACAGTTGAATTGTCATCGCTGCATTCGCAAGAAATTGAGAAATTGAGGAACGAGCTTCGAGTCACATCCTCCGAAGAGATGAAGCGTATTCAAGCGACTGCTGATGAAGATCGACAAGCTGAAATCAAAGTTGTCACCGATCAATTCAACGACGCACTATCTGAAATAGCTCGTCTGAGACAGTCGCATGACGAGGAAATCGTTCGTACGCGGGGTGTTGCTGAGTTGACTGCGTCTCAAGCGTTAGAGGAGAAGATTCTGTTAATGTCACAGACACATGCTACTGATATTGCAACTTTGAAGGCTGAATCCGATCAGCTAGTACAGATGGAAGTGCAACGTATCATCAACGAACTTAATGAAAAGCATGCCATCTTGACAATGACCAGTTCATCACAGTCGGAACAGCTCGAGCGATTGGCAGCAGTACATAGTGAAGAGATAGAACGAGTGAAAGCTGAGGCCAAGCAACAGCTCGCGAAAGAATTGGAAGGTCAAAGAGCATCACTTATTGCGGCAGCAAAGAAGAAGCACATTGAAAAAATAGAGGAGAAAATGAAAGAAGTCAACAACGTACATCAATCAGAAATCAAGAGGCTAGGTGACGAGATGGCAAGCCTCGTAGCACAGCATAATAGTTTAAAAGAGGAATATGAGAAAATGAGGATTACTTCGGATGAGAATTTGCTGTCTTTGAAGGATGAACATGCAAACATGGTTCATGTACTAGAGAAGAAGATTGCAGAGATGGCAGCTTCTCACGAGGAACAAATCAAGTCACAACAGAGAGGTATTGAAAGCGAACGGCATGTATCTGATGAAAAATTGTCGAATGACCTCATGGAGAAGACTAAAGAAGTAGAAAAAGTCCAGGAAGATTTGGCAGCTGCTGAAAAGAAGACTGCACAAGCTCTTCAATTGGCGAACAAGATAAAAAAGGCTGCAATGGACAAAATGGCAACCATCAACGAAGAGCATGCAAAGTCTTTGGCCGAATCTCAAAAGACGAATGAAGAGGCTCTAACAATTCTCAATGCCGAAACTGAATCTCTACGACAGACCTTAGCTGACTCTGAGAAGCAAATTCAAGAGTTACGATCTAGTCTTGAGCATGTCAATTCAGAACATGAACGATCGATTTCAGAAGGTGCCAATGAAAAGACGCAGCAGCTTTCCGACGAGCATACTGCGGCAATATCAAAGCTGAAGAAAGATCACGAGAAGGAAGTTGCCAAGATCGAGACTGTATATCAATCAAAAGTGGATGTTCAAATCCAAGAGAATGTCGACAATAAAGCAAAGCTACAAAAGATGATGGCTAAGCACGCCGACGACCTTAAGACTCACTACGAGGGAAAATTCAAATCCATGAAAGAAGAGGAGGAATCTCAATTGAAGGGAATGGCAAGTGAGATAGACAGATTGAATACGGACAACAAGAGTCTGGCAAAAGAGATTGATAGTAATAGGTCTGATGTGGTTTCGTTGCAAAGTGCATTACGTGACAGTAACGCAAGGGAACAGGCCCTATTGCAGCAAATGGATGCTCTGAAAAAGGAGATCGAAGAGTCGTCTAATTCAGTGAATAATACTGCGAATCAAATGCTTGAACAACAGTCCAAGATGGAGGAACAATTGAAACAACTTGCGGCAGAAAAGAGAGCTTATTCTAATCAGAACGAAGAGCTTTTGGGAAAGCTGCAAGCACTTTCGAACAATCTATCAATGTTGGTCGAGGATAAGAAGGATATGGAGGAAAAACTTGAGCGGTCAAACAAAATGCTGTCTAGGTATAAGAATGCCGAGTCAGATCTGAATGGTCTCCGTCAAGAGAACAATGCTTTGAAGCTCGAGCAAACGAAAACCAACAACGCCCTCGCTAAATTAAAACAAGAGCAAGATGCCACACAACTTAAGCATGGTCAGCGAACAGCCTTAGTTGGTATGCTCGAGGAACAGGTAAATGACTTGAATGATTCTTTGAGTGACGCCAAAGCGAAGTTAGAGGCAGCAACGTATGACTTAAGTCAAAAAGGTGAGGAGCTTGAATCAGTAAAACGAGAGCTTGAGAATGCAGAGATAGCTCGAAAAGATGCCGAAAAGAAAGCTAATGAATCAAGCAGAGCCGTCCAGGATAATTCCGATAACAACTCGATTCAGAATACAAAGATGATCAAGACTCTAAAGGTTCAGATGGAATCCTTGCAAAATCAAATGAAGAAAAAGTCTAGCGCTGCACAGAAGATAATCAATGAGAGGGAGGCAGAATGTGCAGAGTTACGCAAGACAAATACTTTCTTGCAAAATGAAGTTGACAAGGGGTCTTTGAGTGATAGACGTATATTCGAATTAGCGGCACATCAAAGCAACAGAGATACGGCTGCAGTCGCGGAGATCAAAATCAGGGACACGATGATTGAGCAATTAGCACGCAAGCTTGAAGAGGGCGATGGCGATCTTGCTTCTGCCGAAATCACAGTGGTAAAAGCGGAGGATCAAGTGGAACAACTGGCACGTGTACATAGACGTGAGGGTGTTAATATGGATTACTTGAAGAGTATTGTTGTTCAGTATCTTGCTAAGCCTCCTGGTTCCAGTGAACGGTCAGCCCTCCTTCCTGTTCTTGCGACATTGTTACAATTCGATTCCAATGACTACAAGGCCATTGAAGAAGGGAAAGATAAGGTTTCATGGTGGGGTGAAATTCTGCCAACAATAATTACTGGGCCCACCAGTGTTGTACAAATGCCATCCACACAGGCTGCTGCCTTACTTCCAACCTCAGCGGAAGTTACTGTTTCCAGAATGAATCCGTCTCAAGGTGCATCATCAAGAAAGAGTACATCTCTCCAATTCTGATGGAACAGCGAATAACAATAGTAGTGACATAATTCATTTAAATGTATTCCTCTACACCATCTGCAATTCATCGAGCCATTCTAGAATAGTGTCTGCCCCGTTCTGCCACTTGTTGCCAAGCATTATGTCATGTGGCGAATCCACGAATTGCGGTTCATTGACACCGAGGTATTGTGCCGTTTCTCTTGACCCAATTTCATCAACTATAAAATCATCTGTAGCAGCAATTACCAATGTGGATGGCAATTTATCCACATATGGAGCTCTCCCTGATTGTTTGTCCATCTTCGCTGAAGGGAGTTGTTTGGATAAATCCATGATATCGATGATGGCTACTGAGTCTCGTTTGAAATAACTCTGATATCGTGCGATGTCGTCATCGGATAGACCATTGTCATCCTCTGAGCCGCCAAAGAATAAGTCACGACATACTGCTTTACTTGTGACTGCCTGTTTCAGTACGAAACCTGCAATAATTGTCCAGCTATTACGTAACGAACGTCGTAGGAATCGCATCGTCATTTTGCCATTGCCACTAGGAGGTACACTACATAAAAGACATATCCCAGCGATTACAATATGTTGTTGTTCATTTTCATCATTATTTTCTTCGTTGTAATACTGTTCGAGCCACTTCATTATTGTAAGCCCACCAAAGGAATGCCCCACAAGTGCAATTTGTGGATTGTTCCCCAATTCCAGCCCCAAACAATGTTGTGAGTCAGTATCTGACAATCCTCGAAGGAAGGCATCAAAATCACGTACATGCTTCTCAATTTTTACTGTTGACGCAGCAAGATGAGCTGTGGGTGTACCTCCCGTACCTTGTAAGCTTAATGCGACGCATGGATACCCGTGTGACGCGAAATATGGCATCCATTGCTCACTCCAACACCAGCTTGCATGGAATGAACCATGAAGGAAAGCCAGCACAGGCTTTTTACATGTCTTTCGATTGCTCGTCGTCCCAAATAGTATCTGACCGAGAAAATCTTGGGCATTAGTGGACTTAGACGGAGGAAAGCAAGTAATCACCTCTGCTTTCGTCCCACTGCCTAATACAATTTGAGTTGTCGTTACCGGTATTAACGAAGCGGAGGAAATGACCACTGATCGACGTATTTCAGTCGCTGAGGCAGGAAATGGTACCTCGAAGGCGTGTAATCCGGGCAATAGGGAAAGAAGATCGCGTAGAATGTAGTAGTCAACATCCAACATCATCGTAGCGTGAGACCACAGTGACTTCACTCACATACACGGCGAAGCCCCTTCGGCTTGTACATATTATTAACTTACGTAATTATTAGAAATTATTTTGAGGAAATCCACCCTCATCTCAGGTCCCAGAGAGCATATATAAGGCTGGAGCTACATCCTTATGACCACTAGCCACTGTAGCAGGTGCTGAATTGCATCATATATGTATAAATAAGACCTCCTATGAGTATGAAGTGGGCGGGGGGTCCCAATTATATCCTACAGCATGTCCCCAGTGAGAACCCCACTCAAATTCCTACGACCCAGCCCACCCCTTTGGGAGTGATGTATGGTATGGTGTTGTGGCATTATGACTGCCAACCACAACCATGGTTGAAGGCTTTTAAACAATAGGTATGAAGTGGATCTGGTGTGAGTATGAAGTGGATCCTAGCCTTGACTTTGTCATGGTGGTGTGATTTGTACCCAGATAGGGGCACCAGGCCAACACATGGCGGTGATGTACTACGGAGAGATAATGATTCCATATGCCTATTCACAGCGTTAGAATGTGATGGAATACCTTCAATATATCTAATATAAGTGTGAGAGTGTTTCTGAATGGTCCAAGGCCACTGCCACAGCATACTCACACCATTTGTACCCAGCTGGGTGCTGGGATTTGGATTTGGGTTCACCTCACCCAAAAACAGTGTATATATGTCAATATTATGGCCTCGGACCTCGCCTCAGAGAACCAACAAAATTATCCCGATGCTCAGGATAGGTAATCAACAATACATAAATAACATAAATAGACAATTTTCTACAGAGGAATCAGTACGTTACAGTACTTAAGTACTTCTAAACTAAACAACATGCACTTCAATGACGACGGCACGACATCCGCCGACGCCAGCGCCACGGACAGATCAACGTCCACCTCTCGTCACTCACTGGAGAGGTATCGGTCAATGGAGTGGTCGATCTTTTTCATGGTCTGGCTCGCATTATGGGCGACAATCGGTCAAGTTAGTCATTCTACCTTTGGTATGACCTCACCATCGTACATATCACAACTAACGATGCCATTGTTACATCATACGAACACCAACGAAGACATGGAAACGAAGTCTCGACTCGCGATAAGCAACAGAAAGGAGAAATTGACAGGCTGGGGATTTTATCTCGGACGATTCAACAAGCGGTGGTTACAGGAAAGCATACACTACCCCATAACATTTTTATTGGATCAACAAAGAACATTACCATCCCATTCAATTACAAACCCCGACGTCGCCTCGCAAGTGTGGCCATTTAATAAGAAGAAGGACAGTACATACAATCAGGAGAAGGGAAGGCTCAAGAATGATTACGAACGGTTCAGTAGCACTAGGAGCAAAAGTAGCAGGAGAGATATGGGACTATTTTCTAGAGTAGATCTACAAATGGTAATTCACCGAGACCTCGCGGTAAGGATCTCTAGTCGGATTATTAGGATACAGCCGGAAGATCATCAAGATTTCTTAGAACTGCGGCGATCGTTGCGTCCAGGCCAAACAGTACCCCCCACACTGAATAGTGGAAGCGCCAACCCCTTCAGACCCGTAGCTCGGTGTAGCGAAACGGTCGGTCTCGAAGGGGTGGTGCAGGGATTATAAGTTTCATAGAGTCCTCTGTCTCGGGTGCCGACAGAGGATGTGAAACAGGCACGTCCAGCAGCTCTCCCGAGAAGGTACTATCGGGAAAGTGTACATTAGTACCGGAGGTGGGTCCCCAGGGAGCAGCGTCAGGGGACAACATGGAATAAAGGACGCGCTAATTAACAAGACAAACAAAACTGACAAAAGTAATAATAAGATCAATCGGGATCTGGGGACAACAGGAGGAAGTCCAACACCCTCCAAAGCAGTCATTAAAAAGGTAGAAAAGTGGAAAAGTCTCAGGGTGAAACCTGGCATCGGAACAACGGTGCGATTAAGCCCCCGGAAGTGCCCACCTATAGACTCACAAGGTGGAAAGGACGGGATGAGATCAATGACAGGCGCAAGGAAATCAAGGTTAGCAAGTTCTAATAAAAACATGAAGGCAAGAGAACGTGAGAACCCGCCACGAGGTAGATACCGTATCAAATTACCCGGGAAGCGAAACTACATACGTCATTCGTCGTCCCTGAGGAAAAGGACATTGAAGTCCGGGTCTCATCAGATCTTCATAATGTTCCCCGTCACCTTGTTCCCTCATGACCTCGAGAGCAAAACCGAGAGATGGCTCAGGGACATCGAAGCAGGAAGATGGCCGCCCAAGCCCAAGGAAACGGTAAACAACGAGGAGGCTAACCAAGCTGCAGAGAACGACAGTGAAACCTCGAGTAGTATAGCGTGCGAGGACACTGGCGAAGGACGCCCGACAACCAATCGCCACCCACCGTCCAACCACTCCATTAGAACGATGGCCCCCAAGAAGAAGATGACACCGGCGGAGGCAAGCGCGAAGAGGGAGGAAGGATTCAGGGAGTTATGCAGAACCAAAGGAGTCAACCCGGATACCGAGGAGGACGAGGACGAGGACAGCTCCGGGGGCGATACGGAACAGTCGGACGATCCAAGGCCTGCCGACTGTCAAATGAGGAAGAGAACGACTAACAGCACGACCAGGGGAGAGTCAGGCATGACAACTGTCAAGGATGTGTTAGACAGGACAAGCGATGAGGAGGATGAACTGGACAGGCATGCCAGAGAGCCAGTTCTCAAGAGTACGACGGACAACAACGCGAGTGAAGAAGAGGAGATTGGCGAAGAGGAAGACGAAGCCGATAGCACAAGTGTCCTCTCGAGCGTAGAGTTTGAGTCACCAGTCCGTTCTCGGCGGAAGACAGTGATCGAATCTCCCATACTGAAGGTCGGTGGTCAGCCAAGGAAACGGAGCCAAGTTAACGAACCGCCGTGCGCAACCCCCTCCAAGAACCTCAAGGAAAGGCCTAAAGAGTGGCACACCCCCCCCTCTCGGTTGGTAGCGTCGAGATCGAATAGACTCCTACCACCCAATCCATCAGCGGAGGAGTTCTCGGGGTCAATAAAGTCAATGGGAGCATCGGCCGTCGAAGAGCATATCAGTCGAGATACACCCAATTACGAGGAGGATCCAAGCGAGAACAGCGGTGGCATCGAAAGTATAGAGAAATCATCCACAGCAAAGACGCTGAGCTTTGCCCAGATCATCTCCGAAAAAAGAACGTACAACGTGCAGCCCAACAAACCAGCGTACGACTCTGACCTAGACGGATCGGAATCTAGCTCCCAGTCCGGTACTGCTGGCAGCGTCGGTTCATTAAGCAGTAAAGAAGATAGCGTGCCGATGGAGGAAGAAGTGGAGGAAGTAGTGCTAGCCGCCGAGATATCCGCACCGAATCCGACCATCACCCTGGAGTGGTCTAGCATTCTACCCGACGCAGGGAAGGCGCCTCTCGTGGATCTAGGGGGCAGTGGATCATGTATGCTTCTATGCGTGTGCCACCAAATGTGGGGTGATGGTGGACGTTCCGACAACCTCCGCCTGGCGATAATGGACAAATTGAGATCCAACAAGGAGCACTACAAATCCTTCTGTCTGGTCAATGACAAGGATAGGGACATCCTAACAGTAGAACAATACATCGAGGTCCACTCCAAAAAGAATGCGTATTGCGGGGAGCTCGAATTAGCCCTAATCTGTGAGGTTTTAGAGGCGGACGTCAGGGTGTACAGCCGGCACTACCCACAAGGATTTAGGGACCATTCATATCAGGGCTATCGCGACTCTCAATTCACCAGAGTGCTGTTAGAAATCGCTCACATACCGAACACGAATTCCCTCCTTGATCACTATAAAAGTGTGAGGAGCAGTATGTGGGCAGAGAGGATGAAGACGAGGCCCACACCCCCGAAAGCCCTCACCCAGTGGAACCGCGGACTGGAAAAGCTGCATGTCTCCTCCTCTGGTACGCTCTATGACAAGAACGGCGTCAAGGTAGACAATGAAACGATGTCACAAATCCTTAGGCAAGGATCGGGTACCTTCTTCAATGGGCTCACGAAGTCTAAGGATCACATCCTCATTGTCGGGGCTCGCCCAAGCCGGAAGATAGTTAACGATGCCAGGATGAGGAACCTAACCCTCACCACGTTGGAGGACTTCAACAAGATGGCCAGTAATCTCACATCGGAAGCAGAACTGAAGGTAATGAGTAAGAGTTTCCAGGTGCAAGTCTACAGTGACAATCGAGGAGAGGACATGCCGGGGATGGACGGTGACAAGATGACAGACAGCTTCGCACGGACAAGAATCGACAACGATAAGATGGACGACCGCACAGATACCGAGCTGGTTGATCTATCGGCAACACCTCCTCCAACAAGCTCAGCAAAACAAAAGCCGTCAGTCCTTAAACAGACCAACACGGCTATTCCCATCGATCACGAATTATTGGACCGCATCAACACCTCAGAGACACACGTATGGACGGCATTACCAAGTGCTAACCGCCTCCCCACAGATCTCACCCACAAGTTGGTATATGTCCTGGTTCAAGCATTCCACACCGAGGATGACGAGGATGTCGAGCCTGACGACCTCCGGAAATCCGTCTTTCAAGCCTACTGCATGCTGCATGATCATGACGACTCTGTCACGCTTTATCCGTCTTACGAAGACTCGCCAAATGCGCCTCCGATAACAGAGATCAGTAAATTCCCATCGACATTCACCAAAATTGCCAAGTATTGGCATGTTAAAAATCCCTACACTATCCGCCCACCGTGGGTCGATAAAGATGGTAATAAGAGGGCTCAGTCGCCAACACTCATCACTCTCGTGATGTCGAGTAAGAGGAACTTTGAACAGCTTCTGGGGACGCTCTCGTTATGCTTTCTGAGTCTGAACATCCGTTTATCGATTAAAGGCATTGAGGCTTTGGAAGAACGTAACCTTTTTGCCTTGGTGGGTCTCTCGAATCAGTTCGACAAAGAAGGACTACACAGGGTCCTAGACACAGAATTGGATAAGAAAGTACAGGCAGCGCACGAGCAAGGGAAATGGCGAGATCACCCGGAAGGCTGGGAACGACGTGATAGACCTTTCTTTCTGCTACAACCGATCAAAGCCAGGATCCCACCGGAGTCGGACGAGATCACAGCAGAATACAGGGAAGCCATGGAGTCGGTGTCAAATGGCCGGACCTATATAGCGGTAGTGGTAGCGGAACACGAACGGAAGTGGGCATTGGCAACCTTCCTTCTCCTGAAAGGTAACGACAGTCTGAAAGAAGCACTGAGCAGATGCATGTCGATAATAGAGATCCCAGGGGAGGGGGTGGACTCGGCAGGTAACGATTTGTTCCACCGCAATATGGCATATCACTGGGGATACAACATCAAGCACATGGTAACTACGATCCAGGGTGTCCAATCCATCACTGTCAGAGTACGTGTCAAGCGTCAAGATGGAAAGAAACCCGATTACAAGTATATGAATCTCAAACGCGAACTGTGGGGGATGAAGACGGGATCGGAGGGTGAAGGGACGATCGGCAGCAGTCTCATCGAAGGTATGGTCATGGTCCACGGGCACACCCCCGACGGGGGGTGCGTGCAAATCTCTCATGCGCGAACGGCGGGTATAAGGGAACTAGCCAATAATATTGCAGAGAATATCGCGGCCTATCTCTACAAATTACTAACAGTGATGAAGGGCTTCACTGAGAGCACCGCTCTGAACCTAATCAATAGGAGCCTGTCTCCGGAGACACGCCGAGGAGCCAACATGGCCACATTTGACACCGTGACGCTAATGGTCACTCCAAGCCGTAGGTCTCAACAAGCAAGATTCATTAATGACATGCACCGCCGCGGGGTCACATTAGAAATTCCACAAGAATTGCGGGAACAGATGGACCGCAGGGCAAGAGAAGGAGAAGAGGCCAGAGCAGCAATGAGGGAGCAGATAGCAGGAGAGTTTGGTGTAAAGGAACATCCCAATCAACCCTTCAGCCTAATCGACTCTCAGGCGTCGGCAGCCACAGACATGACACACACAACAGACGGTCAAATGACGTTTAGATCTTTCAACACAACACAGATTAATGATGCATTCTACGACAGAGCGGACGAACTATGTAGCCTCAGGATTAAAGTAAGAGAAATGGACCCGGACCACGAGATATTCAGCACGCCGGGTTACCGCCATGAGGATGAGGAAGTATCCGTGACGTCGATGGACGAGATTGACCGGGCGATCAAGTTTGCAGCAATGAGGAAACAAGTCAATGAACTCCGCAAAGTAATCACAGACATCAAGCAATCGTCCATCTCAACAAACAACCTGGTGGAGGCGAAAGCCTTCACCGCCTTTGACGAGGCAACAACCGGTTCTCCCCCACCGAATAGTGGAAGCGCCACCCCCTCCAGTCCCAGAGCTCGAAGAAGCCTAGCGGAAGACGGAAGTGGGGTGGTGCAGGAATCGTAGAGTACACAG